>Ga0214473_10006519_pt1 | contig 13908 bp, 10 predicted proteins | sample RVTome_7_FD_203509 | JGI IMG/M metagenome (GOLD analysis project Ga0214473, IMG submission 203509) | Soil microbial communities from uranium-contaminated site in the Upper Colorado River Basin, Wyoming, United States - RVT98D197 | ecosystem: Environmental > Terrestrial > Soil > Contaminated >... | reverse complement strand
CCCAAAAGCGGAGGACGAAGCCTTGCTCAGGGGTCGGGCCGCTGCCTGTGCGGCGGTGGCGCTGGGCTGTCAGGAAGTCGCCCCGATGCCGCCCGACGAAACCAGCGTAGCGCCGATTGAGATCCAGTAGATCCCAACAGCGGTCCACGATCTCCCGGTCCGGGAGCAGTTCCAGCTGGGAGCCGGTGAAGAAATGCACATAACCCTCGGCATCCAACTCCCGCAGGATCGCCTCCACCTCCCCCTTGCGGGAGTGAGCAGCTACCATGATCCCGGGCAGCAGCATGCCGTAGCCGAGCCAGGAAAGCCGGGTGCGCAGCTCGCGGCGCAGGGCGCGCATCTCCTGGGGCAGGGAGTAGATGACCAGGTGCCAGCGGCCGTCCCAGCCCGCCGGCCGTGGACCGAAGAGGCGGCGGCTGCCCTCTTCCAGCAGGCCTGCCCCCCTGGTCGTGAGCCGGTAGGCGCTGCGCCGGCCCTCGCGGGAGGCTTCCAGCCAGCCCTTCTGCTTCATGCGGGAGAGGGTGGACCGCGCAGCCCGATCGCCGACCCCAAGGACGCGCAGCACATCCAGCAGAGCGCCGGTCCAGACCGCCCGCCGGCGCGGGAACACGTAGTCTCCGAAAAGGTTGAAGATGAGAAACTGAGTGCGCACGGACGGCCGGGAGGCCATATATTGCACTTTCCGGTACGGCGACCTAGAAATGCGACATATTCAGCATAGCACGCTTTGAGCGCCTGTCAACATTGTGAGGCCTGTCACAGAGTGTCCGGCCGCGTGAAAGGTACCTAGTCACCCCTGAGCCGGCCCACCAGCATATCCCCCACCCGGGAAGTGGCCAGCCCGCTGCGGGTGTCCACCGAGGGGATGTCGCCGGTGGTCAGCAGCTCGGCCGCCGCCGACTCGATCCTGCGGGCGGCGGGTGCCTCCCCCAGATAGTCCAGCATCATCGAGACCGCCAGGATGGCCCCCAGCGGGCAGGCTACCCCCTTGCCGGCGTGTTTGGGGGCGGAGCCGTGGATCGGTTCAAACATGGAGGTCTGGCCCGGGTGCAGGTTGCCGGAGGCGGCGATGCCCATGCCCCCCTGCAGCATCGCCCCCAGGTCGGTAATGATGTCGCCGAACAAGTTGGGGGTTACCACCACGTCGAACCACTCGGGGTTCTTGATCATCCACATGCAAGCCGCGTCTACATAGGCGTGATCGGTCTCGACTTGGGGAAAATCCGCCGCCACCGCGGCGAAGGCCCGGGTCCAGATGTCCTGGGGTCGGATGGCATTGGCCTTGTCTACCAGGGTGACCCGGGGGCGCCGGCCCTCCGGGCCGCGGGCCTCCGCACGCCGCACGGCCACCTCGAAGGCGTAACGGATCGCCCGAGTACAGCCTTTCCAGGTGTAGACCCCGGTAACCATGGCCACCTCGTCCGGCGTGCCCTTCTTCAGGTGGCCGCCGATCTGGGAATACAGGCCTTCGGTGTTCTCCCGCACCACCTCGAAGTCGATGTCTGCCGGGCCCTTGTTCTTGAGCGGGCACAGCCGCTCGGCGTACAGCTTGATGGGGCGCAGGTTGATGTAGAGATCCAGCCCGAAGCGCAGCCCCAGGATCACCGAGCGCTCCACCAGCCCGGGCTCGACGTCGGGATGGCCGATGGCGCCCAGCAACACCGCGTCCAGCGTCCGCCACTCGTCGATCACCCGCTCCGGCACCAACTCCTTGGTCTTGAGGTAGTACTCGCCGCTGTAGGGGTACTCCACCAACTCGGCGGCAAACCCGTCCTGCGCCGCGATGGCCTGCAGCACTTTCAGGCCTTCGCGCATGACCTCCGGACCGATCCCGTCCCCGGCGATGATGCCAATCTTGTAGGTCTTCATGGCGTCCTCGCGGACGGGTGAAGGCCGCGGGTGGCATTGCCGATTGTGCGAGTATTCATCGAGCCTCCAGGAGCCTCAGGCCGGCACGGGGCGACGTGCACCCTGCATCTGTTTGGCGATGACCAGTCGCTGGATCTGTGCGGTGCCCTCGTAGATCTGCATGATCTTGGCGTCGCGCATCCACTTCTCCACCGGGTACTCACGCATGTAGCCGTAGCCGCCCAGGATCTGCACCGCGTCGGTGGTGACCTGCATGGCGACGTCCCCGGCGATCAGTTTGGCCATGCTGGATTCGGCCGCGCAGGGCAGCCCCTGGTCCGCCAGCCAGGCCGCCCGCCAGGTGAGCAGCCGGGCGGCGTCGATCTGGGCCGCCATGTCGGCCAACAGGAAGGAGACGCCCTGGAAGCTGGTGATGGGCTTACCGAACTGGGTGCGCTGCTCGGCGTAGTCGCGGGCGTACTCAAAGGCCGCCCTGGCCACCCCCACCGCGGCGGCCGCGATGAGGGTGCGGCTGGTGTCGAAGGTGCGCATGGCAATCTCGAAGCCCTGCCCCTCCTCTCCCAGCCGGTTCTCGACCGGCACCTCAACCTCCTCGAAGGCCAGGCTGGCGGTGTGGGAGGCGCGGATGCCGAGCTTCTTCTCTTTCTTGCCGGGGACCACCCCCGGCCGGTCGCGTTCCACGATGAAGGCGGTGATGCCGCGCAGGCCCAGCGAGATGTCTACCGTGGCGAAGACCACCATGATCTCGGCGATGCCGGCGTTCGTGATGAAGGTCTTGTAGCCGTTTAAGATGTACTTGCTGCCCTCCCGCCGGGCCTGCGTGATGATGCCGGCGGCATCTGAGCCGGCGGAAGGTTCGGTCAGGGCGAAGGCACCCAGGGTGACTTTCGACGGTTCGCAGAACCCGGAGAGGTACCTCAGCTTCTGCTCTTCGGAGCCCGCCAGCAGGATCGGGGTGGCGCACAGCCCCAGGCCGCCGATGATGGTGCCGACCCCGGCGCAACCCCAGGACATCTCCTCGTCCACGATGGCTCGCGCCAGCACGCTCTCCACCCCGCCTCCGCCGTAGGCCTCCGGCAGGTGAAACGTCAGCAGGCCGGTCTGGTGCGCCTTCTCCAGGACTTCCCAGGGCACCTCCTCGGCCTCGTCGGCCTGGGGGGCGACCGGGCGGATGGTGCGCTCGGCAAACCTGTGGGCCAGCGCCTGGAACTCGCGCTGCTCGTCGGTGAGATCGAAGGAAATCATGCTGCACTCCTGGCTGCCGGGCGCCCGTGCTGGCGCAGGTATCGGATCATCATTCCGGCGACTCGCCCAGCCTCTCAGCCAACCGCTCTTCCACGTAAGCCAGCAGCCCGCCGCGCTGGATGATGCGCTGCAGGAACTCGGGGTAGGGTGCCGCCTGATACTCCCGGCCGCGGGACAGATTGCGGATGGTCCCGGAGGTCGGCTCGACCTCCAACTCGTCACCCGGCTGAATGCCTTCCACCGCCGCGGGGCACTCCAGGATGGGCAACCCGATGTTGATGGCGTTGCGGAAGAAGATGCGGGCGAAAGAGCTGGCCACCACCGCCGACACACCGGCAGCCTTGATGCTGATGGGGGCCACCTCGCGGGAGGAGCCGCAGCCGAAGTTGGCCTCCGCCACGATCAGGTCGCCCCGGCGCATCTTGCGCACGAAGTTCGGATCGGCGTCTTCCATGCAGTGCTTGGCCAGCTCGGCCGGGTCGGAGGTGTTGCAGTGGCGCGCCGGGATGATGGCGTCGGTGTCGATATTCCTGCCGAACCTCCAGGCCCGGCCCCGGATGCGCACCCGTTCCCGGAGATAATCGCGCCGCACCGGGCCGGCCGGGCCGCGGGGCAGCAGGTCGAAGAACAGGACCCGATCAGGAATCGCATAATCGGGCAACCGCTCCGCGGCGTAGGCCAGCAGCGCATCGGCCCCGACTTGCATGCCCGGTTTCAGCACCAGGCAGGCGCAGGCGATTTCGCCGTACAGGGCGTCCGGCACGCCCACCACCGCCGCCTCTTTGACCGCCGGATGAGTGCGCAGGGCCATTTCCACGCTGGCGGGATGGACCTTGAAGCCGGCCCGGTTGATCACCTCGTCTTTGCGCCCTAGCAGGCGCACCGGTCCATCCGGGTCGATCAGCGCCAGGTCGCCGGTGTGCAGCCAGCCCTCCTGGTCCAGGGCCTGGGCGGTGGCCTGCGGGTCCTCCCAGTAGCCCAGCATCACGTTGTAGCCCTTGACGCACAGCTCGCCCTCCTGGTCAGCCGGCAACTCAGCCCCGGCCGCGTCGATGACCTTGAGGGAAATCCCGGCATGGGGCCGCCCCACCGTTTCGGTGGCGGTTACCGGGCCGTCGCCGAAGCGGGTCATGGTCACGGAGGGGGAGGCCTCGGTGAGACCATAGGCCAACAGGACCTCGAAACCCATTCGTTCTCGAACTTGCCGCACCAGCTCCGGGGGGCAGGGAGCGCCGGCCATGGCGCCTGCCCGCAGGCTGGAGACCTTGGCGGGGTCGAAATCCGGCTGGTTGAGCTCGAGGGCGAACATGGTGGGGACGCCATGGTGCACGGTGACCCGATGCTCGGCGATCAGGCGCAAGGCCTCTCCCGGGCTGAAGCGAGGCAGGCAAACCAGCTCAGCGCCGGCGACGGCGCAGGCCAGGATCGTGGGCGTCAGCCCAAAGGCGCTGGAGAACGGTACGGTGCCCAGGAAGACGTCCTGCTCTGTGCAGCGCAGATTTTCCGCCACCTGGGCGGCGTTGCGCACTATCGCCGCGTGTGCCAGCAGCGCGCCGCGAGGTTGGCCCGAGCTTCCCAATGTGTGCACGATGGCCGCCGGATCCTCCGGCCTGGCGACGGGCTCGGGGGGCGTAGCGTTCGAGCGGACCAGCTCATCCCAGCTCAGGACGCCCGGCGCCTGGCCCTGCAGAGCGATCAAGTGCCGCAGATCCGGGCCCTCCTCGCGCAGCTCCAGGATCATCTGCAGGTGGTCCACGCCGCGATGGTTCTCGGGATCGGAGAAGGTGATCAGGCCTTTGGGGCGGGTCTTGGCCAGCCGCAGCCGTACCTCGTCGCGGCTCCGGCGGACGTTGATGGGAACCAGGAGCAGCCCTGCCCGGGCGGCGGCGAACAGGGCCAGGACGAAAGCGGGCACGTTGGGCAGCAGCACGGCCAGCCGGTCGCCCGGCTCGAGCCCCAGCTGGCGCAACGCTCCGGCCAACGACTGGACGGCCGCCTGAGCCTGCGCGTACGTCCAGCGCTCTGCCCCGTCCGTCAAGAAGGGTCGATCGGAGTTGGCGGCGGCCTGCTCGGCCAGCAGCCGGTCGAGGGTGGTTTGGTGGTAGCGCTCGAAGGTCATCAGGTCTCCAGGAAGCGGGTCCCTTTGCGGTAGGCCATGCCGTGCAGTTCGGCGACCAGTTCCCCCTGCGCGTCGATCACCGCCATGCGGTACAGCCCGGTTTTCCGACTGGAGCGCACCTCCTCCGCCTGCGCTTCCAACCGCGAGCCGGGCTCCGGCGAGGTCAGGAAGTGGATATCCATGCTGAGGGCTACCGCGGCTTCGCCAGAGGAGTTGCAGGCGGCGGCGAAGGCGAAATCCGCCAGGGCGAAGATGGCCGCGCCGTGCGGCAGCCCCAGCCCGTTGACCATGTCGGGCGCCAGCGTCATGCCGACTCGGCTGTGGCCCGGCGCCAGCTCCAGCAGCTCGATGCCCAGGCTGCGGGCGAAGCGGTCGTGCTCGCTCATGAAGGCCGCCACGCGCTCGGTGAGCCGGCTACCCATGCCGGGCTCGCTTTCCGCCTGATCGGGACGCCGTGGCCTTCTTGGCGGCGCGGCCGTCGCCTTTGCGCTTGCGCGCCTCGGCGCGGCCGTCACCTCTGCGCTTGCGCGGCGCGGGTCCCAGTACCTCGGCGGGCGAGGCGATGTGGCCGGCGATGGCCGAGGCGGCGGCCACGTAGGGATTGGCCAGGTATACCTCGCTCTCGGGATGTCCCATGCGCCCGCGGAAATTGCGGTTGCTGGTCGACACGCAGCGCTCCCCGGAGGCCAGCACGCCCATGTGCCCCCCCAAGCAGGGGCCACAGGTGGGGGTGCTCACGCTGCACTCGGCCTCGATGAAGACCTGTACCAGCCCCTCGCGCACCGCCTCCAGGTACACCCGCTGGCTGCCGGGGATCACCACCACGCGGACTCGAGGGTGGATCTTGCGCCCTTGCAGCACGCTGGCCGCCGCCCGCAAGTCCTCCAGGTTGCCGTTGGTGCACATCCCGATCACCACCTGGTCGATCTCCACGTTGGACAACTCGCTCGCCGGCACAACGTTTTCCGGCGAGAAGGGGACCGCCACGAAAGGCTCAAACGTGCTGACCTCGAATTCATAGTGAGCTGCGTACCCGGCATCCGGATCCGAGGCCAGCACCAGCCCGTCCGGCGCGCCCCGGCTGCGCACGTATTCCATCGTCTGCTCATCGGCAGCGATCAGGCCGGTCTTGGCGCCGGCCTCGATGGCCATGTTGGCCATGGCGAAGCGGTCGGCGATCCCCAGGTGGTCGAGCGCTTCCCCTCGCATCTCCATCGCCATATAGCGTGCGCCGTCTACCCCGATGCGGCCGATGGTGTGCAGGATCAAGTCCTTGCCGCCCACCCAGCGGGGCGGCGTGCCGTGGTACTCCAGCAGCATGGACTCGGGGACCTTGAGCCACAGCTCGCCAAGGGCCATGGCCGCGGCGGCATCGGTGGAGCCAATGCCGGTGCCGAAGGCGCCCAGGAAACCGTAAGTGCAGGTGTGCGAGTCGGCACCGGCGATCAGATCGCCCGGGGATACCATCCCTTGCTCCGGCAGCAGCACGTGCTGGATGCCGGCCCGGCCCACGTCGAAGAAGCGCAGGCCGTGCTCCCGGGCGAACTCGCGGCAGCGTTTGACGATCTCGGCGCTCTTGATGTCTTTGGCCGGCGTGAAGTGGTCCATCACGAAGACCACCTTGTGCGGGTCGAAGACCCGGGCGCCCTTGATCTTGGCGAACTCCTCGATGGCCACCACCGCCGAGAGCTCAGAGGCCAACACCAAGTCGACCCGGGCGTTGATGAACTCACCAGGGTAAACCTGCTCCCGGCCGCACTTGGCCGCCAGGATCTTCTCAGCCAGCGTATGGCTCATGGCAATAGCAGATAGCCCTCCAGTTCGCCAGCACGCTCAGGGGAGAGCCGTCCCTGCTCATCCCACCCCCGAGCACGGTAGTACTCGTCCAGCATGACCTCAAACTTGGCGCGCTCGATGCGATGACCCTTGGTGGCCCTGGCCGGCATGGGGTCGTCGAAGTAGCGCCTGGGCAGGGTGTCATCGGCCCGGGTCCGACCGAACTGCAGGTTGAGCCAGCGCTCCAGGTCGATCACCCGGCGGCCGGCCTCCTGGAGCTCGTCTTCAGCCAGCGCCAGGCCGGTGCCGGCCTGGATGAGCTCGGAGAAATGCTCATACCCCAGCAGATGGGGGCTGTTGAATCCACGGGTGACGAAGCGGCAGATCCCCAGGCAGTCGGCGACGGCGTACATGTCGTCATGCCAGGCGACCATGCGGGCCTTGCCCTCGTAGGCGGTCGGGTCGGGACTGGTCTCGAAACCGAACAACTCCTGGCGCACACGATCCGGCAGCCGCAAGATGTCCAGGGTGGGGCGATTGCGCAGGTGGTCGGCACCGCGGCTGGCCACCGCGATCCCCAGCGCAAAGGACTTGATGTAGCGCACATCGTGGGGGTCGGACTGCGGCAGGTCCTTCACCGCGATCAGGTAGTCGGCGGCTTGGGCGGGCAGCTGATGCCGGGCCTGGGCGGATTCCGCCAGCAAGGCCCCGAATCCCCGACGGTAGGCCATGTCCTGGATCAGTGCATAGACTCGTTCGAAATCGCCCCACTCCAGCCGGGATTGGGTGAGCCGATCGTCGATCAGGCCGCGCTGGTAGAGCTCCATGGCCCAGGCGATGATGGTTCCGGTGGAGGAGGCATCCATCCCCAACTCATTGACCAGATTGTTCAGCCGGATCACCTGCTCGGGCGAAGCGATGCCCAGGTTGGCGCCCAACAGCCCCACCGTGGAGTACTCCGGGCCTTCGCCGCCCAACTTGTTCTTGTGGCGGCAGTGCACCACGCAGGAGCTGCAGGCCAGCATCTTCTCGGAGAACTCCTCGAAGCGTTCGGCGTTCAGGCTGTCCTCGAAGAAGTTGTCCTGGCTGTTGCGGGTCCGGATCGCTCCCAGGCGGTTGCTGACGTCGTAGAGGAAGGGCGTGCCCAGCCGGCCCAACACCTTGACCACGCCGGAGCGCTGCAGGTGCTCGGTCTGCTGGATGCGGGCCCGGCGCATCGCCGCCGGATCGGCCGATTCCAGCTTGCCGCCGCGGGCCACGATGGCCTTGAGATTCTTGGATCCCATGACCGCTCCCATGCCGGTGCGACCGGCGGTGTTCTTCAGACCGGTCATCACGCTGGCCATGCGGACCCGGTTCTCCCCGGCCGGGCCGATCACCGCAGAAACCGTGCCGGGCCCGTGGCGCGCCTTGAGCTGCTCCTGGACCTCCCGAGTGTTCAGCCCCCACAAGCCGTCCGCCGGCAGCAGCGTGGCCTGCCCATCCTGCAGCAGAAGGTAGCTGGGCTCCGGGGCCTGCCCCAGCAGAATGACCCGATCGAATCCGGCCTTGCGCATGGCGGCGGCGAAGAACCCCCCGCAATTGGAATCGCCCAGCCCCAGCGTCTCCGGGGACTTGGCGCTCACGTTGAAGCGAGCGGCGTTGGGCGCCAGCGTGCCGCTGAGCATGCCGGCGCCGAAGATCAGCGGGTTCTGGGGGCCGAACGGATCGACCTGCCGGGCCCCTCCCCCCATCCGGCGGGCGAGGTGCAGCATATTCAGCCCGCGGCCGCCCAGGAAGGCGCGGGCCAGCCGCTCAGGGATCGGCTCCCATTGGGCGGAGCCGCTGCTCAGATCAATGGTGACCTCCCTGGGCTCGATCATCCCCCCGCCAAGGCCCACAGCAGGGTGGGACGGTCGCCTTCGCCCAGCGGCGATGCCGGGCCAGCCAGTTGGTCTCCCAGGAACACCGCGGTTGGCAGGTCCTCGTCCTGAAGCGCCTGCTTCAACTCCGGGTAGCTGCGTGCCAACGCGTCCAGCAGCAGGCCGACGGTCGCGCCCGCCGGCAGCTCCAGCGCGACCTCCCTGGCGTTCACCTGCCGCCAGAAGGGTTCGCCCAACGCCACGGTCACTCGCATGTCAGTCAGGCCCTCCGGGAACCGAAGCGGCGGGGTTGGAGCCGGCGGGCTGCGGGCTGGCCGCTTCGACTCCCGGACGGCTCCGCTCCAGCAGCCAGGCTCCCGCGGCGCCCAAGAGCGCCACCACGGCGGCCAGCAGCAGGCCGGAGGTGAAGGAGCCGGTGGCGTCGGCGAGCGCGCCGGCTACGCTGGGTCCCAGCGCTTGCCCGAAGCCCAGGAACAGCGTCACGAAGCCCAGGGCCGCCGGCGCCATGCGCGGCCCCACCACATCGCCGCATACGGCGGCCATGATGGCCGGGATGCTCCAGGCGGTGAGGCCAAACAGGGCCGCCGAGAGCGTCACGCCCGGCAGCTCCGGCCACCACACGAACAGGCTGAAGGCCAGGGCGTGGATCAGGTAGACCAGGATCAGCGCCGCCCGGCGGCCGATGCGGTCGGATAGGCCGCCCCAAATCAGGCCGCAGCCCAGGCTGAACCAACCGAGCAGCATGAACAGATTGCCGGCCGCCTGCTGGGAATAGCCCAGTTCGCCCACCAGGTAGCGGACGAAGAAGGTCATGTAGATGATGTAGGCGAAGCCAAAGGCGGCGTAGACGGCTCCGAGATGCCAGACCGCACTGGAGCGGTACACGCTGGACCAGGCCAGCGAGGCCGGGGCGGACCCGGCGCGGTCGCCTAGAGACCCTGCAGCCGGTGTGGCCGTTGGGGTTTGGCCGCGGGGCGTCCCGCCCCCGCCGAGCGGCGACAGACCGGCCTGTTCCGGACGGTCGCGCAGCCCCAGCCAGGCCGCCAGCGCCAGCAGCAGGGCGAAGCCTCCGAACAGGTACCAGCTCAGGCGCCAGCCATCCAGGGGCCGGGCGGCCAGTAGCCGCGGCAGCAGCGGGCCGAGCAGGATGAGCGCCAGGCTGGAACCGGAGACCGCCACCCCGGCGGCGAGGCCGCGCAATCTGGGTCCGAACCAGGCCGAGGCGAGCGACATGGCCGGCACGTTGCTGGCGCCGCTGCCCACGCCGGTTACGGTGCGCCAGATGAATGCCGAAAGGAAGGTGCCCGATCCCCCGGTGGCCAGCATCCCCAGCCCGGCCACGGCCAGACCCAGCGAGGTCACCAGCCGCGGCCCGTAGCGGGAGGCCAGCGCGCCGCCCAGCGCCGAGAGCGCCAGATACCCCAGCAGGTTGCCGGTGGCCAGCCCGCCGGCGCCGGTGTTGTCCAACGCCAGCGCCGACTGCATGCTGGGCAGCAGCAGGCTATATCCGAAGCGGGCCAGCCCCAGCGCGCCGAAGACCACCAGGGTCGCCAGGGCCAGCACAGCCCAGCCGTAATGCAGCCGCCTCGGCCGGGCCGCCCCTCTAGCTTCAGCCTGGCTGCTTGCCGGCCGCTGCTCACTCACGCCCCGGTCGCTCACAGCTGGCGCTTGTCCACCACCCGTACCGCCTTGCCCATGGAGCGCTCGATGGTGCGCGGTCCCATCAGCTGCACAATGGCGCTCACGCCCAAGGTCTGCGCCAGCTCCTGCTCGGCCTTCCCACGAAGCTGCTCGATGGCCCGGGTGTCGATCGGATTGAACAACCGCGGGGAGGCTTCCACCCAGACTTCCAGCACATCCAGCTGATCCTTGGGCCGATCCACCACGATCTGATAGTGCGGCTCCAGGTCCTCGATGGACAGCAGGGTCTTCTCCACCAGCTGCGGGAAGACGTTCACCCCGCGCACGATGAGCATGTCGTCGGTGCGGCCCAGCACCTTCTCCATGCGCACCATCGTTCGACCGCAGCCGCATTTCTCGGCATGCAGCACCGTGCGGTCGCGGGTGCGGTAGCGGATCACGGGCATGGCGGTCTTGGTCAGGGCGGTGAAGACCAGCTCGCCCTCTTGGCCGTAGTCCAGCCGCTCGCCGCTGTCGGGGTCGATGATCTCCGGGAGGAAGTGGTCCTCGAAGATGTGCAGCCCGTTGTGCTGCTCGCATTCCACGGAGACACCCGGGCCGATGATCTCGGTCAGCCCGTAGATGTCGAAGGCCTCCAGGCCGAGCTTGGCCTCGATCTCCGCCCGCATCTTCTCGCTCCACGGTTCGGCGCCAAAGATGCCGACCCGGAGCTTCATGCGCTTCTTGACATCCACCCCCATGTCGGCCGCCTCCTCCGCAATCACCAGCGAGTAGGAGGGGGTACAGGTCAGGGCGGTGGCGCCGAAGTCCTCCATGAGCATCACTTGGCGCCGGGTGATACCGCCGGAAATGGGGATCACCGTCGCGCCCACTTTCTCGGCTCCCAGATGGAAACCCAATCCGCCGGTGAACAGCCCATAGCCGTAGGCGTTGTGGACCACGTCCTTGGCGGTGATGCCACCGCAGCTCACCGTGCGGGCCATCACTTCCGCCCACAGATCCAGATCCTCCCGGGTGTAGCCTCCCACCGTCGGCTTGCCGGTGGTGCCGGAGGAAGCGTGTATGCGCACCACTTGCTCCAGCGGGACTGTGAAGAAACCGAAGGGGTAGTGATCCCGCAGGTCGGACTTCTGGGTGAAGGGCAGCCGCTGGAGATCATCCAGGGACTTGATGTCTTTGGCCGTCACCCCGGCCTTTTTGAATTGCTGCTGATAGAACGGCACTTTGGCCTCGACCCGCTCGACCAGCGCCCGCAGACGAGCCGTCTGGAGCTTCTCCAGCTCAGGCCGCGGCATGGTCTCGGCTTCAGGATTCCAGATGGGCATGGCCGTCTCCTTAGATTAGGCCGCCCAATCCCCCTGGCGGCCTGCCAGGAAGGCTTGGCGGTTGACCTCGAAGTGTTTCTGCGGGACGTGGCCGGCGATGATCGCCAGCCAGTCCTCTTCCGGGACATCCAGCGCGGCGGAGAGCGCCCCCAGCAGCACGCTGTTGGCCACCCGGGGATTGCCCAGCCGTTCGGCGATCTGGCCGGCGGGAACGCACCACACCTTGCCAGCGGCCTGGCGCAGCGTCGACAGCACCCGCTCGTCATCGGGGTAGCGGTCGTCGCCGAAAACCGTGGAGGTGGGGGGCAGGCTCTGGTCGCTCAGCAAGACCGTGCCGGTCGGCGACAGGAATTCGAGCCAGCGCAGCGCCTCCAGTTTCTCCTGGGCCAGGTAATAGTCCACTGTTCCCGCCTCGCAGAGTGGCGAGGCCACCTGGTCGCCCCAGCGAACGTGGCTGATCACCGCGCCCCCGCGTTGCGACATGCCGTGCACCTCCGACTTCTTCACCTCGGCGCCGGCGCGCATTCCCACCTCCGCCAACACGTCACTCGCCAGCAGCGTCCCCTGGCCGCCCACCCCCGCCAAAAGGAAGTTGACGTTCTTCATGCCATCGCCTCCACCAGTTGTGCCTCGAGCTTAAGCGCTCCCGGCAGGATGGCCTGGCGGGCGCACACGTCGTAGCACAGCCCGCAGCCCACGCAGGCCCGTGGATCGATCCAGGCCTTGGGCCGGTTGTGCTTCTCGTCCATGACCTCGCTCTTGTAGATCGCCGGGCAGCCGATGCGGAAGCACAATGTGCAGCCGTTGCAGTCTTCCAGCACCACGGTATACGGTTCGCGCTCTTGGGCGCTGACGAACACGCAGGGCGTCTCGACGATCACGACACTGGGACGGTCGCTCTTCACCGCCTGCTTGATGGCGGTCTCCAACTCATCCCGCCGGGCGGAAGGAACGGTGACCACCTGCACCACCCCGAAGGCCCGCACCACGGCCTCGATGTCCACCCGGTGCCCACCGTCGCCGGCCAGGGTGAGGCCGGAGCCCGGATTGCCCTGGTGGCCGGTCATGCCGGTGGTGTGGTTGTCGACGATGATGGTGGTAATGGGCGTGCCGTTGTACACCGCGCTGGCCAGGGCGGGCAGGCCGGCGTGGAAGAAGGTGCTGTCGCCGATCACCGCCACGTTGTCCCCCTCCAGGCCCCCGCGACGCATCCCGGCTGCCACGCCGATGCTGGCACCCATGCAGCCGATGGTGTCGGTGGCTCCCAACGGCGGCATCACCCCCAGCGCATAGCAGCCGATGTCGCTGTTGACCGTCAGCTTGAGCTTGCGCAGGATCCAGAAAACATCCCGGTGCCCGCAACCGGCGCACAGCACCGGCGGGCGCATCGGCAGCGCCCCGACCTGCACCTGCAGCTGGTGGGGGGGCCGATCGACCAAGCCGGCCGCGTAGGCGCTCTGGCGCACCAGCTCCGGGGAGAACTCCCCCACCATGGGGAAGATGCTCTTGCCTTCGACCGGCAGACCCATCGAACGCACGAAATCCTCGAAGAAGGGATCCAGCTCCTCCAGCACGATCAGCCGCTCCACCTTGGAGGCGAACTCCCGGATCAAACCCTCGGGCAGAGGCCAGACCATGCCCAACTTCAGCAGGGAGGCCTGGGGGAACACCTCCCGGGCGTACTGGTAGCTGGGCCCGGAGGTGATCACGCCCAGAGAGAGGTCGGCGTAGTGCAGGCGGTTGCCCGGGTAGGTCTCGGCCAGCGCCTTCAGCCGCTGCGTGCGCTCCTCGACCTGCGGATGGCGCTTCCTGGCGAAGCCCGGGATCATCACGTACTTCTGCGGGTTCTTGACGTAAGGGCGCTTGGGAACCCGGGCGCGGTCGCCGATCTGTACGATGCTCTTGGCGTGGGAGGTGCGGGTGGTGGTGCGGATCAAGACCGGCGTGTCGAACGCCTCGCTGAGCTCCAGGGCCTGCGCCACCATGTCCTTGGCTTCCTGACTGTCGGAAGGCTCCAGCATGGGGACCTTGGCGAAGGGCGCATAGTGCCGGTTGTCCTGTTCGTTCTGGG
>Ga0214473_10006518_pt1 | contig 13913 bp, 8 predicted proteins | sample RVTome_7_FD_203509 | JGI IMG/M metagenome (GOLD analysis project Ga0214473, IMG submission 203509) | Soil microbial communities from uranium-contaminated site in the Upper Colorado River Basin, Wyoming, United States - RVT98D197 | ecosystem: Environmental > Terrestrial > Soil > Contaminated >... | reverse complement strand
GTATTTGCCGCATTCCAGGCGATGGGTAGTGTGGGTACACCGCCTACGACAAGCAGGAAGGTGCCACCTGTGGCACTACCGGCAGTCACATTGTAGGTATCGAGTACCGCGGCAGAGGTTGCGTCAGGTACAGCTGCCGTCATGGTGAGACCCGAACTGTCCATTGTGGCGGTGGCTGGTGCCACTGCGAAGGTGACGACCCACGGGCCTGCACCGGTGACTGTGGCAGGTGCACCAATTGCCAGGAGTGCACTTTCGATATCAGTATTTAGCGCATTCCAGGCGATGGGTCCTGTAGTTGAACCATCGACGGTGAGGGTGAAGCTGCCGCCCGTGGCGCTGCCAGCACTCACGTCGAATCGCGTCGCCGCAGCTTGCGTAACGCTGGCTCCGACAAATGGAACGCCACCACCCCCGATGCTCACAGCCGGGGCGGTGTAACCGGAACCGGGTGTGTCTACGGCGATGGCGGTGACGGAGCCTGAGGTAGAGACCACGGCATCGGCTGCGGCTAGCGTGCCTCCTCCAGTTATGGCGACCGTGGCGGCCGTGTAACCGCTGCCCGGGTCAGTGATGGTGATGCCGGTGATGGCACCCAACCCATTGACCGAAGCAGTCGCCGTCGCCCCCGTGCCGTCACCACTGATCGCGACAGCGACGTCAGGAAGCGTGAATGGGCTGTTGGCCCAGTTGGGGTAGGGTCCGAAGTAATGCGGGACATTTGTCTCATCCGTGGGCGAGCCTGGCATGGCTCCGACGGGTCGTGGCTGGATTGAGCTCCCAACGATCAGGGAGACGAACACCAGCAACAATAAGACATAATTCAGAAATTTACGGATGTTCATTTTAGTTCTCCATTGAAAAAATAAGATTTTTGATGCAGTTATCGTCGAAAAACGGTTGAATTTGCACTTTTTATGATTGTCCTTTGCACCTCCCCTGTGAATTGAGCGCCAGGAATAAAAACATCTCGGAATGGATAAATTTCCCGATGATTGAATTGCCCATCAAAGACACTGGCGAGAATTTGTGTGTGGAAAATGCCGGCTGGATATTGATCATCAAGCCATCCTTAATTCCTTAAGTTGGGATCTAAAAAATGGAGAGAAGATGATTGCCTTCGCCTGCAGGTAAAATCTGCTCCAAATCTTGATTGAGTGCCGGTCAGCCCGGTTATTAAAGACATGTGCACCATCATTGCTTATTCCCTGTTTGATTAATTAGCAATTGCATGTCTTTATTACGATTGAAAGTGGCTTGTTTATCCAAAACCGTCGCCACACAGTCCAGCAGGCGTTCAGGGGCGACCGGTTTTTCCAGAAAATAGGCGCAAGGCAGCTTATCCTTCTTATCAATCTCCGGGATAGATTGATCAGTCAGGATTATGATGGACGTATCCGGGTGATTATCAAGGACTTTGGGAAGTAAAACAATATTGATTTCTGACATATTGATATCTGAAATGACCAGATGATATTTACCAGATTTAATAATATCCATCGCTTTGTGAACACAGTCGGTTGCAGTGACGAGATAACCGGCGCGTTGAAGGATGAGCGCAATGGATTGGCGCAAATTCAGGTCATCTTCGATCAGGATAATTGATTTAGGTCGCATGGTTATCTATTTGTAGAACTTCATATATATTCTATAGATAATATGCCGATGAACAATTTGGAATAGTTGGTATATATTGGGATCTTTCCAATGATTTTATTTAAACCAAAAAGCGGGCAGTGGATGTCACTGCTCGCCTTTAAGGTATCTTGAAGACCTTTTTATACGACCAGGCGATAACCTACATCGCGTACGGTGATGATCAACACGGGATGGCGCGGGGCAGGTTCAAGCAATTTGCGGATTTCATGCATTTGCCAGCGGGCGATTTCGCGTGCTTCTGACCGGCTCACGTGCTGGTACCCTTGAGATTCCAGGACCAGCTTCTCATAAGTCACCGGGTGGGGTGAATGGCGCACCAGGGTGACCAGGTAATCAAAGGTGGAGGGCGGCATAGAGGTATTGCACTCTTTGTATTGGACGGAATGCGTATGCCTGTCCAAGATTAATGACCCACATTGCAAATAGCGTGCCGGGTCGGTTGGTGGAGTAACTGAGGCAGGAGTGATCGTCGGGTCTCCACTCTTGTCAATGGCCTGTAGTTCATCCAACAAACTCTGCAATTGGGTGGTAATTTCACGCCGACGCTTGGGTTTTTGTTCACTCAAAACACTATCCACCCGGCTGAGAATACCTTCAGGATCGATGGGTTTTAATAAGTAATCGCGGGCTCCCAGACGTACCGCCCCGATGGCGGAATCTAATGTGGCATGCGCGGTCAGGATCAGGATGGGCATATCGGGATATAATTCCTTGATTTGCGGGAGCAGCTGGAGGCCATTTTGATCGGGGAGCTTAATATCCAAGAATGTCAAATCATAAGCACCAGCGTGTAGCAAATGAAGCGCTTCTGCGGCATTTGCTGCTGTGGTAATAATATAGCCTGCCCGCTGCAGGATAAGCCCGAGGCTGCGTCTTAAATTGGGTTCATCGTCGATAATCAGGATGGAGTGACTTGTACCCATTATAATATTCTCCTCATCTATTCATTAATTACCCATAACGGGTAACCAGATGGTAAAGCTTGTCCCCCGATCCACCTGACTTTCAACCGAAATCTGCCCACCGTGTTTTTGGATAATTCCATAGCAGATTGACAGCCCCAACCCCAAACCGTATTCCTTGGTGGTTATAAACGGCTCGAAGATGTGAGGCAGGATTTCCGGGCTTATACCCGGACCTGTATCATTAAATTCTACACCGACCAGGCTCCCATCCTCAGAGTAAACAATCCCAATGGATAAAATTCCTCCCGAAGGTTTCATCGCCTCGATGGCATTAATGGATATATTCAGGAAAACCTCGAGGATCTGGTCTCTTATACAGTTTATCGTACAATCTATTAAACTATTTGAAGGTTGCCATATTACATTTGAATTGTTCAGGTGCGGAATAACCAGCGCATGGACCTCTTCGATGATCTCCAATAATTCCTGGGAACGCATCGTCTGACCGGTTTGTGGTCGATAAAGTTGGCGTAATTGACCGACAATATTGGATAGGCGTTGGGTTTCCGAGAGAGCCATCTCCAGGGGTTCTTGGTTCGGCGAATCTGATTGTATGTCTTGCTGGATGAGATATAGGCAATTTTTGATCGTCTGTAATGGATTGTTAATTTCATGGGTCACCGAGCCAACCATGCGACCGATCATGGCGTGCTTTTCAGCCTGGAGCAGTTGGTTTTCATAATACTTTTTCTCCGTGATATCGGTGCAGGTACCGACCCAGGAAAGGACCTCGCCATCTTTACCTATGATGGGTACGCCCCGGACTGAGAAATCGCTATACTCACCTGTGTGACTTCGTATCCGATATTCAGTTTCGTAAGGTGTTTTTGTTTCCACTGCGTGGAACCATACATCGGCAACCCGTTCCCGGTCGGCAGGATGTAAAGAGTTGATCCAACCCCGACCCATCAACTCATTGAGGGTTTGCCCGGTGAATGCCCTCCAGGTGGGGATATCCTCAACCACCTCCCCTTCGGCATTGGTTTGCCAAACAATCTGAGAGGTGGCTTTAACCAGGGAGCGATATTGTTGCTCGCTTTTTATTAGCGCTTCTTCGTCTTGTTTATGCTTGGTAATATCTTGCCTGATGGAGATGAAATTGGTTATTTCTCCATTTTGGTCGAACACCGGGGTAATGGTTTGTTCTTCGTTGTATAAGCTGCCATCCTTACGACGGTTTATCATCTCCCCTCGCCAAACTCTCCCTTCCAGGATGGTTTTCCATAAATCATAATAAAATTCACGATCGTGCTTACCGGATTTGAGGATGTTTGGGTTTTTACCGACAATTTCATTTTTAGAGTAGCCCGTCATCTGGTTAAAAGCAGGGTTGGACCAAAGAATGGTGCCATCGGTATTAACGAGCATAATGCCGTTGGCAGCTGATTCGAGAGCTGTATTCAAAAGGACCAGTTGCCTCTCAGACTGCTTGCGTTTTGTGATATCATGGACGGCTGCGAATACCCCGGCAACCTTGCCAGACTCATTGCGATAGACGGAGGCATTGTAAGTCACCGGCGTGGTGTGACCATCCTTGTGTTGGATCTCCAGCTCGTAATCGCGCACGGTTCCCGACTTAAAAACTTTCTCATAACCATCACGAGCTTTTTCTGGATTAGTGAAATAGCTATGGAAAGCTGTGTCGATGAGGGTTTCACGTGGATAACCAGTGATTGCCTCGGTGACCGCGTTCACATCGCCGATTTTTCCATCCGGCGTGATCGTCACCAGAGCGTCCAGGTTGGCTTCGATTAAGCTACGGTTATATTCATTTAATGAATGCAACTTCGCCTCTGCCTGCTTGCGCCCAGTGATATCAATGCCCATCTCCAGAATGAGTCTAGATCCATCGGTATCGATGAAAGGGAAATCGAAGACATCGTAATTATGATCATCCGGCCCCGTCCATTCCCATTTAAGCGGAGCATTGGTTTTTAGGACTTTATAAGTTTCACAAATCTCACAAGGTTCAGTGCGGTTGAAAAGGTACTCATAACATCGTCGACCACGATCCTCACCAAAGCGCTCGCGAAAATAACGATTGGCAAAGAAGACGTGATAGTCTGGTGTTAATAGGATCAAGTAGGCAGGTAATATTTCCAGGACGTCATTAAATCGCTGCCGTTGAGCTTCGACTGCATTGGTTTGAATAACCAGTTGTGATTCTACGCGTTTCCGTTCCTCAATTTCTGCTTTTAATTCATTGTTCGCTGTAAGCAATTCTTGTGTGCGTTGCAAGACGGTCATTTCCAGCCTATCATGCGCCTTATGAAGTGCTTCCTCAGCAAGCATCCGCCGGGTGATATCGTTGTATGCGATGACGACACCAAAATTTTGCAATGGCAGGGGCGAAGCAGTTACACTGATCCAAGTAACATGATCCCCTTTTTTGACGATACCCATCTCAACGTTTTCAACCCGGTGTTGCTCTTTCAACGCAATGACGCTGGCGTACTCTTCCGGAGGCATGGGCGTCCCATCAGGACGAATGATCCTCCATTGTTCGCCATCGATTTGCCTGTTGCTTTGTTCTACTTCAGATAAACCCAGGAGATAGGAAGCTTCACGGTTAGACTCGATAATCTGACCATTCTCATCAGACACTGTAACACCGAGAGGCAGAGAGTCAAAAAGCACAGTATATTTTGTTAAATTGATCCGCAGCTCATCCTCCATCTGCTTGCGTTTGGTGATATCCAGGAAAATAGCAGCAAATTGATCGGGAGCACAACGATCGGCAAAAACCTCGTAATATTTATTCAATGAGGACGAGTATTCTTCGAACTGGACAGGCTCACCCGTAAGCACGACTTTCCCATAGGTTTTTACCCAGCTATCGCCTTCGTCAGGCAACACTTCGTGGAAAGTCTTGCCAACCACAAATTCGCGTTTCAAACCAGTAAGTTGCTCAAAAGCAGGGTTGATATCCAGAAAACGGTAATCACAGGGATTACCATTTTCGTCGTAAATAATCTCGTGAATGGCAAATCCTTCGGTCATTCTCTCGAATAGTGAATGGTAACGCTCTTCACTCTCCCTTAATGCTTCCTCAGCCTGCTTAATCCCGGTCAGGTCCAATGTCGCGATTCCAACCCCGGTAATCTGTCCCGCTTTGTCGCGAATTGGCTCCAGGAATAGATCGAGATATAAACGCTGACCACCACTGGTTACCCAGCCTTGTGAACTCAATTCCTTGCCGGTTTCAAGCACCTGGCGTTTGAGTCCCATCGTCCAGGCGGCAACCTCTGGCGGGAATATGTCCGTATCAGTTTTTCCGATCACCGCCGCCGGGTTTATAGTTCGTTGGTTGTAAGCCCAAATAAACCGTAAATCCTTGTCCTGGGCAGCAACGGTAACAGGGGCATTCTTAAGCACCATACGGAAGCGGGCTTCGCTTTCACGTAAAGCTTCTTGTGCATGTACCTGTTCGGTGATGTTATAAGCAACCTCCCCTGCACCGACCACATTACCACCAGCATCGCAGATGGGAGTGTGGAGCACATTATATACTCTCTGGTAATGACCTGGATCACCAAACTCTAATACCTTGTTTGTGCTCTCACCCCCTAACACCTGGGACCACTCTCGCTCCACGACCTTTTGTTGGATGGGTAAATCGGCAAAGGCGCTTAGCATATTCATTCCAATCTCAATATCTGTGCTGCTGAGACGCTTCAATTCTTCCTGATAAGCCTGGTTGAAATAGGTGTAGCGGAAGTCCTTATCAATCGTGGCAATCAGCACATCCGTACCCTTTGTTACTGCCTCAAGAAATTCCTGCGTTTGCATCAGCTCCAATTTGCTTTTGTTTAGGGCCTCCTGCATCTGCCTGCGCTCGGTGATATCTCTGGCATAGATACGGATGGAGTCATATTCCTGCGAATAGTAAATAGTCTCACCAAATATATAACGGTCAATTTTCATCTCCCTGAAGGTTGGCAAAACTTCTTTTTCGCTTGCAGTTCTGCTCATTTCTGCAAAATCACCGGGAAGGAAAACTGTCGCATCGGTCGAACCGATATGGGAAAGGATCTGGCTTGCCGCAGGGTTGAGATAAATCAGCTTCCCATTGCGGTCAAATTCGAGTACCGGGTTAGGATTCAATTGGGGAAAAGAAGCCAATCGACGGCATTCTTCGTTTTGTTGGCGCAAGCTGGTAACTTCTTGTTGTAATTCTTCAATGGTGGAGATGAATTCTTTCGTGTCCATTATTTCCTGAGCTCCTATAATAACGGCATAAAATATCACCTATAAAAATATTATTCGGCTTCCCAATGTGCACATTATTATTATGTAGACGTTCAAATTCGAATAAATCCACTAATTTCTAAAATGCCGGGGGATACAGGTAAAGTTCATTCGAAATGATCAAGCCACAACCTGGATGTAAACACTTGGGAATATCTATATTCTAATACAAAACCAATAAACCATTTAACTTGAGATTAGGCAATTGGCATTAAGCAGCATGAATCCTTCCAATTGATTGTGCCTATATCGGAATTTTCTATACACAAAGCGGTCCATACATTTTCTCAACCAGCGAGGTTTGGATGGCGAGTGAAGTTTGATCCACGCTGTTATACGCCCAGGCTCCATGAGCGAATCATGATCTGGAATTACTCATCCCTGGTCGATCGATGCCCTAATCGGGACACAGATGGATTTCGATTGTTGTATGCACTACGCCAGTATCTGATGGAATGAGTGCTTTATAGGTGTCAGGTGGGTCAGGGTATTTTGTCACGATTCCAATCTCAGAAGAGTAGATACCCGGACCAATGGACCAAATATGCATGTCAACCACCCGGGTATCTTTGAAACTCTCGAGTAGTCCGGTGATCTTCTTCTGGACATCGGCCGGGATCTGGTGGTCGAGCAATACTTTGCTCGTCCCCTGGATCAAGCCAATGGACCACCGGATTACCAGGATTGCACCCACCACTCCCATTAATGGATCCATCCAATTCAGTTGTAAATACTTGGCACCCAACAAGGCGATGATCGCCAAAATTGAGGTTAATGCATCCGTCAAAACATGTAGATATGCTGCTTTCAGGTTGTGATCCGCACCTTTTCGGTGGGTGTATTCGGCATGCTCGTGTTCGTGATCATGGGCAGGCTCCTGCCCTGTGTGGACATGAATATGCTCATCGCCATTCGAATGGGTATATCCCTTTTCGCCCAGGATCAACATGCTGGCACCATTTACCACCAGACCGATGAACGCGACCAGGATTGCCTGGTTATATTCGATTCTGACCGGATTGATGAATCGGCTAATACTTTCGTAGGCCATATATAAGGCAATGATGATCAGGAAGATGGCACTCGAGTAACCTGCCAGGGCATTCACCTTGCCGGTCCCGAAGCTGAATTGCTGGTCATGAGCGTGCCGGCGGGCATAGATATAGGCAAGGAAGCTGATCCCCAACCCGACCATGTGCGAGCCCATGTGGATGCCATCGGCGAACAACGCCATCGAGCCAAATGCCAGTCCAGCTGCGATTTCAGTAATCATCATAAGTGCCGTGATCATGATGACTACCAGTGTTCGCCGTTCACCTGCGCGAATCTGGTCCTGCCCAAAGATATGGGTATGTTGCCATTTTGCAATTGTTTCTGTGTGCATTTCAAGTACCTCAAACAATAATCACATTACAGGTAATTCAAGTAAGGTAGCATTGTATCCTAAAGACAAATAGTTTGGAAGGAAATAAACCACCCCCTTCAGTATGGGATCCGCTTGGGTGAAAAAGCTACCAAGGATTTTATATGTGAAGGCACAGCATTGGATGGGTGATGCGTCCCAACTCCTGGCCAGAGTAAAAACCACTATCGATATATTAACGGTCGGGTGAGACGAATATAGAAATAATAAATGGGAAAGCAGCCTGCTCATTATCCAGGGGTGCGAATTCCAAGTATGGTGGATAGGCTGATGTAATTTCGCCAGGCTGGCGTGCCAGGATAGTTTGTGATACATTTATTTTCAATATGCCCATCCTTGCCCTGGTCCTGTTGATCACATCGGCAACCTTCCACGCCCTGTGGAACCTGCTCCTAAAACAAGCGCAGGATAAATATCTGGTCATGGGTTGGCAGGTGATTATAGGTGGCATATTGTCAGTTATCGCCATATTATTTGTCGGTCTGCCACCCCATTCGATATGGCTTTTTATATTGATCAGCGTGGTCCTGGAAGCCATTTATTTCGGGCTCCTCACGTACGCTTACAACGATCATGATTTTTCCCTCATCTATCCCATGGCGCGCGGAGCTGCGCCTGCCCTGGTGGCAGTATGGACGGCATTCTTCCTGGGTGAGATCCCCAGTACCGGGGGCTTGACAGGTATTTTGCTGGTCGTATGCGGTTTGGTGATCATTGGCGCTACCAGCCTGCTCAAGAATCACACCAGCAAACCACAATTCAGAGGAATCGCGATTGCACTTTCCATTGCAATGATCATCTCGGTTTACACTTTGGTGGATGGATTTGCAGTTAAAAACGGTCCTGCGCTGGAATATGGACTGAGCTTATTTATCCTGATCCCCGTCCTGACGACACCGCTGCTAGTCCGTCATTATGGCTGGAATCCCATGGTCAGAGCCTTGCGAACCCAACCGGCTCGTCTCGTTCTGGTCGGAATCCTGAGTGTGATTGCCTATCTGTTTGCGCTTGTCGCTTACTCGATCGCGCCGGTGAATTATTCGGAAGCCATCCGTGAGGTGAGCGTGGTGATGGGTGCATTTGCCGGGTGGTACTTTTTAGGCGAGAAGATGGGAAAAATCCGCCTCATCGGTGCTGCCGTGATTTTTGCTGGAATCGTCATGATCGCGATATTCGGTTGATACGATTTACCTTGCCATTTTACGGCAATCCCTTCCACGAGAAGCAGGTCGGGGAGCATGGTGCCATCTACATCGATTTATCTTCGTACCCATGAAGGGTAACTCCAAAATCGTAGCAGCAAACCTTCATTCATAAACCTTCTCCCCTTCTATATCTGAATTCAGCGCATCAATCTCGACATCCCTGGCTGATGAGGGACACGAGAGCAGTTCCCGGTAATACTCATGTTGGATAACCAGATTCATGATCTCATTGGTGCCCGTCCAGATGGTCATGAGGCGCGCATCCCTTAGAAGCCGCTCAATGGGGTAAACATTGGTGTAGCCGATGCCGCCCATGACCTGCATGGCGTCATTGACGACTGCCCAGGCAGTCTCGGTGGCAAACTTTTTAGCCTCAGAGACCATGCGCCGTACATAATTCGAGTTGCCTATGGCATCAATGATGCGGGCGGTTTCGTGCACGAGAGCCCGCGCCGCATCTAGGCGCGTCAGGCTTTCAGCAATCTTGAAACTAACCCCCTCGAACTCGCGGATTTTCTGACCAAAAGCCTTGCGACGATCGGCATAGCGGGTGGAGATTTCCAAGGCAGCTCGAGCAAGCCCAAGAGCACCCGCCGCACTGGTCATTCTTTCAGGGATCATCATCTGATTGAAGACTTCGTAAGCCCCGTGCTCCTGACCGATCAGGTTTTTCACCGATACAGACACGTTTCGGAAGTAGACCCGCCCCGTGCCTCCCCCACGTGTCCCCATGAGCCCATAAACATGCTGGACTTCCACACCTTCCCCGCGTTCAACCAGCAGTGCGCTGATCGCTTTATGGCTTGAGACGTCTGGGTTTGAGCGAGCATAAACAAGGAACAGGTCGGCACCCTCCGCACCGACGATGAAGCGTTTCTGACCATTCAAGATATAAAAATCACCATCACGTTTCATCGTCGCCGTTGCGCCAAAGAAATCCGAGCCACCGCGTGGTTCTGTCAGCGCTTCAGCTACAGTCAACTTGCCCGCAATGACCGGTTTGAGATATTTTTCTTTTTGCTCAAGCGAGCCAAAAGTATTGATCGCTTCACCGACAATGGATGGCAATGAGTATAAGCAAGCAAGACTGGAACCCAGTACGCCGATCTCTTCCAAAGCCAAGACTTCATGGGACCAGTCAAGACCGCGGCCTCCCCATTCTGAGGCGAAACGCAGCCCAAGCAAGTGAGATTCAGCTAATTTTTGGAGATATTCGCGGGGATAATGAGTCTTCTCGGCATCCATATCGAGCAGTAATTGGCGCGATACACCTTCGCGTACGAAAGCACGCGCTTCATCACGCAAGCTGCGTTGTTTCGGGGTCATCAGGCAATCAGACATAATTCAACATCCTTACTCTTTAACTTGATTGGTCTAATTATTCAGGCAAGACATCAGGTGTTAATAAAGCGATGCAGCCTGATAACTATTTTGGTCAATACACCCGCACCACTTCAATCACAGTATCATTATTGTCGATAGGCATGCAAGCCTACACACCAGCATAAAGACAGGAAATTGTGCTGATGGTTGGCATGCATCCATTGTATTACCTATATATTATATAGTTTTGTTACAGAAAATGTGCTCACCTAAAGGTATTGACCGGAAGAACACCGTCGGGTATCATCCGCGCTCATCACAACTCATTTTTGACAAACCGACTTCTTTTTAGATTTTTTTTGGGTTCCTAGACGAGGGTACCAAAAGTAACACTACATTCATTACTATAATTTTGCTCCTCCTTCCATAAATGCAAAGTCAATTTATCGCATTGGATGTATTATTAATGGGCATGAATGTTGCACATAGTTAATATACCAGCATGTTTCTCTCCCACTGGTTGCTGATTGAACTGAATGTTTCAGGCAAGGAGATGATTGGATGCCCCCCAAAAAGGGTCAAAAAACAAAGCGTGATGGCACGAAAGGTCAAAAAATGAGGGGGAGAAAATCAAAGGGCATAGAATCAACCTTGGGGGTACGTTACCGCGCCCTGGTGGAACAGGTGCCTGCCATCATTTACACAGACTCTGCAGACGAAGTATTTCAGACCCTTTACATCAGCCCACAGCTTAAAACGATCACTGGGTACGATCCAGAGGAGTGGGTTGCGGATGAGGATTTGTGGCGCAGAATTATTTTACCGGAAGACCGTGAGCGAGTATTGGAAGAATACACCCGCACCTATGCAGCCATGGTGCCATCCATTTCAGAGTACCGGATACAAACTCGAGATGGAAGAGTTATATGGGTGAGCGATGAAACGCGATTGATACGCGATCGGAAAGGCAAACCCTTGTTTTGGCAGGGGGTCATGGTCGACATCACTGTGCGTAAGCGTTCTGAACAGATCCAACAGGCAATTTATAGGATTCCTCATGCAGTAGTTACTACAACCAGTTTGGAAGAATTATTCAGATCGATTCACAGCATCCTGGGTGAGCTGATGCCAGTCTCGAACCTCTATATTGCGCTATATGACCCGATTAACGACCTGTTAAGTTTCCCTTACTACGTGGATCAATACGATGAGCCACCACCAACAGCCAAACCTAAGCATGGATTGACTGAGTATGTGCTGCGCACGAAAGAGCCCTTGTGGGCTACAGGGGAGGTTTTTACCCAGCTGGTCTTGGAAGGGGAAGCTGATGTAGTTGGGACCGATTCGGTAGATTGGATTGGGGTCCCTTTAGTGGTGGGAGAGCGTGTGATCGGGGTGATGGTGACGCAAAGCTATATGGTTGGTGTTGTTTATAATCAAGAGCAATTTGATCTGCTGAAATTTGTTTCAACACAGGTGGCTTCAGCAATTGAGCGTAAACTTGACCAACAACGCATTGCCGATGCGCTTGAATACAATAAAACCCTGATCAATTCATCCAGCCTTGGAATTGGAACTTACGACGCTTCAGGTCAATGCATTTTAGCCAATGAAGCATTCACCAGGATCATTGGTGCGACTCGCGAACAGGCCTTGGCACAGAACTACAACCATATAGGATCCTGGAAAAAATCAGGGCTACTTGAGTCTGCCGGACAGGCAATCGCCAGCGGTTATGAAACACGGCGTGAGATCCATACGACGAGTACCTTTGGAAAAGAAATCTGGCTGGATTGCAGATTTACTCCTTTTTTCTCAAATGAAGAGCCTCACCTACTTTTATCCATTGATGATATATCCATCGCTAAACAAGCTGAGGTTGATCTGCAGGTATATGCAGATAAACTCGAACAAAGTAATCGCGATTTGCAGGAATTTGCCTATATCGCCTCGCATGATTTACAGGAACCACTACGCAAGGTACTGGCTTTCGGTGACCGTTTAGCCAATAAATATGGAGATGTGCTTGATGAAACCGGACGCGACTACTTGAAACGTATGCGGGATGCAAGCCAACGCATGCAGACTTTGATCAATGACCTGTTGACCTTCTCGCGTGTTTCCACCCGCGCCCAACCCTTTATCAAAGTTGACTTGAACACACTCATCGAGGGAGTGATCTCCGATCTGGAGAATCAGATTGACCGTACCCAAGGCAATGTGGAAACCGGCGATCTGCCAACGATCGAAGCCGATCCAACCCAGATGCACCAATTACTGCAGAACTTGATCAACAATGGATTAAAATTCCATCAAGAAGACATTCCCCCGATCATCCAGGTTTCAGCAAAGACCACAGAGAGTGAGTGCCAGATCATCGTAAAAGATAACGGGATTGGATTTGACATGCAATACCTCGATCGCATTTTCAAGCCCTTTCAGCGCCTGCATAGTCGTATAGAATACGAGGGCAGCGGCATGGGGCTGGCCATATGCCGTCGTATTGTCGAGCGCCACAGTGGAGAAATTACTGCTGTTAGCACTCTTGGAAAGGGGTCAACTTTCATAGCTACCCTACCGATTTATCAATCCAAAGGAGAGAGTTCTAATGCGTAAAAATGTAAAACCGGTTATCTTTCTTATGGCTGATGATGACCCCGACGATCGCCTACTAATCAAAGAAGCTTTTCAAGAGAGCCTTGTATCCAACAGCATTTATTTTGTAGAAGATGGGGTCGAGTTGCTGGATTACCTGCGCTGGCAGGATAAATTTTCAAATCCAAAGGATGCACCCACCCCTGACCTGATCCTGCTTGACTTGAATATGCCACGCAAAGATGGTCGCGAAGCCCTCGCAGAGATCAAAAGCGACCCGAGCCTGAGATACATCCCAGTGGTGGTACTGACCACTTCCAAAGCCGAGGAAGATATCATGCGTAGTTATGATATCGGAGCTGCCAGCTACATTACCAAACCTGTGACTTTCGATGGGCTGGTGGAAGCGATCCGAGGATTGGGGCAGTATTGGGTGCAGATCGTACGCCTGCCAGTAATGGGTAAATCAAATGAATAATGATATGACCGTTCAGA
>Ga0214473_10006517_pt1 | contig 13915 bp, 10 predicted proteins | sample RVTome_7_FD_203509 | JGI IMG/M metagenome (GOLD analysis project Ga0214473, IMG submission 203509) | Soil microbial communities from uranium-contaminated site in the Upper Colorado River Basin, Wyoming, United States - RVT98D197 | ecosystem: Environmental > Terrestrial > Soil > Contaminated >... | reverse complement strand
TGGAGAGTTTTCTCCGCCTCCGCCACCGCTTCTTTCTGACTCCTCACGCTGGCCAGGGGCCGGGAACTCTTATTCAGGCGGGACAACACCGGCAGGAGAATATTCTCAAAAACCGTCAGCCGGGGAAAGATGTTCATGACCTGGAAAGAGCGGCTGATCCCGATCTTCACCCTTTTGTCGGGCCGCATGCGGGTGACCTCCGTTCCCCGGAAAAAAATCCGGCCCCGGTCCGGCAGCAGATAACCGGACAGGAGGTTGATGAGAGTGGTCTTCCCCGCCCCGTTGGGCCCGATGATGGAAGTAAAAAGCCCCTCTTTCAGGCCGAGGGTCACCTCGTGCACCGCCGCCATCTCTCCGAAATATTTTCCCAGGCCTTCGGTCCGGATAATATCGTTCACCCCCGGCCTCCTTTACCGTAGAAAATGCTCACCACGCCCCCCCGGAATCCCAGGACGAGCACCACCACAATGACGCCCAGACAGATCAGCCAGTACTGCGTAAAACGCACGATGATATCTTTCAGGATGTAAAACAGGATCGACCCGACGATGGGGCCGGCGAAGGTATAGATCCCGCCCAAAAGTGTGGCCAGCACGGGCTCGGCCGAATAGCTCCAATGGGCCAGGGGGGGCGTTACGGTACTTTCCAGGGGCGGGAGCAGAGCCCCGGCCAGTCCCGCGTACATTCCCGCAATGGTGAAGGAAATCAGGCGGTAATTGCGGACCGAGATGCCCACGCAGGATGTGCGCGTTTCGCTATCCCGAATGCCCTGCAGGGTGAGACCCATGGGAGAATGGACCAGGCGGTGAAATAAATAGATGGCCAGGAGCGAGAAGCCCAGAACCACGTAGTAATAATTCTCCATCGGGGCCATGTTGAGTCGCAGAAGACCCGGGATCTCCAGCGGGGCGCGGGGGATGCCCACCAGGCCATCATCCCCGCCGGTCATATCCCGCCATTTCCAGGCCAGGGAGAAGATCATCATGCCGAAGCTGAGGGTGAGCATGGAAAAATAGATGCGGGTGTGCCGGATGCAGAGGATCCCCAGTAAAAATGAGGCCACCCCGGCAACCGCCACTCCCCCGATGATCCCGACTAACAGCGAGGGGAAGGCCAGAAGAATCTTGCCGCAACCATAGGCTCCCGCCGCAAAAAAGCCGGCCTGCCCGAAGGAGAGCAACCCCGTGTACCCGAAAAGGAGGTTGAACCCCAGGGAGAAAAGCGAGAGGAGCATAATATGGATCGTCATGTACAGAATGTACTGCCCGGCGAAGTGGGGCAGGATGGCCAGAAGGACGACCAGGCTACCGATAGCCAGATTTTTTTTCATCCCTTAACTCCCGAAAAGGCCCTGAGGCTTGACCATGAGGACTACGGCCATGATTAAAAAGATCAGGAAGAGCTCAAAGACTGGAAAAAGAAGAATACCGTACGCACTGAGAACGCCCACGATGACCGCTCCCACGAAAGCGCCCTTCAGGTTTCCCAGCCCGCCGATCACCGTGATGATGAAGGCCTGGATGATCATGGCGCCTCCGATCCCGGGGGCCACCACGCGCACCGGAGTTCCCAGCGCTCCCCCCAGGGCGGCCAGCATGGCCCCGAAGACGAAGACTCCGGTGAAAATGGTAGGGATATTGACCCCGATGGCGCTGGCCATTTCCCGGTCTGAGGCCGAGGCCCGAACCATCTTGCCCCACCAGGTTTTTTCAAAAATCAACCAGAGGACTACCGCAACCACCAGGCCGGCCATGATGATAAAAAGGTTATAGATGGGGAAAGGTCTTCCGAAGGCCGGCAGAGTCCCCTCAAAAAAACCGGGCATGGAAGGAATCTTGGCTACCCCCCCCCAGACCATCTTCACCGCGTCGTCGAAGATGAGAATGAAGCCAAAGGTCAGCAGGAGTTGATAGGCGTGGTCCTGGTCGTAGATGCGGCGTAAAAAAAACCGCTCCAGCAGGTAGCCCACGACGCCTACGGAAACCAGGCTCAAGGCAATGGCCAGCCAGAAATTGACTCCCCACAGTCCGTAGAAAGTGAAGGCAAAGTACGCCCCCAGCATGAACAGGCTGCCGTGGGCAAAATTGAGCACACCCAGGACGCCGAAGACGATGGTCAAGCCCGCGGCCAGAAGCCAGAGGTACATGGCCACGCTCAGACCCACCAACCCTTGGAAGGCTAAAGTCTCCATATTCCCTCAATATAAATAAGTGCCCCCCACCCTTGCCCTCCCCCCCGAGGGGCATAAGCGCTAACTTAGGAGGTTCTTCAAACCATCCCCCCCTTTGGAAAAGGGGGGCGGGGGGGATTTCTATATTAAGCCTTTCTTCGACTGACCGGCATATGTCATCAATTACAACCCCTTAAATCCCCCCTCCCCCCCTTTTTCAAAGGGGGGTTTAAGTTAGCGCCTATGCCCCCGAGGGGGGAGGGTAGGGAGGGGGTGGGTTTGGAGAACCAGGGCAGCCCCGGTTCCCCGGCTAAACCTTACTTATCCATCTTGATGGGTGCAAAGGGCGGGTTGCGGTAGTAGTCCTTCGCCGGAACCACTTTCAAATCGCCCCCCACGATGGGAATGGGATAATTCGGGTCTTTAATCACTCTCCCACCGGGGACGTTGTAAATGGCCTGGTGGTCTTCCGGCCTGAAGATCCTCTTGCCGGCCGGGGTCATGAGTTCCATGCCCTCCAGGGCCTTGATCAGCTCAGCCGTTTTCAGACTCCGGCTTTTTTCCACGGCCGCCTTGAAAAAATAGATGGTCGAGTACGAGTTTTCTGCCGAATAGTTGGGAAATCGGTTCCATCGTTTGCGGAAGTTAGCTACAAACCTTTTGTTTTCCGGGCTGTCGGGATAGTTGTGGATGTACCGGGCGGTGGCCCATAATTTATCCTTGAATTTGCCCGCTTCTACCTCCCTGGAAATTCCTTCTAAAATATCCACCGAGCCACCCATGCACTGGAACCAGGCCTGGACCTTGTCGAAGACTCCCAGCATGAGCGCCTGCCTGAGAAGCATCACACCCTCCCCCGCCCAGGGGGTCGCATGGATGGCATCGGGGTTGGCCGCCATCACCGCGGAGATGTGGGATGAAAAATCCATCGTCCAGAAGGGGGCCCAGGCAATGGCCACGAATTCCACGTCCGGCCGGTATTTTTTCAGGGTATCCTTGAAGAGGGCCCAGGTAGAATACCCGTACTCATAATCGCAATGGATCCCCGCCCATCTCTTGATGTTGGGAAAATCCTTGAAAATCAGCGCCGCCAGATTGCTCTCCTGGTAGACGGGTGCGGCGATGCGGAAGATCTGCTTAATGCCTTTGCCGGCAACCAGCTCCTCAGTCAAACGATGGGTGGAGGCGTGGGTAATCATGCAAACGCGGTCGATTTCCGGAAGGACGGGGCCAACGGCCATGGAGCTGCCGCTGGAATCCACCCCGAAGAGAAAATGGGCGCCCCACTCGGTGGCCAGATACCTGGCGTTCTTCACGGCGACCGCCGGCTTGAGCTCCTCGTCCATGAACTTCAATTCCAGCTTGCTTCCCAGGATTCCGCCTTTGGCGTTGATCTCTTCGATGGCCAGCGTCGAACCCGCGATCATCTGCCAGCCATAATCGGCGTGGGCCCCGGAGGTGACCCCCTGCCCACCGATCTTGATGACATCCACCCCTAAGACTTTCTTCACCGGTTTGGGTTTCGCAGGAGCTTTCTCCTTTTTTTCTTGCGCCTCCCCCACCCTTCCAACTCCCCATGCCAGGCTCCCTATGCCCGTAGCGGCGGCGGCTTTCAAAAACGTCCGGCGACTGATCTGCTTCTTCTCGCTCATGGTTCCCTCCTCCCCCTAGTTTAAATTTAATAGGACGCAGATTTTCGCAGATGGACACAGATAATCATTTTATTTCGCCGATCCTGATCATCCGAATTCATCCGTGTCCAAAAGCAATTTCCTATACGATCGAGCTACGAGTTTCAAGTTTCGAATTGCAAGTTCCTTCCAAAAAAGTAATTCCCAACCATGGATCACTCCGCCGAGCTAAAAAATAACCACCTCCTTTCCTGAAAAATAGCGGTTCATGCGTAAAGTCTGAGGCTGCCTCCTTTAGGTTTTTAATTCAAAACCTGTAACTCGATTGTTTAGGAATTTCCTTTTTATTTTTCCCCCTCACCCCCGCCCTCTCCCCCGTTTGCGGGGGAGAGGGAACAGAATGAAGGCTTCCGGCTCCCGTGATTGCCCCTCTCCCCCGTTTGCGGGGGAGAGGGGAAGGGTGAGGGGGCTTAGCTTGAAGCTCCAAACTTTATTTTTTGGCTAGCAGCCGCGCCGCGTCTTTGGCAAAGTACGTGAGAATGAGGTCGGCTCCGGCTCGTTTGATCCCCGTCAGGACCTCCATCATCACCCGTTCTTCGTCCAGCCAACCCCGTTGAGCCGCGGCCTTGATCATGGAATATTCCCCGCTCACGTTATACGCACCCACCGGAAGGTTAAACTCCTCCCGCACGGCCCGGATGATGTCCAGGTAAGGAAGCGCGGGCTTGACCATGATAATGTCCGCCCCCTCCTGAACGTCGAGCGCTACCTCCCGCAGAGCCTCACGGGCATTGCTGGGGTCCATCTGGTACGACCGGCGGTCTCCAAATTGGGGGGTGGATTCTGCGGCTTCGCGGAACGGGCCGTAAAAACCGGACGCGTGCTTGGCGGCGTAGGCCATGATGGGGATGTTTTCAAACCCGCGCCGGTCCAGAGCCTGGCGAATCGCCTGCACTCTTCCATCCATCATATCCGAAGGGGCGACCATGTCGGCGCCCGCCTCGGCGTGGGAGACGGACATTTTCGCCAGAAGCTCCAGGGTGGCATCATTATCCACTTGACCCTTGACCACCACCCCGCAGTGCCCATGGCTGGTATATTCACAAAGGCAAACGTCGGTGATGACCACGAGCTCTGGAAGCTTATCCTTGATCGCCCGGATGGCCTGCTGGATGATCCCGGACCGGGCATAGGCCTCTGAGCCGCGGAGGTCCTTCTTCTTGGGAAGGCCAAAGAGGATGACCGCCGGCACGCCCAGTCGGAACGTTTCTTCCGCCTCCCGGACGGCCCAATCCACGGAGAGCTGGGCGATCCCGGGCATGGAGCTGATCTCCTTCCGGATCTTCCGGCCGTGAGTGACGAAGAGCGGGTAGATGAAATCATCGACGGATACCTTCGTCTCCCGCACCATCCTCCTCAAGGTTTCACTCTTCCTCAAGCGCCGCGCGCGGTAAACCGGGAAATACATATCCCCCTCCGTTTCAAGGCAAAATGCAAAATGAAAAACGTAAGTGTGATCGCTTCGTAAAAAATAAAATTCCCCCTCCCCTGGCGGGAGGGGATGAAGGGGAAGGGGATAATTACTAATGAGACCAAAATTGTCTAGGCTGGATTTCATCCTTTTTAAATCATCCTGGATTCCGGCTTCCGCCGGAATGACGACAAAGAACCATGCCTTTCTAATGTTCGTCTCTCCGGCGAACCCCGGATCAGGTCCGGGGCAGGCGCCGGAGTCCAGTTCGAGGCTTTCAAAAGGAAAGGTCCTCCAACCAATGATGTTTAGACTAATATGGACTCATTAATAAGCTGCGGAAATATCTCCATTCTTCACCCTCACCCCAACCCTCTCCCGTCGAGGGAGAGGGAGTCTTCTTGACTTTTTACGAATTCATCAATTTTGCAATTTGCATTTTTCAATTTGCAATGAATGTTTATTCGGGATTTAATCTTATGCGCTTTTTTTCCAGGCCTGGACTCTTTCCAGCCCTTCTTTGAATTTCGCCTGTTTCTCCGCCAGGGTCCTCGCCTTTTCCCTCTCCTTGTCCACCGCTTCGGCCCGCGCCTTACGCAAGAATTCCTCGTTTTGCAGCTTCAGGTTGATGCGGCTCAAATCTTCGGCAATTTTGGCGATCTCCTTCTGAATTCTTTTCTCCTCATCATCCAGGTTGATTAACCCTTTTAGGGGGACGTAAATCTCCACATCTCCAGCGACTGCGGTCGCCGAAACTTTCGGTTTTTGCCCGCCGGTCTGAAAGGTCATTTTCTCGGTCCGGGCAAGGCTGGCCACGTAAATGCGGTTCTGTTCCACCGTCTTCAGGGCTTCCGGATTCTTGCTCTGCAGGACCGCTTCCACCTGCTTGGATGGGGGAACGTTGAGTTCACTGCGCAGGTTGCGGATCGCCCCGATTACGTCCATGATCAACCCCATATCGGCTTCGGCCTTCGGTTGAACCTCTCCCTCCTGAACTCGCGGAAACTCGGCGATCATGACCGATCCCTTGTTTCCGGGGAGCACCTGCCAGATCTCCTCCGTGATGAAAGGCATAAAGGGATGGAGCAGACGGAGTGAGGTATCCAGCACCCGGGCGAGAGTATTCTGGGCCACCCATTTCTTGGCCGGATCCTCATCCTGGTAAAGGACCGGCTTGATCAGCTCGATATACCAGTCGCAGAATTCATGCCAGAGAAACTGGTAGACGGCCGAAGCCGCTTCGTTGAATTTATAGCTGTCCAGGGCCTGGCGTACTTGGAAGATGGCCTGGTTCGCCCGGCTCAGGATCCAGCGGTCGGCCAGAGTAGGCTCCGCCTTCCCCGCCGGCCGGTGAGGGTCATATCCCTCTAAATTACTCAGGGTGAACCGCGAGGCGTTCCAGATCTTGTTGGCGAAATTACGGTAGCCCGCCAGGCGCTCTTCGGAGAGCCGGACATCCCGCCCCTGTGCCGCGAAGGCGGCCAGGGTGAAGCGAAACGCATCGGTACCGTATTTTTCGATGACCAGCAGGGGGTCGACCACATTCCCCCGGGATTTACTCATCTTCTGCCCTTCCGCATCCCGGACCAGGGCATGGATATACACATCCCGGAAGGGGACATCTCCCATGAATTTCAGCCCCATCATCATCATCCGCGCCACCCAGAAGAAGAGAATGTCGAAACCCGTCACCAGCACGGACGTCGGGTAGAAAGTCTTAAGGTCCTGGGTCTCCTCCGGCCACCCCATCGTGGAAAAAGGCCAGAGCGCGGAGCTGAACCAGGTGTCCAGGACGTCCTGGTCTTGTTCGACCCGGGAACTGCGACAGGCCGCACAGGCAGAGACCGGCTCGACGGAGACGGTCACCTCCCCACAATCCCGGCAATACCAGGCCGGGATTCTGTGGCCCCACCAGATCTGCCGGGAGATGCACCAATCGCGGATGTTATTCATCCATTCGAAGTACGTACTCTCCCAGACCGGGGGGATGATCCGCGTTCTGCCCTGCTGCACCGCCTCGATCGCCGGGCGGGCCAGGGGCTCGGTGCGCACGAACCATTGTTTGGAAACCAACGGTTCGATGATGGTCTTGCAACGATAACAATGGCCGACGTTGTGCAGGAAAGGCTCCACCTTCTTCAGCAGATTGGCCTCTTTAAGGTCTTTGATCACTTCCTGGCGGCACTGGAAACGCTGCTGGCCGGCGTACCTCCCGGCCCGTTGATTCATTTTCCCGGTTTCGTCGATCACCGGCACAATCTCCAGGCCATGCCTCCTGCCGATCTCAAAGTCATTGGGGTCATGGGCCGGCGTAATCTTCAGGGCCCCGGTACCGAAATCCTGGCTCACATAGCCGTCGGCGATGACCGGGATTTTCCGGTTCATCAGGGGCAGGATGACTTTCTGCCCGATAAACTTCAGGTATCGCTTGTCTTCGGGGTGCACGGCCACCGCCGTATCCCCCAGCATCGTCTCGGGTCGCGTGGTGGCCACGACCAGATATTCCCGGGAATCCTCGGAAGGATACTTGATGTAGTACAGGTGCCCCTGCTCCTGCTCGTGTTCCACTTCCAAGTCCGAAAGGGCCGTCTGGCACCGCGGACACCAGTTGATGATGTAGTCTCCCCGGTAGATCAGACCGTCCCGGTACAGGCGCACGAAGACTTCCTTCACGGCCCGGGAGAGTCCCTCGTCCATGGTGAACCTCTCCCGGTTCCAGTCACAGGAACAGCCCAGTTTTTTTAGCTGCCGGATGATCTGCCCCCCGAACTCCCGCTTCCACTTCCAGACTCGCTCGATGAAGGCCTCCCGGCCGAGGGCATGTCGATTGGTCCCCTCCTCGGCCAGCTGTTTCTCCACCACATTCTGCGTGGCAATGCCGGCGTGGTCCGTTCCGGGCAGCCAGAGCGCGTTGAAACCATCCATGCGCTTGTATCGGGTCAGGATATCCTGGAGGGTGTTGTTCAGGGCGTGCCCCATGTGCAAAGATCCGGTGACGTTGGGCGGGGGGATGACGATGGAAAAAGACGGGCGCGGGGAATTTTCGTCCCCCCGGAAGAAATTCTGGGACTCCCAGAAACGATACCATTTTTCTTCGACCTGGTGAGGATCGTAAACCTTATCCCGATCTTTATCCTGTTCCTTGTTCACTCCTTCTCCTTAATCTCCGTTTTCAACTTATCGATCTCCTTTCGCAGGACCGCTTCGGCGATCCGCGGAAACATCTCCCGGGCCACTCGTTCCAGAACCTTCACCCCTTCCGAAGCCATCCAATCTTCCGCTCTGACCTTCAGCGCGCTCTTCATCGCCAGGAGCTCCGGGGCATATTCGTGGGACCCCTCCCCTTCCTTCCCCGCCGGGGCCGGGTTTTCCTCTACCACTTCGGTCAATTCAATGATCTCTTCCTTTTTTTCCGCGTCGGCCATAATTACCTCTCGATAAATGATTTGCCATTACCATAAAAAGACCCGACCCGTCAAGCAAATCTAGCATGTGCAAAAACATTCACCGCAGAGGACGCGGAGAACGCAGAGAAAGAATGCAATTTCCAAATACCCAATCCGCCATGGCCTGTCCCAGATAATTCCCAAGTCCCCATACCCGGAAATCTGGGTTTGGGATACTGGAATTTTGCACCGGGGTGATCTTTTAGGATTGGGGGCTTGGATTTTGGAATTTTTTCGCCTCGGCGCTCTCTGCGATCTCTGCGGTGAATCGTTCTTCCTCTCCCCCCCTATTTAAACGACCAGCCAGGGCCAGGGGAGGAAGATCTCCTCGTACCGCTTAAAAGCATACCGGTCGGTCATCCCGGCGATGAAATCGGAAATCGCCCGTTCTACGGGCTCCCGGGCGTACGCCTCGCCAGCCTCCTGGCGGAAGGCTTCTTTCTTTTCCAGATAATAGGCATGGAGCTCCCGGAGGATCTTCGCCGATTTATGGAAATCCGCGTGAACCTGCGGCAGGTCGTAGACCCGTTCGTACAGGAAATCCCTGAGTTTCACGGTAGCCTCGAGTACGTTCCCGCTCAGCCCAATCTTCAAGGGCTCCGTCCCCTGGGCTTGTTCGATGATATCCTTCACCATCGTGTCGATTCGCCGGCCATGAGAATCACCCAGGCGCTCCAGGCAGTCCCGGGGAATATCTCCGGGCAAGATCAATCCCGCCCGCATGGCATCATCGATGTCGTGATTGATGTAGGCAATGATATCGGCGATGCGGACCAGCCTCCCTTCGTAGGTGCAGGGCATGTCCCCGGGGTCTTCCGCCAGGATCTCTCCTTTCCCTTTGGAATGTTTCTGAATCCCATCCCGTACCTCGAAGGTGAGGTTGAGCCCTCTCCCGTCTTTTTCCAGAAGGTCCACCACCCGCAAGCTCTGAGCCGCATGGTGAAACCCGCCCGGACAAATCTCGTTGAGGGTCTCTTCTCCGGCGTGGCCGAAGGGGGTATGTCCAAGGTCATGCCCCAGGGCGATGGCCTCGGTGAGGTCTTCGTTCAGGCAGAGCGCTTTGGCCATGGTGCGAGCGATCTGCGCCACTTCCAGGGTGTGGGTGAGACGGGTACGATAATGATCGCCGGTGGGGGTCAAAAACACCTGGGTTTTATGCTTCAGCCGGCGGAAAGATTTGCAATGGATGATCCGGTCCCGGTCGTGCTGGAAGGCCGGCCGGATGCTGCATTCCTCCTCGGGAATGGCCCGGCCCCGGCTTGCGGAGCTGAGCTGAGCATAGGGGGAAAGGAATTTCTTTTCCCGCTCTTCAAGCATGGTACGGATGGACATAGGGAACCTCTAGACGCTTAGAAATGAAGTTGTGCGCAAATTGCCAACAAATTTCTGAAATCCCCCCTGGCCCCCCTTTGACAAAGGGGGGGGTGGGGGGATTTCTGGGCCAATATGCCTCTTTGGTTCCGGCTCCTCCGGGTTGGGGATTTACAAAATCCCTCTCGGTAAGCTAAGATCATCCCATGAAGTGGACCCTCTACCGCTACCTGCTGCAAGAGCTCCTGCCCTCTTTCCTTCTCGGCGTGGTCGGTTTTACCTTCATCCTGCTCACCGGAAGAATTCTACAGCTTACTGAACTGTTCGTCAACAAGGGGATTCCTTTAATATTCATCCTTAAACTGCTCTATCTCCTCCTCCCCTCGTTCCTCGTCCTGACCATTCCCATGGCCACCTTGTTGTCGGTGCTGCTCACGTTCAATCGCCTCTGCAGTGATAATGAGATCACCGCTTTCAAGGCTTCCGGAGTGAGCCTATACCAGATGACCCCTCCGGCCTTGGTCCTCGCTCTGGGCACGACCCTGATCACCACCGCTCTCTCCCTTTACGCACTGCCGCTCGCGAATGAGGGTTCCCGTTCCCTTCTCTATCAAATGGCCAGCAGCAACGCGCATGCGGGTGTCCGGGAGCGGGTATTCAACGACGATTTCGAAGGTCTGGTCATCTACGTGGAACGGGTTACCCCCCGGACTTTCGAATGGGAAAATGTTTTTATTTCAGACTCCCGGAATGCCGCGGAAACCCATACGATCATCGCGCGCCACGGGATGGTCCTTTCGGACCCGCAACGGCTCATCGTCACCCTGAGGTTGAAGGACGGCGACATCCATAAATTGGGCGATCAGCCCAGCGCTTACCAGAAGATCGATTTTAACAACTATGACCTGCGTCTCAACCTGAAAACGAGATGGAAGGACAAACCAACGGCGGAAAAGCATCCCGCGGATATGTCTTTGGGCGAGCTGGCCCAGGCCGTTCAAGCGCTGCGGTCGAAGAATGCCGACGCCAAAATCCAGCTGGTCAAGATCCATGAAAAATTTTCCGTTCCCCTGGCCTGCCTGGTCCTGGGCATTATCGGCATTCCCCTGGGTATTCAATCCCGCGCCGGCCGGTCGGGGAAATCCCTGGGCTTCGTCTGGTCCATCGGGGTCCTGCTGATCTATTACCTCTTGACCAGTGCCGGAACATCACTGGCTGAGCGGGGCGTCGTACTCCTGGAGCTCGGCATGTGGGCGGCCAACGGGATTTTCCTTTGCCTCGGAATCTACCTCCTGGTTAAGGCCGCCAACGAGTCTCCCGTTCTCCTCCTGGTCTGGCTGGACAAGGGCATCGAAATCCTCCGTCAGAGATGGAGCCGCCCCCACAAACCCAAAGAATGGAAGCCGAAGAAATGAATATCCTCGCCCGCTATTTAGCCAGGGAATTTACCAAAAATTTTTTCTTGGGGCTAGGGGCTTTCAGTGCCATTTACCTGATCGTCGAGCTTTTTGAGCGGATCAACGCCTTCCTGTATAACAAGGCCCCGGTGCCGATGATGGCCGCCTATTTCTTGAGTAAAATCCCTTCCATTCTCTTCCAGGTCGCCCCCGCATCGGTCTTGCTAGCTTCGTTAATTACTCTGGGGCTGATGGCCAAGCATAATGAAATCACGGCCATGAAAGCCGGAGGCATCAGCCTCCGCCGGATCGCCTCCCCCATCCTGGGTGTCGTGGCCGTCATCTACATCGCCTTGCTGGGAATGAGTGAATTCATCGTCCCCTGGGCGAACCAGAACGTACGCCTTCTCATGGACTTAATTATTGACAAAAAAAAGCCGGTCGCCGCCTTCAAACAGAGCCAGATCTGGATTCACCATCACCAGGCCATTTACAATATCCAGCTGTACCGCCCGGAGCGGGATGTCCTGGAAGGGATTACCCTCTATCGCTTCGACCCCAATTTCCACCTGCGGGAGCGGATCGATGCCCGCAGCGCCCGATGGAAAAACGATCGATGGGTCTTCACCGAGGCTTCCGTCACTCATTTTACCCCGCAGGGTTTCCCGGTTCGCAAACCATTCGCCGAGCTCATCATCCCCCTTCCGGAGACCCCCCGCGACTTTCGCATTGCAGAGAAAAACCCCGATGAGATGAATTACCGTGAGCTCCGCGATTATGTCGCCAAGATCGAGCAGGATGGCTATGACGCCAGTAAATACCGCTGCGCCATGCAAGCCAGTTTTTCTTTCCCCTTTATCAGTGTCTTGATGGCCTTTTTAGGAATTCCCATCGCCCTGAGGAAAGAGCGCGGCGGGGGCCTTACTCTGGCCGTAGGGTTCAGCATCCTGATCAGTTTTGCCTACTGGGGGGTCTTTTCTTTCTGCCTGGAGCTCGGTAAGGCGGGGACGCTTCCGCCGTTCTTAGCGGCCTGGATGGGCAACTTCATTTTCGCGCTGGTGGGATTTTACCTTTTCCTTTCCGTGAGACATTAAAAATAGCGCTCAGCGGTCAGCTTTCAGCCAAAAATACAGTTTATTTGTTTTTGCTGATTGCTGATCGCTGTTTCTTACGTTCCCATCTCCCAGGAACTGAGGTATTTCTTCTGGGTCTCCGTCAAGGTATCGATCTTGACCCCCATGGAATCTAACTTCAGCCGGGCGATTTCCTGGTCAATGTCCGCGGGTACGCTGTGGACCTTCTTCTCCAGCGTCCCCTTCGCCTGCACCAGAAATTGCGCTGCCAGGGCCTGATTGGCGAAGCTCATATCCATGACACTGGAGGGATGCCCTTCGGCCGCAGCCAGGTTGATCAGCCTGCCCTCCCCCAGGAGATAGACCTTGCGGCCGTTCTTCAGGCTGAACTCTTCCACAAACTCCCGCAGCCGGCGTTTGCCCGAGGAAATACGCTCCAGGGCCTCCAGGTCAATTTCCACGTTGAAGTGGCCGGAATTGGCCACAATCGCCCCGTCTTTCATCCGCAGCAAGTGTTCTTCCCGGATGACCTGGATATCCCCGGTGAGGGTGCAGAAAAAATCGCCGATGGGGGCCGCCTCGGACATGGGGATCACCCGGAATCCGTCCATCACCGCCTCCAGGGCTTTCAGCGGGTCCACCTCGGTAATGATCACGTTCGCCCCCATGCCCTGGGCGCGCGTCGCCACCCCCCGGCCACACCAGCCATAGCCGCAGATGACAAAAACGCTGCCCGCCAGCAAGCGATTGGTCGCCCGGATGAACCCGTCGATGGTGCTCTGGCCCGTACCGTAGCGGTTGTCGAAGAAATGCTTGGTATTGGCATCGTTCACGGCGATAATCGGATATTGCAGCACCCCTTTCTGCGCCATGGAACGCAGGCGGATCACCCCCGTGGTGGTCTCTTCCGTCCCCCCGATGACTCCCGGCAAAAGATCTTTCCGCTCCGTATGCAGGATGGAGACCAGGTCCGCCCCGTCATCCATGGTCACCGAGGGCGCAAGGCTCAGGACCGAATGAATGTGCTGGTAATAGGTCTTATTGTCTTCCCCCTTAATGGCGAAGACGGGAGCCTTCAGTTCCGCCGCCAGGAAAGCGGCCACATCATCCTGGGTACTGAGTGGATTGGAGGCGCACAGCCGTACCTCCGCACCGCCCAGTTTTAATGTTTGCACCAAGGCGGCCGTTTCGGTGGTTACATGCAGACAAGCCGCCAGCCGAATTCCCTTAAGCGGCTTCTCCTGGGCAAATTCTCTCTGGATAAGTTGCAGCACGGGCATGGACTTCATTGCCCACTCGGCCCGCAGCCGACCCTTCTCCGCCAAACGGATATCCTTGATGTCGTAGTCCACGATTCCCTCTTAGCTTTTGATGGGACGCAGATTCACCCTGTTAGATAGTAAACATCTAACAGGG
>Ga0214473_10006516_pt1 | contig 13916 bp, 13 predicted proteins | sample RVTome_7_FD_203509 | JGI IMG/M metagenome (GOLD analysis project Ga0214473, IMG submission 203509) | Soil microbial communities from uranium-contaminated site in the Upper Colorado River Basin, Wyoming, United States - RVT98D197 | ecosystem: Environmental > Terrestrial > Soil > Contaminated >... | reverse complement strand
CGGAGCGGGCGTCTTCTCTCCACCTCCTCCGCCGCAGGCGGCGAGCGCTACAGCCAGCGCCGTCACCAGCCCAAGAGCGATTATGTGTGGCTTCATCTTCATGCTTTCTCCTCCTTATCCTAGGCGCCATTATCCGGTACGCAGATGAAGGGGAGATGAAGCGGGCGGTGACCCCTGGTGTCTCCTAGCCCTTGCTGACGCAGGCAAACAAGGTGGGTGGCGACCGCTGCGGCCGCCACCCACGTCGCTTGCAGTCCCGCTGGGGATCAGTCGTCGTTGGGGCCGTCCTGGTCGTTGGGGCCGTCGTCGTCGGCCTCCTGGCCGATGACGACGCAGTTCTCGTCGAGGTTGACCTCGACCTGGCTGCCGTTCTCGAAGCGGACCTCGACGCCGTAGGCGGCGCCGTCGTCGCCGACTTCGGTCTCGGTGACCGTACCGCCCGGGTGTTCCGCGAGCGCGGCTGCAGTGCACTCGTCGAGCGCCGGGCTGGTGATAGGCTGGTCATCGCCATCGCCCCCCTCATCCTGAGGGCCGATCTCGTCCTGGACGCCGTCGTTGTCGGCCTCCTTGGTCGCGCCCTCGGCGTCGTCGTCCGCGTCGTCCTTCTCATCGCTGGTCTGGGCGGCGGGCGTGGTAGGGTCCGCCGAGGTCACATGTGAGGTCAGGGTGACGGCGCTGAATGCGAGAGCGATAAGCGCAATCAGTCCGATCACCAAGTAAAGGCGCTTGCTGATGGTCATGAATTTCACCTCCTTTTCCTATATGGGTTAATCTCACTTGAGACCAGACTAGCCCCCTAGCATGAAGCGGCGATGAACCGAGGATTAAGTGTGGTGGGACTAGAAAAGAGGGACGCGACTATGCGGAGGGAGCTTCACAGTGAACACGGTGCCCCGCCCGGGCTCGCTCTGGAGCGAGATGGAGCCCCCGTGGGCTTCCGCGATCCAGCGGCAGATGCTGAGCCCGAGCCCGGCCCCTCCCTCCGTGCGGCTGCGCGCCTTGTCCACGCGATAGAATCGGTCGAAGACGCGCTCTGACTCCTCTTCGGCGATGCCGATGCCCGTGTCGTGCACCCACAGTTCCGCCCGGTTACCGTCCATGCCCCAGCCCACGGTTACGGTGCCTCCCGGCGGGGTGTACTTGACGGCGTTGTCTAGGAGATTGAGGACAAGCTGGAGCAGCAGGTCCTCGTCGGCCTGCAGGTTGACGGCCGGGCCGGGAGCCACGCCCAGCGTAAGGTCGCGCCGCTCCGCCATAGGCCGCACCTGTTCGACGGCAGCGGTGACTAGGTCGCCCACGTTCACCGGTTCGGAGGCGATGGGGATCTGGCCAGCGTCCGCTCTGGCCAGAGTCAGGAGGCTCCCAACCATTCGGATCAGGCGGTCCACCTCCTCGTTCACTGTCTGCAGGACTTCTCGATAGGCGGCGGCATCACGAGGCTTGCTGAGGGCGACTTCGGCCTGCCCCTTGATAGCGGTGAGAGGTGTCCTGAGCTCGTGAGAGGCGTCGGCCGTGAACTGGCGCTGCCGACGAAAGGCGTCGTCCAGCCGGGCGATCATCTCGTCGAAGGTACGGGCCAGCCGGCCCACCTCGTCGTCGGGCAGCCGGAGTTCGAGCCGCTGACCAAGGTCCTCGGCCGATATCCTGCGCGCCAGTCGAGTCAGGCTGTCTATGGGGGTGAGAGCCCTCCCTGCCAGGAAGACTCCCCCGAAACTGGCGACGGCCAGTGTGACCGGATAGGCGACAGCGAGGATCAGCAGGAGCGCCCGAAGGGTATCGGACACGTCATCCTGAGATTGACCGACTTCGAGCACCCCGCCTATGGCATCGTCACGTTCGATGGGAAGCGTCCGCACGCGCATGGTCTCGTCGTCTACCGTCGCTGTTCGTGTGCTGGTCTCGCCCCGCAGCGCACGGTCAACGGCTCGCGAGTCGATGGGCAAACCACCTACGGCGGCGGTGTTGTCGAACGTTATGCCGCCGGATCCATCGAATACGCGCACAAAGCTCTCGCCAGCGTTGGGGTCATCCGAGGACACACGACCGGCCAGGGTGGGCTGACCCTCTTTATACTGGATGACGTCCAGGAACGTGTTGGCGCGATTCTGTATGGAGTCGTCGAGGTTGTCATACAGGTTGTGCCGCAGCAGCACGTAGACCCCAGCGCTGAAGCCCGCCAGGATGATCGCCAGCAGGAGGACATACCACAAGGTAAGCCTCAGGCGGACAGACCGGAGCACGATCACCACTACGCCACCGGCCTTGCGGAAATCCTATAGCCGGCCCCACGCACGGTGTGAATGAGTTTCTCGGGGTAAGTGGTGTCGATCTTACGTCTCAGGTTGCGGATGTGGACGTCGATCACGTTGCTGGCGTTGTCGAAGTCGTAGTTCCACACGTGCTCGGCGATCATCGTGCGCGTCAAGACCTGATTGGGATGGCGCATCAGGTACTCCAGGATGGAATACTCTTTAGTCGTCAGCTCCATATCGGCTCCAGCCCTGGATACCTTGCGAGTGGCCGTGTCCAAGAGCAAATCGCCTATCCGCAGCAGAGAGCCGAGGACGGCGGGCTGCCGGCGTGCCAGTGCGCGGAGTCGCGCGAGAAGCTCGGTAAAGGCGAAGGGCTTGACGAGGTAATCGTCAGCGCCGCTGTCGAGGCCGCGGACGCGATCTTCCACCGCGTCTTTGGCGGTCAGCATGAGGACGGGCGTACGCACTCCCCGCTGCCGGAGCGTGCGGCAGACCTCGACTCCATCTCGCACGGGTAGCATCACGTCGAGGATGATGATGTCGAAGTCCGCCACGGCAGGCCAGTCCAGCGCCTCTTTGCCGTCATAGGCCACGTCGACGGCGTAACCGTGTTCGGACAGACCCTTGCGGATGAAGTCCGCTATCTTTCGCTCGTCCTCAACCAGGAGAACACGCATGGCAGCCTCGGTTAAGGGATGTCCCTCGTGTTCAGTATAGGAGAGAAGAGATGAAGAGGGGATTAACTGCGAGCACGGGCCTTGGCAACCTTATCCTGTTCGGCCTCTCGGCTCGATCTCCCTATCACGCTCTCGCCAGGCGAACTCATTGAGGGCCATTAGGCCTCCAGACATCAGGGAGTGACCGCCCAGGAGCACCGGTATCGGCGCCTGGAGGGCAGCCCGGGTAAGGTCGCGCAGGAACGGCTCGCGGACCTCCTGCCAGCGGCCCAGGTCAGAGAGGAAGCGGACGGCGCGAGCGGCCTCGATGCGGAAGTGAGCCAGGAGGACACGGGTATCGATGAAAGCAGCGTCGCCCAGTTCAGCGAGGGAGTCCATGAGCCGCTGCGGCCCCACCTGCTCGACGAAGAAACCGAGGAGGGAGCGGGCCTTGCCTTCCTCGGCGCGGCCGTCGGCCTCCATCCCCCGCTCCTCGGCGAACAGGCGGACGCGGCAGGCTGTCTCCCCCTCCAGGTACTGCCAGGCGTGACTGCCCACCCGCCCGGCTACCGTGACCTGGGCCCGGCGATCCGTGAGCAGGGGGAAAGCCCGTTGGTAGCGGCCCAGATCCAGCTCCAGCGCCGCCAAATACTCCCGTAGGCGGGGACCGCCCTCGCCGGTCAGGGCCAGGACCGCTAGGTCCGTTGGGCCGTCGATGTCCAACTGGGTGGCCACGGTCCTGGGGAGGGAGCGAACGGTGAGGCCCGCCTCCTCGCTGAGGGCGCGAGCCAGGCGGTTATCGCTGTCCGGCGGCCCAATGCGCGCCAAGGCCCCGGCGGGGAACGCCACCATGTCCGAGGAGAAGTAGTTGTTGGTGACCGCCACGCCGTCCTCGACCAGCGCGTCTGCGATGCGGCCGAACTCGTCGGCGCCCAGCAGGGGAAGGCTACCCCCGCCGAGGTAGACGACCTGCTCCAGGCCGTGCCGCCCGATGGTCTCGGCTAGGCGGCAGCCGAAGTGGAAGGGCCCGGCATCGACGTCCACGGCGACGCCCGCGGGCCGGTCGGGAAGGTCGATGCGGCCGTCGGTGACCAGGACGGCGCCCTGGAAGCGCCCGCTGGCCAGGGCGGCGCGGACGGCGTCCAGGGCGGCGGCGGCACAGGCGCCCGCCACCATCTCCTCGACGGGGCTGTCGCCCAGCCCGCCCAGGAAGACCACCAGCGCCGGTCGGGGCAGCGCCACCCTCAGACCCCCTGGGCCAGGGCTGGCTGGGGCTCGATGCGCTGCACCTTGACCCGCGGCTCAAGGAGTTCCACCTCGTGGCGGTGGCAGAGCTCGGTGCCGGGAGTGAGGACGCAGGCGGTGCCCGCCGCCACCCCCAGTCGCAGCGCCTCCTCCATGGTGCCGCCCCGGCTGAGGGTGAACACCACGCCGGCCAGGAAGCCATCCCCAGAGCCGACGGCGCTCACCGCCCGCACTCGGGGGGCCTGGCTGCGCCAGGAGCCATCGTCGCACACGGCGATGGCCCCCTCGCGACCGCGGGTGACGACCGCCCTGCGAACTCCCAACGCTCGCAGCTCGCGGCCAGCCCGAAGGGTGGACTCCTCATCGTCCAGGCGGCGGCCCAACAATCGCTCCAGCTCGCCGCGGTTCCCCTTCACCATCTGCGGCCTGGCGGTCAGCCCGGCCGCCAGGGCGGGCCCGTCCGCGTCCAGCACCGTGTGCACCCAGTGGTTCTGCGCCATGCTGATGATCTCGGCGTAGATCTCGGGGGCCAGCGGAGGCGGGATGCTACCCGCCACCACCAACCAGTCATTGGCGCGCAGGCGCTTACGCAGCTTGGACAGCAACTGCTCGACGTAGCGGATATCCGTCCGGGGGCCGGGATCGCTGAGGATGGTGTGCAGGTGACGGGACTCGTCCAGGATAGTGATGTTCGTCCGCGTCTCCCCCTTGGTGTGGACGAAGTCGCACTGCACCCCCTGGGCCTTCAGCGTCTGCTCGATGTAGCGGCCGAGGCCGCCGGGTGCGAAGCCCATGGCCACACTCGCTCCCCCCAGTTCCCGCACCACGCGCGAGACGTTGATCCCCTTGCCGCCGGGGTCGAAACGGCTGGATTTCACCCGCAGGGTGTCCCCGGCGACGAAGCGGTCTAGGACCAGAGTCTGGTCTATGGTGGGGTTCAGGGTGACGGTGATGATCACGACGATTCGGGCAGGATCAGCCCGTAGTCACCATCGCGCCGACGGTACAGGAGCGCCAGCTCCTGCCGGTCCTCATCCCGGAAGAGGAAGAAGTTGTGCCCCAGCAGCTCCATCTGCTCAATGGCTTCCCCCTCGGTCATGGGCTTCACGATGAAGCTCTTCCGCTTGACCACGCGCCCGGAGATGATCTCGGCGTCCTGGGGCAGCTCAGGCTCCTCGGCCGCCTCAGCAGCGACTGCCAGCGCCTCCTTGTCCACGCGGCGCTCGCTGCGGTAGAGCTTCTTCTGCTTGAAGCGCATGACCTGGCGGGAGAGGACATCGCTGACGGCGTCGACGGCGGCTTCCAACTGATCCGCCCGCACCTCGGCGCGCAGGTAGGTTCCATCGACGTTCACGGTCACCTGCACCACGAAGCGGCCACCGGAGCCTTTCGCCTCGTGCCGCACGTCGATGATGGCGTGCTCGGCCAGAGGCAGGTAGCGGGCCAGGCGGCTGAGCTTCTTGCCCGCGTAGTCGCGGAAGGATTCCTCCAGAGTCAGGTGCCTGCTGCGAAAGATCAACTCCATACGTATGCGTCCCTCCGAAGCGTGATCCGACCTCTCGCTCCCATTGTAGGTCGCTACGAAACCCCCATCAAGGACAGCGCTCAGTCCTCGCGGGCGAAGGTGAGGGCGTACACGGGGCCGTGTCCGGCTCTGCGGAGGGTGCGAGCGCAGGCGTCCAGGGTCGCCCCGCTGGTCATCACGTCGTCCACCAGGAGCAGCGGTCCGGCGAGGGGGTCTCGCTGCCGCACAGTGAAGGCGTCAGCGACGTTGGCGCGGCGAGCGGCTTCGTCGACGGCGCGGGCCTGGGGCGGTGCCCCCCTGCGCCGGAGCAGGACATCCGCTACCACCGGCAGGCCGCTCAGCCGCGACAACTCCCGGGCCAGCATCTCCGACTGATTGTAGCCGCGGCTGCGCCGCCGCCCGCCCGTCAGCGGCACCGGCACCAGCGCTGCGGCCTGAGGTGCCCACTCCTCCAGGCATTCGGCCATCGCCCGGGCCATCACCTCGGCGACGGTCGAGACGCCCCGGTACTTGAGGGCGTGGATCGCCTCCCGAGCGGCGCCGTCGTATACGAAGGGGCAGCGGGCCGCCCCAAAGGCGAAGGGTTGACTGCGGCACCGCCCGCAGACGTCCCCGGCGCCGGGCATCCAGCAGACAGGACAGCGGGGCGGCTGCGCCCGCGGCATCATCGCCAGGCAATGAGAGCACAGGAATGACCCGAAAGAGCGGCAGCCGACGCAGCGGGGCGGGAACACCAGGTCGAGGGTGCGCCTCCAGGCGACGGACAGCAGCGAGGACACGCCGACACGCATCGCGCCCGAACGGCCTCAGGGCTGGGGGCCGGTGTCGGACTTGCCGGGCAGGCTGGCCATCGGGTCCTCCTCGAGCTGCGTCACCCGGTCCATGAAATCCAAGATCACCTTCTGGACCGCGCCGCGGTCGGGCAGGGTGCCCAGCATGCCGTACATGGCCGCGGTGCCCCCAGGGGCCGGCCCCGTGGTGGCCACGCTCTGGGTCGCCGCCTCCAGGTCTGCCAGGAACTCCCCAACCACCTCCTGGTGGGCCGGCGTCACCACCAGGTGCACCTTGGGCGGCATCTGCTGGCGGTCCAGGTGCCAGCCTCGGGCGTCCATGGCGTCCGCCACAGCGTAGATGTCCACGCTGTCGGAGGTGAAGGAAAAGATGCTCATGTCCGGCTCCCCGAGCACGCGCAGGCCGGGGATGGTGTTGATGCCATCCATCAGCGCCCGCGCCGTGTCCATCACCGTCCTTGCCAGCCGCAGGTAGCCCTCCTCGCCCAGGTAGTGGAGGACGGCCCAGGCCGCGGCGATCGCCCCGCCGGCCCGGCTGCCGGGCATGGTGGGCGAGCCGTAGAGGCCACCCGGCCAGTCCGCGTAAGTGAAGAACTGGTGCCGCCTGATCTCCTTGTCGCGGTACATGATGGTGGACGTGCCCCGGGTAGAGTATCCGTACTTGTGCAGGTCCGCCGAGATGGAGGTGACACCCGGAACGCTGAAGTCGAACGGGGGCGCCTCGTAGCCGAGGCGGCGCATGAAGGGCAGGAAGAAGCCGCCGACGCAGGCGTCCGCGTGGCAGCCGATGCCCCGCTCCTGGGCCAGGGCGGCCAGCTCCGGCATGGGGTCGACGACGCCGTAGGGATAGCACGGCGCCGAGCCGACGATGAGCACCGTGTTGTCGGTGATAGCGGCCCGAGCCGCCCCCACGTCGGCCCGATAGTCCTCGGTCACGGGGATGTGGACCGGTCGAACCCCGAGGTAATGGCCCGCCTTCTCGAAGGCCGGGTGAGCGGTGACGGGAAGGATCATCTCCGGCTCACCCAGGCCGGGCCGTTCGGCGCGGGCCGAGTCCCTGGCCGTCTTAACGGCCATGATGATGCTCTCCGTGCCGCCGGTGGTCATGTTGCCCACGGCCTCGCTGCCCCCCAGCAGGTCGGCCGTTATGGCGATGACCTCGGCCTCCAGCTTGCGGAGGCTGGGGAAGGCCATGGGGCTGAGGCCGTTCCCGTAGATGAACGTCGTGTAAGCGTCCTTGAGCACGTCGGCTACGTCATCGCCGGCGAAGTACACCAAGCTCCACATCCTGCCGGCCCGCCAGTTGGCGTCATCAACCTGGAGGCCACGCATCTCGGTCAGCAGTTCGTCACGCGGTTTACCCGTGGTCGGAAGCTTCATGTCGGACTCCTCCTCTGGGCGAAGATCGCTGGGGCAGGGGCGCCGTCCTTCGCCGCTGATCTTTTCGGTATCGTATCACTCCCGGCCAGAGACGCACAGCGTGCCCTCTGCCGCTCATCCTTGCCGGGCCTGCGCCGGGTGGAATAGACTGGATTCGGGATGAAGGCCAAGGTGCGCTTCTTCGCCCGCCTTGCGGAGGTTGCGGGCACACGGGAGACGGAGGTGGAGCTGGGCGAGGGCCTGAGCGTCGGCGACGCCTTCCGCCTGCTCTGCCAGCGTTTCCCAGAGCTGGCCAACCATGCCGACAGCCTGATGTACGCCGTTAACGCCGAATACGTGCCACCGGACCACCCCCTTCAGGCCGGCGACGAGCTGGCCCTGATACCGCCGGTGAGCGGAGGCAGCCATGCCGGTCCTGGGCCTGGCGAAGGGCTGTTTGAGGTCACCGCCGAGCCCCTGGACCCACAGCGGCTCGTCGACCACGTCCGCAAGGACGAGAGCGGGGCCGTAGCGGTGTTCCTGGGCGTGGTGCGCAACAACAACCTGGGCCGCCGCGTGCTGTACCTTGAGTACGACGCCTACCCGGAGATGGCCACGCGGGTGATGCGTCAGATCGCCGCGGAGGCGACGGAGCGCTGGCCCCTGTCTGACGTGGCGATGCAGCACCGCACCGGCCGCCTGGAGATCGGCGAAACGTCCCTCCTCATCGCCGTGTCCTCGCCCCACCGCAGGGAGGCGTTCGAGGCCTGCCACCACCTCGTCGACCGCTTCAAGGAGGTCGTCCCCATCTGGAAGAAGGAGGTATGGGAGGACGGCGAGGTGTGGATCGAGGGCGAGCCGGTGAGCAAGCTGCCTGAGTGACCATGCCCGCGCCAACCCGCACATCGAAACAGGAGGCGACGCCATGAGCGATCAGGCATCCGCAGAGGAGACAGCCGGCGCCGACCGCCGCGAGGCGATCCGCGCCGAGCTCAAGACCACCCGCGCCGCCTACCACGAACTGCTAAACTCCCTGTCGCCCGAGGACTGGAACAAGAAGAGCGGGAACCCTGCCTGGTCGGTCGGCCAGCTCATGTGGCATATCGCCTGGGGCGACGGCTTCGTGCCGCGCGGCGTCGACGACTGCAAGAGAGGGAGGGGCTTCAACCCGCCTCAGTTCATCACCAACACGGTGAACATGCTCATAACCCGCTGGGGAGCCCGCAGGGCGACACCCCAGTCCGTTGCCGAGAAGTACGAGTCGGTCCACGCGGCTATTCTCTCCAAGCTCGACGAAGTGAGCGACGACGACTGGGTCAAGGGGGCAAAGATGTTCGGCGAGTTCCAGACCGTCGAGTCGAACCTCCGCTATCCCGTCGAGCACTTCAAGGAACACGAAGCCGACATCCTCAAGGGCCTCGGTCGCGGCTAGATGGCCCAGGAATCCCTCGCCCCCGGCGAAGATCTCCGGTACTGCCCCCAGTGCGGCGCTCCCCTCGTTCTCCGCCTCCTGCCGACCGAGGACAGGCCGCGGCTGGTCTGCGACCGTGAGCACATCCTCTACACCAACCCGAAGGTCATCGTGGGGGTGATCCCGGAGCGGAGCGGCCGCATCCTGCTGATGCGACGGGCCATCGAGCCCCAGTACGGCGCCTGGACATACCCCGGAGGCTTCATGGAGATCGACGAGACGGTGGAGGAGGGTGCCGTGCGGGAGGCCCAGGAGGAGGTGGGGGTCCAGGTGCGCCTGGGCGACATCGTGGGTGTGTACTCGCGGCCGGCGCCACAAGCGCCGGGAATCGTCTCCATCGTATTCGCCGGTCGCGTCGTCAGAGGCCGGGTGAAGGTCGGGCGGGAGGCGCTGGAGGCGCGCTGGTTCCGGCCGCAGGAGATCCCCTGGGACGGCCTACCCTACGAGACGACCCGCTGGGCCCTGCGAGACTGGCTGAAGTCAAAGCGCGGCGGCCGCGGCAAGCGGACGTAGGGCAAGGGCTTTAGCCGCCAAAGGGGGATGCGCCTCCGGCGCAAGCCTTCCACACCCTCACTCCGGGGTGGAGGCCTGAAGGCCTCCGCTACATCTGGCGACGGCGGCCTTCTCCCTACTATCTGCAAATCACCAGGCTGTGCGGAGTTGGTATGATGGATGCATGATCGTGCGGCCCGAGACCCCTAGCGACTACGAAGCCATCGGGGAACTCCTCAGGTCAGCTTTCGGTGGAGCGGAAGAGTCTGAGCTCGTCCGATCGCTACGTGCGTCTGACAACTATGTGCCTGACCTTGCCCTTGTGGCCGAGGAGGAAGGCAAGGTCGTGGGACATATCGTCTTCAGCTACATCACCCTGAAGGGCGACGAGGAGTTTCGTGTGCTGGCTCTGGCCCCTATGGCCGTGACGCCGGAGCTCCAAAGGCGTGGGATCGGCGGCGCACTCGTCGAGGCAGGTCTGGAGCGAGCTGACGACCAAGACGAACCGCTTGTGATTGTAGTCGGTCATCCAACGTACTACCCACGCTTCGGCTTCGAGTCCGCTCGTGGCATCGGAATTGAGCCACCGTCCGAAGACTTTCCGGATGACGCGTTCATGGTGCGGCGGCTATCACGGCACAGCGAGCGGCACCGTGGCCGTGTTGTGTATCCTCCCGCATTCGGTATCACGTAGAACCGCCCGTTCACAAGGCCAGAGCGGCTGCGGGAATAGAAGGCCCGGACCGGTGGGGGCCACCACACTTTTTACAGCCTCGTCCGCTACGTGGACCGCCGCCCGCGTCCGCGGGTGGGTCGCGCCGGCGCGGCGGCCTTCTCCTTGCCCCAGAAGTCGAACCGGCCCATGAGGAGGATGCTGCTCACCTGGGGGTCGGTCAGGCGGGAGGCCAGCCGTCCGTCCATGTCCTTCACCGTAAGGCTGGTGGTGATGACGGTGGGCAGGCAGGCGTTGTAGCGGTAGTTCAGAAGCTGGAACAGCTTCTCCTCCGCCCAGGGGGTGCCGGTCTGGGAGCCCAGGTCGTCCAGGATAAGGAGGGGAACGTTGCGGACCTGCTCGAACACCTCGTCGTAGGCCTTGGGGTTCTGGGGGTTGAAGGCGGAGCGCAGGCGGTCCAGGAGGTCGGGGACGATGACGAACAGCACCCCTGGGTCCGCCTCGCGGCGGTAGTTGCCGATGGCGGCGGCGAGGCGTGTCTTGCCCCGCCCGGTGCCGCCGGCGATGACCAGCCAGTCCCGCGGCTCCTCGGCGAACTTGAGCGCCTGCCGGTAAGCATCGCGGATGAACTTCAGCTCCTCGCGGTCCGAGGTCAGGTGTTGGGGATCGAACGCCTTGAAGGTCATCCCCCGCAGCAGGGGCAGGTCCAGAGCGTCCATCTCAATCGCGCCGCCGCGGGCCGCCTCCAGGCGGTGTACCGCCGACAGCGGCACGTCCCCCAGGCGGGTCTGGAGGCGCGGGTCGAGCTCGCCGACGTCCCTGGCGGTGGTGAACACGGTGGGCGTGCGGGCCTGGTAGCGGTGGTTGACGATCTGGAACAGCTTCTCGTCGGCCCAGGGGGTCGAGCTGTGCACCCCCAGGTCGTCCAGGATGAGCAGGGGCGCGCTGCGCACCAGCTCGAACAGCTCGTCGTAGCCGATGTCGCTGTCCGGCCGGTAGGCGGCCCGCAGGTGGTCCAGGAGGTCGGGCACCACCATGAACAGGGCGGGGCGGCCCTGCTCTATGCAGCGGCTGGCGATGGCGGCGGCGAGGTGGGTCTTGCCGCAGCCGCTGGGGCCGCTGAACACCAGCCAGCCGGAGGGCTCGCCGGCGAACTGGCGGGCGGCGGCGACCGCCGCCGCGAAGCGCTCCTGGTCCTGCGGCCTGGGACTGCGGCCGCGCGCCATCAGGTCGTCGAAGGTGAGGCGGAGGAGGGCGCCCAGGTTGCTGTAGCGCTGGAGGCGGGCAAGCCGCTGGTCGGCGTCCTCGTCCTCGGTGCAACGGCAGGGGAACGCCTTACCGAAGTCGGGGTGGCCCAGGCGCACGGTCTTACGCACGAAGCCCGCTCCGCCGCACTGGGGGCAGACATCGTCTTCGGGCTCGTCAGCGGGCAGACGCCCGCCCGTCTGGGCGGAGCCGACCGACGCCGCGCTTGCCACGGGCGTAGCGGCGTTCCAGCCAGTCTGCTTCAGGATCTCGTCCAGCTTCTTCATAGTCCGGGCCCTCCGCTTCCCAGCGCTTGAGGATGGAGTGGACGTAGCGCCAGTTGCGCTTGTTCAGGCTCACCGCCTCCCGGAACGCCGCCTCGATCCATCGAGGCTGGTAGCGTTCCTCGGCGTCCTTCAGATCGTCGGCGATGAGAGGTGTGATGGCGCCGATGTTCTCCTCGTACAGGGCGAAGATGTTGGGCAGCTCCGCGGGCGCGGCTGGGGGCAGGGGCTCCTCCAGCGGCAGGTCCGCCCCCGCCAGTCGTGGCGCGGCGCGGCGGTTGGTGGGGGTGGCCAGCAGGTACAGCTCCTCGCTGCGGCCGTTGCCCCTGGCCTCCACACGCAGGAGAGAGCCTCGCTCCAGGGCTAGGGAGAGGCCGCGATCCAGCGCCTCGCCGTCGTCGCCGCAGAGGTTGGCCAGCGCCCGTGCCAGGGTGGCATCGGCGGCCAGCTCGCGGCGGGTGAGGAAGGGAGGCGAGCGGTGGCGCCGACCCGCCCGCGGCGGGAGCCCCTGGGCGTAGAAGAAGTACAGCGTGACCAGCATCTCCTCCGGCCTCTCGATGCGGGGCAGCAGTCGGGCGAAGAACAGGTTGGGGACCGGCGTGGCGCTCGCCGAGGTGGGGAAGCCGGCGAACTCGTCGCCAGCCCGCGGGAGGCGCGCCGGCCGCTGGCGGAAGCCGGCCGGGCGGGACGCGCCTACGTCTCCTCTTCCCATTCCCCGGCCTCTCTCACCAGCAGGTCCTCGAAGCGGGCGATCCTCTCGCGGAAGCGGAGGTGGATGGTGCCCGTGGGCCCGTTGCGGTGCTTGGCGATGATGACCTGGGCGATCCCCGCCGGGTAGCTCTCGGCGGGCCGGTCGGGGTGCTGGCGCTGCCACTCCTCGCGGCTGACGTGCTTCTCCTCGCGGTAGATGAACAGCACCGCGTCGGCGTCCTGCTCGATGCTGCCCGACTCTCGCAGGTCGGAGAGCTGGGGAATGTGGCTGGGCCTGGCCTCCAGGGCCCGGGAGAGCTGGGAGCAGGCGAGGACCGGCACGTCCAGGTCGCGGGCCAGCTCCTTGAGGGAGCGGGTGATGTAGCTCACCTCCTGCACGCGGTTGTCGTGGCGCATGCCGCCGTGCATGAGCTGAAGGTGGTCGACGATGATCAGGTCCAGGCCCCGCTCCAGGTGCAGGCGGCGGGCCTTGGCCCGCATCTCGGCCACGGTCAGCATCGCCGTATCGTCGAAGTAGATGTTGAGGTCGGAGATGACGCCCAGGGCATTGACTATCCGCGCCTGCTCGCGGTCGGAGTGCATGCCGAAGCCGAGGCGGGTGGAGTCGACGCCGGACTCGGCAGCCAGGAGGCGCTGCACTACCTGCTCCGCCGCCATCTCCACCGAGAAGATGCCCACGGTGGCCTGCTGCCGCGAGGCGGCGTTGCGGGCGAAGTTCATGGCCAGCGAGGTCTTGCCAACGGCGGGGCGGGCCGCCACCACGATGAGGTCCGCACGCTTGAGGCCGCCCAGGAGGGTATCCAGGTCCATGAAGCCGGTGGTGATGGCGCGGGCCTGGGCGGCCACGGCCCCGGTGGCGTGGTCGGCGGAGGCCAGGTAGCCCTCCAGCAGCTCCTTGACGTGGACGAAGTCGCGGATGGACTCCCCCTGGCGAATGGCGGCGATGAGCGTCTCAGCGCGGGCCAGGACGTCACCGACATCGGGACCGGCCCGGTAGGCCATCTGGGCGATCTGCCCGGCGGCGGTGATCATCTTCCGGTAGGAGGAGTCGCGCTGGACGAGCCCGGCGTAGTGCTCTACGCCCACCGAAGTGGGCAGCTCGGCGACCAGCCGGCTGAGGTAGGCAGCGCCGCCCGCCTCCTCCAGTCGCTCGCGGCGGGCGAGCTCGTGGGCGACGGTGATCTGGTTGATGGACTGGTTGCGCTCCCAAAG
>Ga0214473_10006515_pt1 | contig 13916 bp, 20 predicted proteins | sample RVTome_7_FD_203509 | JGI IMG/M metagenome (GOLD analysis project Ga0214473, IMG submission 203509) | Soil microbial communities from uranium-contaminated site in the Upper Colorado River Basin, Wyoming, United States - RVT98D197 | ecosystem: Environmental > Terrestrial > Soil > Contaminated >... | reverse complement strand
AGCGGGGATGCGGACCTCATCGCCGCCGGCCGGGGGAATCATCGAGAGCCTGCATGAGCGGCTGCGTGAACGGGGCCGTGCGCTGCAGGTCGCGCGCGAGGAAATCGATCGCCTGCGCGTGGAACGGGAGCAGCTCGTTGCCGGCCTGGCCGAGCGCGGCGAATTCATCCAGCGGCTGCATGCAAGGCTGCGCGCGCTCGAGCGTGGCGAGCAGGGTGAGGGCGATCTGCGCAAGCTCCTGCGCCGTTTCTTCGGTGGCGAACAGCGGGTGGCTGAGCCGCCTGTCAGCCCCCCGGCAGCACCGGAACTTCGCATTGACGCCCCAGTGCGCGAGGTCCTCATCGAGGACCTCCAGCAGTCGCAACTGCCCGCGATTGCGCCTCGCAGCGAACTGCGCCTGCGCCGCTACCTGATCGGCCTCGACATGGTTGGCTCGGTTTATGAAATCACGCAGGGGCGCGTCAATGTCGGACGCACGCGTGACAACGAGCTGCGCATCGTCGATCCGACCGTCAGTCGCCTGCACGCAATGCTGAAAGTCCGCGGCCGCAACGTCACGGTGATCGACGCGAACAGCCGCAATGGCGTGTTCGTCAACGGCATCCAGCTGCGTTACGCAACGCTCGAGGACGGCGACACGGTTGCCTTCGGCGCGGTGCGGTTCCGCTACCGCGTTGGCTCCGGCGCTTCCGTCGGCGACTTCGGCCAGGCCTGATCGACCCCGCCCGGACCCCTCCGTATCCCGCTTGTGCTTGACAGTTGATTAAATATTTGTTGAAATATTTAACGATGAATCGAAGCGGCAGCCTGAAAGCGCTGGGGGCATTGGCGCAGGCGACACGCCTCGACGCATTCCGCCTGCTGGTGCAGGCCGGTCCCGAGGGGCTGGCGGCCGGCGATCTGGCGGCGAAGCTCGACATCTCGCCGCCCGCATTGTCGTTTCACCTGCGCGGCCTTGCATACGCCAGGCTCATCCAGGCGCGCCAGCAGGGGCGGTTCATTTACTACTCGGCCAACTACGCCGCGATGCAGTCGCTGGTCGATTTTCTGACCGAAAATTGCTGCGGCGGAGCCACCTGCACTCCTCTGCAGGCGAGCAGCCGCAAGATCACTGCCAGGAGACTCGGATGAAACGCTTTCACGTTCACGTCGGCGTCAGCGACCTGGAAGACAGCGCGGCCTTCTACACCAGGCTATTCGGCACCGGGCCCACGGTACTGCGGCACGACTATGCAAAGTGGATGATCGACGACCCGCGCATCAACTTTGCGATCTCGACACGCAAGGGCCACGGCGGCATCGAGCATCTTGGCCTGCAGGCCGAGAACGCCGACGAACTTGCCGAAATCCGCGAGCGCCTGGTCGCCGCCGGCGCCGAGGTTGCCGACGAGCCGGGCGCCAACTGCTGTTACGCACGTTCCGACAAGCACTGGGCGGTGGACCCGCAGGGTCTCGCGTGGGAGGCATTCCACACCCTGGGCGAGGCGCGTCATTACGGCGACGACCATGGCCCTGCGCGATCACAGGCTCGCGCCTGCGATCCCGCCGGCGGTTGCTGCACCGGCTGACCGGCATCAGGCGATGGACAGCGAAAAGCCCGTGCGCGTGTACAAGGTGCTGTTCCTGTGCACCGGGAATTCCGCGCGCAGCATCCTGGCCGTGGCGCTGCTGAACCACTGGGGCGCGGGGAAATTTCGCGCTTCCAGTGCAGGCAGCTTCCCGGTCGGGCGGGTCAATCCGCTTGCGCTCGAGCTGCTGGCGCAGATGAAGATTCCCGCGCCCGGCGCGCGCAGCAAGAGCTGGGACGAATTCGCGGCAACCGGCAGCGTCGGGTTCGACTTCGTCATCACGGTCTGCGGCAAGGCGGCGGGCGAAGTCTGCCCGATCTGGCCGGGCCAGCCGATGACGGCGCACTGGGGCGTGGAGGATCCGGCCGCGGCGACCGGGAGCGACGCGCAGAGGATGCTCGCATTCCGCGACGCCTTCCGTGCGCTTGAGCATCGCATCCGCATATTCGTGAACCTGCCATTTTCGTCGCTTGACCGCATGCGCCTGCAACGCAGGCTCGACGAGATCGGCCGCGAGCAGCCGGCGATGGGCGATGCGTCCACCGGCCCCTGAACTCGGCTTTTTCGAGCGCTACCTGACGCTCTGGGTGCTGGCCTGCATCGGGGCCGGCATCGGCCTCGGGCAGCTGGCGCCCGGCATCGCGTCCGCGGTCGCGAAGCTCCAGATCGCGCGCGTCAACCTGCCGGTCGGCTTGCTGATCTGGATCATGATCGTCCCGATGCTGGTCAAGGTGGACTTCGACCGGCTGCACGAAGTGCGCCGGCACGCGCGCGGAATCGGCGTCACGCTGCTGGTCAATTGGGCAATCAAGCCTTTCTCGATGGCGCTGCTCGGCTGGGTCTTCATCCGGCAGTTGTTCGCGGACTGGCTGCCGGCCGCGCAGCTGGACAGTTACATCGCGGGACTCATCCTGCTCGCCGCGGCGCCCTGCACGGCGATGGTGTTCGTCTGGAGCAGCCTGTCGAAGGGCGAGCCGAACTTCACGCTGACGCAGGTCGCGCTGAATGACCTGATCATGATCTTCGCCTTCGCGCCGATCGTGGCACTGCTGCTCGGCGTCGCCTCCATCCACGTGCCCTGGGACACGCTGCTGATCTCGGTCCTGCTGTACATCGTGGTGCCACTCGCGCTCGCACAGGCCTGGCGTCGCCAGTTGCTGCGTCGCGGCGCGGCGGCCTACGAGGCCGCGATCAGCCGCATCGCGCCATGGTCGCTCACGGCGCTGCTGGCGATGCTCGTGTTGCTGTTCGCCTTCCAGGGCGATGCGATCCTGGCGCAACCGCTCGTGATCGCGCTGCTCGCAGTGCCGATCCTGGTCCAGGTGCTGCTGAATTCTTCCATTGCGTACCTGCTGAACCGGCGCCTCGGCGTGGCGCACTGCGTGGCCGGGCCATCAGCATTGATCGGCGCGTCCAATTTTTTTGAACTGGCCGTTGCGGTCGCGATCAGCCTGTTCGGGCTGGAATCCGGCGCGGCGCTCGCGACGGTGGTCGGCGTGCTGATCGAGGTGCCGGTGATGCTCCTGGTCGTGCGCGCGGTGAATGCCTCGAGATCCTGGTACGAGGCAGGCCCGGCGATGCCCGCGAGCCGGGCGGCGGCCGATTAACTGCTAGAATCGTTCCAGCCGGCACCCCCGGCACACGATGCTGCCGCACTTCCTGATCCTGCTCTCCCTGATCCTCGTCAACGGCCTGTTCGCAATGGCCGAGCTCGCGGTTTTCTCGTCGCGACCGACACGGTTGCGGCAGATGACCGATGCCGGCAGCAAGGGAGCGCGGGCGGCGCTGCGCCTGCTCGACGATCCGACCCGCTTCCTGTCCACGGTACAGATCGGCATCACGCTGATCGGCGTGCTGGCCGGCGTCTACAGCGGTGCGCGCTTCGCGGCGCCGCTCGGCGCATGGCTGGCGGGCTTCGGGGTGGTGGCGCCGATCGTGCAGTACGCGGACACGATCGCCTACGGCATTGTCGTGGTCGGTGTCACCTACCTGTCGCTCGTGATCGGCGAACTGGTGCCCAAGCGCTGGGCGCTGACGAATCCGGAGGCGATGGCCGCGGTCGTTGCACGCCCGATGGAAATGGTTGCACGCGCCAGCGCGCCGCTCGTCTGGCTGCTGCAGAGTTCGACGGAACTCGTCGTGCGCTTGCTGGGGCTGCGCAAGTCGACGAGTCGTGGCGTTACCGAGGAGGAGATTCGCGCGATGATTGCGGAAGCCACGCGTGCCGGCGTGTTCCACATCGATGAGCACCGGATGATCGAGGGCGTGTTGCGCCTGCCGGACCGCACGGTGCGCAGCATCATGATCCCGCGCGGCGACGTCGTCTGGCTGGACGCGGACGACAGCCGTGAGACCGTCTGGAATGCCGTGCGTGCCAGCAGTCACTCGCGCTACCCGGTCTGCCGCGGCGAGTTCGACGAACTGCTGGGTGTGGTGCAGACCGGCGACCTTGCCGACTGGCTGCGCGACCCGGCGGCCGGCGACCTGGTGTCGAGACTGCGCGCGCCGCTGATCGTGCACGAGTCCACGCGGGTGCTGCGCCTGCTGGACCTGTTCCGCGAGTCGAAGCTGAATTTTGCCGTCGTCGTCGATGAGCACGGATCGATCGAGGGAATCGTGACGCCGGGCAACATCCTGACCGCGATTGCGGGCGAGTTGCCGGAGGCGGCGAGCGAGGAGGTGCCGGAGGCGGTCGTGCGTGACGACCAATCCTGGCTGATCGACGGACGCATGCCGATCGACGAAGTGGAGCGCCTGCTGGGGCGCGGCGCCATGCGCGCCGGCGACGACTACACGACGCTGGCGGGCTTCGTGCTCGCGCAACTAGGGCATTTGCCGGCCACGGGCGAGAACTTCCGCTGGCGCGGCATGCGCTTCGAGATCGTGGACATGGACGGCAGGCGGATCGACAAGCTGCTGGTCCAGCGCCTGACACCGGATTGAGGCAATGAGTTACGAGCCACGCCGGCCCGCCCGGTACGAGATGTTGCGCATCCGCGGTCTCGACCAGCGCGTGACGCGCTGGGGACCGGACTCGGACGCCCCGGTGTTGCTGCTGCACGGCTGGGGCGACAGCGCGGACAGCTTCCAGTTCATCGCGGACGAAATCGCCCCGGAATGGCCGCTCGCGGCGATCGACTGGCGCGGTTTCGGGCACAGCGCCTGGGATCCCGGCGGTTACTGGTTTCCGGATTACTACGCGGACCTCGATGAGCTTCTGGATCGACTATGCCCGGCGGGCAAGGTGCGCTTGGTCGGCCACAGCATGGGCGGCAACATTGCGATGACTTACGCCGGCATCCGGCCGCCGCGCGTGCAGTGCGTCGTTAATCTCGAGGGCTTCGGACTGCCGCGCACCGATCCGTCACAGGCGCCGGCGCGGCTCGTGAAGTGGCTGGATCAGCTGCGCGAGCAGCAGGAGTCCGGCGATTACGCTGCCGCCGGCGATCTTGCGCAGCGCCTGATGCGACGCAATCCGCGCCTCACGCTGGAGCGCGCATCCTTCATTGCGGATCGCTGGACCTGGCCGCTGCCAGGCGGCGGCGTGCGCCTGCGCGCCGATCCGGCGCACCGGCTCGTCAACCCCTACCTGTATCGTCGCGAGGAAACGGAAGCCTGCTGGCGCCAGGTCGTGGCGCCCGTGCTGATGGTGTTCGGGGAACTGTCGGATCTCGCGACGCGGCTGGGCACGGAGGGTGGCGAGCAGGCATTTCGCGCCTTCATCCCGGACCTTCGCGTCGAAGTATTGGCCGGCGCCGGACACATGCTCCATCATGAGGCGCCCGCGGCGGTCGCGCGGCTCATCGAAGGTTTTCTCGGAAACACATGAATCAGCCGGCTGCAACCTGGCCCCGCACGCTCAGCTGGAGCACGTTGATGGTGCTGGTTGCGCTCGTGTGCTCGGGCATCCGCCCCCACGACCGGCTGACGTGGTATCTGGAGATATTTCCGGTTGCCGTCGCGTTTCCCGTGCTCTTCCTGACCGCCCGGCGCTTTCCGCTGACGCCGATGCTTTACTGGCTGATCGGATTCCACTCGCTGATCCTGATCCTCGGCGCGCACTACACCTACGCGCGTGTGCCGGCCGGGTTCTGGGTCCAGGACCTGTTCGACCTGTCACGAAACCATTACGACCGCCTGGGGCATCTGGCGCAGGGCTTCATTCCGGCAATCGCCATCCGGGAGATCCTGATCCGTTGCTCGCCGCTGAAGTCCGGACCCTGGCTTGCATTCCTGACGATTGCGACCACCCTCGCGGTCAGCGCCTGCTACGAATTCCTCGAGTGGTGGGTGGCAATTGCCGCGGGTGTCGCCGCCGACTCCTTCCTGGCGACGCAGGGCGATGTCTGGGATACGCAATGGGACATGTTCCTCGCAGCCTGCGGTGCGGTCATCGCGATCGCGACGCTCTCAAGGGCGCATGACCGCGCGCTTGCCAGGATGGTGACGCGATGAGGGGCCGGTTGCGCGCGTGGTTGCGCCGCAAGATCACCTACAAGTGGGCGCGGCGCATCGTGGTCGCGGTCATCGGTGGCAGCGTGTTGCTGATCGGTGTCGCGCTGATCGTGCTACCCGGTCCGGCGATCATCGTGGTACCGCTCGGGCTTGGCATCCTCGGGCTCGAATTCGCCTGGGCGCGCATCTGGCTGCGCAAGCTGCGTGCAACCGCAAACAGCATCATCAACCGCGTGCGCAGTTACCGGACGCCGGAGCCTCCGCCTTGAGCGCAGAACTGACCAATTGGCCGTGGACTGGCCGCGACGATCACGCGGACGGCCCGGCGGCCCTGCGCCGCGCGCTTTCCGATCTGCTCGAATACGCCGGCAGCCGCGATCCGGTGGATGTCATCAACTTCAACACGCACTTCGACTTGCGCGGCGATCAACGCGCGACATCCGGCACGTCTTTCCGCCAGATCCTGGAGCGCGGCCGCGCACAGGGGCGGGAAGTGAGTTACCACTGCCTTGGTATCAGCCGCTACTCCAATACGGCGGCGCTTGGCGTCGATGCGGCGCTCATCGACCGGCTGATCGGCACCGTCATCGCGAGTGGCCGTATTTCGATTGCCGCCGGGGTCCATCCGCTCATGGCGCCTCGCTTGTCGCCGGGAGGAGCGTGGCGTAGCCTCCACCGGGAATGAGCGTCATCCGGAAGCCGTTCGACGCGCGACGCGCAGCAGCGCGCTTCGCCATCCTCGCCGGCATCTATTTCGCGGTGACTCTTCTGCCCCGGCCCGAGTCCATCAGCCTGGAAGGCTGGCGCCTGACGGGACTTTTCTTCGCGACGGTCGCGGGCCTGCTGCTCGAGCCCATCCCGGGCGGAGCGGTGGTGCTACTCGCGGTCATCCTTGCCACGCTCTTCGGTGGTCTCTCGCTCGGGCATGCCTTGTCGGGTTACGCCGACCCCACCGTCTGGCTGGTCATGGCGGCCTTCTTCATCTCGCGCGCCCTGCTCAACACCGGCCTGGCGCGCCGCATCGCGCTCGTCTTCGTGCGCGCCTTCGGCAAGACCTCCATCGGCGTCTGCTATTCGCTCGGCCTCTCGGACATGGTGCTCGCCACCATCATTCCCTCGAATGGCGCGCGTTCCGGCGGCGTGATCCTGCCGATCACCCGCTCGATCGCGGAATTGTACGACTCAAGACCGGGCGAATCGGCGAGGCGGCTCGGGGCCTTCCTGATGGTCGGCGTCTATCAGTGCGTGATCATCTCGGCCGCGATGTTCTACACGGGACAGGCGAGCAACCCGCTCGCGGCGCGCATGGCCGGCGAATTCGGTCACTCCGTGACCTGGCTCTCCTGGTTCCTGGCGGCGGTGGTGCCCGGCCTGATCTCGATGGCGCTGGTGCCGCTGGTCGTGCAGAAAATCTATCCGCCGGAGATCACGCGCACACCGGAGGCCGCCAGCTTCGCCTCGACCGAGCTGCACGCGATGGGCCCGATGAGCGCGCAGGAGAGGATCCTGGCCGTCATCTTTGTCGCCGTGTGCGGCACCTGGGCGACATCCGGCTGGCACGGGCTCGACATCACGGTGACGGCCCTGTGCGGAAGCCTTGCGCTGCTGATGACGGGCGTGCTGACCTGGGAGGACGTCATCAACGAGAAGTCGGCGTGGGATATCTTCGTCTGGTACGGCGGACTGATCATGCTGGGCAAGGCCCTGAACGACACCGGCGCCACGCAGGTCTTCGCCGAGAGCGTTGGACTCGCGTTCTCCGGCATCGGCTGGCTGCCGCTCCTGCTCGTGGCTCTCTTGATCTACTACTGCGCGCATTACGCCTTCGCGAGCATCACTACGCACATCCTCGCGATGTATCCGGCATTCGTCGCCGTGCTGCTGGCCAAGCAGGCGCCGATCGCGCTCGTGGTGCTGGCTTTCGCGTTCTTCTCCAACCTGAGCGCCGGGCTGACTCACTACGGCACCACGCCGGCCCCGATGTTCTTCGGGCACGGCTACGTGCCGATGAAGGAATGGTGGCGGGTCGGGGCGGTCGTCGGCCTCGTCAACCTCGCGATCTGGGGCACGGCCGGCTTCTTCTGGTGGAAGCTGCTAGGCCTCTGGTGAGCCGCGATCGGCAGCGCGCGCCCAGTACATATAAAACGGCAGTCCCGCGAGCATCAGTCCGACACCGAACAGCGCCTGGCGCGGAGTGGCCACGAAGGTCGTGAACAAGAGGCCCGCCGAGGCCAGCACGAATATCGCCGGCAGCAGCGGATAGCCGAAAGCGCGATAAGGGCGCGGCGCCTCCGGCAGGCTGCGCCTGAACACGAACAACGACGCAGCCGCAAGGCCATAAAACAGCCACGCGGCGAATATCACGGCGTCCGTCAGCGTGTCGTAACTGCCCGACAGCGCCAGCACGCTTGCCCAGAGCGACTGCAGGATCACGGCCCGGATGGGTACGTGCGTGTGCGGCGAAACCCTGGCGAGCCCCCTGAAGAACAAGCCGTCGCGCGCCATCGCGTAGGGTATTCGCGCGCCCGCGAGCACCGAGGCGTGCAGCGCACCGAATGACGAGACCATGAGTGCAAGCGCGGCAAATGTGACGGCAACCGGCCCGAGGAAGGTCTGCAGCACCTGCACCGCCAGCGACCCGGTCGCCGGGATGCTCGCGACCTGCCCGGGCGTCAGCACGTAGAAATAGGCGGCATTCACGAACACGTACAGCACGATCACGATCGCCGTGCCGGTCACGAAAATGCGCGGCAGGTTACGCTGCGGCTCCCTGACTTCACCGGCGAGCGGCGCGACATTGTTCCAGCCGTCGTAGGCCCACAACGCACCGAGCATGGCGGCGCCGATGCCGGCGAGCCCGCCGCGGGCGGTGTCCTCGACTCCTTCGCAGCTCCCGCCGGCACCCGACATCGACAAGTGCGTCCATTCGCCGGGCGCAAGAAACAAGGCGCCGAGCCCGACTGCGACGACGATCCCGATTTTCAGCAGCGTGAGCACCGTTGCGGCACCGCCGCTCGTCCTGACCGAAGCGCAATTGATCCAGGCCGTGATCCAGAGGATGACGAGCGCGATCAACTGCACGGCGCTGAGATCCAGCGTGAATCCGGCGAGCGCCGCCTGGTAATGCCACTGATCGAGCCAGCCGCCGGTCGCGAGGTTCAGGAATATCGCGCAGGCGATCGCGAGCGCAGCCTGCGAGGCGGCCCTGACGATCGCAAACTGGGTCCAGCCGAAGAGGAAACTCGTCGCGCGGCCATAGGCGCGCCGCAGGAAGACGTACTCGCCGCCGGCCTCGGGCATCATCGCCGACACTTCCGCGTAGCAAAGCGCGCCGATGAGCACCAGGAGCCCCGCTCCGAGCCACACGCCGAGCACGGCGAGCGGGTCCTCGACATTGCAGGTCATCACCCGCGACTTCAGGAACACGCCGGTGCCGATGATGTTGGCGACGTTGATCGATATGCCGGCGACGACGCCGAGGCTGCGCGAGAGTTCAGGACGGGCAGCCGGGCTTCCGGTTTGCATGGTGCCGGCCAAGCTAGTTGCTGCGTGGCCTGCCGGCAAGCCCTGGCGGCGTCAGGCGACGAGTCTTGCGTTCATCGTGATCGCCGCGTTCAGCACCTTGCTGACCGGGCATCCGATCTTGGCCTTTCCCGTGGCGGCTTCGAACTTTCCGCGGTCGGCGCCGGGTGCACGCACGCTGACCTCGAGATGCACCTTGGTGATCGAGAATCCGCCTTCGGACTTTTCCAGGGTGACGGTCGCCGTCGTGTCGATGCGCTCCGGCCGGATACCTTCCTCACCGAGGATCATGGAAAGCGCCATCGAATAGCAGCCCGCATGCGCGGCGGCGATCAGCTCTTCGGGATTGGTGCCGGTACCGCCCTCGAAACGCGTGCCGAAGGAATACGGTGTGGCCGACAGCGCGCGACTGTCTGTCGTCAGGCTGCCCTTGCCATCCTTCAGGCCGCCTTGCCAGGTGGCCGATGCCTTGCGCTGCATGATGCCCTCCTAAACCCTCTGGGGTTGGCGTGTGCTCAGATAGTAATGCCAAAGCAACCGAGCCGCGACCGAGCGCCATGGGGTCCAGCCGGCGCTGATCGCTTGCTGCTGCGGGGTATCGGGTCTTGTCGCCAATCGCTTGACGTGGCGCAGTGCCTCGGCAAGCGCCAGGTCGCCTGTCGGCCACACATCAGGGCGGCGCAGCGCCATCAGGTAGTAGACGTCGACGCTCCAGGGCCCGAGGCCGCGCATGGCGAGCAGGGTCTCCCGCCCGGCGGCATCCGGTGCGCGCGCGATCCCGCCGAGGTCAAGCTGGCCGCCTTTCACCGCGATCGCAAGCCCATGGCAGTACGACGCCTTCTGGCGCGTCAAGCCAAAACGCCGCAGACCCGTGATCCCGTACTCGGCGATGGCCTGTGGCGTCATCCCGCCCAGTTGCTGCCGCAGCCGCAAGAACAGCGTACGCGCCGCGGCGATCGAGACCTGCTGCTCCAGCACGATGTGGATGAGGGTGGCGAAGCCGGGTCGCCGGGCCCACATGGGCGGCATGCCGTTGTGCCGCAGCAGGGCCGCCAGGTCGGGGTCGCAGCGGGCGAGCGCGCGCGCACCGAGCGCGAGTGCGGAATGCGTCAATGCGCGGGGTGGCTCGATTTGGCGGGACACGGATGCCGAGATGCCATTCGTCAGCGTTCGTCGAGGCGGGCGCTGAAGTGATAACTGCCGAGCTCGAGTCCCTCGCGCAGGTAGAACTCGTGTGCGCGCTTGCGCTGGACACCGGAGTCGAGGTGCAGGGCGCGGCAGCCATTCTCGGTGGCGATACGGCGCAGCCACGCAAGAAGGTCCCGGCCGTGGCCTTTCGAGCGCTCGCTCCCGGCCGTGACCAGGTCGTCGACATAAAGATTGCGCCCGAGAAACAGATTGGTTGAGATGCGATAGCCGGCGACCGCGACCACTCGGCCGCCGGTGCGAATGCATGCCAGCCGGAATCCGTCAGCCTGCATCGAGCGGATCAGCGCCACGAAATTTCCACGCTCCAGGTGCGTGCGTAGCTCCGACATGACGTCGAAACAGGACGCGATCTCGTCGTCGGTGGCGGCGTGTTCTGGCATGGGCAGGGCGCGCGGCCGTTCAATCGGCCAGGTAATACTCAACCGTGGAGACGACCCGCACTTTCTTGATGTGGGGCGTCGTACTGTCGCGATTCTCGATCGAGAACTGGCCCTGCTGCGCGAACCGGATCTTGCCAAGCCGGCTGTCCGAGTCTGCCGCGAATTTTTCGGCGACGGACCGCGCATTCCTGGTGGCTTCCTCGATCATTTCGGGCTTGAGTACGGAGAGGCCCGAGAATACGAACTGCGTCTGGCCCTGGTAACCCTCGCCCGACAGGGCGACGCCCTGCTTGCCGAGCGAGATGACGTCCCTCATCGCCGCGCGCACCGCCGCCACATTTGCGGAGTAGACCGTGACCGTGGAACTCCCCGTGTAGCGAAACAGGATGTTGCGCTTGTCCCCATAGCTCTGCGCATGCAGGTCGGTGACGGTCGGTGGCGCGATCGCGATCTCCTCGCGCTCGGCCAGGCCCTTGACGACGACCGTGCGCTCCAGCGATTTGACCCTGAGCGCGGCGTTGCCGATGAGAAAGCCGAGACCCAGCAGCCCGGCCAGCAGGCAGCCGCCCAGCACGATGATGCTTTTCGACATGGAGTCATTCATGGCGCATTCTGTTCCGGCAGCGGCTGCGCCGCAATCCGCGGATCGGCGCTCATCTCGCTGCCCACGCCGATATGACCGCAATCGCAAGGAACACCGGCCATGCCAGATGCCGGCCGCGCGACGCGACGAGGATCGCAAGGCCCGTTGCCGCCATCGTGGCGGAGAGCACGAGCAACGCGCTCCCGGCTGAAAGCATTCCGCGCGCGGCCAGCACCAGCATGGCGCCAAAGCCCCACCAGGCAATGGTCGTGAGATGCCAGGCAAAGCGCAATGTGCGAGTGGTGAATGTCGCGTCACCGAACAGGCGCATCAGAATGTACTTCTCTCCAAGCACCGAATGCGCGACGCCGACCGCAAAAGCGAGCAGGGCAGCGACATACAGCAGGCCTGATTCTGGCACGCTCATAACACCCGTCTCCGCGATGCGCGGCGCGTCGGCCGCCACGGCGAGGCGGATCACTTGGTCTCCGGGCCGCTCCGGTAGAAGCGGATGTCCACGCGTTCGAGTGTTGCCAGGCCTTCGCTGACCGCGCCGTCGATGACCGGCAGGAATGCCTCGATCTTCTGGATCGTGTCCACGATCTCGACGATGATCGGCAGGTCCGACGAGAGGCGCAGCACCTTGGCGGTGTGCAGCCGGCTGTGGGCGCCAAATCCCTCGAGACCGCGCAGCACGGTGGCGCCGGCAAGTCCGTGCTCGCGCGCCTTGCGCACGATCCACTCGTAGAGTGGCAGGCCCTCATGCCGGTCGGATTCGCCGATGAAGATCCGCAGCAGGTGGCCTTCGCGCGGGAGGACCATGGCAGCTAGCTCCTCACCCAGGCATAGCCCAGCCACGCGGCGCCGAGGCTCAGGATCAGCTGCGCAGCGACATTGACCAGGGCGCGAGCGAATTCCGCGTCGCGTGCAAGCGCCAAGGTCTCATAGGCGAAGCTCGAAAACGTCGTGAATCCGCCCAGCACGCCGATGAACAGGAACACGCGCAAATCGGGCCCGAACAGCTGCCGCGCTTCGACCAGGCCACCCAGCAGGCCAAGCAGCAGGCAACCGGAGACATTGACGACCAGGGTGCCGAAGGGAAAGGTCGTGAAGGGCATGAACCCGTGCACCCAGCCGCCGATCAGATAGCGGCCGGCCGATCCGATGAAGCCACCGAGTCCGGAGAGCAGGATTGGGCGAAGGGCCTGCATGTGCACCAAGTCTAGCCACCACCGTCCGCAAATACACGCTCGATGCGCCGGTCTGGTACCCGCCAGATCAGCCGACTGCGCGTCCTTCGCTCATGAAGACGTCGGCTGCGCCGCGATCCGGGCGAGCAGCGCTTCGCGCCGCGCCAGGCTTTCCTTCGGCCAGTACTGGTTCCTGTCGTAGTACTCGGGTACCGAGGGCATGCCCGGTGGCAGGACCACCCAGGGCTGCTTCATGGCCGTGAAGATGTGGATGTCGGGCGGGAGCCGGTCGGGATCATCCAGCGTGCCGACGCGGACGAAGCGCACGAATGGCCCCGCGCCGGAGTAGTTGCTCCAGACGGCGATCCGGCACTTGGGGCAACGCGCGATTTTCTGGCCGCGTCCGCTCTCCGAGGGCGTGTCGATGATCTCCGGCTCGCCCGCGAGCAGGCTCACCCGGTCGGCCTCGATCATTGCATTCAGCGCGAATGCGGCGCCGGACTCGCGCTGGCACCAGCGGCAATGACAGCAGTGCACGAACAGCGGGCGCGACTCCATGCGATAACGCAGGGACCGGCAGTCGCAGCCGCCGAGCAGCGGATAGAAATCAGCCGATGTCATGGCTGTCCTGTGAGTCGCTCCGTCATCAGCGAGTCCGCGACTCAAGCCAGAGCATCACGGCAAGGCCGCCCGTGACGAGGAATGCGATCCCGCTCAGCCAGACCGGAATCGCCACTCCATTGACTGACACCTCCCACCCCTGGATGAAGCGCGTCAACTGCACAATCGCGATCAATGACAGGACCACGGTTGTGATCGTCGTAAATGGTTTCATATCAGGCCTCCTTTCAGCGGCGATTGATCAGCCACAGGCCGGCGACACACAGCAGTATGCCGCCAATGCTTGCGAGCGACAGCTTTTCACGAAAATATGCCACGCCCAGAAGCAGCAGCAGTAGCGCGGCTGCCGCCTGCGTGACGAGCTGGCCCAGGCTTACGTTGAAGCCCG
>Ga0214473_10006514_pt1 | contig 13917 bp, 7 predicted proteins | sample RVTome_7_FD_203509 | JGI IMG/M metagenome (GOLD analysis project Ga0214473, IMG submission 203509) | Soil microbial communities from uranium-contaminated site in the Upper Colorado River Basin, Wyoming, United States - RVT98D197 | ecosystem: Environmental > Terrestrial > Soil > Contaminated >... | reverse complement strand
GCCGCGCGCAATCACTTCCCCCGCGTGTTTGACGGTCCCCTGATTCTGTGGCTTTCCGATCACCACCTCGAAGCCATCGCCCGCGGCGCCCCCGATTTCTGTTCGGTGCGGAGCGGCGGCTTCGTCTTTGCCGCAACCCCGGACGAAGAGGCCTCCATGCGGGTGGCGATTGAGGTTCTCGGGTTGGATGGCGTCTCGGGTTTGCCGCTGGCCGACAAGAAACGTCGTCTGGAAGAAATCGAACGGATGCTGGCCGAACTTCAAGAGCAGCCTGAGGAAAAGAGAGACATTCAGCGCGAACGACGCCTCCTGCAAGCGGCGGCCGAGATGTACTACGTGATGTCGCAATACGCCAAGGCGCAGCCGCTATTCAGACGTCTGTTGGAGGTTGACCAAGCGTTGCTCGGACCCGACCATCCCAAAGTCGCCATCCGCCTCAACAACCTGGCGCAACTGCTTAAGGCCACGAACGGTCTGTCCGAGGCCGAACCGCTCATGCGACGGGCGCTGGAGATCGACGAGGCGTCCTACGGACCCGACCATCTCGAGGTCGCCACGGATCTCAACAACCTGGCGACATTGCTTCTGGCTACGAACCGTCTGTCCGAGGCCGAGCCGCTTATGCGACGGGCGCTGGTGATCGACGAGGCGTCCTACGGACCCGACCATCCCAACGTCGCCATCCGCCTCAACAACCTCGCGCAATTGCTTAAGGCCACGAACCGTTTGTCCGAGGCCGAACCGTTGTTTCGACGGGCACTAGAAATCAGCGAGACGTCCTTCGGTCCCAACCACCCCAACGTGGCCAGTTACCTCAACAACCTGGCGACACTACTTCTGGCCACGAATCGTCTTTCCGAGGCCGAACCGCTCGTGCGCCGGGCGCTGGAGATCGACGAGGCGTCCTTCGGTCCTGACCATCCGGAGGTCGCCATCCACCTCAACAACTTGGCGATGTTGCTCAAGGACACGAACCGCCTGTCCGAGGCCGAACCGCTCATGCGGCGAAATCTGGAGATCTTGCTAGAGTTCACGCGCGATGTGAGGCACCCGCACCCGCACCTGCGATCCGCGATCCGGAACTACGCCGGTCTGCTGCGCGACATGGGCCGGTCCGAGGAGGAGATTCGCAAGGAACGCGATGCGCTGCTGGCGCAATATGGCGTCGATTTGGGGAGTGCTGAATAGGGGCTTTGGGGGGGACAGTCCCCGTTTTTTCCGCCGGGCCGGACCTTGGAGGAAAAAGCGGTGACAGTCCCTGCCATCTTCCCCAGATCCTCAGGGACGAGTGGTCGGCACAAAGTCCCTCTCCACCATGTGGAGAGGGATTTAGGGTGAGGTTTTTTCTAGCCCAGCGCCCGTCCAGGAGTGCAACTCCTGGACGAGCCTGGACCAATCGAGCGTCGTGTCGCGGTGGCTGAAGCCACGCGCTCCGGTTGCGAAGCCTCCTCAGGGAGGCTGATCCGGGCAGTCCGCGAAGGCGGACTTGGCAAACGGAGCGCGGACGTTTTAACGTCAGCGCGACTTCCTCGGCGGAGACGTTTTCAGGGTGGCCGTTTACGTGGGATTTCAACACTCTCAACGGCAATGAAAATGGAACTTGGCCGTAACGCCGGCATTCTGCCGGCCCCGGGCCGTCAAGTGCCGTTTCTCTGAAGCTGTTGGGAGGGCAAAGCCTCAGTGGAAACAGACACTCGTACGAAGCCCAGGAGACCTCCTATCTCGGCCCTGCAATCGCATACTCCCTCTTGTCAAAGTCCACAGTGACGGTGGTTCCATCGGCGTAGGTTGTCCGCTGTTTGCGACGCGAACCATCCAGGAATTCGTGGTCGGTCATTTCTAAAAGGGCGCAGCGCTTGGCCAGGTCCGCTGCTTCCTTCACCCGGCGTATCCGGTCCTCCGATTCCCCGCCTCCCACGTAGGGGAGGCCCGCGTTCAGGAAACAGTGAAGCCAGCCCGCGTCGCCTTTGGGAATTCCCCAACCGCCGTCGTCGCCCATCTCCCATGGCAGCAGGATGGAATCGTGGTAAACCAGACCGAGCAGCGGAACGGGTATCCCGGTGGCTTCGCCTCCACCGATGTTGGGATAGGTGCCGTAGGGGGCATGGTGAACCAGGTCGAGGAAGGGGATGGCATAGTCGACCGCCTCTTCCGAGCTGACCACGTAGCCTCGGGCGCGTAACAGGTCGAAACACTCCTTCCGGAATGCCCGGCACTCGCTCCGGGACATCGGGAATGCGGGCTGGTGGCTCTCCTCCAGCGGAACCACGGCGAAGACGTCGAGATAGGCACCTTGAACCTTGATGCCGTGCTCGGCAAACAGGTCGTGGTTCCGGCGCACGTATCCGGGTGCGAAGCGCGCGCTCAGGATGGTTTGCGGCCCACCGCACCAAGTGGAATCCTCTTCACGGCTCCCATCGGCTCGCAGCGCGGCCAGGCGATCGTCGAAAGAGACGGCGTTGTAATAGAAATCGCGGTACTGATCGTGGACGGCGAAGAAATAACCCAACTTCTCACAGGTCTGAGCGAACTGGTGCAGCCCATCCCAACCGCCTTGTTCTTCGCCGGGAGGGAGAACGTCGGGGTGGCCGTTGTCGTAACCGTAATAGCCCCAACCGTCGAGGTGAACGTAGGCGTCATCGACGCCTTTCGCCTTCAGTTTCTCCAGCCCCTCCGCGAGTTCGCCGAAGGTGTGAATGTTGTGGTTGTTCTCGATCTTCTCTTTGTTAAACAGGGAAGCCTCCGGGACGAAGTGGTACATGGCTCCAACGTGGACCACCGGCCTTCCAACGACTCCCGCCAGTGCGGGGGTCCGGGCAAGTTTTTCCTTGAGCGACACGAACCGTCCTGCCTCACGGACAGATCGGCGATAACGCTTCGCCATGGTCACGTAGGTCGCCTTCTCGTCGAAGACGTATCGGACGCGCCGGGCGTACCGAAGGCTTCCCATGCTCGGATACCACACCGGCTGGAAGGAAGTGGGGCCTCCCTCGGGGTGCTTGTACACGGCGCCCGCGTCGTCTTCCGTCTCGAAGATGGTCTGCACGCCGTGACCGTTCCGAGTCTGCCCCCACCACGGCATGTACAGAAACCGCGAGTTGCAGGGGCCGCCTTCATACTTGAGTTTCTGCGGCCAATTGGCGGGAAGGAGCATCCCCTGCATGAACGGAATCACCGAGTAGTCCTCGGAAGACTGGTTTCCATACTCGATCGCTTTCGGCCAGCGGACTTCCCCCAGCTTGGTTTCCTTTTCCTCGGCGGCGATTTCGAAGAGGATTTCCTTGCCGATCAGGTGGATCGAACAGTAGACGGTCAGGGTTCCGGATTCGGGGAAATCAGAGAAGGAGGCAAGCAACCCTCGGCTATAACCCGTGTTGAACTCCGCGACCTGAAGTGTCTTCGCATCTTTCAGGCTGAGGTGACGGTCCCCCACCTCGAGATCGTCCTCCCCGCAAGGCTGCATCTTCCAGACAGCCTCCCCGGCTTCGATCGTGACCGAGAGGTCCTCTTTCGAGAGCAATAGGCTCAGATCGGGCGTGGTAACCTTCCATTCATTTTCGAGTTCGGCGTATTCCCCCGGCACGATCCGGGGGCGGTTCGCGCCGTTGTCCCAAAACCAATAGCGAACCTTGTCCATGGCGCGGTAGGCCTCGTTGAAAGCCTCCTCGGTCGATATCTCTTGGCTGAGAAGTCTTTCGATTTCACCGAGTTTCTTCTGCTTTTCGACCTCCAACTCAGGCGGAACGGCGATCCTTTGGAGACCTTCCAGATGTGTTTTCAGAACTTCGACACGCGGCGCGAAATCGACACTTGCGGCAATCAGGCTGAGGATAATGAGTGGTTTCATCTTATGACTCCCTCTTTATTCGACTCGACCCCGAAGGGGTTCCGTAACACAGCCCAGGGTCAGCGAAGCGCCACCCTGGGTTTCCTTCGATACGTTAAACCGTCATCTTCGCAGTCTCGTGGTCCATTCGTTCAGCACCGCCATCAGGATGACCACGAGTCCCATCAGAATCGTCTGTCCTTGCTGCGGGAAACCGATTAGATCCAAACCGAATCGCAGGATCCCCACTACCAGAAGCCCCAGGCCCGCCCCGAGGACGGAGCCGCTTCCCCCGGTGATGCGGGTTCCGCCCACGACGACCGCCGCAATCACATCCAGCTCCAGCGATCCTGCATGTTCGGGATTTGCGGTGGCAAAACGAGAAATGTAAATGGGAGCGGCGAGACCGCACATGAATCCGGAAAAGGCGTACAGCGACATCTTGAGCGGGCGGGTTGGAACGGCTGAGAACTGGGCGGCCCGCTCGTTTTCGCCGATGGCGATGGTGAACCGGCCGATCCAGCTCTTGCGCAAGAGGATATGTCCAATCGCGACAGTCGCCAGGAGCAGAAGGAAGGTACAAGGAACATATCCCAAGGAGACTTCCGAGATCGCCAGAAAGTCATCGGGAAGCTGGCTGACCGGGTTGGCCTTGGAAATTCCCAGGGCGAGGCCACGGTAGAGCGCGCGGGTGGCCAGGGTCACCACCAGGGGCGCGATGCCCAGATAGCTGCCCAGCCAGCCGTTGACCGCTCCCGCCACCGTCCCCACCAGGACCGAAAGGAAGACGGCGGCCCAGATGTTGACGCCGAACTCGCGCCAGACGATTCCCATCACGATTCCCGAAAGCACCATCATCGACCCGACCGAGAGGTCGATTCCGCCGGTGCAGATGATGAAAGTCATCGGAACGGCGATCAGGCCGATCTCGACCAGATGACGGGAGCGGTCGGAGAGATTCCAGGCATCGAGGAAACCTTCGGCGTACCACGAGAAAAAGCAAAACAGGACAACCACGAGGACGAGGAGACCCCATTCCTGCGGACCGAGCGCGCGGAGGATGCGTTTCATTTCGACCGCCGCCCCGTCTTTCGGATCAACCAACCGTCGATCAGCACGGTCATGAGAATGAACAGGCCGATGAAAACCGGCTGCCAATAGGATTCAATCTGCAGCAGTGTGAGTCCGTTGTTGATGACTCCGATCAGACAGGCCCCCAGGAAAGTCCCCAGCGCGGTTCCGCTGCCCCCCATGATGTTGCAGCCCCCGATGACCGCCGCCGCGATGGCTTGGAGCTCCAGACCCTCCCCGGCGCTCGATTGGAGTTTTCCGTAGTAGGCGCCCCACAAGACCGCGGCGAGTCCGATGAAGGCGCCGTTGACCGCGAAACTCAGCAGCATTAGACGAGAAGCCGGAAGGCCAATGAGTGCGGCCGCGGACCGGGAGTTGCCGACCGCCAGAACCTGGCGTCCGAAGGGCGCCCTTTGGAGTAGGATCCATGCAAGAAAAAGAACCGCCAACGCAAACCAGACAACGCGAGGAACCCCCAGCAGAAACCCATCGCCCAGAGCCCTGTAAGCGTCCGGTAGTCCCGTGACCTCATAGCCCCCCGTCAGTTGCCGCATGAGGCCGCGATACACCGAGAGCCCCGCCAGAGTCACAATGATGGGATGGACCCGCCCGAGAAGGCTTGCGCCCATGTTGATCCCGCCCAGCAAAGCGCCAAACACAAGCGCGAACGGAAGACAGAGGATGACCGGAACCCCTTGCAGAGCGACCATACCCGTGGCCGCGCCCACCAGTCCGAGCATCGAACCCACCGAAATGTCGATCCCACCCCCTCCAATGACGAAAGTGGCGCCTAAACCGGCAACCGCGAGGATCGAAACTGAAGTGAGGACGTCCATGAGATTCGTAAAGGTCAGAAACTCATCCGGTCGGAGGAATGCCAGACCGGCCATCAGGGCAAGAAGCGCGAAACCAAGCCCCGCTTCGCGGAATGCGGAGAGATCCAATCTGAGCCGCTTTTTCGGCGAAGCATCGGACTTCGGGGGCTCTCCGACTGAAGCCTCCGTCGCCACCGTTTCGGAGGTCGGAAAAGCGGCGGCGGCAATCTCTTCAGGCGAGGAATCCTTCGGGTCGAACTCACCGACAATCCGTCCCTCGGTCATCACGGCGACCCGGTCGCTCATCGCCCGGACCTCGGGAAGCTCGGAGGAAATGAGGAGGACCGCCTTTCCCCTTTCCGCGAGATCTGCGATCAACTGGTGGATTTCGGCTTTCGCACCCACATCGACGCCGCGTGTCGGCTCGTCCAGAATGAAAACCTCCGGTTCGGTCTCGAGCCACCGGCCCAGCACGACTTTCTGTTGGTTCCCTCCGGAGAGTGTAACGATCGGCACTTCCGGACTTTCGGTTTTCACTCTCGTTTGGTCGATCGCATGGGAAACGTGTCCCCTCTCCCGCCTTCGGGAGACCAGGGTGAAGGAACAGATCCTTCGCAGAAGCGCCATCACGATATTTTCGCGAACCGACAGGTTGCGGAAGATGCCCTGGGTCAGGCGGTCTTCGGGGAGATAGGCAAGCCCACGGTTGACGGATTGGCTCGGCGAGGTTTTTTTCAAGAGCGCGTTGCCAGCGAGAAGAACATCCCCGGACCGGGCTTTTCTCAGGCCGAAGATCGACTGAGCCACTTCGCTTCGGCCGGCTCCAACCAAACCATAGAGACCCAAAATCTCGCCTGCACGAAGGGTGAAGGAGACATTCTCAAAGGCCCCCTCGTCATCGCTCAGTCCCCGGACCTCCAGCGCGGTCTCGCCGGGTCTGGAAGATCGCTCCGGAAAGTACTGCGTGACCGTGCGTCCCACCATTGCCTTGACCATCTCGTCCATGTCGATTTCTCTGATGGGACGAGTCCAGACGTGGCAACCGTCGCGCAGCACCATCACCCGATCGCTGAGTTCGAGCACTTCCTCGAGGCGATGGCTGACATAGACGACGGCCACCCCCATCTCGCGCAGAAGGCGGATACGGCCGAAGAGGGTTTGACATTCCTTATGGGTCAGCGACGCGGTGGGTTCGTCGAGGAAGAGCACGGTGGCGTTTTGGTTGATGGCCGCCGCGATCTGGGCCAGGACCCGCTGAGCCACCGAGAGATTCCGGGCTTTGCGACGAACCGCGAGACTCACTCCGAGTTGCTCCAGCCCTTCTTCGGCGACTCGATAGGCGCGTTTCCAGTCCACCCATCCCCCCACCCGTGTGGGAAGACCCGGCCCCAGGAGCATGTTCTCCGCCAGTGAAAGATCCGCGAAGAGTTCGGCCTCCTGGTGGACCACGGCGATGCCCGCGAGGGTGGCCTGATGGGGATTCGAGGAGGAATACCTCCTGCCGCCAAGGAGCATCTTGCCGGAATCGGGCTGATGGACACCGGTGGCGATGTTGATCAGCGTGCTCTTGCCCGCGCCGTTCTCGCCGACGAGCCCTAGAACCTCCCCGCGCCCCACGCTGAAGGTGATGTCGGAAAGAGCGTGGATCCCCCCAAAGCTCTTCGACACCCTCTCAGCTTGAAACCAAGTGGATTGGCCGTTGCCGGACATGAGGCGAAGACTATCACAAGAAGTCGAGGCACCAAGCGGGGGGGGACGCGGCTAAGCGTAGAAGTCCTGGGCTTTCCGTCTTCCACAGAAGAGTTCGGATCGACTTGTCCGGCAGTCTAAAGGCAAATGGCCCGACCCCCATCTGAAGGCACTCGCTTCCACGCCAGGGTAGAACCACGCCAGATCGGCTCGCGGCAAGAGGCGTTCGTATGCTTACGTTCTTGTTTCTTAATCGAAAAGAGTTGGGCCCAGAACCTGTTTCCGTTTTCGGGATCCGAGGCTTGGATAGAAGAGCCCGATCACCACCCACGTCTTCGGATGGGCCAGTATGGTGCCCACATAGAAGTGGGTGTCTTTCTTCGGCCCGCAGATCTCATCCAGGAACTTCTCCCGAACCTTCCGCGACGCTTCTTCGTGCGACACACCCTTGTCTACCATCTTCCAGAAGAGGGCTCCGACCTCCCAATCTTCGATCATCATCCGGTGGTTGCCCTTGCAGCGCGGGTCATCACACTCAAAACAGTAGTGGAATTTGAAAGGCACCTTTCGAGGGGGAACGAGTGTTCTCCGACGATCCTCAAACAACCGCTGCTGACGGAGCTCGTCGAGAAACTTTGCCGGCCATTCAGGATCGTCCGGCGAAATGAGAAGGTCGTGCACCTTCTTCGGTTTGAAAATTCCAAGGGAAGTCCGATCGGCTCGTTGTCTCTCGTAAAGGTCCTCCATGGAGCGGGATTTCTTGGCGAGTACGTACTTGGCCCGTTGGGACCAGTTCCCGGGTTTGGTGGGAATCGGCTCGCCAAGGATCTTGAGCGAGTCACATTCGGGCCGATAGATTTCCTTCCGCACATCACGCCCCTGGTGCCTCTCGGCAAGCACCTCGATCCACTGGTATTTCTTGTACTGATGGGTAAAGGGAAGCTCCCTGAAGTTGATCGGGTAGAGTCGGATGAAGTCGCCATTTTCTGTCACGCCTGCCGTGCAAACCAACTCGTCATACTTCTTCGACGGGATCGGATAGGTCTTGACCGTGATAAGGACCTTGAGTTTCTCTTTGCGGAACTGTGTGGTCAAATGTGCTTTACCCCCAGTCCGGTTTTCCGAGAAAGGGAAACCGCCAACCGGCTCCGATGGCAGCAGCAAACGTCTCTCTCAAAACACACTAGCACTGCGGGCGTTTCTTCCATCAAGGCGCCAACTGCGTCGATCTCGTCCTCGTGCTGCGGGAGTATCTCTTCTTCGTACATCTTGAGGAGGCGCTGGTACGAATCGAAATCTGACAGATTGACGCGGCACCTGCTGGGAATCCCAAGATTGGGAATGTGGCGATAGCCCAACCCGAGGCGCATGGCGATCTCACTGAACTGCCCCTTTGAGAAACCGTAACGCCTTGAAACAGGGTTTGCCCGAACGTCGATGACAAGGCGAATCCCCTCGGTCAGAAGGGAGTTGAAAAAGGCGTCCACCGACGTTCCTTGATATCCGGCCGTGTACACGGCCGGGCTGGCTTCTCTGTGACAGACCGGGGAACTCGGCCGCACGCCAGGTAGTTCGCTTCTGCTCGCGTACCAAGGATAGCGGGCGTAGACGTCCCTTACGAGATCGGACTGACTCATCCCGCCATATCGACCGACGACTCGGTCCACTGCACGGCAAACCGTGACCGGAAGTCCGTCAATCTTCTCTTTGGCAAGGCCAATGGTTTGCCGCCCTAGGGAGATCCGCTCTTCATTGGGGGCCACATAGCCATCACGCCTGAGGCTTGATAGTTCACGGTACAGTGTAAAAGAGAACGGTCCATATTTGTAGGGAACAAAATCGTAGAACGTGCGGTCTTCTTTCAACTCCGTCTCATGCCGCAGAAGGAACATAAGCTTCACGAAGAAAACCCGAGAGAGCGGCTCCCCGACCTGCGACAAGAGCGCCAAAACTGCTTTCTGTCTCACCAGCACTCTGACTCTCCTGAACCATACAACATTATCCTATCATCTCCCAAAATCGAACAAGCCCCTTTCCTTGGCTGCTTGGGGCTGATAGAGCACACTGCCCACTCCGTGAACCGCAGCTCTTCACCGATCAGCAGCACCGGCTAAGATAACTTCCATGAAGCCGAAGGCCTCTCTCGACACCGCCGCCTTTCCGGTGGAGGAACTGAAAGGAAAACCCAGCCTCGTCGTGGCCTCGCCCAACGGGGAGGTAGTCGAGGTGCCCGAACTCGCAGCCGCCTTTCGCTGGGGTTGGAATGAGGTCATCCCGGAAAGGGGCGAATGGATCCGCCTCCCCGCGGGAAGCGACCTCTACCTGATGCCGGAGAGACGCGCGATCGGCTACGACCGCCGCACGGGCCAAAGGATCGTCGTCGAAGAGTACGAGGGGGTTCCGGTCACCGCCGTCGCGGCTTTCGTCGCTCCCGCCTACACGATCTATTACCACTCGCTCTACGAGACGACGGAGGAGGCCGCGGTCCTTCCCCTCTACGCCTACTGCGCCATGGGCTGGGACCGAGGGGGGTTCGTGGTTCCTGCCGAGCGGGTCGACAAGGATGCTCGCCAGGACTGCGACCGGCATGACCCCGATGAAGTGCACGTTGCCGCCTTTGAGGTGCTGGATCGTTACCCTGGAAACAGGCTGGCGGAGCATCTCATGCGCAACTGTGTGTTGACCTACAACTGCCCCGCCGCGCGGAACTTCGCTTTGGGTCGCTGGGAAATGCCCCTGCCCACCGCCGCCAGCTGCAATTCTCGCTGCGTCGGGTGTATCAGCAAACAGCCGTCAAGCAGTGGGTTTCACGAATCCCAATACCGCATGGATTTCATCCCCAACGCCGATGAGATTGTGGAGTTGGCGGTCCCCCATCTGCGGAACGCCCCCAGGGCCGTTGCCAGCTTCGGTCAGGGCTGTGAAGGAGAACCTCTCTCCAATCCAGACCTCTTGGAGGAAGCCATTCGCCGGATCCGGGAGAAGACGCAGCGAGGAACGATCAACCTCAATACCAACGGCTCGAAACCGGAGGTGGTGAGGAAGCTCTTCCGGGCCGGACTGGACAGTATCCGAGTCTCCCTCAACAGCCCCATCGAAAAGCGGTACAACGCCTATTTCCAGCCCATGGACTATGCCCTCGAGGACGTAATCCAAACGCTTCACGTCGCCCGGGAAGAGGAGAAATGGTCTTCGGTCAACTATCTCGTCTTTCCCGGAGTCACCGACGACGAGCGGGAGCTCAGGGCGCTGTTGGAAATGGTGTTGGAAACGCGGCTTTCGATGGTCCAGTGGCGGAACCTCAACATCGACCCCGAAGTCTACCTCGGACTATTCGAGGAGGACCTCAGCGGCACCCCGGTCGGGATGAAATGGACCATCGAGAAGGTCCACACGCACTTCCCGAAACTGCGCAAGGGATACTACAACCCGCCGGTAGGGACACGCGGCTGGCCCCGGTTGTAGCGTTTTCCAGCATTGAAATGCTGGGCTATTTTCGGGCATCCCTTGCGGGACTTTGCGCGTCCTCCCCGCCGCGTCATTCTGAACGAAGTGAAGAATCTCACGTCTGCGGTTTGCACACTCTTTCCGGCGAGTGTGGTTCACCCCCCCCCTCTAAATCTCCCCCCTACGCCTGGAACAACCTTGGAAAGGAGGGAGACTTCTTGCCGGGTCGACGCGGCCGTATAGAGTGCGGCGGCTTGCCGCCGTCACAGACTCCGTGTTTTCCGTCTCTTCCGTCTCTTCCGCGATTCAGACGGGTGGGCGAGCGGATCCGAATACGGCCTGAAAGGCCGCACTACGTACGGTCCGACTACTTCTCGATCGGACAAACGGCTAGCAGGTCTCCGCGCGGGTTATTGCCCCCGAGGACCGGTTCGACGACTTCGGGAGTGGTCTCGGTGTAGAGCAGGATGGCCTTGTCGGAGGGATTGGGTTCGCCGAACTTGCGGACCTCGGAGGGGAGAGGGAACTCGACCACTTTGTTGGTGAGCGCGACACGCTGGCACCAGAGGAAGATCTCGGCGTGCGGGAAGACGGGGATCATGAACTTCCGGTATTCGTCCAAGCTGAAGATATGGTGATGGTGGGGGTTTGCCCCGCCGGGGTCGTTCAGCGCGTTGGGCGTCTTGACGATCGCACGGCCCCCGTTTCGTCCCACCCTCCGGACTTCCTCCATCAGCTCCCTTTGCCGGTGAATGTGCTCCAAGACTTCACTTGAGACGATCAGGTCGAACGAGTCGTCTTCAAACGGCAGTGGTTCGTTGGCATCGTGCTCGCGGAAAGTGAGGTTTGGGCGAAGATAGTTCTCTTTGGCATAAGCAATGGCCGGGGGGTGCATATCGAGTCCCACGACGGAGCGAGCCTTTTCCGAGAGCAGGTGGGAGCCGTAACCGTAGCCGCAGCCGATGTCGAGGACATCCGCCTCGTTCGCGCGCAGATTGGCGTAGTGGTAGAAGGCCAAGTGGAACTCCAGCCAGTAGCGGGAATCATGACCCGGAACGATCTGTTCCTTCGTCCGGTCCAAACGTCCCGAAAGGACCTTGGTGTCGAACCGGTAGTTGACCTCCGGCATGGGTGCGGTTCCCTTTCGTTTGGCGCTCTTCGGCGGCTCTGTCGGCCCGCCCGCCTTGCTCTGGCCGAAATCAACCCCAGATAATGCTCTTCAACTTGTCTTGGACCGGCAGATCCGGATGGTTCATGACCACACGCGGAGCGAAACCGAATCGGCCGCTCATGCGACAGTGGATCGAACCCTCGAACACGCTGTTTCCGTTTGCCTGTTTTCTCTGGTAGTCCAGGCGCATCACACGGCCGTCGCCGACTTCCCCCTTCGAATCAAGATGTCCGTATAGAATCTCTACACCCACGTCTTCGTGGGTGAGTTCGCCCAATGCCACTTCAATCCGGACCAAGATCTCCTGCCCGACCGGGACAACCTGCTGATCGGTGTCCGGCTGGACGCCGACAATCTTGACCTGGGGCCAGCTTCCCAAAACGCGTCCCAACCACTGAGACAGGCGATGCGCCTTTTCACACTTGTTCGCATAGAACGCCAGTGAGTTCTCCGTGGCGGGGAAGTAGAACCGCTCGGAATACTCGCGCAGCATCCGGTTGGTGTTGAAAGTCGGACAGTTGGTCATCAGATTCCGTTTCATCCGCTGGGTCCAGTCGCGGGGCAGCCCATCCCGTCCGCGATCGTAAAAGAGCGGGATGATGTCTTTCTCGAGGATTTCGTAGACGGCTTCTCCTTCAACGTGGTCCTGATACTCGGGATCGTCGTAATCTTCGCCGGAGCCGATCGCCCATCCGTTGTCCATCTTATAGCCCTCGCACCACCAACCGTCCAACACGCTCAGGTTGAGGGCGCCGTTGGCAGCGGCCTTCATACCGCTCGTCCCACTTGCCTCGAGGGGGCGGCGCGGCGTGTTGAGCCAGACGTCCACTCCCTGGACCAGGTACCGTGCGACGTTCATGTCGTAGTCTTCGATGAAGACTACGTTGTGGCGGAATTCTTCGAGCCGACAGTAGTGAACGATCTGGCGGATCAGTTCCTTTCCGTTGTTGTCCGCGGGATGGGCCTTGCCGGCAAAGATGATCTGGACGGGGCGGTCCGGGTTGTTGAGAATCTTGGCCAACCGAGCCGGGTCCTTGAAGAGAAGGGTCCCGCGCTTGTAGGTGGCGAACCGGCGCGCGAACCCGATCGTAAGGGAATCGGGATCGAGAACTTCATCCGCCATCGCGATCTCCGACCGCGGCATCCCGCGCCTCTCGAGCTGCGTGCGCAATCGTCGTCGCGCAAAGGAAACGAGCCGTGTGGAGCGCTGAATGTGGGCGCGCCAAAGCTCGGCATCCGGGATGCGGCCGACCCTCTCCCACACGGAGGTGTCCACCGGATCCTTCCACCAGCGGATTCCCAGATACCGGTCGAACAGCGCCCCAAGTTCCTGCGAGATCCAGCTCCGGATGTGGACTCCATTGGTGATCGACGCAATGGGAATCTCGTCGGTGCTGATGTCCGGCCAGATCCGTTTCCACATGTTCCTCGAGACTTCCCCGTGAAGCTTGCTGACCCCGTTGCAGTGCGCCGAGAGCTTCAGCGCCAGAACCGTCATGCAGAAATGCTCCTGCCGGTTGGCGGGGTCTTCACGGCCCAGAGAGAGAAACTTGTCCCAGGAGATGCCCAGGTCTTTGTAGTAATCCGAGAAGAAGTGTTCCATCGTTTCGGGCGGGAAGCGGTCGTTGCCCGCCGGCACCGGTGTGTGGGTCGTGAAGACGCTGCCGGCCAACGTGGCCGACCGGGCTTCCTCGAACGACAGACCGAACCGCTTCATGGTGTCGCGGATCCTCTCGAGCGCCAGGAAAGCGGCATGCCCCTCATTCATGTGGAACATGGCCGGTTCGATCTCGAGAACCTGAAGGGCGCGCATTCCACCGATCCCCAAGAGAATCTCCTGGCGGATGCGGTGGTTGAGGTCCCCACCGTAGAGCTGGGCGGTGAGTCCGCGGTCCTCG
>Ga0214473_10006513_pt1 | contig 13917 bp, 10 predicted proteins | sample RVTome_7_FD_203509 | JGI IMG/M metagenome (GOLD analysis project Ga0214473, IMG submission 203509) | Soil microbial communities from uranium-contaminated site in the Upper Colorado River Basin, Wyoming, United States - RVT98D197 | ecosystem: Environmental > Terrestrial > Soil > Contaminated >... | reverse complement strand
GACCCGTCGAAGCGCACGAACGGCACGATCAACGTGGGGGCGGCGCCCAGCACGGTGTCGCTGCGGGCGATACGCCGCACGATCACGTCCTCGGGGGTCCCGTCCCGCCGAAGGTCCTCGCGCCACGCCGCTCCGATCGCGGCAAGCAGGTGGCGTCGGCCCGGCTCGGTGTCGAGCACCACGAACCGCCACGGCCGAGTGTGGTGCGGGGCCGGCGCCGTGCACGCCGCGGCGATCGCGTCGCGAACCGCCGCGCGCGGCACCTCGCCGGGCCCGAACGCGCGGAGCGTCCGCCGCGCGTGCAACGCCTGCATCGGCGACTCGCGGAACAGGTCGTCCTGCGGAGCTCGGATCAGGTCGCGGCCGGTGCCCTCGGGGGCGCCCAGCCGATCCACACCGCGCACCAGGGCCACTGGGATGCGCGCGTCCTTGCCCATCACGGCGCCGGCCGCCGCCGCCACCTGGTCGGCCAGCGCCACGATCGTGGCCTCCAGCTTCCGCCCGCCGTGATCGGTCGACCCGCGCAGATCGACCACGGCGGGCAGCCCGGCGACCCCGATCGCCACGTCGACCAGGCCCTGACGCCACGGTCGACCGAACGTGTCGGTGATCACCACGGCCAGGTCCTCGACGCGCAGGGCTTCGGCCAGCCGACCCCGCAGTGCCGCCGCAGAGCCGTCGGGATCTTCGGGCAGCAGCGCCAGGGTGCCCGGAGCGACGTTGGAAGCATCCACCCCGGCGTTGGCGCAGACGAACCCGTGGCGCGTCTCGGCGATCACCAGGTCGTCGCGACGGGCAACCACCCGGGCGGTCTCCCGCCGGATCCACCCGGCGCGATCGACGCCGGCCACCAGACGCCCCTCGGCCTTCGACACGACCTTCTGGGTGACCACGACGACGTCGCCCGCGGCGACCCCCATCTGCCGGAGGGCGGGCGCCAGGATCGCGACCAGGTCGTCGCCGGGCGCGACTTCGGGCAGGCCCCCAAGGGGCAGCACTTGCAGCGTCACGTCAGCAGCTCCAACGCCGCCCGCGCCACGCGCTCGGCGCGTTCGTCGTCGGTCATGATCGTGTCGACGGCGGCTGCCCGCAGCCCGAGGGCCTGCACGGTGCCGACCAGCTCCCGGTCCGCGTCGTCGACCAGCCAACCCGACACCAGCTCCCGATAGTGCTCGGCCACCCCGGCGGCGCTCACCTCGATCCCCATCGCGGGCATCAGCTTGTCCGCCATGCCGGACACGGGCGCACCGCCGACGATCCCGCTGACGCCCACGCACCGCTCGCGACGAGCCGCCACCGCTTCTCGCACGCCGGGCACCGCCAGGATGGGCCCGATCGAGACGACCGGGTTGGACGGGCACAGCACGACCGCGTCGGCCGCGCCGACCGCCTCGAGCACGGACGGGGCCGGCGCGGCCGACGCGGCACCGTCGTACCGCACGCCCACCACGCGGTCCGCCGCCCGGCGCCGCACCCAGTACTCCTGGAAGTGCAGGTCCAGCGCCTCCCCGGTCCCGTGATCCACGCAATCGATCCGGGTGGTGACGGGGTCGTCGCTGACCGGCAGCAGGCGAGCCGTCACGCCGAAGCGTGTAGCGATGCGACGCGTGACTTCCGACAGGCTCACTCCCTCGGCCAGCAACCTGGTCCGGAACAGATGGGTGGCCATGTCGAGATCGCCGAGCCCGAACCACGCGTCCTCGGCCCCCAGGCCGCGCAGCTCCTCGGTGGTCCGGAAGGTCTCGCCGTCCCGACCCCACCCGCGCTCGCGATCGAAGACCCCGCCGAGCCAGTACGTGACCGAGTCGGGATCGGGCGACACGTGCAGGCCGTGCACGAGCACGTCGTCGGCCACGTTGACGATCACGGTGAGGTCGGGTCCGGGAACGACGCGTGCCAGCCCGCGGAGGAACTTGCCCGCACCGATCCCGCCCGCCAGCGCCGCCACCTTCATGCTCGGTGAAGGGTAGTAGGCTCGCGCCGATGTCCGAAGGGACTGCCCCCGGCCTCCGACGCGCGCTGGCTCGAGCCGAGCTCGGCAAGGCGCTGTCGGTGGACGAAGCGGCCTCGTTGCTCCTGGCTCGCGGCCCCGATCTCGTTCGTCTGATGCGGGTCGCCTCGCGGCTGCGCGACCTGGGCTGGGGCGACACCGTCACCTACTCGCCCAAGGTGTTCGTGCCGCTCACCATGCTATGTCGCGACCACTGCCACTACTGCACGTTCGCCAAGGCCCCGGCCAAGCTCGCGTCACCGTTCCTGACCCCCGACGAGGTCGTCGAGATCGCCGAGTCGGGCCGCCGTGCGGGATGCAAGGAGGCGCTGTTCACCCTGGGCGATCGCCCCGAGGATCGCTACCCGCAGGCCCGTGCCTGGCTGGCCGAGCGAGGGTTCGCCAGCGCGCTCGACTACCTGCGGGCCGTCTCGATCCGCGTGATCGAGGAGACGGGGTTGCTGCCGCACCTCAACCCCGGCGTGATGTCCTACGAGGAGCTTGCCCGGCTCAAGCACGTCAGCGCCTCGATGGGCCTGATGCTCGAAACCTCGAGCGAGCGGCTCGGCCGCAGGGGCGGCCCCCACTTCGGCTCACCGGACAAGACCCCGGCCGTGCGCCTGCGCACGATCGAGGATGCCGGACGCCTGGCGATCCCGTTCACCACCGGGATCCTGGTGGGGATCGGCGAGGACGAGACCGAGCGTGCGCGGAGCCTGTTCGCGATCCGCGACCTCCACCGCCGGTATCGGCATGTACAGGAGGTGATCGTGCAGAACTTCCGGGCCAAACCCGGGACCGCGATGCACGCGGCGCCCGAACCCGGGGCCGAGGAGTTCCTGGCGGCGGTCGCGACGGCGCGCGTCGTGATGGGACCCCACGTGAGCGTGCAGGCGCCGCCGAACCTGTCGGATCCCGAGCAGCGCGAGCGGTTGCTCGACGCGGGCATCAACGACTGGGGAGGGGTGTCGCCCCTGACGCCCGATCACGTCAACCCGGAGCGCCCCTGGCCCCAGATCGCGGCGCTCGCCGCCACCACGGCCGTCCGGGGCAAGGAGCTCCGCGAGCGTCTCGCGATCTACCCCCGCTACGCGTCCGAACCCGATCCGTGGGTCGCGGGGAAGATGCGCGCCCCGATCGCCGCGTTGCTGGGGCCCGAAGGGCTGGCCGTGCGGGGACAGCAGCCCGCACCCGTCGCCTGGCAGGATCCCGACGTCGGCTGGAAGCCGCGGACGATCGCCCTCACGTTCGCCAAGGACCCGGGCGCGGGCTTGCGCGCCGACGCATCGGGTGTCTATGGGGAGGTCGGTGGAGACCCCGATCCGATCACCGCGGCATGGACGCGGGATCGGATCGCCCCCGAACGACTGGATGTGGATATCCGCGGGGCCCTCCGTCGCGCTGTGGCGCGACGTCCCCTCACCGACGCGCAGGCGCTGTCGCTGTTCCGCGCCGAGGGACCGGCGTTGGATGCGCTGGCCGAGGTCGCAGACGATCTTCGGGCCGAAGCCGTCGGTCCCATCGTCACGTACGTGGTCAACCGCAACATCAACTTCACGAACGTGTGTTACGTGGGTTGTCGCTTCTGCGCATTCGCGCAACGCGAGGTGGACGCCGAGTCGTACACGCTGACGCTCGAGGAGGTGGCCGATCGCGCCGACGAGGCCTGGCGTGCGGGCGCGACCGAGGTGTGCATGCAGGGTGGGATCCATCCGGATCTGCCCGCGGGCTTCTATGCCGATCTGATCCGCGCCGTGAAGATGCGCGTGCCGGCGATGCACGTGCACGCGTTCAGTCCGATGGAGATCCTGAGCGGCGCCACGAAAGCCGGAGTCCCCTTCGACGTATTCCTGCAGGAGTTGAAGGACGCGGGCTTGGACACGATCCCCGGAACGGCGGCCGAGATCTTGGATGACGACGTGCGCTGGCTGTTGACCAAAGGCAAGCTCCCCGCCGATACGTGGGAGCAGATCGTCCGCACCGCACACGGTCTGGGCATCCGAAGCTCGTCCACGATGATGTTCGGCCACGTCGACGCGCCGCCGCATTGGGTGGCGCACATCCGTCGCCTGGCCCGGATCCAAGCCGACACCGGAGGCTTCACGGAGTTCGTTCCGCTGCCCTTCGTCCACCGCAACGCTCCGATCTACCTGTCCGGTCGTGCGCGCCCCGGACCCACTGCCGACGAGTCGTTGCGCGTGCACGCGGTCGCTCGGATCCTGCTCGATGGCGTGATTTCCAACATCCAGGTGTCGTGGGTCAAGCTCGGCGTCGACGCGTGTCAACGCCTGCTGCGAGCGGGCGCGAACGACTTCGGCGGCACATTGATGGAAGAGACCATCTCGCGCATGGCGGGAGCCGAGTGGGGCATCGAGATGACACCGGCCGCGTTCGACGACGCGATCCGCGCGATCGGACGCGTTCCCGGCGTCCGAACGACCACGTACGACCGTGTTGAACCCCGAGACTGGCGCGAGATGGTCAACCTGCTTGACCATATCGGTCAACCTGCTTGACCGTCGTTTTTCCTGCCGGAACCACTTGCAACCCCTCCGAACGCCAGGGACCATCTATGGGAGATGAGGGAACGAGGCAGGGAACTCGTCTCGAGACAAAGGGGTTTTCCCCTTGTCATCGGGGCCGTTCTTCCTTCAGAATCACACGGATGTGATTTCGGGGGGAGACGAGAGTGCACCATTACATCCCTTGGCAAGAGCGAGCGAGGTGTCGTGATCACGACCCGGAGGTGTTCTTCCCCGAGAAGGGAGGCTCATCGAGGGAGGCCAAGCGGATCTGTAGCGAGTGTCCCGTTCGGATCGAGTGCCTCAACTACGCCCTTCGACGCGACGAGCGCTACGGCGTCTGGGGTGGCATGAGCGAACGGGAGCGTCGACGCCTCAAGCGCATGGCGTCCTGACGAGCGAGGGAAAGGAAGGGGGAGGCATGGCAGCAGCCAAGAGGACGGCCCGCAAGTCGACCGCCAAGCGGAAGACCTCGGCCCGCAAGCCGGCGGCTAAGAAGTCCGCCGCCAAGAGGACGGCCCGCAAGTCGACCGCCAAGCGGAAGACCTCGGTCCGCAAGCCGGCGGCCAAGAAGTCGACCGCCAAGCGGAAGACCTCGGCCCGCAAGCCGGCGGCCAAGAAGTCGACCGCCAAGCGGAAGACCTCGGCCCGCAAGCCCGCGGCCAAGAAGTCGACCGCCAAGCGGAAGACCTCGGCCCGCAAGCCCGCGGCCAAGAAGTCGACCGCAAGGCGCAAGACCTCGGCCCGCAAGCCGGGGGCCAAGAAGTCGACCGCAAGGCGCAAGACCTCGGCCCGCAAGCCCGCGGCCAAGAAGTCCTCGGCCCGCAAGACGACCGCCAGGCGCAAGACGGCGGCCCGTCGGCCGGCCAAGAAGCGTTGATCCAACGCTTCAGGACCGCGTGAAGGGGGGCCGCAAGGCCCCCCTTGCGTTTCCGGCTCCCGACCCCGTGCTAGGCTCGCCGCCCCGCGCTCAGCGGCTCGCATGATCGCTTCCTCGATCACCTCAGCTGTTCCGGCTGCGACGCCGCAGCAGGAGCCGAGCGTCCTCGCCGTCCTGGTGGTTCGCGATGCCGCGCATCGACTGCGCGACGTGTTGGCGGCCCTCGCGGCGCAGACGCACCCCCGCCTGGGGGTGCTCGCCGTCGACGACGGCAGCGCCGACGACTCGCACGACATCTTGGTCCAGGCCCTTGGGGAGGGGCGCATCACGCGCCACGCCCGACCGGAGGGCCTGGCACGCTCGCTGGAAGAGGTCTGCCGCCTGCCCGTGGCGGCCGGCGCCGAATACTTGCTGCTGCTCCGCGACGACGTCACGCTCGACCCCGATGCCGTGGCGCGTTTGGTGGAGGCGGCACACCTTCGTGGCGTCGAAGGGGTCGGCATCGTCGGGGCGAAGGTGGTCGACCAGGAGCGCCCGCGCGTCCTGCTCGACGTCGGTCGCTCGGCGGATCGGTTCGGCCATCCGTTCTCGGCGCTCCAGCCCGGCGAGATCGACCAGGGCCAGTTCGATCGGGTGCTCGAGGTGATGTGCGTGTCGTCCTCGGCCATGCTGATCACGAGGGAGGCGTGGCAACGCATCGGGCTGTTCGACGAACGGCTCGGCGACGATCACGGCGACCTCGACCTGTGCTGGCGGGCCCGGATCGCGGGGTTCCGGGTGCTGATGACCCCTCTCGCGCGCGCGCGGCGACCGATCGGCGGTGCCCGGCCGGCAGCCGGGATCGGTCGCAGCGCGCGCCACGTGGAGGATCGCGCCGCGCTGGCCGTCGTGTTGAAGAACTACGGACTGCTGTCCCTCGTCTGGATCCTGCCTCTCGGCCTGGCGCTGGCGATCGTTCGGCTGCTCCTCCTGACGCTATCCCGCCGGTTCGAGGAGGCGGTCGACGTGGTGGCCGCGATCGGATGGAACGTCGTGCACGCACCGGGCACGTTCCGTCGTCGGTGGCGCGTCCAGCGCGCCCGCCGGGTCCGTGACGGCGCCCTGCACAGGTTCATGACCTCGGCGGGCCTGCGACTGCCACGCTGGTTCCAGACCGCCGAACGCATCCTGGAAGAGCAGCACGAGCTGGATCTGGAGGACGAGGGTCAGCCTGCGGTCCGGCGGCTCCGCCATCGCACAGCTTCGCTTGTAGGTGAGCACCCGGTCATCGTGGCGGCGTTCGTCACGCTGGTCGTCGGTGCGATCGTGCTCCGGGATCTGTTCGGAACCCAGCCGTTGGCCGGCGGGGCCCTTCCGTCGTTCCCGGCCACGAGTTCCGGGCTCCTGGCCGAGCTCGTCTCCGGGTACCGCACGACCGGCCTGGGCGGCACGTTGGCGGCGAGCCCCGGCCTCGGCGCGTTCTCGGGCCTGTCGTGGCTCCTGTTCGGCAGCACGGCCCTGGCGCAGAAGCTCGCGTTGGTGGGCCTCCCCCTCCTGGCGGCGATCTTGACGTACCGGGCGTGCGTCCGATCGGGAGCCCGTCCGGGTCCGGCGGTGGTCGCCGCGGCGGCATACGGGTTGTCCGGGGTCGCGCTGTGGGCACTCTCCGATGGCCGGCTCGACCTGATGGTGGCCCTGGCCGTGCTCCCGCCGCTGATCGAGCGGTTCGAGGTGGCCTTCGGGAACGACGAACCCGCCGACGGCCGCTGGCGGACCGTCGCGGGCTGGGGCGTCACGATCGCCGCCGGGGTCGCGTTCTGGCCGGGGTTGGCACCGGCGCTCGGGGTCGCCCTGGCCGTGTACCTGGGGTTGGGACGGTCCCGCGGGCGGGGGTCGATGCTGGCCGCCGGAGCGGCGCTCGGTGCGGCAGTCCTGCTGTTCCCGTTCGTGCCCACCCTGCTGGCCGGCGGCGGGGATGGCCTCGGATCGAGTCTGGGTCCCACGGATCCATGGGAGATCGGGCGCCTGGCGCTCGGCCCGGGCCCGGGGACCTGGGAGGTGGCGTGGTTCCTACCGATCGCGGCGGCACTGGGCCTGTCACTAGCTGGGTCGGCCTTGCGGGGTCCCGCCGGTCGAGCCGCGACGTTGGCCGTGGTGGGGCTCGGCCTCGCATGGGCGTCCGCGGCCGGTTGGCTTCCCGGCGGCCTCGCCAACGCCCCCGCCTATGCGGGCCTTGCCGCCGCGGCGATGGCGATCATCGTCGCCATCGGTCTCACGTCGGCGACGGGGGGACTGGCCCGCGAGGCGTTCGGCTTCAGGCAGATCGGCACCGCCCTGCTGGCGATCGTGCTGACGGCGGGCATCTCGCTGCAAGCCATCGCGTCGATGGTGGGTGAGAGGGCGGTCGGCGGGTCCGACCGGATCCCCGCTGCGTGGGCGGTCGTCGACGACAACGCTCGAGGGTCGTTCAACGTGTTGTGGATCGGCCCCGACGACGGCCTGGCGTTCCCGCCACCTGGCGGAGACCCCGCCGGCGTCGTCGAGGCGGGGACGAGCACGGTGGGGTACGGGCTCACCGCTCGGGACGGCGTCAGCGTCCTCGACGTGGGCAGACCCCTTGTCGGGCCGGGGGCCGATCACCTGCACGATGCGCTCGGCCAGATCCTGGCGGGGGGGACCGTCCATGCGGGGGCGCTGCTCGCGCCCTTCGCCGTCCGGTTCTTGGTCGCCCGGGCGGGGGAGCTGCCCGCTCCCGTCCTGACGACGCTGAACGAGCAGGTCGACCTGGTGGAGATGCGCACGGCGGGCTTGACCATCTTCCGCAACGTCGCGGTCTTGCCGCCGGCCTTCACGACCCGAACCGACGGCCGGAGCCGGTCGCTCATCGCGGCCTCCGATCCTTCGTCGGCGCAGCGGCTGGGAGATCTGGCCGCCGTCCCGCTCGCCCCGGTGCTGGGAGGGTGGGAAGGCCAGGACAGAACCGGCGATCTGGCGATCGTCGGAACCGAAACCGGGCCGGGTTGGAGCCTCGAGGGAGCCAACGCCGAACCGGGGACGGCGTTCGGATGGGCGCTGTCGTTCCCGACGAGCGGTCAGGCCGTCCACATCCGGTTCGGAGCGCAGCTGTCGCGGACCCTCCAGAGCTGGTTGCTGGCCGGTCTCTGGCTGGCGGCCCTCTGGTTCACCCGCAGGCCCGTGGCGCGATGAAGCCGCGCGGGCAGTCGCTGTTGGGCGTCGTGGTTGCAGGACTCGTGGTAGGAGGCAGTGTCCTCACGGCGCGCGTCGGACCTCGCGAGCCGGATCCGCCGCCTCCGGTCGCGACCGTGTCTCAGGCGTGGGCGTGTCCGCACGGCGGAGGCAAGGGCTGGACGGGGGCGGTGTGGATCGCGAATACCGGATCTGATGCCGCCGTGGCCCGGGTGACGCCGCAAGGGACGCAGGCGCCCGCCGAACCGTTCGAGCTGGAGGTCCCCGCCGGCTCGGCCGTGCAGCATGAGGTGCCCGCGGGGGAGCGAGCGGCCTCCACCATGGTCGAGACGTTCGGCGGCGACACCGCCGTCGGGTGGGTGGTGCGGGCCGGCGAGCAGGAGTCGGGGGTCGGCGCGGAACCCTGCCTGCCGGCGCGAGCGGGCTCGTGGTTCACCGCCGCACCGACCACCAGAGAGGGCGATGACGCCTTCCTCGTGATCCAGAACCCCTACGACGGCGACGCCGTGCTCGACGTATCGCTGTTCACCGCCGACCGTCCGCCGATCCGAGCGTCGGACTGGACCGACTACGTGCTGGGAGCCCGTCGCTCGGTGGCGCTGCCGCTGGGAAGCAAGGCGCCGGCCGCGGAGGTGTTGGCCGCGCAGGTCGACGTTCGGCTCGGACGCGTCGCGGTCTCCACCCTGGAGGTGTCGGAACAGGGCGGCGTGCGTAGCGCGTTGGCGCAGACCGCGGTGGGGGTCGCTCGCGTGCTGCCAACCGCCGGCGGGGCCGGCCAGTCCGAGCTGCTAGTGGCGGTTCCGGGCGAACATCAGGCTCGGCTGCGGGCGACGCTCCTGTCGCAAGGCCCTCCGGAACCGGCGGGCGGCATCACCGAGGTCGAGCAGGCCGCGACCTCGGTGAAGGCATACCCCGTAATCACGACGGGGCCTGGGTCCGTCGACGTGATCGCGACCGCGGGCGACGGCTTGGTGACGGCCCTGCGCACGGTCGGGCGGCGCGGTGACGACGGCGCCACCGGGGGGGCCGCCGACCCCGCGGCCGACTGGGTGGTGCTCCCCGATGCGGCCGGCCCCCGCGCCTCGCTCTCGACCGTGGTCCTCGTGAATCCGGGATCGGAGGAAGCACGGGTGACCCTGACGCTCCTGCCCCCCTCCGGCGGAGAGCCGCGCACGGTCACGGTCTCGGTGCCTGCGGCCTCGGTGGCTCCGGCTCCGCCGGATCTGCTGGCGGGCCACCCGCTAGGGGCGGTCCTGGTCCGGTGCTCGACCGGAACGGTCGTGGCGCTCGGGGCGTCGGCCGGCACCGGCGAGAGCGGGCCGTCGTACGCGCTCGGGTTGGGAGTCCCCGTTGCGACGTAGGTTGTCTACGTCGGAAGGCGCACCCGGGTATCATGAAGGTGTGCCCCATCGGGAAGGTGTGCCCCATCGGGGCAGGTTAAGCATGGCGCAAGGTCGACACGTACGCAGACGCCGCTTCCGCGCGGCCACGATCGTCGCGATCGTGGCCGGCGCGATGCTGCTCATCGCCGGCGGGGTCTCGTACGGGGCCTACCGGTTCGAGGCTTCCCACGCGGACCTGATCCTCCCGGGCGTCACCGTGGACGGCGTTGACGTCGGAGGCATGGACCGTGCGCATGCGATCGCCGCTGTCCGAGCGGCGGTCGACGTCAACCTGCAGCGCCAGCTTCGCATCCAGGTCGCCGGCATGCGCTGGAACCGGACGGCCGCCGACCTCGGTCAGCGGGCCGGGATCGCCGCAGCCGTCGATCGAGCGCTGACCGCCGGCGACGACCTCGGGACGTTGGATCGGTTCTGGCATCGCGTCCGCCACGAGTCCATCGACGTCGATGTCACCCTGCGGTACCGCACCGAGGGTCCCGCCGTAGACCGGCTCGCCGCAACGATCGCCGGGAAGGTCGTCATCCCGGCGCGCGACGCCGCTCTGGGCATCAACGCCGATCACACCGACGTCGACTTCGTCTACGCGCAGGCCGGCCGCAAGCTCCTGTTGCAGGACGCGCGGAACGCCATCCTGCGAGCACTGAAGCGCGATCGCGCCCTGGTCCGGCTCGACACCGCGCGCGTCGCTCCTTCGGTCACCCGATCGACGCTGGGGCACAACATCGTCGTGCATGTCGACCAGAACCGGCTCTACCTGTACGACGGGTTCCAGGTGGTCAAGTCATGGGCGGTGGCGACCGCCAAGCCCGGCTACACGACGCCGACCGGCGTGTGGAACATCTACGACATGCGCGAGAACCCCAGCTGGTACAACCCGGCCCTCGACAGCTGGGGAGCCGGCCTCCCGGCCGTCATCCCGGGCGGGCCCGGCAACCCGATGGGCACGCGCGCGATCTATATCGACGCTCCCGGTCTGATCCGGGTGCACGGGACGACCGACGACTCGTCGATCGGGCGCTACGCCTCGCACGGCTGCATCCGCATGCATAACGCCGAGGTCGAGGACCTGTTCGAGCGCGTGTCGGTGGGCCAGCATGTGATCGTCGTGGGGTACCGGCCGGCCAACGCCGGCTACTGGGACGTTCCGGCCGCCTCCGACATCTGATCTTTCCGGGTCGGCTGCTTGGAAATCACACGCTTGTGATCTAGCCTGCCCGCCATGCGAACCTGCGCGAAGATGCGGTGCGAGCAGGAACCCGTCACCACGGTCGCTCTGGCGTATGCGGACCGGGCCGTGGTCGTCCGGAGCCTGCTCGAACGTCCCGATCCCAATCTGCTCGACCTGTGCCGCGAGCACGCGGCACGGTTGAGCCCTCCGGTCGGGTGGACGATCCGCGACGAACGAGACGTCGCCGCGCTGACCGCCTGACCGGCGCCCGCCTGGCGGCCCCGACCGAACGACCGACCTCGGGTCCCCCGAACGGGGCCGGGAAGGGGAAGCGGAACCATCGCCGCCGGCCGGGATGGGCCGTCGGGAAATGAGGAGCGGGAGCTATGGTCGCCGAGCGTTCCGAGGTCGAATCTCTACCCATGCCAGCGAGCCACGGTTCCTGTCCCAACTGCAAACGCGGCGACCTGATCACGATCACCATGGCGGTGAGCGGGCGCGACATCATGTTCTCCACGTGCCACCTGTGCGAGTCCAAGTGGTGGCTACGAGACGGCGAGCACGTCCCACTGACCTCGGTGATCGACCTGGTCGTCAAGAAGTAGCGCCGGGTTCGCGCGTTCCGCGCCTGACGCCGCCACGCCCATCTCCGTAGGATGCGCGCGTGGCGAGCGATCTCGACCGTATCTTCAAGGCCTACGACGTGCGCGGCGTCGTCCCGGACGATCTGAACGTCGACCTGGTTCGCCGCATCGGCGCCGCCTTCGCGGACTGGAGCGGATCGCCGAAGATCCTGCTCGGCCGGGATTGCCGGCTGTCCTCGCCGGAGCTCGCCGCCGCGATCGCCGAAGGCGCCACGTCCCGGGGCGTCGACGTCGTCGACCTGGGGCTCGCCTCGACCGACCTGCTGTATTTCGCCAGCGGCCGCCTGGATCTTCCCGGCATCATGCTGACGGCGAGTCACAACCCCAAGCAGTACAACGGCCTGAAGTTCTGCATGCCGGGCGCTCGTCCGGTCGGCGAGGACACCGGGCTGCGCGAGATCCGATCGATCGTCGAGCACGGCGAGGTCGTCCCCGCGGCGACCAAGGGGTCGATCGAGCTGCGCGACATGCTCGAGGACTACGTCGAGCACGTCCTGACGTTCGTCGACGCCAAGACCATGCGACCGCTGACCGTGGTCGCCGACACCGCCAACGGCATGGGCGGCCTGGTCGTCCCACCTGTGATAGCCCGGCTGCCGGTCACGCTGCACCACCTGTACTCCGAGCTCGACGGGACCTTCCCCAACCACCCGGCCGACCCGCTGGATCCCGAGAATCAGAGGGACCTGAAGGCGGCGGTGCTGGAGCACGGCGCCGATGTGGGGCTGGCGTTCGACGGCGATGCCGACCGCGTGTTCCTGATCGACGAGCACGCGCAGGACGTGAGCGGCTCGCTGATGACGGCGCTGGTGGCCACGGCGATGCTGAAGCGTGAGCCGGGCGCCAAGGTCGTCCACAACTTGATCTGCTCGTGGGTGGTCCCCGAGACGATCCGCGAACACGGCGGCGAGCCGGTGCGCACCAGGGTCGGCCACTCGTTCATCAAGCAGGTGATGGCCCAGACCGGCGCTATCTTCGGCGGGGAGCATTCCGGGCACTACTACTTCCGCGACAACTACCGGGCCGACAGCGGGCTGATCGCCGCGGTGGTCGCCCTGGGCGAGCTCTCGGACGTCGACGAACCGTTGTCGGACCTGCTGGCTCCGTTCAAGAAGTACGTGGACTCGGGCGAGATCAACTCGCGGGTGGCCGACCAGCAGGCCAAGATCGAGGAGATCGCAAGCGCGCTGGCGTCGGGCCGCCAGGACCGCCTGGACGGGCTGACGGTAGAGTTCGACGACTGGTGGTGCAACGTTCGCGCCTCGAATACGGAGCCGCTCCTGCGGCTCAACGTCGAGGCCCGCACCCCCGAGCTGTTGGCGGACAAGACAGGCGAGGTGCTTGCCATCATCCGCGGAACCGAAGGAGGGGAAGCCCCGTGAGCCTGGACGCCGAGCTGTTGCAGATCCTCGTGTGCCCCAACGACCGAGGCGAGATCGATTACCTCGAGGACCAACAGGTCATCGTGTGCCGCTCGTGCGGCTACCGCTACCCGGTGCGCGACGGCATCCCCGTGATGCTGATCGACGAGGCCGAGAAGCCGGGCGGGTCCAAGAAGTGATCGAGCTCGACGACGTCGAGGCCCTGCGCGCCGCCGACCCATCGGGCATGCTGGACGCGGTTGCAGCGCTCCCTTCGGACTGCCGCGCTTCGTATGCGACGGGCCTGGCCGCCGAACGCCTTCCCGACCTCGACGGCGTCACGTCCGTCGTGTTCTGCGGCATGGGGGGTTCGGCGGTCGCCGGCGACGTGCTGAAGCAGACCTTCCGCGAGCGCCTCGGTGTCCCGGTCGACGTCAACCGCTCCCCGTTGCTGCCGGCGTTCGCGGGGCCGCACACGCTGGTGGTCGTCTCGTCGTACTCGGGCAACACGTCAGAGACGCTGTCCTCGTACCAGGAGGCGGTCGCGCGAGGGTGCCGGATCCTGGCGGTGACGAGCGGCGGGGAGCTCGGCACGTCGTGCACAGAACGGGGACTGGCAACGGCGCCCGTCCCCGGCGGTGGGCAGCCGCGAGCCGCGCTGGGACATCTGACCTTCGCAACGCTCGGCGCCCTGGAGGCGGCCGGACTGCTCCCGGGCCTGCGCGACGACGTCGAGGAGACGGCCACCGCGCTCAGTGAGCTG
>Ga0214473_10006512_pt1 | contig 13918 bp, 8 predicted proteins | sample RVTome_7_FD_203509 | JGI IMG/M metagenome (GOLD analysis project Ga0214473, IMG submission 203509) | Soil microbial communities from uranium-contaminated site in the Upper Colorado River Basin, Wyoming, United States - RVT98D197 | ecosystem: Environmental > Terrestrial > Soil > Contaminated >... | reverse complement strand
CCTAAAAGGCTCGATCTCCTTTCGTCCATGGAGCGGTCTGCTTTGCAAGGCGCACTTAGAGAATACCTCATCTGCGGTGGATTCCCCGAAGCCCAGGGCTTGGATGTTAAATCCCGCTACCAGCTCCTTTCAGATTACGTTGATGTAGCCATGCTGCGCGATGTTGTTGAGCGGCACAGAGTGAGCAACATTGTGAGCCTCCGCCTGCTTGTCCGGCATTTATTGGGTAATCCAGGAAGCCTCTTTAGTGTCGAGAAGTTTTATGCGGCTCTGAAATCACAGGGATTGGCCGTCGCTCGAGATACCCTGCACCAGCTTCTTTCCTATCTTGAGGATTGTTTTCTCGTCCGGATTTCCTGGGTGGAAGGCGCTTCTGAAAGGCGGCGAATGGTCAATCCGCGCAAAGTCTACCCTGTCGATTCGGGCCTTATTCCCGTCTTCGATCGCTCCGGGCGAAGCAATCTAGGCCATGCCCTGGAGACGGCTGTAAGAATCGAACTCGAACGCCGGGGGATGGAAAGCTCTTATGTGCGGACAAAGGATGGATTCGAGGTTGATTTTCTGGCCCGTTCTCCGGAAGGCGGCGAAAGCTTGATTCAGGTTTGCCTGAATCTGGACGAGACCGGTGCCATGGAAAGGGAGATCCGGGCCTTGTTTTCGGCGGCGAAAGAGCATCCCCGCGCTACTCTTGACGTGGTGACCCTCCTTCCAGAGACGGTCAGAAACGTTCCAGAAAACATTAAAATCCATGATGCCGCCCTTTGGCTACTTAATTCATTGGCGCCGGGGACATCGAAAAACCGGCGGCGGAAGGCGTAAGCCATGAGTGTTAGTAAACCGCAGGCGGTCCACGGCTTGATCGGGGAGTATCGCAGGTTTTTGAAAACTTTCTATCGGTTTCTGGAAGACCATGGCTGGGAATTGATTTGTCCCCGCCGTTTCCATTCCTCCCGGTCGAGCGCAGCAGCCGACAGGCAGGCTTTTCGGCAATTTCCGTGTCATTGACATCGATCGCCGGCCGGGACTATTATTTTTTCGCGATGGGCGGTATCGATTCCGAGATTAATGGGACGGATAATGCTTCGCCAAAAAAAGGAAAGTCTTATCCCTGGAGGGGGAATTCAGCTCGATCGGAAAAAGCAAAATCCTATATTTTCGTGCTCCAGAAGAACAGGAAATTTCTTATTTATCGAGATTCATTTTCTTGAGCAGGGCTTGGAACCTTGGCTCCGAGCGCAGGCTGTCCAACATCGGCCAAACCTTGAGCTGGGCCATCATGGATTCTCTCTCCACATAGGCTTTTTCCAGATTTTCCAAAGCCTTATTCTTCTCGCCCAGTCCCAGCCACACGCACGCCCTCCAATAGGATCCGACATAGCGATCCTTTGACAACTCGTCCAGCCGCTCGAGGATTTTGAGAGCTTCATCCTTCATTCCCGCCGAGCCATAGGCGAAACCCAATGTGGACAACGCGATGACGGATCCCGAGGTGAGTTCGACGAATTTTTGAATCGTGGCGATCGCTTCGCCCCACATTTTTTTTGCCAGGAGATTCCCCGACTGAATCCAGTAAGCGATCGAAAACTCGGGATCCGACTCTATGACCTTGCGGACTTTTCCGATCGATTCGTCAAAACGCCGCGCCAGGTAGAGTTCCGCGCCCAGTTGCGTGGGGTTGATCGGCTCGAGAGGCTCCAGCTCGCATGCCTTTTGCCCCTCCCGGACGGCCTCGTCAAAACGCCCCATGCACGCCAGACAATTGCCATACCATTGATGGGCGGGAGCATAATCCGGTTTCATCTGAATGGACTTCAAAAAATGCCTTTCAGCTGCCGGCAAGTCCCAGTCATGCCAGAGGGCGATCCAGCCGAGGGAGGCGTAGGCCTCGGCCAGTTCAGGATCGATCTCCAGGGCTTTTTTCGCCGCCGTCTTGGCCCGCGAAAAGGCCTGGGGAGGGGGCATGAAACTAAAGAGCCCGAGTGATGCGAACGCGTCGGCTATCCCCATATACGGCAGAGCATAGCCGGGATCTTTTTCGATGGCTTGCTGGAAATACTGGAGGGCTCTTTGCATGCCCTTCTCATAGCGTCGATACCAGAAATATCGTCCCTTCAGATAATAATCGTAGGCTTCGTGATCTTCCGTATGTCGCTTGAGGATCTTTTCCTTCTCGTCTTTCAACAGCTTGAGCTTCAAGTGATCCACGATGGTCAGCGATATCTCTTCCTGAATGTCGAAAATATCCTTCAATTCTCTATCGAATTGGCCGGACCAGATATGGTAACCGTCCTCGACATTGATGAGCTGGGCGGTGATGCGCAATCGCTGCCCGGATTTTCGCACGCTTCCTTCCAGGACCGCACCGACGTTCAGTTTTTTCCCGACCTCGCGGATGTCGATCTCTCTTCCTTTGAAGGCAAAAGCCGAGGTCCGGGCCACGACCCTCAGCTCCCGGATATGGCTCAAGGCGTTGATGAGCTCTTCGCTCAGGCCGTCGCAGAAATACTCGTTCTCCTTGTCCGCGCTCATGTTCGTGAACGGCAGCACGGCCAGCGACGGGACGCGCGGGGACGCGGCGACGCCGGGAGCGGCCGCCACTCGTCCGGACTCGCGCTCGCGCTTCAGCCGCGTCAGGTCAACAACCATATCCCTGGCCGAATGGTAACGAACCTCGCGGTCCTTCTCGAGCGCCTTGTTGATGATCCGTTCCAGGCCGTCAGAAACGTCCGGATTCAGGCGCGCGGGAGAGGTCGGCGCCTGGTGCAGGATGCTATCGAAGACCGCCACCGACGTGTCCCCCCGGAAGGGAAGGCTGCTCGTCGCCATCTCGTAGAGCACCACCCCCAGCGAGAAAAGGTCCGTCCGCGCATCCAGGTCCTTACCGAGCGCCTGTTCCGGCGACATGTACGCCACCGTCCCGGCGGCCGTGCCAGGGCTGGTCAGCGGCTCGGGGATCGTAAGGGTCTCGGCAGCGGCACGTCGTTCCGGCGCCAGCTTGGCCAAGCCGAAATCGAGGATCTTGGCCTGCCCGCGCCGGGTGACGAAGATGTTGGCCGGCTTGATGTCCCGGTGGATGATCCCTTTGGCATGCGCGGCCTCGAGACCGTCGGCCACCTCGAGCGCGACCGTGAGGATCTCGTCCAGCCCCAGCCGCATCCCGCCGATCCACTGTCTCAGAGTCTGGCCCTCGAGCAGTTCCATCACGATGAAGTGCCGCCCCTCGTGCTCGTCGATGTCGTAAATGGTGCAGATGTGCGGGTGATTCAGGGCCGAGGCCGCCTGGGCTTCACGCTCGAAGCGCTCCAGCGCATGGCGATCCCGGGACAGCGCTTCGGGCAGGAACTTCAAGGCAACCGGGCGCTTGAGCCGGGTGTCCTCGGCCTTGTAGACCACACCCATACCGCCGCCACCGAGCTTCTCCAGAATTCGGTAGTGTGAAACGGTTAGCCCGATCATCTGATCCTCGTCCTCCAAAAGGATAGGAAATTTCTTATTTATCGAGATTCATTTTCTTGAGCACGGCTTGGAATCTTGGCTCCGAACGCAGGCTGTCTAAATTGGGCCAAACCTTAAGCCAGCCCATGAAGGATTCTCTCTCTTCATAGGCCTTTTCCAGATTCTCCAAAGCCTTGTTCTTCTCGCCGAGTCCCAACCACACCAACGCCCTAAAAAAGGGCCCGACATAGCGGTCTTTCGGCAGCCCCTCCAACCGTTCGAGAATTTTCAAAGCCTCATCATTCATGCCTGCCGAGCCATAGGCAAATCCCATTAGGGACAGCGCATAGACGGATCCCGACGTGAGTTCGACGAATTTTTGGCCCGCGGCGATCGCTTCGGCCCACATCTTTTTGGCCACGAAATTCCCCGTCAGCACCATATAGGGGAGCGAAAACTCCGGATCCGAGGCCACGACTTTGCGGAGCTCTTCGATCGATTCGTCGAAACGCCGCGCAAAGTAGAGAGCCCAGCCCACGTGCGTGGGCGGGGCCGGCTCGAGAGGCTCTAGCTCCTTGCCTTTTCTCATTTCCCGGATGGACTCGTCGGCGCGCCCCGTGCACGCTAATAAGTTGCCATACCACAGATGAGCCTCGGGATAATCCGGCTTCATCCGGATGGCCTTCAGGAAATGACTTTCCGCCGTCGTCCAGTCCCGGTCATACCACATGGCGATCCAGCCCAGGGAGGCGTAAACCTCGGCAATCTCGGGGTCGATCTCCAAGGCTTTATTCGCCGCCGCCCTGGCCCGCGCATAGGCCGGGTGGGGCGCCATGAACCCGTAGACTCCGAGGATTCCATACGCGTCGGCTATTCCCACGTACGGCAGGGCATAACCGGGGTCTTTTTCCGCGGCCATTTGAAAATACTGCAGGCTTTTTTGCAGGCCCCTCTCATAGCGTCGTCTCCAGAAATAAAGCCCCTTCAGATACAATTCGTAGGCTTCGGGATCTTCCGTATGTCGCTTGAGGATCTTCTCCTTCTCGCCTTTCAACAGGTTAAGTTTTAATTTATCCGCTATGATCAGCGATATCTCATCCTGAATGTCGAAGATATCCTTCATTTCCTGCTCGAATTGGCCGGACCAGAGATCGTAACCGTCCTCGACATTGACGAGCTTAGCGGTGATGCGCAAACGCTGGCCGGATTTTCTCACGCTCCCTTCGAGGACCGCGCCCACGTTCAGTTTCTTCCCGACTTCGCGGATGTCGATTTCTTTTCCTTTGAAGGCAAAGGCAGAGGTCCGGGGCGCGACCCTCAGCTCGCGGATGTTGCTCAAGGCGTTGATGAGCTCTACGGTCAGGCCGTCCGAGAAAGACTCGTTGTCCTGCTCGCCGCTCATGTTCACGAACGGGAGGACCGCGATCGAGGTCCTCGCGGCAGCCCCCGTAGCCCCTGGCCGCTGTTTGGCACGCCACAGTCCCGGGACTAATAGAGAGACCCCCAGTAGCGTCAGGACCAGGGCGGCGGCGCCCGCGCCGATCCATATCCCCCGACGTGACGGCCGGCGAGCCGGGCTAGCCGCCGCTAGCCGCCGCGACGTCGCGTCCCTGCGCAGCCGCTGCAGGTCCGCCCGCATCTCTGACGCGCTCTGGTAGCGCAATTCCCGATCCTTCTCGAGAGCCTTGTCGATGATCCGTTCCAGTGCGTCAGGCACATCCGGATTCAGGCGCACGGGAGAGGTCGGCGCTTGATGGAGGATGCTGTCGAAAACCGCCACCGAAGTGTCCCCCCGGAAGGGCAGGTTGCCCGTCACCATCTCGTAGAGCACCACCCCCAGCGAGAACAGATCCGTCCGCGCATCCAGCTCCTTCCCGAGGGCCTGTTCCGGCGACATGTACGCCACCGTCCCGGCGGCCGTGCCGGGGCTGGTCAGCGGCTCGGGGGAAGTTAGGGTCTCGGCGGCGGCATGGCGTTCCGGCGCCAGCTTGGCCAACCCGAAATCGAGGATCTTGGCCTGTCCGCGCCGGGTGACGAAGATGTTGGCCGGCTTGATGTCCCGGTGGACGATCCCTCGGGCGTGGGCGGCCTCGAGACCATCGGCCACCTCGAGCGCCATAGTGAGGATCTCATCCACCCCCATCCGCTTCCCGAGGATGCGCTGTTTCAGCGTCTGGCCCTCGAGAAACTCCATGGCGATGAAATGCTGCCCCTCGTGCTCGTCGATGTCGTGGATGGTGCAGATGTGCGGGTGATTCAGGGCCGAGGCCGCCTGGGCCTCCCGCTCGAAGCGCTCCAGCGCGTGCCGGTCTCGAGATAGATCTTCGGGCAGGAACTTCAGGGCAACCGGGCGCTTGAGCCGAGTGTCCTCGGCCTTGTAGACGACACCCATGCCGCCGCTGCCGAGCTTTTCTACGATCCGGTAGTGCGATACGATCAGCCCGATCATGTTACCCTCGTACTCTAAAAGGACAAAGAGTTCCTTATTTATCGAGATTCATTTTCTTTAATAAGGCTTGGAACCTGGGCTCCGAGCGCAGGCTGTCTAAAAAGGGCCAAACCTTGAGCCAGACCATCATGGATTCTCTCTCCTGATAGGCCTTTTCCAGATTCTCCAAAGCCTCATTCTTCTCGCCCAGTCCAAACCACACTATCGCTCTCCATAGGGACCCGGCATAGCGATCCTTCGACAACCCATCCAGCCGCTCGAGGATCTTGAGAGCTTCAGCCTTCATGCCTGCCAAGCCATAGGCCAAACCCAATGTGGACAAGGCAATTATAGATTCCGCGGTGAGTTCGACGAGTTTTTGGGCCGTGGCGATCGCTTCGCCCCACATTTTTTTGGCTGAGAAATTCCCGGACTGATACCAATAAGCGACCCAAAGCTCCGGATCCGACCCTATGACCTTGCGGAGTACTCCGATCGATTCGTCGAAACGCCGCGCCTGGTAGAGAGCCATGCCCAAATGCGAGGGGTTGACCGGCTCGAGAGGCTCCAGTTCGCATGCCTTTTGCATCTCTCGGATGGACTCGTCAAAACGCCCCAAGCATGATAATAAATTACCATACCAGTGATGGGCGAGAGCATATTCCGGCTTCTTCTGAATGGCCTTCAAAAAATGGCTTTCCGCCGCCGGCCAGTCCCAGTCATACCACATGGCGATCCAGCCAAGGGAGGCGTAAACCTCGGCAATCTCGGGGTCGATCTCCAAGGCTTTTTTCGCCTCCGCCTTGGCCCGCGCATAGGCCTGGTGGGGCGGCATGAAACCCCAGACTCCGAATAAATTGAACGTGTCGGCTATCCCCACGTGCGGCAGAGCATAACCGGGATCCTTGTCGATGGCCTGCTGGAAATATTGGAGGCCTCTTTGGAAGTCCTTATCCTTACGTCGATACCAGCAATATCGTCCTTTCAAATAATAATCGTAGGCTTCGGGATCTTCCGTATACCGCTTGAGGATCTTTTCCTTCTCGTCCTTCAATAGCTTGAGCTTCAGGTGATCCACGATGGTCAGCGATATCTCTTCCTGAATGTCGAAGATGTCCTTCATCTCCCGGTCGAACTGGCCGGACCAGATATGGTAACCGTTGTCGACATTGATGAGCTGGGCAGTGATGCGCAATCTCTGTCCCGATTTTCGCACGCTCCCTTCGAGGATTGTGCCCACATTCAGTTTTCCTCCGACTTCGCGGATGTCGATCTCTTTTCCTTTGAAGGCAAAGGCCGATGTCCGGGCTACGACTCTCAACTCCCGGATATTAGTCAAGGCGTTGATGATCTCTTCGCTCAACCCGTCGCAGAAATACTCATTCTCCTTGTCCGCGCTCATGTTCGCAAACGGCAGCACAGCCAGAGAGGGGATACGTGCCGGGGCCGCGACGCCGAGAGAGGCAGCTACGCGTCCGGACTCGCGCTCGCGCTTCAGCCGAGTCAGGTCGATTAGAAGATCCCTAGCCGACTGGTAGCGAACCTCGCCGTCCTTCTCGAGAGCCTTGTCGATGATCCGTTCCAAGGCGTCGGGCACATCCGGATTCAGGCGAATGGGCGATACCGGCGCTTTATGCAGGATGCCGTCGAATACCGCTGCCGAGGTGTCCCCCAGGAAGGGGAGGTTTCCCGTCACCATCTCGTATAACACGACGCCGAAAGAAAACAGGTCCGTCCGCGCGTCCAGCTCCTTCCCCAGCGCCTGTTCCGGCGACATATAGGCCACCGTTCCGGCGGCCGTACCGGGGCTGGTCAGCGGCTCGGGGGACGTCATCGTTTCGGCAACGGCGAGCCGTTCCGGAGCCAGCTTAGCCAGCCCGAAATCGAGGATCTTGGCCTGTCCGCGTCGGGTGACGAAGATGTTGGCCGGCTTGATGTCCCGGTGGATGATTCCCTTGGCGTGCGCCGCCGCGAGGCCGTCGGCCACCTCGAGCGCCACAGTGAGGATCTCGTCCACCCCCATCCGCTTCCCGAGGATGCGCTGTTTCAGCGTCTGGCCCTCGAGAAACTCCATCGCGATGAAATGCTGCCCTTCATGCTCGTCAATGTCGTGGATGGTGCAGATGTGCGGGTGGTTCAGGGCCGAGGCCGCCTGGGCCTCCCGCTCGAAGCGCTCCAGTGCATGCCGGTCTCGAGATAGATCTTCGGGCAGGAACTTCAAGGCGACCGGGCGCTTGAGCCGGGTGTCCTCGGCCTTGTAGACGACACCCATCCCGCCGCTGCCGAGCTTTTCTACGATCCGGTAGTGCGATACGATCAGCCCGATCATGTTACCCTCATTTTCCAAAAGGATATCCCAGCCGCCGGCATGTGTCAATGACGCATATGCCGAGCACTCACGCCTCTCTTTTTACTCATTATTATTTGACAGAAGAAATCTGGAAGATTATGATTTATTCAAGAATTTGAAATTGGGGTTATCTTGAAGGAGGTTCCCATGCCCTCAAAGAGAGTTTCGGTTATCTGTTCCGTGATCCTATCCGCCATGCTCTTTTTCGCTCATCTCGCGATAGCTCAAATGGATCCGATTTATAGATTTAAAGGAGTAAATATCCCCGTTAGATTGAAAATTAAAGCTAACATTTTGGAAAAGAGCGCATACGATTTGGAATTTCTCAGAACTTCCAGCCCGGTGTTATATTTTATTAAGATCATGAAGGGAGGAAAGATTCTGGATCTCCTCCAAGGCGAGGAATTTCGCTATGATGGGACCGAAGGCGATATCGCAAGAAATCGCGATATCCCTGCCAACCCGACAATAAAAATGACCATGAATAAAAGCGAGAGATTGTTGATCCTTGTCATTGAATCAGGAAGATACCATCGAAAATATCCTATGTATAGGGCAAGATTCAAATATCAATATGAGGAATAGGGCGGGCTGTTTTTCGTGCCTCAATATCCGCGGCGAGGAGCTCTTCCAGAAGTTCATGGAGCGGGTGAAATACAAATGGGAGCATTTCGAGGAATGAAAATACGGCCGATAGGAAGGTCGAAAAGTTGAGAGTTGACAAAGGACGCGACACCCTTTATTATGTGTATATAAAGGTGTATATCAATGCGCACAAATATCGTGATCGACGAAGATCTGCTTAAGGAAGCCTTGGTTCTTTCCGGGGCGAAAACTAAAAAAGAAACCGTCCGGAGGGCCTTGGAAGAATTCGTCAAGAATAGGAAGAGGCTCGACCTGAGCAAGATCCGCGGGAAAATCAATTTCGCCGACGATTATGACCACAAAAAAATGAGGACCTGATGATTCTGGTGGACACGTCTGTCCTGATCGATTATTTGAAAGGCACGGAGAATCCGGCGGCTCGGGCGTTCCATTCGATTCTCGAAAAGAAGATTCCTTATGGAATTCACGATGTGATTTATTTGGAAGTTCTTCAGGGAAGTAAGACAGAAAAAGATTTTAAAGAGTTAAAAACCTATCTTGAGACTCAGACATTTTATGATGTTCGAAACGGCCATGAATCCTATGCCGAGGCCGCTCATATGTTTATGGCTCTGGGAAAAAAGGGAGTCACGGTCCGAAGCACCGTCGATTGTCTCATCGCTCTGGTCGCCATGGAGAATGATTTATTCCTTCTTCACAACGACGAAGATTTCGCTCGAATCAGCGCTCATTTTCCTCTTAAAATTTGGAAAATCGGTCTCGAATAGATTTTATAATACCGCCGCGGCGTTCCATAGCTTACGGCTGTTTTTGATGGAATGCAGCGAGCATGTTCCAACTCACACTCGAGGAGTGGAACCTATTGAAATCACGATTTGTGACTTCAAGTTGGGGCGGCATGAGGCGTGCCGCTCCTAAAACCTAAGAAGCACCTAGGTTTTCGAATGGAAGATCCCACGCCTCCTTGACTTGCCGCGAGCCCGGCGATATCATCCGGCGCGTCAGGGAGGGCAATTTACAGGCCGGAATAAAGAATCATGTCCGAAAACCTGATTGAGCGTTACTTGACCGACATGGGGGAAGTCCGGCGTACAGGATCTAACGTGCCGGAGACTTCCTTCTATCCGGCATTGGAACGGCTGCTCTCAGACATCGGCAAGACCCTTTCCCCCAAGGTCCGCTGCGTCATCAATCTTGCCAACCGGGGTGCCGGACTTCCCGATGGAGGCCTATTCTCCGCCGATCAGCTTCGCCGCAAGACACGCGACGAGGATGCCAAAGAGAATCCTTTCCTGGTTCAGAACCCGTCGCGCGGGGTGATCGAAGCCAAGCCTCCGGCTGAAGATGTCCACCGGGTGGCAGAGACCGAGCAGGTGGAGCGATACTGGAAGCGCTACGGCATGGTCCTCGTCACCAACTTCCGCGCCTTCGCCCTTATCGGCCAAGGCCCGACAGGAAAGCCGTGCGTTCTGGAATCCTTCGCTCTGGCCGAGGCCGAGAGTGAATTCTGGAGGCTGACCGCCCATCCTCGCCTCGCGGCGGCGGAACATGGCGAACGCATGTTGGAATATCTGAAGCGTGTGTTGCTTCATAATGCCCCGCTGGCCGCGCCCCAAGACGTAGCCGGCATTCTGGCTTCCTACGCCCACGACGCGCGGCTTCGCATCGAAAAGGCTGAACTCCCGGCCTTGGCCAGCCTTCGGCAGGCACTCGAAGAAGCCCTCGGCCTGCGCTTCGAGGGCGAGAAAGGCGAGCATTTCTTTCGTTCGACGCTCATTCAAACTCTTTTCTACGGTGTGTTCTCAGCCTGGGTCTTGTGGGCGCGACGGCGCGACGCCAAACCTCATAAAAAAACGGGATTTGCCGACGCTCTTCGCGAATCTGCGGCGCCGTACGCCGTCGCCAGCGGCTTCGACTGGCGCGTTGCCCCCTACCTTTTGCGTGTGCCCATGCTCCGCGCCCTTTTCGTTCAAGTCGCCGACCCCGCCCGTCTCGGATCGTTGGGTCTGATCGAAGTTCTCGATTGGACCTCCGCCACTCTGAATCGCGTGGACCGAACCGAGTTTTTCAAGTCTTTCGACGAGGGGCACGCCGTCCAGTACTTTTACGAGCCCTTCCTGCACGCCTTCGATCCCGAATTGCGTAAGGAGCTCGGTGTTTGGTATACCCCCGAGGAGATCGTCCGCTACCAAGTCGAACGCGTGGACGCCGTCCTCCGCTCCGAACTTGGTCTCGCCGACGGCCTGGCCGACCCGAAAGTGGTTGTTCTCGATCCCTGTTGCGGCACCGGCGCCTACCTCCGGGCCGTCCTCCGCCGCATCGCCGCTACCCTGCATGACAAGGGCGGCGACGCCCTGGTTGCGAACGATCTCAAGAAAGCCGTCATGGAGCGCGTCTTTGGTTTCGAGATTCTCCCCGCGCCATTCGTCATTGCCCATCTCCAGCTCGGATTGGAACTCGAGACCCTCGGCGCGCCGCTGAGCGATCGCTCTGATCCGCCCGAACGCGCCGGGGTCTATCTGACCAATGCTCTCACCGGCTGGGAACCGCCCAAGGAAGTCCAGAAAAAGATTGCTTTCCCCGGTTTCGACGATGAACGCGACGCCGCCGGCAAAGTGAAGCAGGAAAAGCCCATTCTCGTTATCCTCGGCAACCCGCCATACAACGCCTTCGCCGGCGTCAGTCCCGAGGAAGAGCGCGGTCTTGTCGAACCTTATAAAAAGGGCCTCATTTCCGAGTGGGGCATCAAGAAGTTCAACCTCGACGACCTCTATATCCGTTTCTTCCGTCTTGCCGAAAAACGCATCGCCGAGCACGGCGGGCGGGGAGTGGTGTCGTTCATCTCGAACCACTCTTGGATCAGCGACCCATCTTTCGTGGTTCTACGGCGGCATCTCCTCGACTCGTTCGACCGTTTCTGGATTGAGAACATGCACGGTAACCGGAAGATATCGGAGTACGCGCCGGATGGCCGTACCAGTGAAACCGTTTTTGCCACCTCTGGCTTCTCCGTCGGCATCCAGCAGGGAGTTGCCATCTCGCTGTGGGTGAAACACTCCAAACGCCAAGGCAACCCGGTTGTCCGCTTCCGCGATGACCTCGATGACGCCAAGGCCGGCGAACGTCGCGCACATCTCCTTGCCACTCTCGATACGAAGGACTTAGATGCGCAATACGAAACTTCTATCCCTCAGATGGACAACCGTTGGATCTTCCGACCGTCGGATGTTACGAGCGCGTATCTCAGATGGCCGAGGCTGACCGAGTTGTGCGCGGAAGCTCCGAGCAACGGACTGATGGAAAAGCGCGGTGGCGCGCTCATCGACGACGACCGCCGCGCCCTCGAAGTGCACATGAAACGTTACTTTGATAAAAGCGTATCTTTCGACGAATTGAAGAGCGAGAGGCATCCACTCACGCATGACGCGGCGTCACACGATGCGCGCAAGGCACGCGAGAAGGTTCTGATATCAGAAGGATTCATTGTAGATCGTTTGCGTCGATACGCCATTCGACCATTCGACAATTTGTGGTGCTACTACACGGGCGTCAGCTCGGTTTGGAACCGTTCCCGCCCATCCTTCTGGGCGCAGTGTTGGGAGGGTAACCGTTTTCTCATGACGCGTCCCGCTGGCGTGGCGAATCCGGAGGGTTTGCCGTTCTTCTTCTCCAGTACGTTAGGCGACAACGACTTTCTGAGGGGTCACGCCTACTACTTCGCTTTGCGCCTGAAGATCGGGCCAGGCCGTCGGTCGGGTCGCATCGTGTTCCGTGAACACGCCCTGCCTGGCATGCAGGACAACGTCGAGAGAATTATCGCTAACCTCTCTCCGTCTGCCCGTGCCTATCTTACGTCGCTCGGACTATCCGACCCGGACACCGATCAGGCAACCGCCGAACTGATCTGGTATCACGCCCTGGCTGTCGGCTATTCGCCCGCGTATCTCACCAAGAATGCAGACGGTATCCGGCAGGACTGGCCGAGGATACCGCTACCGAAGTCCAAGGATTTATTAGTCGCCTCGGCAACCTTTGGGCAGCAGGTGGCGGCCTTGCTGGACACGGAGACGCCCGTCTCCGGCATAACGGCCGGGAAGATTCGGGACGACCTCAAACACATCGCCGTCTTTCAGCGCTTAGACGGGAAACCGGCGAAACCAGAGTCCGGAGATCTTGACTTGACCGCCGGATGGGGTCACGCCGGCAAGGGTGGCATCACCATGCCGGGCAAAGGGAAGCTCATCCGACGGGATGACGGAGCATACGACATCTTCCTCAACGATTCGGCGTGCTGGCGAAACATACACCAGACGGTGTGGGACTACACCATCGGCGGCTACCAGGTCATCAAGAAGTGGCTGTCTTACCGCGAAAAGCCGCTCCTCGGCCGCAGCCTTGCCCCTGACGAAGTCCGCTATGTCACGGAGATGGCTCGCCGCATCGCCGCGCTCATTACCCTGCAACCTTCCTTAGACGACAACTGCCGGAAAGTCATCAAATCAACGTACTCGTGGCTAAAGAGCTGATCAATCCAATCCAGAGATAGGATCATGTACTATTTCACTGCCGACGAGCACTATGGGCATAAGAATATCATCCGGTATTGCCGCCGTCCCTTTTCGACCGTGGAGGAAATGGACCGCGAATTGATTCGTCGTCATAATGAGGTGGTGAGAGAAGGAGATGTCGTTATTCATGCAGGGGATTTCGCGTTTAACGGCAAGGAAAGAGCCCGCCTATACCTGGCGGAGCTCAAAGGACAACATATCTTCCTTCGAGGGAGCCATGACCACTGGCTTGATGGGACTGCGCACGAGATATGGCAAGAAACCATTGAGGGGCAGTATGTCGTCGTTTGCCATTACGGGATGAGAGTCTGGCCTCGTTCACACTACAACAGCTGGCAGCTTTATGGTCACTCGCATGGCCTGCTCGAACCGATCGGGAAGCAGTGGGATATCGGTGTCGACAACAACGATTTCTACCCGCTGTCTTTCGATAAAATCCGGGCGATCATGCGAGAACGTCCCGATAATCCTAACTTGATCAAGAAGGGCCAACAACCGGGTGGAGAGTGACCGGTATTTCGCTGCGCTCTA
>Ga0214473_10006511_pt1 | contig 13918 bp, 12 predicted proteins | sample RVTome_7_FD_203509 | JGI IMG/M metagenome (GOLD analysis project Ga0214473, IMG submission 203509) | Soil microbial communities from uranium-contaminated site in the Upper Colorado River Basin, Wyoming, United States - RVT98D197 | ecosystem: Environmental > Terrestrial > Soil > Contaminated >... | reverse complement strand
ACATGAACATGAGACAGCTTATCAAGTGGACGATCAGGGCAGGCGCCGTCGTGATGATGGCGTCGGGAATAGCCGCCGCTCAGGATAAAGTCGGCACCACCGGCGCGCAGTTCCTGGAAGTCGGCGTCTCCCCCCGCGCCGATGCCATCGGGGGCGCCTTCACGGCCATCGCCGATGATGTGTCCGCGATCTACTACAACCCCGCAGGACTTGTTCAGCTTGAGAACCGGCAGGTCATGGTCTCGCTGATCGATTACCCTGCGGACATCAGCTATTCGTTCGTCGGCGTGGCGCTGCCTGTCGGCTTCGGCGGCGTCATCGGCTTCGGCTATTACGGTCTGGACGCCGGGGACATTGACGTCACAACGCCCCTGCATCCCTACGGAGTCGACGGGTGGACATTTGGCGCGAAGGATTACGCGCTGAGCATGTCCTACGGCCGTTTCCTCACCGACCGGTTCTCGCTCGGCGTGACGGTCAAGCTTGTGGACGAACTCTACGAGGAAGAACGCGCCACCGGGTGGGCGGCGGATGTGGGTACGCAATACAACACCGGTTGGCGCAATTTCAAGATCACCATGCTTCTGGCGAATTTCGGCCCCGACATGAGGTTCATCACGCAAGACTATCCGTTGCCGATCAATTTCAAGTTTGGCGGCGCGCTCGACGTCCTCGACGGAGCGGGGCATCACGCCGTCTTCGCCATCGAAGGATCCCATCCGGCCGACAACCGCGAGAAGTACAACATGGGACTGGAGTACACCTTCCACAATTTCGCGTCGCTTCGCGCCGGGCAGCGGTTTGAACACGATCTCGGCGGCATGAGTTTGGGCGGCGGCGTGAACTTCAACATGAGCGAGAAATACAAAGCGCGCCTCGATTATGGCTATCAGGACTTCGGCGCCTTGAGCGAGATCCACCGCTTTGCTTTGACAGTCGATTTCTAAGCCGTTAGGCGGGCCACGAGGACAGTCACGCGATGAATGAATGGAAGGGATTCCTGAATATGATGCGTCAAGCGCTACGATCTCCATCCGCTTGGGCGGTGTGCATCGCCCTCGCGCTCCTGGCTGCCTATGGATGCGGCACGTTGGAGAACAAAGGGAGTTCGGGGGAAAACAGTGTGCCCGAGCTCTTTATTGTCAACATTCCTCCCGATGGATCGGAGTTTGCGGCCAGCCCGACGGTCTATTGGTACGGCACCGACAGCGACGGCCAGATAACCCGTTACGACTACGCCGTGGTGCTCGCGTCGGAGGTGGACAGCGTCGCGGCTGACCTGCCGGGCAACAAATCGGCGGTCGAGAAATACATCGACTTTGTGCTCAATAATCAATTGCAGCCGTTCCCGCGATGGATTTCGATTTTCGTCGACAGCGTCGCTGCCGGGGAACTGCCTACACAAGAGGATGTGCGTCTCTTCGCGTCTCGTTTCCCCGCCGAATGCGACACGGCGTACATCGTCGTCCGCGACTCAGTGGGCACCCCCATCGACACGCTGAAGCAGCCGGTCGACTGTGTTTCTGACACCATCCCGCAATATTTCTTCCTGCGCGCCATCGATGACCAAGATTCATCGTCACAGATCAAGTACCGCACATACAAGCGCCGTAATCACTGGCCGGAGACAACCATCTCGGCGCGCTTCGATCGGTTTGGGGAATACATCTCGCTGAAGCGGCTGACAGCGACTTATGGCGGTATCGAGTTGACTTGGGGCGGCACAGACCGTCTGGATTTTATTCCACCCGCTGTTCCGCTTATCGAGTACCATTGGCGCCTCTATGGTCCGTTCCCATTCGACAACAATGCTCCCGATTTGCGACCAACCCTCGCTGATACCTTAGGGAGGCAACCGATCTTTGAATCAGCGAATCCCGATCCGCTCGTCGGAGTGTGGGTTCGTGACACAACGGCCGTCGTCTATGATCTGTGGCGGCAAGTCGACAGCCGTCCCGATCCGCTGAATGACACGACCGTGACGCGTTCGGCCTACTTCATGTTCGTCGTTACGGCTCGCGATGACGCATTTATCTTGGACGAGACGCCGGCGGTCACGACTTTCAAGACACTCGACCCCAAGTTTGAGCGCAAGCTTGTCTACGTGGATGACACCTGGTACGGTGGCGACGCACTCGCCAACCCATCCGCCCGTCCGACAGTCCCTGAACCGGGTACCAATCAGAACTTCTACTGGAATCTGGTGAAGTTGGCTTACCCGGAAGCTGATACGATGCAGGATTTTTGGTGGCGTAGCAAAGCCGCCCCCGTGGGCAAGCTCTGCTCTCCTTCTGGTGGGCGAGTGCGCTGTGGGAATTTTCTCTCTCTCGAGCTTCTTGTGCGGCATAAGATGTGCCTATTCACCGACGACGATGTTTTGGAGCAGACAAACCCACCCGTACAAGTCGCCCTGCGACGCTATCTCGAGGCCGGAGGAATGGTGTGGTTCGTTGGAAGGCACAGTCTGTTGCCAGAGTCCGAGACCTGCCAATCAGTATGCAGAGAACGGCTGTTCGACTTCTGTTCCAGGGGGGCCGGCAAGAACATTCTCGGCTGCGAATACTTTGACATGGAGGGGATGTACTATCCGGCTTGGCGTGGGAATGCGATACCGATCGCCTACGATGGCGCATTTCGGACCCCGTCATCCAACGACGAATTCGTCGGTGCCACTCTCGTTGCGGCGGGGAGCGGGCTGCCGGCCAGTCTTGAAATCGACCCCGAGCGGGTGGACAGCACGTATGTTCCGGCGTTTGTGAAGGGTATCTTGACGCGCTTTGGCACTCCACGGATCGTCGGCGTGCCGGACGTAAACTTCTTGGTCCTCGGGTCGAATTCGGTGCCTCTATATATATTTGAGAGTTGGCGCCCAGGTGGACCGATTCCGCCCACGGCCGGCCCGTCATTCTCTCATCACAAGCCCGTGGCGGTGCGCCGTGTCGGACCTGATCGTGTCACGCCGCTTTACAAGACGTGCTACATGGCGTTTCCATTGTACTTCATCAAACAGGAGCAATCGGAAGAGTTGTTCCGGAAGATGGTTGATTGGTTCTTCTTGCCCTTCAGTCAGTCGTAGCTGTCGTCCGTCAGGCCAATAGACCCCGGTATCGCATCGCGATACCGGGGTTTTGTTTGTACGCACCAGACCGGCACAAGAGTGCAGTGCGATGCCAAGTGTGAAGCGTAATGCTCAGACATGCATACATATTCACATCTTGACGAGAGCATCTCGAGACCAGACTGAAGCTGCGCCTTCTCCCGCCACCGCAAACCTTTGTCGTATGTTAGGTTACGAAGGCGAAGAAAGTCGGCTCCAGAAATGGAATGTGGTCTTAAATTAGACAGGGCGGCACCGGTGTTGCGCAAGATATGAGCACGATGAAGCTTGCAACGAGATTGTTCCTGATCCTATCTCTTCTTCCCGCGGTCGCGGGGCGCTCGGCGAGTCTTTCCCAAAAGCAGCAGTCATCGATCGCGCCGGAGCTCGCGTTGCGTCTCGAGAGCGACCCCGCGGGCATCGAGTACAATGTTCTTGTGCGTTTGAAAACGCCCGATGAATCTCCCACCCGTTTGAGCAATCTCGCCGCATCATCAACTACTTTGCACGAGCGTTATCAGCGCGTCGGCGCAAGCTTGCGTGCCTCCGCCTCTTCTGACATTTCCTCGGTGACCGGCAAGGCGTTGGTTGTGAGGCGCTTCTGGATCGCGAATGTCGTCGAGATGCACGTTGATCGTACGGCCTTACTTGACCTCGCTGAGAGTGAAGACGTCATCATGGTGGCGCCGAATGTCGGTATCGAACTTCTGGATCCGGTTTCGATCGCCGACGCCGTCTCGGCCAACGCCACAGCCGGCTCCAACTTACAGGCCATTGGCGCGCGTGCGCTGTGGATGCGCGGACTGACGGGCAAAGGCCGGCTGGTGGCATCGATTGACACCGGAGTCGAGGGTATCCATCCCGCTCTGGCCGACCGCTGGCACGGCAAACACGGCGACACGGCTGCCTCGTGGTTTGATCCCTTGAACGGTCAGTCCCCGGTGGACAACAGCGGCCATGGCACACATGTCATGGGGATCATGGTCGGACGCGACGGCGCCGACACTATCGGCCTCGCGCCGGACGCCGAGTGGATCTGTGCCGCGGTTGTCGATCGCGGACGTTCGCTGTCTGCGACCTTTGCCGACATCCTCGCCGCCTTGCAGTGGGTGGTCGATCCGGATGGCAATCCGCAGACGATGGACGATGTCCCCGATGTCGTCTGCAATTCTTGGGGCGTCTCGCAACAGATCATCAATCCCTGCGATCAGTTGTTCTTTGAAGCGATCGACAATGTCGAAGCGATGGGCGTCGTCTGTGTCTTCGCCGCGGGCAACGAGGGTCCGTACTCAATGTCGATGCGAAATCCCGCCGACCGGGCCACGTCGCCGACAGCGTCGTTTTCTGTTGGCGCCGTTGACGCCAACACTGTTGATTTCTCCGTCCCGAACTTCTCCAGCCGCGGACCGTCGGCCTGTGACGGACTCGCGAAGAAGCCCGAAATCGCCGCGCCCGGTGTCTCGATTCGCTCCGCCTACAAGGGGCAGACATACAAACTGATCAATGGCACGTCGATGGCCGCGCCACATGTCGCCGCCGCCGTCGCGCTTCTGCGACAGTACAATCCGGAACTCACCCCGGAACAGATCAAGACCGCGCTTCTCTCCACCGCGCGTGACATCGGCGCTCCCGGGGAAGACAACGCCTCAGGCAAGGGAATGATCGATTTGGAAGCGGCGCTCGCCTCCCTAACGTCACCGATCTACCCGGTGGTGACAACTGGACAGGTCATGCTGGATCCGAATGGCGACGGTGTTCCCGCTCTTGGTGAAAGCGTCGAGTTGGTCGTGTCCGTGACAGGTGCAGTTGTCAATGCCGACAACGTGACGCTCCATCTGTCATCTCTCTCGCCGCAGGCGAGCATTCTCACGGGCAGCGCCTACCTCGGCGCCGTTCCCGCCGGCGGCACCGTCAGCAACGCCAGCGCGCCCTTCGTCGTGCACGTCTCCGATGATGCGCACGCCGGCGACACGGCATGGTTTGAGGTACGGATCTCGGGCGAACCGATGCTGGGCTGGTGGCGTGATACCGTTGCAGTGATGGTTGGTTTGCCGACTGGCGCAGAAATCGCAACCTCAGCCGATGGCACCACCGCCCTCACGGTATCAAATTTTGGGCAGTTCGGTTTGGCCGATGGATCGTCGTTGAATGCCGGTGGCGAGGGTTGGCGCACGTCGATGATCGACATCAACATCCTCTACGAGGGGGCGCTGATTGTCGCGTCAGCCGACGGTGGTTGGTCCGATGCGTCGCTCCGCGAAGACGGTAGCCGTCGTTTTGATTTTGCGCCGCAGCCCGCGGCGGCCAACGGCGTCTTATGTTTCGATGATACACGATCGGAGAATCCGGTCGGTATCGTTATTGACCAGACGGCATCGCCGACTTTTCGCAACGGCTCTTATGATGTAACGACGATCACTTGGACTGTGCGAAACGCGCGCGCCACATCGATCGAGGGCGCGCAACTTGCCTGGATGATTGACATCGATCTGCCCGGGGTGGGTGCGGTCGATGAGACGGTGGCGCTCGATCCTGTGTCCGGTGGATACTTCCATGTGGCGCCGCGCAACGATTTTGTCGCCGGACTCGCGCCTCTGTCAGGTCCATTCGGCGCACTAAACTTCTTTCAAAACGTTAGCTCCAAACAGCCGCTCTCGACGGTTGAGAAAAAGCAGTCCCTACAGGGACGGGAAGAGGCGCCGGCGGATGCCGGAGATTACTACGCCATCGCTGCGACCGACCCGATCGATTTGGAGCCGGGAGATTCGATCGTGATCGCGGTGGCGTTCATCAGCGCAAACAGTTCTGGATCGTTTGCGGCCGCAGCCGGTGAAGCGCGCAGCCGCTGGCTCACCATCAGCGATGTGAATGACGGGCTGGGCGGCGTACAGCCGCCATCAGACTACCGTCTCGATCAGAACTATCCGAATCCCTTCAACGCCGGCACAACGATCCCGATCCAGATCGCCGGCGACGGTTCGCGCCCGGCGCGTTTGGACGTCTTCGACCTCCTCGGCCGTCGGGTTCGGACTCTCTTGAATGAGACCCCCGCGGCGGGACACTACGACATGCTCTGGGATGGCCGCGGTGACGATAGACGCCCCGTTGCCTCGGGTGTCTACTTCGCACGCCTCGTCGTTGCGGGGCAAGCGCAACAGGTTCGGAGTATGGTTCTCCTAAAGTAATTAGGGTCTCACGGGACGTTTACCGATGGGCGGGCTGGGCGAGTCCGCCCGTATCGTTTCGGGCAAGCAACGGTCCGTTTCCGGTTTCCTTGACCGCCCGCTTGGTGGTACAATGGGCGGGGAATGAAGCGACGATCACGCATGACGATTCTTTGGTGGATCATCGGACTGGCTTCCGCGGTTGCCGCGCTGAAGCTTGTCATTGTCTGGGCGGAGCCGTACATATCCTTTGTGCCGCGTCGCGGATCGACCCCGCCCCCACCCGGATTTCGCCCTCTTGACATCAAGGCAGCAGATGGCTCGCGCCTCCACGGGTGGCGGACGGAAATTCCCACTGAGGGGCCCGTCTTCCTCTATTTCTGCGGCAACGCCGGCAATCTCTCTGACCGTGATGACCTGATGACCCGTGCCGTAGCAAACGGGCTGGCCGTCATCGCGTTCGACTACCGAGGGACCGGAGAATCGGAGGGACGCGCCACTGAGCGCACCGTCCACAGTGACGCGGAAGAAATTTACAATCACGCGCTTGGGACGCTCGGCGTGGACAGCAAACGTCTTGTTCTTTGGGGGCATTCGATTGGCGGCGCGGTCGCTACCGAACTGGCACGAGAGCATAAGTGCGCCGGGATCGTGCTCGAAGGGACATTTCGTTCCGCTGTGGTCATGGCCAAACGCCTGCTGCCCTTTCTCCCGGTCGCATGGTTCATGACTTACAAGTTCGACAATGAAGCCAATATCCGAGAGCTTCGTTGCCCGATCTTCTTCATTCACGGCTTTCAGGATTTTACGACTCCCCACTCTGACTCCGAGTTTCTCTATAAGCTCGCCGCCGGGCCGAAGGAGCTTTGGATCGTGGACGACGCTGACCACAACGACGTTTACGAAGCCGCGCCAGACACATTCTTCCCTCGCTTAGTCCAGTTTGGGCAACGAGTTGTGGGCACGGAAATCCCTGCGAAGTAACCCTTCCTCGAACTTCGCTTTCCGGAAGTCGATGTGTAATCGGAACTTGACTGCTAGGACCGTCGGGGCTATACTGTCTGTCTGGTTTTTTGTCCAAAGAGGGTTGAGATGAAGACTTTTATTCCGAAGCCAGACCAGATCGAGCGGAAGTGGTACACAGTTGATGCGACCGACCTCGTGCTCGGACGCGCCGCGGCGCGCATCGCGCGCGTCCTGCGCGGAAAGCACAAGCCGCAGTTCACGCCCCACATGGATGTGGGCGATTTCGTCATTGTCGTGAACGCCGGCAAGATTCGCACGACCGGTGACAAAGAGAAGACGAAGGAATACTTTTCGTACTCCGGCTATCCCGGCGGCGCGAAGTGGGAGACCGTGGAGCGCCTGCGTGAGCGCAAGCCGGAAGAACTGGTTCGGCGTGCGGTGCGCGGGATGCTGCCGAAGAACCGCCTGGGACGCCGTTTGATTGGGAAGCTGCATATCTATGCCGGTTCGGCGCATCCGCACACGGCACAGAAACCCCAGCCGTTGACCTTGAATTAATTGACGCGCCCTTGGGCGCGATGTGGTGGAGGCATTTTTTGACTGAGTCAACATTCTGGGCAACTGGCGGTCGGAAAGAAGCGTCGGTGCGCGTGGGAATTCGTCCGGGCAAGGGCGACATCGTCGTCAATGGTCTTCCCTTGAAGGACTATTTCCATCGCGAGACGCTGGTCATGCTGATCGAGCAACCGTTGCGTCTTGTCGATTTGATCGGACAGCTTGATATCGTTGGGGTTGCTCATGGCGGCGGAAAATCGGGTCAAGCGGGCGCGCTTCTCCTGGCGATTTCGCGCGCTCTGCAGACGATGAACCCCGACTTCCGCGCCCGGCTGAAGAAGGCGGGATTCCTCGAACGCGACGCACGGGCGGTCGAGCGCAAGAAGTACGGCTTGGCGAAAGCACGCAAACGCTTCCAGTACTCGAAGCGCTAATCTCTAAGCGTTCGGTTCTGGATGATGGATTTACACGAAAGCCCCCCGTGTTCGCTGGGGGGCTTTTGACACACACCCGGTGAGCGGCCCGGGGTCGGATGAGAATCCGTCGGCGTCGCGATGAATCGGGTGGAGGTTCTCACCATCAACCCAAGTGAGGCGGTCGTGAACGTCACCCTCAAGGATCTGCTCGATGCCGGCGTGCATTTTGGTCATCAGACCAAGCGCTGGAACCCGAAGATGAAGCCGTTCATCTTCGGCGCACGTAACGGTATCTATATCATCGATCTGCGCAAGACTCTGAAGTCGCTCGAAGCGGCCTGCCGCAAAGTGCGCGAGGTGGCAGCAGAGGGACGTCCCGTCCTGTTTGTGGGAACCAAGAAGCAGGCCAAAGAGGTCATCCAGAGCGAATCGCGGCGCTGTTCGCAGTTCTTCGTGACCGAACGATGGTTGGGCGGCATGCTCACGAACTTTGCCACCATCCGCCAGTCGATCAAGCGTCTGCGCGACTTGGAAGCGATGAAGGCCGACGGCACGTTTGAGAAGCTGACCAAGAAAGAACGTCTCCGTCTGGACCGTGAGATGGAACGTCTCGATGAAATCATGGGGGGCATCAAGGACATGGGTCGCCTGCCCGGTTTGATCTTCGTGGTCGACACCCGCAAAGAGCGCATCGCCGTGGCCGAGGCCGAAAAGCTGGGAATTCCGATCATTGCGATCGTGGACACCAACTGTGACCCCGATCCGATCGACTTCCCGATTGCGGGCAATGACGACGCAATCAAGTCGATCCGCCTGATCACGAGCGCCGTGGCGACATCGATCTTTGAGGCGACCGGTGCGCGTCGGAAGGGTGAGACCGACGATGACGGCAAGGGCGTTGTTGCGGCTCCGGGCGGCGTGATCGAAGTGGCGTGGAGCGCCTCCGAGCCCGAGGAAGAAGCGTAATTGGCTCTAAAGTGGCGGACAACGAATGGAAAGGACGACGATGACGATATCAGCACAAGATGTCATGGCGTTGCGCGAACGCACCGGCGCCGGCATGATGGAATGCAAGAAGGCGCTGACCGAGTCGGGCGGCGACGCCGACAAGGCCGTCTCCTATCTGCGCGAGCGCGGACTGGCGAAGGCAGCCGGCAAGGCGGGGCGCGCCACCATGGAAGGTCTGATTTACGCCTACATCCACCCCGGCGACAAACTTGGGGTGCTGGTCGAGATCAACTGCGAGACCGACTTCGTTGCGCGCACCGATGAGTTCAGGGTTCTGGCAAAAGACATCGCCATGCAAGTCGCCGCAGCCAATCCCGTGGCCGTTCGACGTGAAGAGCTCGATCAGGCAACGGTCGACCAGGAGCGCCAGATTTTTCGCACGCAGGTCCTCAACGAGGGCAAACCGGAAAAAATCGTCGACAAGATCGTCGACGGCAAAATTGAGAAGTATTTCGCCGAAGTGTGTCTGATGGAGCAACCCTTCGTCAAGCAACCGGAACTGACCATCAGCGGTCTTGTCCAAGCGGCGATCAGCAAGCTGGGCGAGAACATGACGGTCAAACGCTTCGCGCGTTTCCGTCTCGGCGAGTAGCGCCCTTGTGGTCAGGCCCGTTCACCCCGATTTGGGGTGAACACCGGCCCGGACGATTCCCTCTGGCGCGCAGGGCGCGCGTGAACCATCTTCACGCCATGTCTCCATCTCACTCGCACGGCACGGCCACCGGTTCTTCCGGGTCATTTCGACGTATCCTCGTAAAGTTGTCTGGAGAGATCCTTGCTGGCGCTCCCGGTTGGGGGATCGACCTCGACGTGCTCGGCAACATCGCCTCGCAGGTTGGCGATGTCCATAAACGGGGGATCGAGTGCGCTCTCGTGATTGGCGGCGGCAACATCTATCGCGGTGTCGCCTCGGCCGCGAGGGGCATGGACCGTGCCACCGCCGATCAGATGGGGATGCTCGGCACGGTGATCAACGCCCTGGCTTTGCAGGATGCACTTGAAAAGATCAACGTTCCCATCCGGGTCATGACGGCGATTCCGATGGCGTCGGTCGGAGAGCCATACATCCGCCGTCGGGCGGTGCGTCATCTGGAGAAGGGCCGGGTCATCATCCTCGCGGCGGGCACCGGACATCCGTATTTCACGACCGACACGGCCGCCGCCCTCCGCGCTTTGGAGATCGGCGCTGATGTCATCTTGAAGGGGACAAAAGTTGATGGGGTTTATTCGGCCGACCCGATGAAAGACATGAGCGCCGTCAAATTCGAATCTCTGAAGTTCTCCGAAGCGCTCGCCCGTCAGTTGAAAGTGATGGATGCCACCGCCCTGTCGATGTGTATGGACAACAGCATTCCCGTGATCGTCTTCGACTTGACCACCGACGGGAACCTCCTGCGCGTTGCCAGCGGCGAAAAGATCGGTACGACCGTCCTGCCGGGGTGATCCCCGCGCATGTTTCTTCGTACAATGCGAAAGACCCCCGACGATCCATGTTGGTGCGGGGGGATTTGACTTGCGGCTTAACGCCCAGTGCGGCTTATTGTTGGGACTGTCAGTACCTGTCTACAACCAGCGGAGTGAAGCGGAGGACATTGACATGGCCGGATCTGCGGAAACGATCAAGGCGGACGCCCGTGACCGTATGCACAAGACTGTTGAGGCCACGCGCCGCGATTTGTCTACCATTCGCAGCGGCAAGGCCAGCGTGGCGTTGCTCGATCCTGTACGCGTCACCTACTACGGCAACCAAGTTCCCCTCAATCAAGTTGGATCCGTCTCAGCCCCCGAGCCGCGAATGCTCGTGGTGCAGCCCTGGGAGAAGAATCTGGCAGGGGAGATCGTCAAGGCGATCCAAAAGGCCGAGCTTGGACTCAATCCCATGGTCGAGGGCAATATTGTGCGCATTCCCGTTCCGACTCTCAACGAAGACCGGCGCAAAGACCTGGTCAAGTTGGTTAAGAAGCACGCCGAGGAAGGGAAGGTGGCGATACGTAATGTTCGCCGCGATGCCAACGATCATCTCAAGAAGGCCGAGAAATCGAAGGAGATTACCGAGGACGGACTCAAACGGATCCACGACGAGATCCAAAAATTCACCGACGCCTTCATCGCCGATGTTGACAAATTGGTCACCGCCAAAGAGGCGGAGATCATGGAGGTTTGATTGGCGATGCCGTCGCTTCTGACCCGCACCCGCAAACCGGTTTCCTTGCCGGTGGACAAGCCCGATCTCCTGGACCTGATCCGCCGCGCGTCCAATCCTCCGCCGCGTCATGTCGCTATCATCATGGACGGCAATGGGCGTTGGGCGCAGAAACGGGGTTTGCCGCGTTCCGCCGGCCACCGTGCCGGCGTGGCTGCGGTTAAACGCGTTGTGATGGCCGCCGATGACGCCAAGATCGAGGTGCTCACGCTCTTCGCTTTTTCGGTCGAGAACTGGGGACGTCCCAAGCGTGAAATCTCGGCGATCATGCGCCTTCTTTATGAGACGACCAAGAAGGAACTGCGCGAGATCGCGGAGAATAATGTCCGCATTATCACGACCGGGGACATTGACGGACTGCCGTCGACCAAACGCGAAGCCGTGCTCGATGCCATCGATCGCACCCGGGACAACACGGGCCTGATCCTCAATCTGGCGCTCAACTACGGCGGACGCACCGAGATTCTGCAGGCGGTCAAGCAAATCGCCTGCAAAGTGCAGAAGGGTCAACTCAAACCCGAAGAGATTGACGAAAACGTCTTCAAGTTGCATTTGCAGACCAATGGCCTTCCCGATCCCGATTTGTTGATTCGCACTTCGGGCGAGTACCGGCTCTCGAATTTCCTGCTGTGGCAGACCTCGTACACCGAGCTTTATATCACCGACACTCTGTGGCCAGATTTCACGCGCGATGACTTTCACCGCGCGGTCCTCGACTTTCAGGCGCGCGAACGCCGTTTCGGACGAGTGAGTCCCGTGCGCTGAGCGCCCGCGATCCGGTGACCGATGCGATCGTTCCTCACACGCCTCCTTGTCGCTGCCGTTGCCATCCCGGCGCTCGTCTTCATTTTCCATCGTGGCGGTGAGTGGCTGTGTCTTCTTGTCACCGCTCTCATCGTACTGGGAATGATCGAGGCGCAGCGACTCTTCGCCAAGACGGGCGCATCATTCGCCATCGCGCCCAGCGTGGTTCTTGCCCTGCTGACTCCGTGGCTCGCCGGTCGCTATTGGGCGGGATTCACCTGGCCGGTCTGGCTAATCTTACTCTTCGTCGTAGCCGCCATCCCGGTTGTCCGTGTGCATGACATAAAGGTTGCTGGCGCCGGAATCGCGGCACAGATCACCTCAGTGCTCTGGATCGGAGTGGGGCTGGGCGCGTTGCTGGGTGTGCGGGACTTTTCCGACGGCGCGGGATTCTGGTGGCTCCTCCTACTCTTCGCCAATCTCTGGATCGGCGACACTGCGGCATATCTCTTTGGCGTTTGGCTTGGCAAGACAAAGCTCTCGCCGGTGGTTTCGCCGATGAAGACAATTGTCGGCGCGGTTGCGCAGGTCGTCGCCTCTGCGCTGGTGGGAGTCGTTTTCGTGATGGCGGACTGGTTCACGGCTTCCGCGGCATTGCTCATGGCCGCCTCAATCGTGATCGGAGTCGTCGGTCAGATAGGAGATCTGTTTGAGTCGGCGCTCAAGCGCGCGGCGGGGGAGAAGGATTCCTCGACACTCATCCCGGGACATGGAGGCGTGCTGGACCGGTTCGATTCGGCGATGTTCGCCGCCCCTTCGCTCTACGCGCTCCTTCAAGTGTGGCCCCGCTGAGGTGACGGCATGATCCAAGGCCGTCACACCCCGCTCGACTACTTCTTCTTCCTGCGCCCGGTCCTCCTGCCCCCGGTCTGGACAATCGCGCTTCTTGGGACGATCCCCCTGCACGAGAGCCGTTTGCTGTCGGCTTCTGCGTGGTCGATATTCTTCCTGCACCTGACGGCTCTCTTCGGTGGCGTTTACACTCTGAATCAGATCTACGACATCGAATCCGACCGCCTCAATCGTAAGCTCTACTTCCTGCCGGAAGGAATCATCTCGCTACGCTCCGCATGGATCTTCACCATCGTCTTGGACATCGCGGCGCTGGGGCTTTCACTGGTGTTTGGATGGGTGCATCTCGCCTTGACACTGGTCATCGTGTTACTCGGGATTGTCTATTCGGTCGGCTCGTCCCCGTGGAAGAATCACCCCTGGCTGGGGTTGATTTCGAACGCGATCGGGCACGGCCTCGTGGTCTTCCTGTTCGGTGCCGTGATCTCCGGTCGACCGTTGTCGGAGAATTGGATTGGTGGCCTGGCATACACCTTGGCGGTCGGGGCAGTTTACCTTGCGACCACAGTCCCCGATGTTGAGGGAGATGGTCGGACCGGCAAACGCACTCTCGCGGTCGCGTGGGGGGCAAGGGCGACGATGATCGTGTCGGGCGCACTGGTGAGTATTGCGATCGTCCTCGCCGCATGGTCAAATGACCGCTACCTCGCCTTTGCGGGAATCGCGGCATGGCCGTTCTTCCTGCGGGCCGTGCTTCGGCCATCATCCGCGACGACCGCCGCCAAAGCAGCTGTCGGCGCCCTGTCGGTTGCCGCCGCCGTGGCATACCCTCTCTATGTCATCCTGCTTCTGTCCGGATTTGTCGCGACCCGTCTATTTTCCCGCTGGCGCTTCGGCGTCACCTACCCCACCT
>Ga0214473_10006510_pt1 | contig 13919 bp, 16 predicted proteins | sample RVTome_7_FD_203509 | JGI IMG/M metagenome (GOLD analysis project Ga0214473, IMG submission 203509) | Soil microbial communities from uranium-contaminated site in the Upper Colorado River Basin, Wyoming, United States - RVT98D197 | ecosystem: Environmental > Terrestrial > Soil > Contaminated >... | reverse complement strand
CAGGATGAGTTTGTTTGATGAGCAATGTAAGTGCTGGTCTGATTACTGCGGCGGGAATGACTTCATTTTTGTTTTTAGCTTTACCGCAAATCTGGCATTGATATGTTTTAGACATATCGTTTCTCCATATTTATAAGTGGCTGATAAAAGTTATTTTTTATCTTGAATATCTAAGGAGATTAATTCTTCTTTTTCTTGTACAATAAATTTTCCTTTTTATTTGCCACAGTATATTTAATAATATTCACTTTCTCCATTGTTATTAAACCACCGGAGTTGGCTTCTTCAAAAATGTCATTCAAAACAGAAATAAATCCTTCTATCTTTTTTTCTTCGTCAACAATTTCCACAACCATCGGCAAATCTTCTGAAAGTCTTAAAAGCTTTGCTGTGTGTATTCTGCTTGATGCACCGAAACCCATTATTCCTTTCATCACGGTAACACCGGCTAATCCTGCTTTCCGTGCTTCGAGAACAATTTTTTCATAAACCGGAACGTGATGAATCAAATCGGATTCACCGACAAAAATTCTTAATAACTTTGCTTCACCTTCGATATGCATTTCTAACCTCCGATAATAAGTTTGGAGATAAAAGCAGCTAACAGAACAGCTAAAATTGTAACAAGAACATTTAGAATAACATTTGCACCAGCCAGAAGAATTTCTGAGTCTTGTATGAGCTTGACTGTTTCATAAGAAAATGTTGAAAATGTTGTAAGTCCTCCACAGAGCCCGATTGTAAGGAACAACCTCATCTCTGTTGATATAAGTTTTACAGCATCAAGATAGAATAAAATAAAACCGAGCAGAAAACTTCCGAGAATGTTCACTGCTAAAGTTCCATAAGGAAAGAGTGATGGAGAATATTTGTAAACAAAGTCGGAGATTATATATCTCAAAAATCCCCCAATGCCAGAACCAAATGCAACGATGAGATAAAGTTTCATTTAACCCGTGAGATAGAGATTATTTAATATTACTTATTTTCATTGATGTGCATTCATAATTTTGTAAATAATTTTTGCCTGCAAATTTATCTCACGGAGCATCGTACAACTTCCTAAACTTCTTCAAATCTTCCCAGCAATCTTTTTTCCAATGAGGGTTTCTTAGCAAAGCAGCCGAGTGATATGTTACCATAACTTTCGCACCTTCGTATTCAAAAACTTTTCCTCTTAAATCTCCGAGCGATTCTCTTTTCTTTAACAATCCTCTTGCTGCAGTCAATCCAAGACATAAAATTAATTTCGGCTTAATCAGCTCACATTGCTTTTTAAGATAAGGCATGCACGTTTCCATTTCATCTGGCAACGGAGTTCTGTTTTCAGGTGGACGACATTTAACTACGTTTCCAATATAAACGTCTTCTCTTTCAAATTTTATTGCTCTCAACATATCAGTTAAAAGCTGTCCAGCTCTTCCGACAAATGGCAATCCTTGTTTATCCTCTTCTGCACCGGGTCCTTCACCGATTACAAGAACATCTGCATTCGGATTGCCTGTCCCGAATACAAATTTATTTCTGCCTTTATGCAATCTGCATTTGGTGCAGTTGCAAATTAATTTTTCAAGTTCATCGAGCGAAGTGGTTTTTTCCCAATCTTCTTTTTCCTGTGGGAATAATTCCTGCTCTCCGAAGTTTGCAGAAGGTTCTTTTACAACTGGTGTGTTTCTTTTCTTTTTGGGAATGAATAGTTCATCACCAAAAATTTCCCGCTGAACAGTTAATGATTTTATTATTTCTTTTTTGATTTGATTGTTCATTATCAATGATTGAATTACAAAAGGTTTTTGGCTTCCGATAATATCTTATTTGCAACCTGAAACTTTGAAAGCAAAGGAAGCTTAATCTGTTTACCATCTTTCCTGATGATTGTAACTTTATTAGTGTCAACTTCAAACCCGCTTTCTTTACCTGGCGAATTAAGAACTATCATATCCAGCTTTTTCTCAGCTAATTTTTTCTTTGCATTCTTTAATTCATCTTCAGTTTCAAGAGCAAAACCAACTACTTTTGTTTTCTTGGGTTTTAAAGTTGAGAGAATATCAGGATTTAATTCCAACTTCAGATCAGACACCCCTTTTTCCTTCTTTATTTTATTCGAAGAAGTTCTTATTGGACGAAAATCAGAAACAGCAGCAGACATAATCAACAAATTATTTTTATCGATCTCTTTATTAATGGCTTTTTCCATTTCCAATGCTGAACGGACTTTCAACATTTTAATTTCAGGGTAAATATTTTGTGATGAAGGACCTGAAACTAAAGTAACATCAGCACCACGAAGATATGCCGATTTTGCTATTGCATAGCCCATTTTACCTGAAGATCGATTACCGATAAATCTAACCGGATCAATGTCTTCATAAGTTGGTCCGGCAGAAACAAGAATTCTTTTACCGGATAAATCTTTTTTATATCCTGAAAGAATCAATTCAACTGAATCAATAATTTTATTTACATCAGCTAATCTTCCTTCTCCTGAAAGTCCGCTTGCAAGTTCACCTGATTCAGGATAAATAATATAATATCCAAGTTTCTCCAGCTTATCAAGATTTTCTTTAGTGATAGGATTGTTGAACATATCAACATCTGCAGCAGGTGCAATAGTTAATGGAGATCTCAGCGCAGAGACAAGAGTTGTTAATGCATTATCAGCAAACCCGTAAGAAATTTTTGCTAAGGTATTAATTGTGGCAGGAGCAATGAGCATTAAATCAGCCCATAAGGCATAATCAATGTGCCAGGTAGTAACACCCGTTCCATTTTTTTGATTAACAGGAAAAGTATTTACGATAACATCATTATGAGATAGGGTCGCAAGAGTCAGTGGAGTAATAAACTCCACTGCAGATGGTGTCATTACAACTTTTACTTCAGCTCCTCTTTTAATCAGCTCTCTTACAATCAAGCAAGATTTATAAGCTGCGATACAACCGGTTACACCGAGAAGGATTCTTTTTCCTTGAAGAGTATCTTTTATCATTGCAGTACTTTCATTTTGATTACCTGAAATTTAATGCAAATACTTAAAAGATATTTTAAAAAAATAAATCCGGCATAAAGCCGGATTTCAATCAATCAATATTTAATAAAAACTATTTCTTAAACTCGAATTCAACTTTGCCGTCCAAAAATTCTTTTAACGCCTGCAGATGAGGTTTTTCCCTTTTTTCCAATTCCAAAGCAATTTTAAGCTGTGCAGGATTATCAATGTCTTCACTTTCATCATCGCTTGCGGCTTCAGGAATTGTACTTAACAGAGCATTAAATTCAATTTTATTTTCAGCATTTATCTGACGGGCTCTTTTGGAGGTCACAATTATTCCCTCATATACATTACTTGCCTTCTTGTCAATTTCTCTCAGATCAATTGGATTTATTTCCATTTACTCATTCTCCTTTAGAATTTTATTAACTAAATTTTTTGCTTCTTTAATTGCTTTATCCAACTCAGTGTTCTCAATTATGAAATCGAACTTATCTTTCAGACCAAGCTCCATTTTAGCGCGCTCAACCCTTTTACTGAAATCCGATTCATTCTCTGTTTTCCGTTTCCTTAGTCGTTCAACGAGCTCTTCAAAACTGGGAGGCGAAATATATATTAATTGTGCATCAGGGTAAAGTCTTTTTATTGACAACGCTCCTTTTACGTCAAGTTCCAGCAAAACAGGCTTTCCTGACTTAATATTTTCATCAATCACACTTTTATAAGTGCCGTAGTAATAATCATAAAACTTTTCCCATTCGATAAATTCATTATTATCAATTTTCTTTTTGAACTCTTTTTCAGTTAAGAAATAGTATTCAACGCCATCTTTTTCCATTTCACGTTTCGGGCGGGTTGCCGCAGAAATTGAAAAAACTAGCTGTGGAAATTTTTTGAGGATTTCTTTTACGATCGTAGTTTTTCCTCCACCGCTCGGAGCTGAAAACACGATAAGTATTCTTTTTGCGTTATTCAAAAGCTACTCAATGTTTTGTATCTGCTCACGAATTTTTTCTATCTCTTCTTTTATATCTATAGATGAATGAATTATTGAAGTTGATATTGATTTGGAAGAAATAGTATTTGCTTCACGGTTCATTTCCTGGCAGAGAAAGTTCAGTTTTTTGCCGGGTTCATTTTCATTTTTAAGACTGTCTTTAAATAATTTCAGGTGACTTTTCAATCGAACACATTCTTCAGTAATGTCAGCTCTGTCAGCAATCAGGGCAAGCTCAGCATTTAATCTGTCTTCGTTAATTTCAACATTATTTATTAATTCATTGATACGCTGTTTTAATTTATTAAAATAGTCAGTCACACTTTGCTTATAATCCTTTTCAATGCTAACAACCTTCCGGCTAATCTTTTCAATCCTTGCTGAAAAATCTTTTGCAAGCTCTGCACCTTCTTTTTTCTTCATTGAGATTAGCTTCTCAATAGCTGTGTTAAGTGTTGATTTTATTATTTCAAATTCTGCTTTGCTCAGCTCTGCTTCCTGGCTTATGAAGATTTCTTTATTGTTAAGAATATGATCGAGTTTTACCTCTTCTCTTATACCGGAAATTTTTTTTACTTTTTTAATTAGCGCCAGCTCGCTTAATAATTTTTTCGAATCGACTGAAAGGAAACCGTTTTCAATTCCATCTTTTTTAAAATGAATTACAGCATTGATTTTACCTCTCTGAACTTTTGATCTTATTAACTCTTTAATTTCATATTCATAATTTGAAAGGATTGATGGCAGCTTTAATGAAATTTCAAAAAACCTGCTGTTAATACTTCTTATATCTGCCACTACTGTTGTTTTGTTTTTTGAAACACTTGCTTTTCCATAGCCGGTCATACTATAAATCATTTTCTGATTCCTGTTCTAAATGTTTAATCAATTAAAAAATTTAAGAATACTAAGAAACAACTGATTTGATTTTGTCAGAATGCTTCACCAATACCAAAGTTCAGTACTAAAGTATCAAAAAATTGTTTGTCAAAGATAAACTTCATATCTCTTGGGTCATAGAATTTAAAACCGAAATCTAATCTGAATGGTGCAATCGGCGAGTAATACCTCAATCCTGTGCCTATTGCCATTGCAATTTGATCTATTCTCAATTCGCTTGCTGCATTCCATGTGTTTCCATAATCAATAAAAAAAACAGCACCCATGTTTTCTTCAAATCTTCTACGGTATTCAACACTTCCTTCAAGTAAAAAATTTCCGCCGCGGATTTTCAACTCTTCAATTAAAGATGAAGGAAACAAATTAAAAAGTGGTTCTGCGGGAATCAGTTCTCTGCCCGTCCAACCTCTTACTGAGTTACTGCCCCCTGCAAAAAACGTTTGGTTAGGAGAAACAAGAGATGGATCACCGCTTAGCATTTTTATATAACCGGATTTTATTTTCAAACCGACAACTGTATTTCTGTCTCTCGATACTGCAAAATATGTAGAAAGAGTTAGCTGAAGCTTAACATAAAATCCCAATGAATCTACAGCAGTAACAGATTGATTCGTCTGAAGATTTCTTAAATCCCACCTTACATCTGCAGAAGAAATTTCTGTGATGAGTGAAATGATTCTTCCTTCTGTTGGATAAAAAAGATCATCAGTATTTGTTGAACCAACTTCAGTACCTAATGAAGATGTAAACGTTTTCGGACTTACGGAAACTGTATCACCCCGAAACTCAGTTACGGGAATTGTATAATTCAATCTGTCGAACCGTATATATGGGTTCAACAGATTTATGAATGTATGTCTCGGCATATCTACTGCGGAAGTAAAATTAGCTCCGTAATTCTGGTATTCAACCGAAGATATGTTATATGATTTTAAAAAGGTTTCAAGCCTTCCTGCTATAATCCTGCTAAATAAAAACGGCTGCTCAAGGATCGCCGAAAGATCTATTTCAGATTGAACGGTTTCTTTGAATGATCCAGAACCGAGCCTGATATTTGTAATATCATTTATTCTGAACCGGGTTCTGAGAGTTAACTTCCTTGCATCGCCCAGAAAATTTTTTCTGATAAAACTTAAACCTACACCAACATTGAAAAAATTAAACTCATTATCTGCAAAAACTTCCGGCGATAATTCGTTCAAAGGCGCAACTGTTCCGGTAATTAACAATTGAACTTTGTTTTTTAATGAGTCGTTCAGCACGCCTTTCAGGTTTATTGAGCTGAATAATCCCGTTCTAGCAAGTCTTACTCTGCTTCTTACCAATTCATCTTCTTTGTAAGCATCACTAATATTAATATTTGTAAGATATTTTATAAGATTATCGCTCACATCTGAATTAGATTCTCCATCTTTTTCTATTTTGATTTCATTATAAGAATACCACCCTCCGGTGTTAAAGAATGTTGTGAGATTTGTTTTTGCGTTAATAGTATCGATGCTTACAACTGTACTATCGTACTTTGCAAGCATAAAACCATGGTTTTTTAAGTAAGTAATAATCTCATCGTTTTTAGTTTGCACATTTTCCTGAACGAATCTTTCCCATGTTGGATATTCAAGATACTCGCCTATTTCTGATTTGATTTCATCACTCAATCTCTCAAGTCCAAGAAGCTTTACAACCCCATAAGTGTACATTCTGTTTTCTTTAATTTCATAAGTAAGCTCAACACTTTTATCTACTGTGTCTGCAACGAAAGAATAATTTATTTCCGCATCAAAGTAACCGTTAACAGAATAAAAAGATTTTAAAGAAATCAAATCAACAAAAATTGCGGTTGAATCGAAATAGTTTGGAGGAGAGCCGATAAATGAAAGTGTACTATAAAGAAATCTCCAGAACCAAAACGGATTTTCTTCGTTCTGGATTACTGATTTTAGCTCGGTATCATTAAAGGATTCGTTACCGGAAAAATTTATTGAGGTTAATTCATACAATTCAGTTTGCTGTGCAAGCAGGTTATCAAAAGCTGCTGACAGCATTAAAACAAAAATGCAGTTGAGTATAAACTTCATTTAGAAGTGAAATTAATTCAAAATTTTATTTGCTAAAAAGAAGAAAAAAAATAACCAATTAAAGCTCAACGAATCAAATTGCTTTCTCAACGACTCTGAGATTAGGATAATCTCTCCGGAAATAACTGATAAAGAAATTTTTTATCAACGGTTTATCGATGTTATCAGAAAGCTCAAGTGATATCCTTCCCTCTGAAATAACAGACAGATGAGCGCTGTAAACTTTCTGACTATTCAAATTAATTATATGAGAATAAACATCACCTCCGCCGGTTCCTAAAAAATAACTTTTTGAATTATAGTAAATCAGCTCCGAACCAGAGTCAGAAAATTTTATTTTATCAACAAGGCATTGCACAAATGATCCGTCAAGAAGACCTGTTTCATACTTAACCCTGAATTCTCCTTCTATCCAGCTTATAAGGTAAAATTTAATTCCCCAGGAATTCTTTTCAGAAATTTCAGTTCCGGCAACAATTGATTTGACTGAATCTGAATCAAAATATCCTGCACTAGTAAAGGAAATATTATCGCCTATCAAATCTTTTGCAGTCTTGAGTATCATCTGCTCATTTTCAAAAAGATTATGGGGAGGGGGCTCATTGGACTTTTTGCATCCGGTAAATGCAAAAGCTAAAACCAGCATCAATAAAAAGATTTTATTTGATAACAACTTCTGTCCCTTCCTTTATTACTGAATAAAGTTCGTCAATATTTTCATTGCTCATTGCTATAGAGCCGTCAGTCCAGTTAAAAACAAACGGCAGGTTTTTAAAGATATAATTGTACTCTCCAATCCCATGAATTCCAATGTTACCGCCGAGCACGTTGTTATATTTAGTACATCCTTCATAGTAAAATTGAAATTTCAGTTCATTAAATTCTTTTTGTGAAATCCATCCTTTATTTAAAGCATTTGTTCCATCTTCAAGATTAGGATAATTAATTTGAAAAAACTTATGATACTTGTGATTGGTCTGAATACCACAAATTTTATAAACTCCTACGGGTGTTGCCTGATCATCTGCTCTTGTTTTTGGTGTATGAACGGATTTACCGAAACTAACTCTGTAATTTTTAATTAAGATTCCATCCTCGTAAAGACCTAAAGTATAATTTTGCCTGTCAACGATAATGTCCGGATTTTCGATAGAAGAAAATCCGTTCATTAACATTGCTTCGGATAACGGAACATCACGAAGATGAAGAACAATTCCATAGATCAATACACCAAAAAAGAAAACGATTATAGCAAGAGAAAGATAAATAATATTCCTAACAACACCTTTGTTAGTGTAGTCGCCAATCTTAATCGGACCAATTCGAAATTCTTTAAGTTTCCCGAATAGTTTCAACACGGTATTCCGGTTTCATAGAACATTATTTTTGTTATAAATGAATCAAAATTTACTTAAAAATAGGTTAAATTATAATTGGATTAGTAGATATATGAATGTCAACTCAATGAGAAAATTCATTATCATGGTATGTTGAAAGACTGATTTCTTATTACTAAAATCAAATAAAAAAGCCCAACTGAAATTGTTGAGCTAGTAAGAAAATTTTATTAAACAAGGTTTTAAACTTCCATTATTTCCTTTTCTTTATGCTTGAGTGTTTCATCAATCAGCTTGATATGTTCATCGGTTAGCTTTTGGGTTTCTTGCTCTGCTGTTTTTAATTCGTCTTCGGACATTTTTTTATCTTTTTGTTCCTTCTTAAGATGATCATTAACATCACGCCTGATATTTCTTATTGCCACTTTGGATTCTTCTCCGAATTTTCTTACTAGCTTCACAAGTTCCTTCCTTCGTTCTTCGTTTAATGGCGGAATCGGTACTTTCAAATTAGTTCCATCGCTGATGGGATTTAATCCGAGGTTTGCCTCAAGTATTGCTTTATCAATAACCTGAACCATTTGTTTTTCCCAGGGAGTAATTGAAAGTGTGTGTGTGTCAAGAACAGAAACATTGCTCACTTGTTTTAACGGAACCATATTACCGTAATAATCGACCCTGATACTATCGAGCAAAACGGTTGTTGCCTTTCCCGATCTTATTTTAGCAAGTTCAGCTCTTAATGCTTCAATTGATTTATCCATCCTGCTTTTGGCATCTTTTACTGGTTGATGCATAGCCACCTCACTTTTGTTTAAGCTTCTTTAGAAAGTTTTTGTCCGTTATTAATAAGCGTACCAACTTCTTCGCCTTTAACGAGCTTCAACAAATTATCAGGCACATCCATATTGAATACGATCATCGGAAGATTATTTTCCTGGCATAGACTCACTGCAGTCAAATCCATTATACGAAGATTTTTTTTGAGAATATCGATGTAAGAAATGTTATCGAACTTAAACGCTTTCGGGTTTTTTTCAGGATCGCTGTCGAAAACTCCATCTACTCTAGTTCCTTTTACAATTACATCAGCCTCTATCTCCACCGCACGTAATGAAGCTGCAGTATCTGTGCTGAAGAACGGGTGACCAGTCCCTGCACCAAGAATTACAATTCTTTTCTTTTCAAGATGCCTGATTGCTCTTCTTCTTATATAAGGTTCAGCGATCGCTTCCATATTTATTGCAGTCATCATTCTGGTATAAATTCCTCTTTTTTCAATAGCATTTTGAAGAGCAAGTGAATTTATTACAGTTGCGAGCATTCCCATTTGATCGCCGGTTGCTCTGTCAATTCCCTGAGAGCTTGCACTTAAACCGCGATAAATATTTCCACCACCGATTACAATTCCCAGCTCAACACCGGTGTTGTATGCTTTTTGTATTTCACCGGAAAAAAACTCGAGTACATCGTTATCAATGCCGTAATCCCGTGAACCCATCAGCGATTCACCGCTAAGCTTGAGGAGAACTCTTTTATATTTAATTTTATTCATATAAGCCCCTTCTAACTCCCCCTAAGGGGGAGAATGAGACCAGATCATTGAGAAAGTTTATGATATGCAATTTACTAAATTTGAATATAATTAAATTAATTGGAAAACATATGAGAGTTTTAATTCATAAAAAATAATTCATTAAGTAAATGTGTATTACCTAAAGGTTATTCCAAAAAGTCTTCCCCTTTGGGGAAGATTTAGATGGGGCTTTCTATTTCTTCTCGTCACCGAGATGGAATCGGTCAAACTTTACAACTTTTGTTTTAGATGAATGTTTTGTATTGAACTCTTTTATCAGATCACCTACAGTCTTTGAGTTATCTTTAATAAATGCTTGTTCAATCAAAACATTTTCCTGGTAGAATTTGTTTAATCTGCCCTGAGCAATTTTATCAAGTATCTGTTCAGGTTTACCTTCCTTCTTCGCTAACTCTTTGTAAATTTCTATTTCCTTATCAACTACAGCTTTTGGGACTTCTTCCCTATTAATGCTGATTGGATTCATTGCAGCAACCTGCATTGCAATATCTTTACCAAGAATTCCAAGCTCATCAACACCGTCTTTAACGTCCTCAAACTTAACCACAACTCCCAGCTTTGAACCCATATGAACATAATCGACAAGCATTCCATTTTCTGCTTCAAGAATATCTATGCGGGAAATTTTTATTTTTTCCCCAACTTTTCCCAGAACTTCATTCAGTTTATCTTTTAAGTCCGGATTGTTAGTCAGCAATTCATCAACACTTTTAGTTTTAGTTTTATGAACTTTATCAATTACAAGTTTTGCAAAATTTACAAAGTCATTGCTCTTTGCAACAAAATCTGTTTCACAATTTATCTCGGCAATAGAAGCATATTTTTTATCATCAGAAACTTTGGTAATAATAACTCCTTCGTTAGCCGTTTTCTCTGCTCTCTTTGCAGCAACTGATGCTCCTTTTTTTCTAAGTATTTCAATCGCTTTCTGAACATCACCGTTAGCCTCTTCAAGCGCCCGTTTACAATCCATCATTCCGGCACCGGTTTTTTGTCTTAAATCATTTACTTGAGCAGCGGTAATCGCCATTAAATAATTCTCCTTTTCCTTATTGATTTTCTGAAGTGGTTTCTTCTGATTCTGATTCAGTGTGTTCTTCAGAAATATCTTCTTGCTTTTCTTTTTTCTTTAAATGTTTCCTGGAAACTTTTTTCTCTTCTTCATGTTCAGCTTCTTCATGCTGTTCTTTTCTTGTTCGCTCACGTTCAGCAATTTCTTCTGCTTTCTTTTCCTTGAACTTTGCCTGTCCTTCAATAATAGCATCAGCCATATGTTTTACAACCAATTCAATAGTCTTTACGGCATCATCATTAGCAGGTATAATGTGATTGATTTCGTCCGGATCGCAGTTCGTATCCACAATAGCAAATGTGGGGATGTTCAATCTTCTTGCTTCTTTAACAGCAATGTCTTCTTTCTTTATATCAACAACAAAAACAGCACTCGGAAGTTTTGACATCGATTCAACACCTTCAAGAATTTTTTTAAGCTTGTCGCGTTCACGCGTAAGAAATAATCTTTCTTTCTTCGTAATCTTATCAAAAGTCCCATCAGTTTCCTGCTTCTCGATATTCTGTAATCTCTTTACACTTTTTCTTATAGTAGAAAAATTAGTAAGCATTCCGCCAAGCCATCTTTCACTCACCCAGTTCATTCCGCATCTTTTTGCTTCTGATTCAATTACTCCCTTTGCTTGTTTTTTTGTACCAACAAACAAAATCGAACCCCCATCAGAAACTGCATTAATCATTTCCTGGTAAGCTTGCTGAAGCAGACTTAGACTCTTTTTCAAATCAATGATGTGAATGCCATTCTTCTCCATAAAAATGAATGGCTTCATCTTGGGGTTCCATCGGCGTGTTAAATGACCGAAGTGTGCACCAGCCTCAATGAGGTGGGTTAACTCTATAGTTCCCATGAGTATTACTCCTGTTTTTTTCTTCTACCTTCGTCAGCTTTACCTTTCATCCATCAATTGACAGACACAGGAGGTAAATCGGAAGATATGAATGTTAGTTAATTAAATTATCTCTTAGAAAATTGAAATCTTTTTCTTGCTTTCGCCTGTCCGTATTTCTTTCGTTCAACCATTCTTGGATCTCTTGTAAGCAAACCTTCAATCTTTAATGATGGTCTGAAATCTGGATTTATATCTACAAGTGCCCTTGCAATTCCTAATCTTATTGCCTGTGCCTGACCAGTTGATCCACCGCCTTTAACTGTAATATAAGAATCGTATTTACCTTTAGTTTCAGTTACTGTAAATGGTTTGGAAATATCCTGTCTGCTTTCTAATAACGGGAATGCTTTCTCAAACTCTTTATTGTTAATTAATATTTTTCCGTTTCCAACTTTAAGAATCACTCTTGCAACGGAAGTTTTTCTTCTTCCAACATAAATTCTGTCTGCCATCAATTCTCCGTTAAGCTTAATATTTCAGGTTTCTGTGCTTTGTGAGGATGCTGTTCTCCGGTATAAACTTTAAGCTTGGTTATTAATTTTTTGCCCAGCCTGTTTTTTGGTAACATACCTCTTACTGCTTCTTCGATCACAAACTCAGGTTTTTTAGATTTCATTTCTTCATAAGATCTTATCTTTTGTCCGCCGGGATACATACTATGCCAAATATATTTTTTTAACTGCTCTCTCTTCCCGGTCATTTTAACTTTATCAGCATTTATAACAATTACAAAATCGCCGGTGTCCATATTTGGAGTAAAAATTGGTTTGGTTTTTCCACGAATAACTGAAGCTACTCTTGAAGCAAGTCTGCCCAAAACCTGATCTTTAGCATCAACCAAATACCATTTCTTGGCTGCATCCTCAGTCTTTATAAATCTTGTCATTCTTTCCTTTTTCAAAATACAATCCTCCGGTTAACAAATTCTTTTTTGAAGCTGCAAAAAATAAGCTAATACCCTCAAAGAGTCAAGATTTTTCAGAGCCATTACTTCATAGCAGTCAACTTGTAACTTCTGAAAGTAGCAATCCATTGATAATTGACCTTGTTTATTTTTTACAAAACAAGTTTTTACATAACCATTGTATTTGAAGCCCGAATCAAAATCCGTAATTTTGTTCACTAAAAACTAACAAAACTCGTTACAATTAAAGCCTGATATGAAAATTCTTATAACCGGAGGATCGGGATTTCTAGGAATAAACCTTATTCGTTACCTGCATTCAAAGGGAAATCAAATAAAATCTCTGGACCTTGTTGATTTTGATTATCCAGATATGAAGGGAAAAATTGAAGCAATAAAAGGTGATATAAGAGATAAAAATAAAGTCGATGAGGCAGTCGAAGGCGTTGATATAATTATTCACACTGCTGCAGCCCTTCCACTTTATACTGAAGAAGAAATATTTTCAACGGATGTTACCGGTACAAAAAATATGCTCGAAGCTTCTGAAAAGTTTAAGATTGATCGCTTCATTCATGTTTCATCAACTGCAGTATATGGAATACCTGATCATCATCCACTATATGAAACGGATAAATTAGACGGTGTCGGTCCATACGGCAAAGCAAAAATTCAAGCTGAGGAAGAATGTCTGAAATTCAGAAACAAAGGAATGTGTGTTCCTATACTTCGTCCAAAATCTTTTATCGGCCCCGAACGTTTAGGAGTTTTCGATCTTCTTTATGACTGGGCAAAAGATGGTCGTGGTTTTCCAATGATAGGAAAAGGAAATAATCGCTACCAGCTTTTGGATGTAGAAGATCTTTGCGAAGCGATTTATCTCTGCTGCACTCTCGATAAAAAAATTGTGAATGATACTTTCAACATTGGCGCAAAAGAATTCACTACAATGAAAGAAGATTACCAGGCAGTTCTCGATTATGCAGGGCACGGTAAAAAAATAAAAGGACTTCCTGAAAAACCAATTATATGGACATTAAAAATTCTTGAAGCATTTAAACTTTCACCTCTTTATAAATGGGTTTATGAAACAGCTTCAAAAGATTCGTTTGTGTCAATTGAAAAAGCTGAGAAAGTTCTCGGTTTCAAACCA
>Ga0214473_10006509_pt1 | contig 13919 bp, 5 predicted proteins | sample RVTome_7_FD_203509 | JGI IMG/M metagenome (GOLD analysis project Ga0214473, IMG submission 203509) | Soil microbial communities from uranium-contaminated site in the Upper Colorado River Basin, Wyoming, United States - RVT98D197 | ecosystem: Environmental > Terrestrial > Soil > Contaminated >... | reverse complement strand
CCGGGATATTTGGCCGGCCACCGCTGCCGTTGCACGCATAACTTGAGCCGGTCAAAGCATAACTATACAAATGACTGGTGGAATAATAATTCTCCATACAGGTCTGGCCCTGGATCTTGCCGAAATCAGCGCCAGTGCATTCATCTTGAGAATAATGATTCTGAAAATAGCCGTTTATTTCCGTTGGTGATGAGCCGTCTCCCCAGTCAATCTTTAGAGTCTTAATCGGCATGGCGTTTTTATCCGCGGCAAAATAGAATTTAACATTTGCCAGTAATTGCTGATCAACGCTTATATTAGAGCCACCGCTATTATTATTGATAGTAATAATGTCAACTGGGCTATTTACTCTAATATTATTGTCACCGACAGCATAGATTTTTGGCGATGTTGGCGGATTGATTAAACCTGTTTTATTGCTCACATTCCAAGTACCCGCTGGATAATTAGTATAGGCATTGCCGTTATTAGGCCATTGATATGCAAAGTAGGCTCTGGCAAAAAGATATTTTAATTGTTCTCTTCCATTCGTATAATTTTTATTGCTAGCCGCTTCTCCACCACTGCCACATGTGCCTCCACCACAATCAGTAGAGCTATTACAGGGGCCGCCAGCGTTAGTTCCTCCGCTGCAGACCTTGCCAACCCCCACGCAAACCCCGATAACCGGTGGATTAACGCTTACGTCTTTACAATCCGGGTCGCTGACCTGGCATTCTTGGCCGTCTTTTGACCCGCCACCCAAACACATTCTTTTCTGGCAATCGCCCTCACAGGCATAAGCAGCGCCCGCATTATATAAAGGTGATTCATTGGTTGCTGAAAAACTATCGCCGATAAACCATTGTTTATCATCAGGGCCTAATTCATTCAAATATTCTGAACACATGCCAAACGGCGGATTGCGCTGTTCATACGTATAATTAAGATCGGGGTTACCGCCTGAAAGATCAGCCACGGTGTAATCGCTGCCTGACCAGATATTATCAGTCCAGGCAACGTTGTCATTATTATCAACCACTTGTGCTAACTTGATACACGGTTCTGTTATATAAAATCTGGCAATGTATGAGACGCCCTCATTATTCCACGATCCACCGCTGATCATATCTCTTATTCTGACTTTATAGGAGATTAATTCATTGCTACTATTAAACTTTAATCTAATACGCGCATCATTTAAAGGATAGCCATTAGATAAGGGCTGTCCGTCCCAAGCTGACGGACAGACATCGGAAAAACTAGTAAAGCCATTTCCCCAAGAAGTATCAGTACAATGGGTGCACCAATCATAAGGATAAATGGATGGATCTTGTGTCGGCGTACAATTGTTTTCCGAAGTTATAATTAAATCAGGATAAGTATGATTGGCCGTTCGATTCATCCCTGAATTTACTTCGTTTTGATCTTCTCCGGCTACGACCCAAAAGACGACATGGTCAATTATTTCCTTTTTCAAATGATATTCCGGAGAACTCGCTGGGATTTTCCATTCAATTTCATTTACTAAATTATCAATACTCGCATTACCATCGTCATCATCACAAGCGCCACCCAAAAGAAATGGTGAGGTATCATAATGGGCGACGTTAATATAATCATCTCCACAAGTTAAGGTCTCACAAGTTTGAGCTGTTGGTACGCCAGAACAGCTATAGGTCGGACAGGTGGTCACTCCGGTTATGCAAATATTATTGCCAGTGGCTGTATCACTAATTGAATACTTATAACATGGAGAATTACTGTCAGTTACTACACAATAACCATCAGCGCAGCTGCCGCCTGGACATTCATTATTATTACTACAACCATAACCATTATTACTCCCGCCCAAGCAACGTTTCACCGCTGCAAAGGAGGCATAAAAATCTCTTTTGTTATCATTAAAATAATAAGGAGCAGAAGGATTACTGCTTTGACGTAGGTTTGTTTGATCTGCAGGCGGATTATTACTCCAGTTACCAGCTTCTAAAATATATAAATTACTATTGGAAACAGCGCAGGCTTCTTGAGCCGCACTGATTGAATTATTTGGATTATCCTGACAAGCGCCGCCGTCTGGTGCACCGCAATTCGTCGGCTTGGTGGAATTATCATTGCAGCCATTTATGGCAATCGGAGTAGATGTCGGACTAGCTGACGTCGGGCAACAAACTGGTACTTGCATCTTGCCTTCTGCCTGGACGCAATAATATTCATTATCGCTGGCTGGCACATAACCGGCTTCAATAAATTGATTGTTAATATCGGAAATGCCGCTGATGACATCCTGCATCAGCCAGGTAGTACAAGCAGGCTCGCCGTCATTAACCAGTCGGGAATTATCCGTATCCAGGCAATAGCCGCCCCAATTAAGATAGTTGGTGGATTTGGTTTTTTGGTAAACAATCTCGGTCTCGCCGCTGGAATTATCAGTAAGGCTTTCTGGCGGAATAACCTCTTCGCCGAAATAAATAGTCTTGATGCCATTGGCGTATTCCACTTTTTTATAAGCCCCTTCACAGCTGGTCGGTTCACCGCCAATGGTGGCTTCCAGCACCGGATTGGTGGGACTGACCGAACCATTATAATATTTGTCAAAAGAATCCTGGTCTTCGATACAGACATTGGCGGCGCTGTAGTATTGCTGTTGTGACAGCCAGGCGTCATAGGGATAAGGCGAATCTGCACTGGCATAGCCCCGGGCTTCAGACTTTAAGCCGATTTCACAAGTAAAGGCATTATCAGCCCCGCATTGATCCCCGAAAACATCGGTTGAATCTGTACAATCGGTTGTATTACCGAATTCAGAACAATGCAGGCCAGTACCATCAATTCCAATAAAACAATTATTGTCTTTCCAATAACCACCCAAGGTGTCTTCACAATTAGTTTGACCGGTTGCTTCAATAACACTGACCAAGCGAAAGGCCGGGATTTCACCGCTGCTCATATCCCAAGAGACCATGGAATTAATCGGATATTTATTAAATAAGCTATAGCCGGAATATTCTTCGCCGCCCCAGCTGGTGTCGCGATCTTTATACTTGTCCTCGGTCAATTTTTGAGGCGTGACTCCGGAAATATAATTAGCGCATTGCCCACTGCCGCCAGAGCTTACCGAATACTCGTTACACAGCGCCAGTTGCGAACATTGCTCTTCAAAACTATTGCTGGTGGGGTTGAAATTAAAAACACTGCTGATGCAACTGTACCATTCAGAACAGGTCCTGTCCCGATTAACTTTAATAATGGTATTACTGTCACAGCCCGGTTCATTGTTGCTGCAGGTCTCGGGATCGACCAGGGCCCCGTTTTGGGAATTGCTGTCCTGGTAGCTTACGAAGCTGTCATATGAGACGCTGGCATTGGCAGTATCATTGAAAAGCACGCAACCTTGCTTAAGGCTGGCCTGACCGCTGCAGGTTTGCTTGTCTAATTTGCTGTTATTCAAATAATAATATGGCTCAATCTCCTTAAAAATAAAATCGTCAAAAAGCACCTGCTCATTACTATTGCTTATTCCTGGATCATCAATCAGGCCGAAATAAACATTGCAGGTCACCGCTGCTGTGGCCATGCTGGCAACCGTTAGCTGGCCGCCATATTCATTAAATGAAGTGTCTGGCTCAACAATGATGTCAATAAATGCCTGATTTGGGTTATTGTCATTAAATTGATTATCTGAGGAATTGAAAGAAACATTGCTGCCAGCGGGACAATTGACGATGAATTTAGCGTCCAGCTGATTGTCGGGTAAATTTGGGGCTGACTGGCCTACCCGTCTCGCACTGATGGCTAAACGATAATTAACGTCTTTCTCAAAAGTGACTGCCTGTCCGAAAGAATCTGTCGGATAATCATAAATCGTAATAACTCCTACAGAACCATTTACCCCGCCTGTCGGATAATAACCAACTGGATTAGCAGTTGGCAAACCGTTACCAACCTCGTTATAAAAATCTGGAATATTATCGTTATCATAATCCTGTTCAAGGCCTGGATTTTTTATTAAATTTGCTCCGGTTGAAGCATAGGGATCAATAAACTTCGTACAGCCTGATTGTTCATTTGGACAAAGACCGGCCCAGCCATCATAATTGGTGGCGTCAGTAGCAGAATAGAGGTTATAGTCAGTGCCGCCGTAACACGCCTCGGTCGTGCCTTGTCTGAACCAGCCGGTAATTTGCTGATTACCGACATTTTTATTTAACTGATATTCGCACAAGCGATTGCCAGGATCAAAATAATAATAAGAATTATTTTCACCGCGGTATTCTTCGCAGAACAGCTCTTCATCCAGACAGAGCGTCTGGCCATATTGGTCAGGATCATTCTTTAAATAGACATTTTCATAAGATTCTACAGTATCAGGTGTGGTTGACCGATCAAGGCTGGGCTGGCCAAGAGTCTGACAGCCCTTGGCTGTGGAATTACAGCCTTTATTTTCATCGTTGACTAAATAAATATAGTTATCAGCCGGAACGGTAATGTCATCGGCTAAGCTTACGTTGGTATTATTAAATTCCTCCTCAAAAGGCGAGGCAGAATTATAAGTATCAATCATTGCCTCACAACCGACTGCTTCCTCACTGCATAAATTAGTGAAAGAATGCAGATAAGTCGTATTATTGTTGCTGTCGGTATATTCCTGGCAGTTTAACATTGCCCCGATAAAGGTCCGATTACCAGTGCTGCCATTAACTTCACCTAAAGGATTATTATAAGGATTATCACAAGAAACCGGGGTATTCCAGGAATCTTTTATTAAATATAAATTATTATTTAATTCTCTGATAATGACGCTGTCAACATAAAAAAGTCCGGACTGGCTGTTAACATAAAATATTGCATTGTTTGGATTAATCTCTTCGGTTAAGACAACTGGCCCGAAAGTCAGCTGCTGCCATTCATCAGTCAAGATCGTACTGCCAAAATCAAGAATTATCGTGCCGCCATTCCCGATTTTCGGACTGATAACATCAGAGCCGCTGCCGTCTTTTTTTGCCACCATCACTACTTGGTATTCTTTACCCACAATTAAATCTAAGTTATTGGCAATGAACTCAAGGTCTGGCTCGGTAAAAATATAATGGTTATTGTTGCTCTTTATTGAATGGCCGTTGAGATAAACCGAGGCATTGCTGATTGTTCCCTGCTCCCAGCCCTGAGTGGCGCCATCTTCAAAATCGTCGCTAAAAACCGTTCTGACATTACCAGAAGTATTACCACGATATAATCGACAGCCAGCTGATTGGGCGGAACAACTCGTCCCTTCGGAGGGAACGGCGTTATATAAAATATTGGTTGTTGTTCTGCGGAAAGGATGACAATCGTCTGAAGCGGTAATGGTCCGATCTTGCAGCCGGAAATAACTGCTGCCGTCAAGCCCGAAAAATTCCCGGCAATTAGGATTATTATCAGCCGGGTCGCAAATTTGTTGATTAATTGCTGTATCCTGACAGATAATTTGTTCGACTGGCACCCCAAGGTTTACGTTTGTACACGGGCTATTATTTTGATTACTCTGTAATAAGTCCCAAGTTTTTAACTGATAACCAGAAGTATCAGATCCCTCCCAGGTATAATAAGTTGTGACATTATTATTTGTCGGCAAGACGCATTGCCTAATGTAGGAATAATATTCTTTGCCCTCGCCGCCCTGAGCGACCTCGTCAAGGTTGGTAAATTCTTCACAGCTTAATTCGCTGGCACTGCAGCTGGTCGCGGTCTCAGCAATTAAATTTTTGCTTTCCGGTTCAGCGGGATTGGTGGGGGTGCTTTCCAAATAATCAAAATAATTCGGATCTTGTTGATAGGTCTGATAGCCAACGCACCCGGCTGGACAAAAATCTTCAGCCTTGGCAATGCCCGGGACTACTGGATCGCCATTGGCCGGCTCGTAAAGCTGACAACCGACTTCTTCCGACTGACAATAAAGAGCAGAGCTGGCGCAGTTATTATCCCCGCTTTGGACGCAATATTGAATGTCCGAGCGCCAGAAAAAGCCGGCATTGGCACAAGTTGTCTCCGTATTATAAGCGGAAATCTTTTGGGTATAGCCCTGACATTCATAATAATCCGGCGCCTTCTTAAGATAAGTTAAATTAACTGCGCCGTAATCATAATAATTGGTCGGGGTCTGGGATTTTTCTAATTGGATGTTATCAAACCAGGCCGGAGTTGGCTCTGACGATTGATCGGGTTGAGCGTATAAATAAATATTAATACCAAAAGGATATTCTTCATTGGGGTTAGCTAAAAAGGTCAGGCTTAAATAATACCAGCCATTATTGTTTGAGGCAGTGGCACTGGTGTCCGCGAAAACTATTAGGCTATTATTGGTTGATTCAATTTTTTCGCCATAGTAACTATAGACTTCGCCTAAATCATTATTATTTAAATTTTTTACTTCAATCACCGGCTGTTCACCGTTATTGATCAATTTTGCCCAGCCAGAAACAGTATAAAATTCATAAGGAATTATTTCTAAACTGCCGGCATAATCTATAGTATCGCCATCATCATTTAAAACCGCTTTACTGTTATTTAAACCAACGTTTTCATATTGCGAAACCCCAGACCACATGTCTGGTGAGTCATCATTATCTTCATCTATTTCAAAACTGCCGTTATACAATAAATTACTGCCAGAAACAGTTCTGATGAACTGACTGCAACCAGTTTCGCTGGCTTCACATTCGTCAACGTTGCGATTAAAATAAATTCGGGAATCGTCCTGCCACGACCAATTTTCCCCGCTTTTTTCCTGGCTTTGGGCATACCACTGGCAGCCGGCCGCGGCTTCCGGACAAGTCTCGAGACTTGATTTTACATAAGACTCGCTGGTATTATCGCTGACTTTGGTCAAAGTCTCACAGCTGTCAAACCAAGGGTCGCACTGATCGCCACCCAAGCGCCAGATATTTTTCTCTTTGGTACAATAGCCAAAAGCGCCGGTTTCACAACTGCCGTCATCTTTTTCCTTGATACAGCTCGGGCTGTCCACACAATATTGAGTCCGGTTATTTGACTGTGAACTTTCTAAGAAGGGGCTATTGACGCTGGCTAAGCATTGAGCATTTGGCGATTTTAAAATCCAATTAGGATCAACCAAGTGATAAAACGGCGAGGCCGGAGCGTTAAAATCAGAAATTGCCTGCTGTAAAGTGACGCTACCATCAGACAAAGTTGCAGCAATTTCCCAGCCTAAAGGGACAATCCTGGCCAGACGCAATTTTTGTAAATTACTATAACATAAAGCGCTTTGCCAGCAATAAACCTGATCTTTATTCTGATCGTCGGCCGGGCCGATAAACGGCAATGAACCGTCAATCAACCCGTTATTGATTGCTTCCTGAATGCTTAAGGGCGGGTCTTGATTGATCGCCGTATAAAAATTATTGCTTAAAACGCAATTATTTAATTTATTAAAAGAAATATCGCCGGTATTACAAGTGACAAAATCCTCAAGCAGCTGATAATCTTGCAAAGTGCTTATTGTGGGGGTTAATAAGTCGGAAAAAGACGCGGCCGCCTGGGCCGGCGTATAGCCTCCGGAATAATATACACTACTGCCAAAACCAGCAGTACCAGCACCGCCTGCGCCTCCGCCCGGTTGTCCTGATGGTGTCAGCTTTGCCAGGCCCTCCCTTAGCCACCTGTTCATTAGTTGGGAGATAAAACTATTGGTAAATTGGGAAATAAAAGGCCCGATTAAATTATTTGAAGTAAATGCCCAACTAAAAGAAGCCTGTTGCAAGGCTTTGTCGGGATTTTCCGGGACGAGCTGACTGGCTTGCTCGGAAACTAAATCAGCCGGAGTTTTTATGGTTTTAGTAATTAATGATTCAACTCCCAGCCAATCGCTTTTTAATCTATTAATGGTTGCTTCTTGTTCTGCTTCGGTCTGCCGTTCTTTCATTTTATTATAGGTCAGCAGATATTCGCCGATTTGTGAGCCTTGGGGCGATAAGGAAAAAGCAATATAATCCTGCCATTGGCCCTGAGCCATTTTGGCAGAAAATTCTTCCCAGTTATTGACAATATCATTCCATTCGCATTTTGGCGCCGGCGGTTCCAAGGTTGACAATAATGTTGCCTGGATATTTAATTTTACGTTTAGATCGGGATTGCATAAATTCAGGCCAATGGCGTTCTCCCAGTCTTGCGACAATGTCCCAATGAAATCTCCGGCGGCCGTATTGGCGGAGTCCCTTAAATCTTCCAAAACACTCTTGGTGCTAAATAATGGTTTGCCGCCTGGCCCCCTAGTAACTAAATCAGTGGCCAACTTTGTGGCAAACTGCCTGGCGAACATTTGCAAGGAATTAGCAACTGCCTGGGTTTTTATTAACTCCCAGTTTTTCTGAATCGCTTTCCAAATGGTATTTCTGGCGGTTTCAGCAAAGAATTTCCAAATCGATGCACTTAGCGCTTCGCCGGGAAAAGCATAGGTCCTGGCGGTCAAAAAAATAAAATTAAAAGAGAATAATATGAAAAATATCAGTAATCCCAGAATAATTCTTTTTGACCACTTTTTTTGCATGCTTATAAACTATTAATTAACTGCTGCCAGGCAGCGATAATCTCTTGATCAGACATTTGTGCCAAATCAGCTTCGGTTGCCCCGCCGGAAATTAAAACTTGTTTTATCTGTTCAACGTTATAATTTAGTAATTCGTCTTTATTGACGTTTGCCGGTAAGCTTAAATTAGTATTGGCAGAATTATTTTGATTAATTACGTCTGAATATAACTGGATTAAGGTCTGGTCATCAATGCTATTTAATTCCGCCTCGCTGACGCCGCTCGCGATGAGCGATTGCCTGATCGCTTGAGCCAGAGACGCTTGACCGGCCTGATCCTCGGCATTCAATAAATTATTTAGATTAACGTTTTGATTATAATTTTGCGCTGTACAAATACGCCCCTCTGGACAGCTAGGATCGCTATTCTTAGAGACTTCCGTATAGTCATCAATCCCGTCAGAATCGCTGTCTTCAAGATAAGGGCTGGTTTTATAAATATTTAGCTCATCATAATCGGATAAATTATCATGGTCAGTATCCATGAGCTTACTGGCATAATTCCCATTAAGCCGAGATAATTGGCTGATTAAATTTTGATTAGTTAAGCTTAGATTAAGGATAAACGGTGACTTTAAATAGTTATTTAACTGCCAAAACCCTAAAAATAATGCTAAAACGCCAAAAATAACCAAAAAACCAACTATGGCCTTTGGTTCTTTTCTTGGTCGCATTTTCGGTTCAGCCATGATATGAAATTATAGTAATATTATATAACAAAAATTGGTTTATCACAACGTTAAATTGAGAAATAATTCTATCCATCTGTCAATACTAAGCTCTTGAGCTCTAATTGACTCTTTGATATCTAATTTTTTAAAAAGCTGGTCGATTTCCCCGGGCTGATTCTGATAAACGTTCTGCAGATTATTTTTCAATTTTTTTCTTCTCGCGGCAAATCCTACTTTAACTAATTTAAAAAAACCGGTTTCATCAAAATTTTCTGCTAACTGATATTTTTTATAATAATTTATTGTTTTGATTTTAACCAAAGCCGAATCAACCTGGGGCTGAGGCCAGAAACAATCTTTGGCGATTAACTTATCGATGATCGGCTCGCCATAAAATTGCCCCATCACCGAAAGCAAGCTCATTTGGCCAGGTTTGGCCACCAGTCTCTCTGCCAGTTCTGCCTGCAATAGTAAAATCAGCAGCTTAGGCCTCGGGGGATAAGCTAAAAATTTTCTCAGAAAAAACGAACTGATGTTATAAGGCAGATTGGCAATAACTTTATAATCATAGATTCCGTCGTTAATTTCTTTGGCGGTTAATAGTTTAATTATTTCTTCGTTTTTTATTTTTAAAATATCTTGGTTAATAATTTTCAAGTTTGGACTAACCGCGGCAATTTTATTCAAAACTGGTAAAAATTTTCGATCAAGCTCGATGGAAATTACTTTTTGAGAAGTCGCCAGCAAGCCGGTGGTTAGGGTTCCCAGTCCCGGACCAACTTCCATAATTAAATCTCGGCTGTTTAAATCGACGGCCCTGATAATATCCTGATAAACGTTTTCGGCAATCAAAAAATTCTGACCTTTTGAGTGGTCAGGTTTTATTTTGTATTTTTGGCAGAGATACTTGATTTGATTTAAATAATTCATAGGTGGGTGTGGTTAGGAAGGGGCGGGGTTACCCCGCCCCTTCCTAACCACTTCTTTTAGAGTAAGGCATATAAAACACTCATTCCCCCGGCGAGGATAAAAGCTAAGTAAAAAACTACGAAACTTTCCTGGCCAACCGCTAATAAAAATAAATAAATAATCACGCAGGCCAGGACCTTGCCAACTGCTAAACTAGTTTCAAAAAAGGTGGTCGTGCTCAAAATTTTATGATCACGCGCTTTTTTATAGGTGATCGCCATTAACGGTATGCCAATTAGATTTCTTGATAATTTTGACAAAGAGTCCATCAAAAATATGCCCAAAGGCGTGGCCATAAAAATCCTTAATACCCAAGAAGCTGAATTGATCGCCGCCCCGGTGCCCAAGACTCTCTTTTTATTTTTCGTGTCCGTAATTCTCCCTAAAAAGAAGGTTAGAATAATAGTCACCAAAGTTGCCAAAGTCATTACTACGCCGATAGAAAAATAGCTGGCGATTATCAAGGAAACGAAAATTGGCCAAACCACCATAAAAATAAGCTCCTCGCCATAACCGATATAAGCTAAAAATGCTCCCCGGTTTTTTCTCATCACCATCATTTTAAAAACCTCGCCGTAGGGAAACGCCCGGGGCCGGAAAACCTCCTTGGTTAATAAAAGCGGTACATTGGAAGCTAAAAATAATAGCGAGGCAATTATAAAAAGCAGTTTAAACCCCCCCAGGGTAATTAGAATCCCGCCGCTTATTGGTCCGATTATATAAACAGCGGAAATTATAATAGTCATCAGGCTAATTTGCCGGCCTTGAAATTTAGCAGTGGAATGTTTGGCAAAATCAGCGTGATATGATGGCCAGTACAAAGCCTTCTGCAAAGCATAAGCCAGAGGCGCCAGGATTATTAACTGCGGGTATTTCGGTAGCAGAAACAGACAAAGATAAAATAAAATTAAAAATATGGTGCTGACAAAAATACTCACCTCATAACCGTGTTTGGCGGCGTAAGCTGCCCCTAAGGGATTTAGAAAAATATAAAGCAGATAAACCACCAGGAAAAAAAGCATGACTTGGGATAAGGTATAGCCAATCTTATATAAAAAAATTGGCTCGTAAATCAGCACCATCGCCAAGGTAAAATTCATGATCAGCGAAGACCAAAAAAGCTCCTTGACCTCGGCCTGGAGATTCTTTGGTAAAAAACTTTTTAAGCTGATCATTTTTTTCTTTTAATAATTATAACATATCAATAAAAAAATAAGTAGATTTTTTAGTCTAGACTAATTTTAAGCGGCCCCGGTCGCAGAATTTTTATTTTTTTGTTTTCTATCTTTATCACGGTTGAGGGCCTGGTCTTTGGCAGCCGGCCAGCATCCAAAATCAAATCCGGCTGAAATTTTTTATTTTTAAAATAGCCGATAATCTCCCTGGTTGAGTAGGCTGCTGGCTGGCCGGAAAGATTGGCTGAAGTCGTAACTAAGGGCCGCTTTAATTCTTTCACTAATTGCGCCACGAGCGGCTGCCGTGAAATTCTCATTCCTAAGGTTTTATTATTACCGACGGGGTCAAGAAAAACTTTTTGTCGTTGATTTCTTACAGCCAGCACCAAAGTCAATGGTCCGGGCCAATATTTTTTGGCTAGTTTCCACGAGCGCTTATCAAATTTCCCGTATTTTTTGGCCATGGTAAAATCAGCGACCAAAACAGTCACGGCTTTATTCGGTTTCCTTTTTTTAATTTTAAATATTTTTTTCAGGCTGCTTCTTTTGGTCGCATCACCGCCCAGACCATAGCTGGTTTCGGTAGGATAAACTAGCACCCCTCCCTGCTTCAATAACTTAACCGCCTCTTTAATGGCTGGCTGATAGTTTTCATTATTTATTTTTAAAATTTTCATAGTTGACTAAAAACTCCTTTGGTGATATTTTTATTAATAATAATATTAATATATTATTTAAATTATTTAAAGTAATTTAGATAATTTTCCTAAAAATATTATTAAAGATCATTTTAAACAATTAGGCTTAAAAACCGTCATAAATTTCTTTTCCGGTTTGAAAAAATTGATTAAACCGGCTTTATTTTTTTTAGCCGTAATCGGCTGGCCTTTTAAAATCCTTTTAAAATTATTATTAAAATTAGTTTTAGTCAACCTTTATCGCCTTTATCTAATATTGAAAAATATTTTTATAAAAATTATCGGGCCTGGGCAGAAAGCCAAACTCGAGGTGATAATGAAATTCGGTCCGCTTTTAATTTTTTGTCTGATTATCTCCTGGGTGCTAATTGACAAGTTGCGCCTGGATAAAATAACTGCTGAAGAAATTGGCACTAAGTCAATCTTAAATATTATTGCGGTAAAAAATGAAGATTATAGTCTTGATGAAGAAATTGTCGAGGGCCCGCTAGTCGCTCAAAAAAATGAACAATTGTCTTATCTAGAGGATGAAGCAATTCAAGCCCTTTCTCCATCCCCAATTGATTTAAGTGAGGGGCTGGCTTATATAACTCAAGATGAATCAATTCTGGCCTCGCCCTCTACCCCCGGCAATCTAGTCGTAACCACCCGGACGGAAATTATTGACTATGCCGTTCAAAATGGAGACACCATAAGCACCATTGCCCAGCGATTTGGCATTAGCATAAATACTATCTTATGGGCAAATAATTTGTCATATAATAGCTTAATAAAACCCGGTCAAACTTTAAAAATTTTGCCGACTACCGGGATTATTTATAAAGTCGCCAAGGGCGATAATTTGCCAGCGCTCGCCAAAAAATACCAAGCTGATATTAATAAAATTATCGAATTCAATAAGCTAGCCAGCGCCGCCAGTATTCAAATTGGCCAGAATTTAATTATCCCCGAAGGGATAAAACCAGCAACCTATATTCCGGCTTCAGCGCCAACTATCAAAAATATTTTTGTCCCGCCAGCCGCTAGCTCAAATACAAAATTGCTTTGGCCGGTTGGTGCTAAATACATCACCCAGTACTTCACTTGGCGACATAGCGGTGTTGACATTGGCGCTAAGTCAGGAACGGCCATCTATGCTGCAGAAAACGGCAAGGTTGAGCGGGCTGGCTGGACGACTGGTTATGGTTATAACGTGGTAATTAATCATGGCAATGGGATGAAGACGCTTTATGGCCATGCTTCAAAACTATATGTGGCGGCTGGTGACAGTGTTTCTCGCGGTCAAGTCATCGCGGCTGTTGGCTCAACCGGTTGGTCGACCGGGCCACATTTACATTTTGAAGTTACGATTAGCGGCGTAAGAAGAAATCCTTTGAATTATATAAGGTAATATTTTAGCGGAAGATTTCAAGCTGTCCAAAAGTGCCCTTTTGTCATTTCGACTGGAGCGTAGCGGAATGGAGAAATCGTTTATTTCACAAATTTTAATTATAAAGGGATTTCTCGTCCTTCGACTTCGCTCAGGACGCTCGAAATGCCAATTGTTGAACAGTCTGAAATCTTTCGCTAATTAAACTTACGTCCTCATAGTGAAATGCCTGCCCGCCGCCTTCTCTGCCCCGGTAGCTCAATGGATAGAGCGCTTGGCTTCGGACCAAGAGGTTAGGGGTTCGACTCCTCTCCGGGGCGAATGCTTTGGCAGGCCCGCCTAAAAAATTTTTGGCGGGCAGGCTGGGATATCACGGTCCGCCAGCTGGCGGATTGTTGGGGGTTTGCCGCCAATACAATAAAAATTAATATAAGAAGGCGGCATCCCGCCAAAGGCGGGACGAATCCTGGT
>Ga0214473_10006508_pt1 | contig 13919 bp, 14 predicted proteins | sample RVTome_7_FD_203509 | JGI IMG/M metagenome (GOLD analysis project Ga0214473, IMG submission 203509) | Soil microbial communities from uranium-contaminated site in the Upper Colorado River Basin, Wyoming, United States - RVT98D197 | ecosystem: Environmental > Terrestrial > Soil > Contaminated >... | reverse complement strand
CGAATACGTCTTCTACATGCTGGACGACGCCATCGACCTCTTGCCGCCGGCCAAGCTCCACCAGATCGCCAAAAAGTACCTCGATATCAAGAGCCTTCGCCCCGATAGCGAGATCAAAGGAAAGGCGAACCTGGTCACGGCCGTGAAGGACTTCGACAAGGCGAGCCGCGCCGGCGAGTACTACGAGTCCTTCATGGTCAACTCCAAGAACTACATGGAGCAGTCCACGGGAACGACGGCCTTCATCGCCGAGTACCGCCGACTCCTCGACCGCTGCGTGGCCGAGGAGAAGAAGGCGAAGCCTGCCGAGGCGAGGGAGGCTTTCGACATCCTCTTCGGGTTGCTCGACTACATCGACGAGTGCAACGACGACGTCATCTTCTTCGCCGACGAGGGCGGGTCGTGGCAGGTCGGCGTAGACTGGGAGCGGGTCTTGCCACCGTGGTTCAGGGTCCTGTCAGCCACGGCTTCATCCGAGGAGTACGCCGAACGGATCGCCGCGCTCCTTGAACACCACTACAACTACGGCCGCGAAAAGATGCTCGCCGTCGCCCGCAAGACCGCGACGTCCGAGCAGCGCCAAGCCCTGGCTGATGCGCCAGACAGGCAAGCAAGACGGCGCCGTGGAGGAACGAAGCCATGAGCGAGTACCAGTACTACGAGTTCCAGGCGATCGACCGCCCGCTCACGGCGAAGGAGATGAGCGAGCTGCGGTCCTACTCCTCGCGAGCTCGTATCAGCGCAACGGGGTTCGTCGTCGACTACGCCTGGGGCAGCTTCAAGGGCGACGAGGACGCGTGGATGGAGAAGTACTTCGACGCGTTCCTCTACCTTGCCAACTGGGGCACCCACGTCCTGAAGGTCCGGCTGCCGTCTCGTCTGCTCGACGCCGCGACTGCCAAAACCTACTGCGGCGGCGACAGCTCTTTCGTCCGTGAGAAGGCTGGCAAGGTCATCCTGTCGTTCGTGTCCCAGGACGAGGGAGGCGGTGACTGGGTCGAAGGCGAAGGGCACCTCTCGTCGATGATCTCGGTGCGAGCCGAGCTGGCGCGCGGCGATCTGCGGGCGCTCTACCTGGGCTGGCTCCTGCGAGCGCAGACCGGCGAGCTCGACGATGACGACACGGAGCCGCCGGTGCCTCCCGGCCTCGGACAGCTCAGTGCCTCCCTGGAGAGTCTGGCCGAGTTCCTGCGCATCGACGGCGATTTCCTGCATGTGGCCGCCGAGGCTAGCGCACCGATCGGTGATACCGGGCTCGACCGTGACGATGTGCGTGCCTGGGTCGGCGAGCTCCCGGCCAAGGAGAAGGACGAGCTCATCACGAACCTCGTGGTAGACGCCGACCACGCCCAGATCGCAGAGCTGCTGCAGCGGTTCCTCAAGGAGCGGACCGGGGACAACACCGCGGCGACCCCTGGAAGGACCGTGGGGCAGCTTCTTCGGGCAGCCGAGGCATACACGACGGAGCGCAAGCGCATCGAAGCCGAGAAGCGCGCCAAGGAGAAGTCTCGACGCGAGCGCGAGGCGGCCATCGCCCGCGAGAAGCACCTCGACAGCCTCGTCGGCCGCGAGGGCAGGCTCTGGACCGAGGTCGACAGCCTCGTGGCCACGAAGCAGCCCAAGAACTACGACCAGGCGGTGAAGATCCTCGTGGACATGCGGGACCTCGCCGCCCGCGGCAAGAGCGGCGACTTCGGTCTGCGAATCGAGGCGCTACGCCAGGCCCAAGCGAAGAAGCCATCCTTCATCGAGCGGCTCCGAAAGGCGGGGCTGTGATGGCGACGGGCAGACCCAGGAGACCAGCCGCGTCGGTTGGAAGGCGTCGGCCCAAGCCCAAGACCCCGGCCCGGGCTGCAAGCGCCGTGGACAAGATGGCTCCGACTGAGCTGCTCACGGTCCTGCGTGCTCTCTTGGCGAAGCACGCTGATCTCCGCACCGAGGCCGAGCAGATCGCCGTCGACATGATCTCGTCACCTTCCGTCGATGATGTCGCCGAGGATGTGCGCGGCGCGGTTACATCGCTGGGCATCGACTCCTTTCACGGGCGCGCCGGCAAGCAGCCGTGGGGCTACGTGGAGCCCAGCCAAGCCGCATGGGACCTTCTCGGCGAAGCGGTCGAGGACATCCTCGCCGATATGAAGCGGCGCATGGATCTCGGGCTGCACGAGGCCGCCGAGGCGATCTGCTGCGGCCTCGTGCTCGGCCTGCACAAGGCGGAGGGCGCGGGGTCAGACGGTCCACTGGGTTGGGCTCCAGACTTCCCCGCCGAGGAAGCCTGTCACGCGGTGGCCGAGTTGATCCGCGCATCTGCTACAAAGGACCGAGGCGCAACTCGCAACCGCCTCATCGAGGCCCTGGGCAGCCTGGTGCCGGGCTGGGAAGAGATGATCACGCGAGCGGCCGATCGCGCGATGAACAACCGGTGACGGCGACGTTGCACCCGACGCCTGCCAGGGTTGAAGTAGATCCGACGGGAGGCCCAATGCCTCCGAAGGACATGGAGGCGTTCGTTTGCTCTCGCTCATCATCAAGACCACCCAATTCTTCGTCTACCACCTGCTGATCGTGATCGTGGATCGCGTCAGCCGTCTCCCCCGCAGCGGCGTACAGCCCGAGGTCGAGCGGATCCTTCGGGAGAACCTCGCCCTCGAGGCCCAGGTCCGGGCGCTCGTGCTCGAGCTGAAGAGCGAGCGCGGCGCACGGCCGAAGGTGTCGCTCCGAACGAGGGCCGCGCAGGTGTTCGCGTACCTGCTGACCCGCGGCGACAGGGCCTTCCAGAACTACTACCTCTCCGCATCGGAGACGACCATCGCGAGGTGGGCGACGAAGCTCCGGCGTGGCCCATGGCCCTGGCGCAGGCGGAACCTGGGCGGCAGGCCGCCGCTCGCCCAGGAGCTGAAGGACCTCATCGTGAAGCTCAAGACCGACAACCCGACTGGGGAGCCCGCCGCATCAAGGACGAGCTCGCCCGTATGGGGATCAAGGTCTGCGAGCCCACGATCCAGAAGGTGCTGAAGGAGGCCGGGTTCAGCCCGAGGGGTGGCCACCCGCTGAACCTCGACAAGTGGCGTGCCTCGGTCAAGGACGCCATCTGGGCGCTCGACTTCTTCTTCGTCCGCCCGGCCAAGGGCGTGTGGCTGAACGTCCTGCTCGTCATCGACCTGCACACCCGCGAGATCCTCGAGCTGCGCGCCTGCGATGCCTGGGGCCCGACCGCAGAGTGGACCATCCGCACCTTCGCCGGCGCGATCCATCGTGAGGGCCGCCAGCCCAGCGCCGTCGTCCACGACCACGGTACCCACTTCCTCGGGCAGTTCGAGCGCCAGCTCCACATAACGTGCCTACTACAACGAGCACCGGGCGAACCAGGCCACCAACGGCCAGACGCCGGCGGCGTTCAGCCGTGGCTCACCGGGCGCGGAGGTGACCAGTCTCAACGATGTGCGGCAGCGCCGGCTGGTCCGCAGGCGCTTCGCTCACGGGCTGCTGAATGCCTACGAGCTGGTCGACGACGAACGGACCGCCGCCCGATCCGCGACGGCTATGATTGGCGGGCTGCGAAAAGGCATCCTCGGACGTCGATGGTGTGGTGTACCCTGGGCTCGATCCAGCCGGGGTCGCCGACGTCTTTGGCGGTCGTCGACGCCGGTTCAGCGCGGCGATACGGTGACCCAAGCCGCCACCGTGGGCACCCACGGGCCCCGCGTCGCGGCCTGTCAAGGAGCCGCGAGGGTTTCTTGGGACCAGCGAGAAAGACCGCCCCGTGGGGCAACAGGGCGCGTTCGGACCGTCGGCTCGCCACGCTGTTGACCAGGGGAAAACCGGCGCACGTCGGGCTGGTGTCCAACTGCGGCTCGGCCTTCACTGCCTGACCGAAAGGCTAATTCTTTCCGGTACTTCGCCCGCCAGCCGAGTTCCCAACTCGGTCTGCTCTCGACGCGTAAGGTTGTGAAAAAGGGTTGCTTGGGGAGCCACCGACGGCAACCTGATCGACAAGGTGGCTGCGCTGCGGAAGCTCTCGGTGGCCGAGCTGCGGGCTCGTTACCTGGAGCTCTTCGGCGAAGAGACCACCAGCCGCAACAAGGACTACCTCTTCAAGCGCATCGTTTACCGACTGCAGGAGCGGAAATACGGCGGGCTCACCCCGCGAGCCCGCGCGCGCGCAGAGCTTCTGGCAGAGGATGCGCCGATTCGCCGGCGCCTCTCGGCAGGCGCCGAAGGCGACGCGCCGGAGCTCGTGCGGCAGCCACCCAAGAGCCGCGACCCGCGCCTGCCCCCCGCCGGCGAGGAGCTCCGCCGCACGTTTGATGGGGCCGAGCACGTCGTGACCGTCCTCGATGATGGCTTCCTGTTCCGCGACAAGCGATACAAGAGCCTCTCGATCATCGCGCGTGAAATCAGCGGTACGAGGTGGAACGGCTACGGCTTCTTTGGCTTGCTGCAAAAGGCGTCCGCATGAGTGGCAACGGGACAACCGGAAAGAATGGAAACGGCAAGGCCTCTGCCGGTCCGGTGCGCTGCGCGATCTACACACGCAAGTCGACGACCGAGGGCCTCGACTCCGACTTCAACACGCTCGACGCACAGCGCGAGTCTGCCGAACACTACATCCGCGCGCAGGCGCACCAGAACTGGACGATCCTCCCCGCCCACTATGACGATGGCGGCTTCACCGGCGCGAACATCGAACGCCCCGCGCTGAAGCGTTTGCTCGACGACCTCGAGCGCGGCGACCTCGACATGGTCGTCGTCTACAAGGTCGATCGCCTCTCGCGTTCGCTGCTCGACTTCGCGCGTCTGATGGAGCGGTTCGACAAGAAGGGCGTCGGCTTCGTATCGGTCACCCAGAACTTCGACACGTCCTCGTCAATGGGCCGGCTGGTGCTCAACGTTTTGCTCAGCTTCGCCCAATTCGAGCGCGAGATGATCGCCGAGCGCACGCGGGACAAGATCCAGGCGGCGCGCCGGCGTGGAAAGTGGACGGGCGGCCAGGTCAGCCTTGGTTACGGCATCGACCCGGATCGACGCGGCCTCGTCGTCGTTCCAAAGGAAGCCGAGGTGGTGCGCACGATTTTCGACCTCTACTTGCAGACCCACTCGATCGGTTTCGTCACCGAGCGTCTGAACGAGCTCGGCATCACCACGAAGCGGCACGTCTCGAAGAAGACCGGTCGCGTCCGCGGCGGACGCTCCTGGAACAAGAGCAGCGTCTACCAGGTCCTCCGCAACCCGCTCTACATCGGCAAGGTCCGCAGCGCTGACGGGGAGCTGCACGAGGGCGAGCACGATTCGCTCGTTTCGGTCGAGGCCTTCGAGAAGGTGGCCGAGACCATGAGCCAGCGCAGCACGGGTCGCATCCGCAGGAGCCGGAAGACGGAGTACATCCTCACTGGCCTGCTCCGCTGTGGCCCCTGCGACGCGGCGATGACCTCTTCGCGCGGCACGAGCAGGAACGGCAAGAGGTACCGCTACTATCGCTGCGTCCACCAGCAGGAGAACGGTGGAAGCTGCCCCAGCGGGTTCCTGCCCGCGGCGGACATCGAGAACGCGGTCGTCGCGCAGGTGAAGGAGATCGCCACGCAGGGCGAGATGCGCCAGAAGATCCTCGACCGCTTCTTCAGCGACACGGGCGCATTGACCACGGCAGAGGCGACACGCGCGGGTCTACTCGCCCACATCGAGAACCTCAACGGGGAGTCGCGGCGGCTCCTCGCTGCCTTCCGAGATGCCGAGTCGGGCGGCGGCAAGACGCTCGCGAAGAGGCTCGGTGAGATCGAGACGGAGATCGACCACCTGCGCATCCAACTCGGCGAGGTTCAGGACCGCCTGCAGGGGCTCACCGCCGCGCAGCAGCAGGTCGATCGCGTGGCCCACTTGCTCGACAGCTTCGGAACGATCTGGGACGCGCTGGTGCCGCAGGAGCAGCGCGAGCTTCTGCACCTCTTGATCGAACGCATCGTGGTCGACCTCGACGCCGGCGGCTTCCGGATCGTCTTCCACGAGGTGCGTGTCGCGCCCACGCAGCCGCCCGCCGCGTTGCCGAGCACCGAGGAGGCCCGGGCGTGATGGACAGCGGCCTCGTCGCGTTCGCTACCAAGTCGCGCAAGCGAACCGCACGCGCACGCGCCGACCGCCGCTACCCCGCCCGTGTCGCCCGCCAGCTCGCCCTCGCGCACGCCCTCCAGCGCCGCGTCGACGATGGCGAGTTCGCTGACTACGCCGACATGGCGCGCGCCCTGGGCTTCAGCCGCGCCCGCATCACGCAGATGATGGACCTGCTGCTGCTCGCGCCGGCGATCCAGGAAGAGATCCTTTTCCTCGAGGTCGCGCCCGGCGCGCAGCCGATCAGCGAGCGGGCGCTTCGGAAGGTCCGCAAGCACATCGCGTGGCCGGCGCAACAGCGCGCCTGGGCCGAGATCCTCTCGTCGATCCGCGGGGTTGTTTGACATGCCACACGCCGCGAAGAGGCGATCCTCGACTTTTATCGACAGCGGATGCGGGCTGCTGGCGGGTTCACGCATGTGACGTCCACGCGCATCCTCATGCCCGCCGCCGATCGCACCTACTTCCACCTCGTCTACGGCACGCGCCACGTGAAGGGCCTCGTCGAGTTCCGCAAGGTCGAGGAGAAGGTCGTCCACGGGTAGGAGCAGGTTCGGCTGACTGCGAAGCAGGACCGGCGCGTGGAGAGAACCAGGCAGCACGAGCTGTTCGCGGCGGCCGTGATCACTCCGGGCGGCCCACAGTCGTTCGACGAGGAGCGGTCGAACCAGCAACGCGCTGCGATGGAGCGCCTGAGCACTTTGCTCCAGTCGAAACGCGAGGTCCCGTACCCCGCAAGCGCTCGCCACGTTGCTCGAGATGCCGCTCGTCTGGGAGTCGGACGTGAGGCGGTGATCGGGCTGCGCAGTGCCGGCGACCTCGATGTCTGGGGCCTGGAACCCCGCGAGCGGACGCCGAAGAAGGGCCACGTCCTCGTGCGGAAGGGCGCTGGCTGAGCGTACAGGAGGCGCAGCGTCGCAGCCCGTCCGCTGCGGGTGCCCCGCGTGTCAGCGCGCGGCGCCCTTCGCAGCCCGACGACCGATCGGATTGATCTCGTGGCTCTTGACGGCCGCCCGGTATCGCGAGCACTATAGCGTCCGCTTCATCTCGCCAGGGAGAGAGCACGACCACCATGGACACATCGACCGACTTCGCGGCCCTCGTTCGAAACCTGCGGGACCACCTCGGCCTCACGCAAGAGCAGTTCGCGCAAGAGCTCGGCGTCTCCTTCAGCACGGTGAATGTCTGGGAGAACGGCAAGCGCGAGCCGCTGCCATTCCTCAGGCGACGCCTGCTCGAGATGGCAAAGGAAGCCGGGCTGCCCAGCGGAGCTGACGGCCCCGCGAAGGGCGGGAAGCGGGAGCGCCGATGACGGAACACGCGCCTGTCGTCGACCTCGAACGCCTGCTCCGGCTGCGTCTCGTCGTTGCGCGCTTCGGCGAGATGGACCTCGCCAAGTGGTGGAACACCAAGGGGCAGCTCGGACGACTCGGCGTGGCCGCACTGAAGCGAGGATTTCCGCGCACCCACCGCTTCGCTCAGGCTCGGTCTGTGTTCGCGGTCGCCGCCCACCGATGCTCCGAAGTGTTCGAGCCCCCGGGCTGCGTGACCCTGTGGCGACTGCCCGAGGCCACAGAGGAAGAGTTCGACGCGCGCTGGGAGCACTGGCTCGACAACGCGATCGAGTGGGTGGCTTTCTTCGAGAAGATCGAGAGCATCCAAGGTCAGGACCTCCCCGCCATCCTGCGCGCCTTGGAGCTGGTGAACGACCGCGACCTCGATTCGTACTCGAAGCTGCGTCGGTCGTCAGAAGGCCGCGCCGTACCTCTCCCGGGCCTCTACTCGGGGACGGACGCGGACGTGACGCTGCTGGCCCTTGGCTTCGCTCGAGGCGAGCCGACCGCCCTCGCGGTTCCCTACGCGAGGAGAATGGACGCATGAAGCCGGCCTCGCGCGCGAACGTTGCGTCCTCCTTCACGGTCGTGAAGGGTGCGATGATCGAGGAGACCTATGCTGTCTTCGCAGCGTGGGACTTCGCTCGTTCGAAGCGCGAGAACCTTGACTGTCTGCGCTCGGAGAACTTCATCGGCGCCGGCAGCGTCACGTGGCTTCGCGACATAGCGAAGGTCCTGAACCGCCGTTTCGACCCCGATGGTCGTGACCGACCGCTGGTCGTTCTCGCGAAGCACGGCCTGATCCTCGACGAGTGGAAGCCGCTCCTGTTGTGGCACATGACGCGCGACGAGTTCCTCGTCCGGGATTTCTTGGAGACCTGGCTCTTCGGCGCCTACGAGGCTGGGACATTCCGAGTCCGCTCCGAAGACGTCGAGGCCTACCTCGGAGGCATTGGCAAGCGGGGCGCGACCACCGAGCACGCATGGTCCGAGGAGACAACGAAGCGAGTTGCCGCTGGGCTTCTCAAGATCGCCGCCGACTTTGGCCTGCTTCGAGGCTCAATCGTGAAGGAGTTCGCCTCCTATCACCTGCCGGAGCGCAGCTTTCTGTACCTGCTCCACGCGATGCGAGATGAGAAGCTGAGCCCGGGCAGGGTCGTCACTTCGGCCGAGTGGCGGCTGTTCCTCATGCGTCCGTCGGACGTCGAGCACGAGCTGCTGCGCCTGCACCAGTTCCGCAAGCTCGAGTACCAAGTCGCCGGCAGCCTCGTGCAGCTGTCGCTGCCCTGCACGAGCTCACGCGAGTATGCAGAGAGGATGGTTGCATGAGCGACCTCGAACAGCGCATCAAGCAGAGCCTCGAGCCCGTCCTCGAACTGCCGGATCCCCGGCAGCGGATCAGCGCCTACCACGACATGCCGTACGCGCTCTTCCGCTACGATCCCGACGAGGAGTTCGGCCTGCGCAAACAGGTGACGCTGCTCGAGACGCGCCTCTCGCAGAAGGGGAAGCGCATCAAGCGGATCTCCCTCGCCGAGTGCCTTGACGAGGCGATGCGGTCGCAGCGGCCCCTCGAAGAGTGGTTCACAGCAGAACGGGAACAGGGCGTCGACACCATCGTCGAGACGGTGCACTCGGTCTTGTCCGAATACTCGCCGCTCGTGGACCTTGTCGCTGCGCGAATGCCCGAGGACCCCGACCCGCTGCGTGACGTCGTCTTCATTCTGCGCACCGGCGCACTCTTTCCGGTCTACCGGACGTTTTCCCTGCTCGAGCAACTGAAGGGGCGCGTGCACGTTCCCACCGTTCTTTTCTACCCCGGCGACCTCGACGGCGCAGCTGGCCTGCGCTTCATGGGAGTGCTCGACGCCGAGCACAACTACCGGCCGAAGATCTTTTGATGAGGACTCACCGATGACGACCACCACGCCCATCAAGACGCTCTTCGCGAACGACATCCATCGGCGCATCGAGGAGGTCATCAAGGTCGACCAGACCGACGAAGAGATCATCCGCGACGAGATCAACGAGTACGTCGTCACCGATGCCATTCGGTCCCACTACACCGGCATCTTCGACGCGTACCGCGAGACACCAAACAAGCCCCACGAGGGCATCGCCATCTGGGTATCCGGGTTCTTCGGCTCTGGCAAGTCGAGCTTCGCGAAGATGCTGGGGCTCTCGATCGCGAACCGCGTGGTCGCGGGTGAGTCCACAGCGGAACGATTTGCCCAGCGAGCCGGCGACAAGAAGCTCTCGGTTCTGTTGAAGGCGATCAACGAGAAGATTCCCACGCACGCCGTCATCTTCGACGTCTCGACGGATCGCGGTATCCGGAGCGGCAACCAGACGCTCACCGAGATCATGTACGGGCTCTTCCTGCAAAGCCTCGGCTACGCGAAGGACCTCGACCTGTCGGAGCTGGAGATCGGCCTCGAAGAGAAGGGGCACCTCGAGCGCTTCGAGGAAGAGTACCGAAAGCTTTTCAAGAAGGAATGGTCCACCGAGAAGGGGAAGATCGCATTCGCGCTGAGCGAGGCGAGCCGCGTGCTCCACAGCCTCGATTCCGAGACGTACCCCATGGCGGACTCATGGGTGAAGGCCGTCAAGAACAAGGCGGACATCACACCGGGCAAACTCGCCGAGCGCGCCGGAGAGCTCATGAAGCGCCGGAGGCCCGGAAACTCGCTCGTGTTCGTCGTCGACGAGGTCGGCCAGTTCGTCGCCCGCGACGTGCAGAAGATGCTCGACCTCCAGGCCATCGTGCAGAGCCTCGGTGTGAAGGGCCGCGGCAAGCACTGGGTCGTCATCACGTCGCAGGAGAAACTCGGGGAGCTCGTCAGCGGTCTCGATGACAAGAAGATCGAGCTCGCGCGTCTGATGGATCGCTTCCCACTCCAGGTTCACCTCGAGCCGTCGGACATCTCCGAGGTGACGAGCCGCCGCGTGTTGTCGAAGAACGCCGCGGCCCAGACCGCGCTGGGGAAACTCTTCGACGAGCACCGTGGCCGTCTGACCGAGCACACGCGACTCTCGGCCGACATCAAGCTCCCCGAGATCTCACGAGATAATTTCATCGATTTGTACCCCCTACTCCCGTACCAGATCGATCTCATCATCCAGGTGGTCTCCGGGCTACGTACTCAAGGTGGAGCAAGCAAGCACGTCGGCGGCGCAAACCGCACCATCATCAAACTCGCGCAGCAGCTGCTCATCAACCCTGCCGTCAATCTCGCCGACGCACCGCTCGGCGCGCTCGTTCGCCTGGACCAGGTCTACGACCTCGTCGAAGGGAACATTGGCTCTGAGGTGCGCGCGAAGATCGCGGCGATCGCGAAGGAGCTGAACCACCCGCTGGCGCAGCCAGTCGCCAAGGTCATCTGCCTGCTGCAATACGTGAAGAGCGTCCATCGCAGCGCGGAGAACATTGCAGCAGCGCTCCATCCCAGCGTCGGCGGCGACTCCCAGTTGGCCTCGGTGAAAGAGGCTCTACGCGAGCTCGAGACATCGCACAAGATCCGCCACGGCGACGACGGCTACCGCATCCCGACACCGGCCGAGGACGACTGGGAGCGCCTGCGCAACGGCATCAGCCCAAAGCCCGGCGACTCGCACCGGCTCTACTCGGAAGTGTTGTCGGCGTTCTGGCAGCCCCAGCCCTCCCACACGCTGTACGAGACCAAGACCTTCAAGGCCGGGCTTGCGATCCACGGACGCGAGGTCACGGGCGGCGACATGGTTTTTCATGTCCACCTCGCGGAGGACGGGAATGACTTCGAAGGACTTGCGACCGAGCTGCGCTCGCGCAGCCAGCAGGAACGCAAGCATGTGTTCTGGGCCGTCGCGCTCAACGATGCGATCGATCGGGAGACAGTAGAACTGTTCCGATCCAAGGAGATGCTCGCCCGGAAGGAGCGCGAGACAAAGGGCGAGGATACACCGGCGCTCCTTGCCGAGGAGCGCGTTCGGCAGCGTCGCCACAACGACGAGTTGCGACGTCTGCTGCGGGCTGCATCCCTCTCTGGGCGCATCTACTTCCGTGGCAACGATCGAAGCCCTGGCGACAAGGCGGTCGATGTCGGCAAGACTGCTGCCGAGGTCCTCGGTCAGGTGCTGCCCGAAGTGTTCGATCGCTTCAAGGAAGCGGCGGCGAAGGCGAACGACGTCAAGAAGGGCACTGACGCCATCTTCACCGCCGAGAACCTTCAGGGCCTGCCTCCCGTTTTCGGAAGTCTCGGGCTGCTCCGCGACGAGAAGGGCAAGACTGTCTTCCGTGCGGAGAGCGGACCGCTCAAGGAAGTTCTCGATCGCATCGATGAGCGGGCGAACTACGGAGACACGGCAAGCGGTCGTTACCTCGCCGACGAGTTCGCGAAGGAGCCGTTCGGGTGGGACTTCGAAGTCGTCCGCCTGCTCGTCCTTTCGCTCCTGCGGGCTGGGAAGATCGAAGCAACCAGCAAGGGCCAGAGCCTCGATTCAGCCACCGGAGTCGATGCGCGCGATACCTTCTCGAACAACAACCTGTTCCGTCAGGCTTCGTTCCGGCCGAAGAAGGGAGTCGAGTTCGAAGAGCTGGTGAAGGCTTCCGAGGCCTTTCGCGACACCTTCGGCAGCGAGGTGCGCGAGCTGAACGCGGGCGCGATCGTCGCGGAGCTTCGCAGAGAAGTGGCTCGCAACGAGGACACCGTGGCATCCGCGCTCTCCACGCTCACCGCTCACCGCCTTCCCGGCGGGGCCGCGCTCGAGGGAGCCATTGGTGAGATGAAGGCGATCCTTCGGGGCTCGGAGGACAACGCCATCGCGGCGTTCAACGCCAGCCATCGCTCCATCAAGGACGCCATCAAGCGTGCGGTGGAGCTCGAGCAGGCTCTTGCGGAGCCCCGCCTGCATGATCTCGAACGCGCACGGCAGGCACAGAACGGCCTGTGGTCCTTCCTTCGCCAGGAGCCTGATATCACAGAGGACCTGCGTACCGGGGCTGCTGCGCTCGACGATCTCCTCGCACGCGAGACCTTCTTCAAGGAGCTGCCGTCGATCGAGCAGCATGCGAGGGCCATCGAGGCCGAATATGAGCGCCGCTTCCAGGAAGCGCTCGACGCCCGTGTCGCGGCGTACACCAAGGCCTTCGACAAACTCGTGAAAGCACCCGGATGGGGCGAGGTTGACGAGGATCAGCAGCGACAGCTGGCGGACCCGTTCGAGCGCGGGATGAAGCGGGAGGTCGATCCAGTTCCGATTCCGCAGCTCCGAGCCGATCGTGATGCGTGCGAGGGACGCCTTCGATCCGCCATCGCTGAGCTCAGGCGCATCATCGACGGAGAGCGCGTCGTCGCAGTGAGCGTCGGAAGCTACTTCGCCGGTGGCATCGAGACAGAAGAGCAGCTCGATGCGGCGCTCGACGGCGTTCGCGAGGAATGCGCGCGCCTCATCGGAGCCGGCAAGAAGGTCATCGTTCAGTAGGGGGAACGTCGGGATGGACAAGGACACACGCAACGCCATCGAACGCGCCACGCAGCGGGCGAGGAAGCTCCTCGAGGAGGACTTCTCCGCTCAGCTCGAGGGCGACTTCGACGTGCACCGTAGCGGTGTCGTTGCAGCCAAGGCCGGTCCGCACCTGTCGGCCCGGCAGGCCTTCCAGCGCGAGCGGATCGTCGCCGCCATCGAACACAAGCGGGCAACGGGGATGCGCGCGCCCAATGCGGTGGTCGACTACCTGCGTGACGCTGCGTTCACGACGCTCAACCGTTTCGTTGCGCTCAAGATGCTCGAGGCTCGGGAGCTCGTGCAGGAGTGCATCACCAAGGGCGAGCAGTCGGCGGGCTACCGCGAGTTCTGCGGCATGGCACCCGGCCTCCCGCTCTTGCCCGACAGCGCGGGCTACCGGATCTACATCGAGTCGCTGTTCGACGAGCTGTCGACCGAGGTGAAGGTGCTCTTCGACCGGCGCGATCCGTCGTCGGTTCTCTGGCCGAAGCGCGCAACCTTCGAGCAGCTCCTCGAGGTCCTGAACGCGGGCGAGCTCGACAAGATCTGGGGCGAGGACGAGACCATCGGCTGGGTCTACCAGTTCTTCAACGGCCAGGACGAGCGCCGCAAGATGCGCAAGGAGAGCCAGGCACCGCGCAACAGCCGCGAGCTGGCCGTACGCAACCAGTTCTTCACGCCCCGCTACGTTGTCCAGTTCCTCACCGATAACACGATCGGACGGATCTGGTACGAGATGCGCGGCACCAAGACGGTGCTGGTCGAGAAGTGCGAGTACATGGTTCGCAAGCCCGGCGAAGAGCTCACGCCGCGTGCGAAGAAGGACCCCCGCGACCTGCGCGTGCTCGACCCTGCGTGCGGCAGTGGCCACTTCCTCCTCTACGCCTTCGACCTCCTGCTCGCGATCTACGAGGAGGCGTTCGAGGATCCCGAGAGCCCAAGAAGCGAGGCCTCGGGCAAGACACTCGCCGAGGACTATCCGAGCCTTGATGCGCTTCG
>Ga0214473_10006507_pt1 | contig 13919 bp, 14 predicted proteins | sample RVTome_7_FD_203509 | JGI IMG/M metagenome (GOLD analysis project Ga0214473, IMG submission 203509) | Soil microbial communities from uranium-contaminated site in the Upper Colorado River Basin, Wyoming, United States - RVT98D197 | ecosystem: Environmental > Terrestrial > Soil > Contaminated >... | reverse complement strand
TCCGACGGACAAAATCACTATATTTTGTCCTTTCTGAACTCAATACCACAACATATAGTATTTGTCAAGGAGTTTGCAAGGTCAGGGCATGCCAAGGATATAGAAGCATTGCCGACCCCCTTCTAACCTCGAAAAAAGCCGAAATATATCAAAAAAAGGCAAAAAAGGTCAAGACTTTAAAAAACAAAAGATGGTAGCCTTGAAAAAGCAGAAAGAGATGGCAACAATCAAAAGCAAAGATTCTGCCTCCGAGGTGTGATGTATGTGTCTAAACGTTTCTAATATCCGCTCGGCAGTACAATGGAACTGGGACGGGGATCTGATTGAGCACGGCACGATCATCAAGGCTGCGCGGATGATCCCCGGAACGAATACGCGTTATGATATCGATATCCGCGAGTACCTTGCCAACAAGGATAATGCCGTTATCAGGCGTGAAATCGAACGAATCGCCGACGGCCTCAGCAGCGCTGATCGCGGGCTCTTCTTCTCGCACAAAGAGGGCGCATTCGACTTCCGCATGAGGAAAATGACGGAGCACCTTGGGGAACGGGTCCAGTACGTCAAGGGCTCGCGGGGTTTCGACAGCTGGCTCTTTCCTGAGGAAACGCTTGAAAAAGGCAGCGGCGACTGCGAAGATAGGGCCTTTCTCCTCGCCTCCCTGCTGCTTTCATCGGGCATCAGCAGCTACGTGGTGCGCGTCGCCCTCGGCAGACTCTACAACCAGCGGACTCGAGAGTCCCGGGACCATGTCTGGGTCATGTATAAAAACGAATCAGGGCTCTGGATGCTGATAGAGCCGCTGCTTCACAGCGAGCAGGCGCGCAAACAGGGAGAGGCCCTACGCAAAAAGTCGGCGCGCGTGACCACAGACACGTATGAGTATGTGCCGTACTATGTCTTTAATGACTCTCATGTGTGGAGTCTGAAGAACAACACAATCGAGACGGCCTTCCTGGATTACTTGAATGCGCGCCGATTCTGGGAGGAGTTCGATCCCGAATTTGCCGCCTCGGTTCATAACCATATCTTTGACCTGGCCCTCGATAAACTGAGCTGGTCAGATCTGATGTATGTCAAAGGGGTTAGCGTAGCGATGGATATTAATCCAGCTGCGTACGACCCCCGCGACCACTTTGATAATGGCTATATCGCCGAGGGGTGGAAAGGTCTGAATGATAATTTGACGAAAAAGACCCTTGACGGCCTGGCGCGGGCCTGCCACACCGTCGGAGACTTCTATGCCCACTCCTCCTATGCCCACTTTGCCAAAAAGGATGCCACAGGCGGGCTTCTCCTCTTCGATGGTACCTTGGGTGACGATCACTTCTCTCGGATGCCGGACTACGGCGCTGCAGACTTCGATCTGCACGATACGGCACGCTTCACCGTAAATAGTGGGATGTGTACCATGACCAAGGACGAGGCCATTGCCTACTGGAACGGCAAAAAACTCATTTCAGGCCGGTTCGCGCAGCCCGGTGACCCCTATCAGGGGGTATTGGAGAAGCTCTTTATCTCCATTCCCTATCAGCTCAGACACGCTGCCGATTTTATGCCGCGCGCCTGCCTACCCCACCATAACGAGATTGCGGTAGACGGCGGCCTCGACGCCAGTGGAAAGATCCCCGCCGGGCACAAGCTCTATCAGGATCCCCAGGCATATGCCAACCAATTTCAGCTGCGCTTTAATACCGCGGTGAACCATATCAAGCAGCTTTACGACATCTGGCGCCATTAACCATAACACGTGGTGCAGCGCGGAAGGGGAAAGTAAATCATAGCCATGAGAAGCAGCTGGCATCACCCTTGCTGTTCCCGGGGTCGTGCAACGAGACGGTTTCACGCCCGGGGATGGAACTTGCGGTGGAGCTGTTTGAGGTATTCCTGATTCACATGGGTGTAGATCTGGGTGGTGCTGATGTCTGCATGCCCGAGCATCGCCTGGATGAACCTGAGGTCGGCCCCCCGTTCCAGGAGATGCGTGGCAAAGGAGTGGCGCAGGGTATGCGGGGTGAGGTGCTTTGTGATGCCGGCCTTGAGGGCATAGTGCCTGAGGATCTTCCAGAACCCCTGCCGGCTCATCCTCCCCCCGCGGTTGTTTAAAAAGAGGAAGGAACTCTCACGGCCTTTCAGCAGCAGGGGCCTGGCTTCCTCTAAATAGTTTTTCGCCCGCTCCATAGCCACCTCGCCGATGGGGCAGACCCGCTCCTTGCCCCCCTTGCCTTTGATAAGGACAAATCCCGCCTCCAGGTTGAGCCCGCTTATAGTCATTTCACAAAGCTCCGACACCCGCATGCCCGTGGCATAGAGCAGCTCGAGCATTGCCCCGTCCCTGATTCCGAGGGGACCTTCGCTCTGGGGCTGCGCCAGGAGCTGCTCGCAATCTTGGATGCTCAGGACGTGGGGCAGGGTCGGACCCAGTTTAGGAAGCTCCATATCCTCCAGGGGGTCAGTTGCCAGCAGCCCTTCCCTGGTGTGAAAACGATAGAGGCCGCGCAGGGCCACGAGGGCCCGGGTGATGCTGCGCAAGGAGAGCCCGGCCTTCTGCAGGCGCCGGATAAAGGCCATGATGGTGAGCTTGGAGGTGTCGGCCAGGGAGGTGATCCCCTCAGCCTCCAGAAAATCAAGAAAGGCGTTGAGGTCCCTGCTGTAGGCCTCCAGGGTGTTGCGGGACAAGCCTTTTTCTACGGCTAGATAATGGAGAAAGGAATCGAAGATCTCTCCTCTCATAACCCTATGATCTCGGCCTCGAGGGTGTCAAGATCGGCAATGGCCACAGTTGAGCTGCCGTAGAGCCAGCCGCCGCATTCCCCGGGATTGACGATGAGGGTATTCCCCCGTTTCCTTACTTCAGCACGGTGGGTATGACCATAGGCCTTCAGGCGCAATGCCTTGCCCGCTGCTGGTGCCTCCGGATCAATGAGCTCATGCGCTACCAGCACCTGCCACCTGCCAACCTCAAATTCAAAGGGCGACGGGTGGATCCTCCCTTCCGCAATCCGTTGCAGCCCTGCCTTCTCGCCGTCGTTGTTGCCGAAGACCCCCACATAATCGCTTTTCAGGATTTGATTGAGCGGGTTGAGAGAGAAAGGCGCGACGTAGTCCCCGCAGTGCAGGACCATTTCGACACCGCGGTCATTAAAGAGCTCGCAGGCACGGCGGATCAGCGGCATGTTGTCGTGCGTATCGGAGAGGATCCCTATGCGCATGTCCTGCCCCCTCACCTGCCGGTATGGCCAAAGCCCCCCTCGCCCCTGCTGCTCTCAGGCAGCTCCGCTACCTCCTCCAGATCGGCGCGGCAGACCTGGTGGATAACCAGCTGGGCGATCCTGTCGCCGTCCTTGATAACAAAAGGGTCTTGCCCCAGGTTGATCATGATGCAGCCGACCTCCCCCCGGTAGTCGGCATCGATGGTGCCTGGTGCGTTGAGCAGGGTCACCCCATGCTTCAAGGCAAGCCCGCTGCGCGGCCGCACCTCGGCCTCGTACCCCTCGGGCAAAGCAATGGCGATGCCCGTCGGGATCAGGCGCCTCTGGCCTGGCTCCAGGACCACTTCTTTCCATTCTAAGCAGGCGCAGAGGTCCATGCCGGCAGACAGAGGCGTCATATAATGGGGCAGCTTTGTCCCCCCACCCCGCACCCGTTTTATCTGCACCCGCACCATCTCAGAGATCCACCTCCTGCCAGGGCAGCTCCCCCTGCTCGACAGCACCCAGCATAGTGAGGCAGAGGGGATGGGAGGTGAGCATCTCCTGGGAGACCTCGCCGATGGCCTCTGCCGAGACCCCGTCCAGGCAGCTCAAGACCTCCTCCAGCGGGATAGGGCGGTCGAAGCAGATCTCGTCCCGGGCCAGCCTGCCCATCCTGCCGTCACTACCTTCGAGTCCCAGGATAGTCCCGCCTCTCAAGTATTCTTTGGCCGCTGCCAAATCCTCCGCCCTGATCCTCCCGGCTTTTATGGCCTGAAGCTCCTGCAGGATCAACGAGATCACCTCCTCGATCTCCGCCTTGGTGGTGCCGGCGTAGACCCCGAAGAGGCCGGTGTCCGTATAGGTGTTGAGAAAGGAGTAAATACTATAGGTCAGGCCCCGCTTTTCCCTCACCTCCTGAAACAGGCGCGAGCTCATGTTCCCCCCCAGGAGGGTGTTGAGGGTGTGGCCGGCATACCGGAGCCTATGGTTGTGGGAAATGCCGCCGGTGCCGAGGCAGAAGTGTATCTGTTCCAGATCGCGGTAGGTAATCTGCATCCGAGATTTGCCACCGTTTGCCCCCTGGCGCGGCACAGGGGCCGGGCTCGGTTTGAGATGGCCGAGCCGGTCATTCACCAGATCCACCAGCTCGTGATGATCCACCCCGCCGGCAGCGGCCACGATCATCCGCTCGGGGGTGTACTGCCGCTGCAAAAAGCCAACGATATCCTCGCGCTTAAACGCGAGTATGAGCTCTTGACGCCCGGTGATGGGGCAGCCGAGGGGATGATCCCCCCAGAAGGAGCGGTGAAAGAGGTCGTGGATATAGTCGTCGGGCGTATCCTCGACCATCTTGATCTCCTGCACCACCACCATCCGCTCGCGCTCGATCTCCTGAGGGTCGAAGACGGAATGGGCAACCATATCGGCCAGGATGTCGATGGCCAGGGCGGTGTCGCGCTTCAGCACCTTGGCATGGAAACAGGTATATTCCTTGCCGGTGAAGGCGTTGATGGCCCCGCCCACTGACTCGATTTCCCTGCTGATATCAAAGGCGCTCCGGCGCTCCGTCCCCTTGAACAGGAGATGCTCAATAAAGTGCGAGAGGCCGCACTCCGTGACCTGCTCGTCCCTCGAGCCGGTCGTTATCCAGATGCCGAGGGCAGTCGAATCCAGGGTCGGGAGAGACTCTGTCAACACGCGGATGCCGTTGTCCAGCTGGGTCTTCTGGTACGTTTCCATCGGTCACAAAAAAAGACCGCCTCCTGCGGCCTTTTTGCTCCTCCGATTATGCCGAGGAAAGATGATCAGTCGCGGCGCCTCGTTGAGCGGTCATTCCCCCTGCCGCGGTCATGCCCCCTGTCCCCCCGGTGTTCTTGCTCTTCCTCGCCGCCGAGCAGCGCCTTGCGGCTCAGCCTGATCTTGCCGTTGCTGTCTATCTCCAGGACCTTGACCTGGATCTCGTCCCCCACCTTGAGGACGTCGGTGACCTTGGCCACCCGCTCCCGCGCAAGCTGGGATATGTGGACCAGACCGTCCACCCCGGGCAGGATCTCCACGAAGGCGCCGAAGTCCATGATCTTCCTGACCTTTCCCGTATAGACCTCCCCCACCTCGGCATCCTGGGCCGCCCCCTTGACCAGGGCGATGGCCTCCTCGATAGCCTCGGGGGATGACGAGGCAATCTTTATGGCCCCGGTATCCTCGATGTCTATCTTGCATCCGGTCCTCTCGATGATGGACCTGATATTCTTCCCCAGGGGACCGACGACATCCCTGATCCGATCCGGATTGATCTGAATGGTCACGATGCGGGGGGCGTACGGGGAGAGCTCCGCGCGCGGACTCTCCAGGGTCTGGCGCATGACCTCGAGCACGGCGAGCCGGGCCTCGCGGGCCTGGGTGAGCGCCTTGCCCATGATCTCCTTGCTCAGGCCGGGACACTTGACGTCCATCTGCAAGGCGGTGATGCCCTCGGCGGTTCCCGCCACCTTGAAGTCCATATCGCCGTGATGATCCTCATCCCCGGCGATGTCGGTCAGGATGGCCACCTGACCGTCTTCCTTCATGAGTCCCATGGCGATGCCGGCCACCGGCGCCTTGATCGGCACCCCGGCATCCATCAGGGAGAGGCAGCTGCCGCATACCGTGGCCATGGAGGAGGAGCCGTTGGACTCCAAGACCTCCGAGACCACTCTGATAGTATAGGGAAATTCCTCGGCCGAGGGCAAGAGGGGCAAGAGGGCCCGCTCAGCCAGGAAGCCGTGCCCGACCTCCCGCCGGCTGGGTGACCGCAAAAAGGAGACCTCGCCGACGGAGAAGGGAGGAAAGTTGTAGTGGAGCATGAAGGTTTTATAGAAAGCCTCCCCCAAGAGGGACTCCACCTTTTTTTCATCCTCTGAAGTCCCGAAGGTCGTCACCGACATCACCTGGGTCTCACCCCTGGTGAAGAGGGCCGAACCATGGGTCCGGGGCAAGAGCCCCACCTCGCACTGTATGGGCCTGATCTCGGCCGGCGCCCTGCCGTCAAAGCGCTTCTCTTTGTGAAAGAGGGGAGAGCGTATGAGCTCCCGCTCCGCTTCCTCGCAGGCCCTGCGCACCACGGGGGCGGACTCCCCCTCCGCGCCGCCGAATCGCTCCGCGGCCTCTTGAAAGACCTCCTGGATCTTATCCCGGCGCTCAATCTTGTGCGCGATGCCGTAGGCATCCTGCAACAGGGGCTTGGCCCACCCCTTTACCTCTTCCAAGAGGGCGCCTCCCTCCTCCAGGGGGGTATACGGCCTCTTCGCCTTGCCGCAGCTGGCCTTGATCTCCTCCTGCATCGCGAGGATCGGCTTCAGGGCCTCATATCCGAAGAAGATCGCCTCGAGCACCACCCCTTCCTCGACGATAATGCCCCCGCCCTCCACCATCACCACCCCCTCGCGGTTTCCGGAGATGATGAGATCCAGGTCGCTCCTCGTCAACTCCTCGGTCGTGGGATTGATGATGAAGTTCTTGTCTATCCTGCCGACCTTGACCCCGGCCAGGGGGCCGGCAAAGGGGATATCCGAGATCTCGAGGGCGGTTGATGCCCCGATGATCCCCAAGATGGAGGGATCATTCTGCCTGTCCGAGGAAAGAACCGTGGCCACCACCTGGGTATCGTTGCGGAACCCCTTGGGAAAGAGGGGCCTGATGCCCCTGTCGATCAAGCGGGAGGAGATGATTTCTCGATCGGTCGGCCGCCCCTCCCTCTTGAAGAAGCCGCCGGGTATCCTGCCGGCGGCATAGGTCATCTCGACATAGTTTGCCAAGAGGGGGAAGAAATCTTGGCCCTCCTTTGCCTCTCTGTTGGCCACCGCCGTCACCAGGACGACGGTGTCCCCGTAGCGGACGAGGACAGCTCCGTCGGCCTGCTTGGCTACCTTGTCGATCTCAATGGCAAGGGTCCGCCCTGCCCATTCTCGCTCAATCTTCTTATACACGAATGCTATCTCCTCTCGGGAATCCAGGCGTTACTTCCTGATCCCCAGTTCTTGAATCAAAGTGCGGTAGCGCTCCGTATTGTGGCGCTTGAGATAATCGAGGAGGGATCTCCTCAAACTAACCATCCTGAGGAGGCCTTGGCGGGAGTGATGATCCTTCTGGTGTGTTTTGAAGTGCTCTGTCAGATAGTTGATCCGCTCGGTGAGCAGCGCTATCTGCACCTCGGATGACCCCGTATCTTTCTCATGCAATTTGAATTGCTCTACGATCCCCTTCTTCCGCTCGGCTGCCAAAACCATTTACCTTCCTCCTTGATCAACCATTGTTGAATCTTTATTCTTACCATACGGGGGCCTTTTTGTAAAGGCGTCGTGGAAGACCCTGAGGGGTTTGAGCACAAGGCCCCCCGCACCCTGCCGGACCTCCGCCACGGCGACGAGTCCTCCCTCCTTTCGCGCCACCACCCTCACCACCTCGCCCTCTTTTCGTCCCCCTTGTAGGGCCTCCTGCCGGGCCCCCTGATCAACCCCCTTCAGAGGTATGACCTGACCATGGCTGATCTGGAGGGCAGCGGTCTCTCCCACCTCCATAACAGACAGAAAGCCCATGGCCTGGGCCAGGGGGATCAGGCGTTGCTTGAACCTGCGCTGCCTGATCATTACCTCGACCTCGGTAAGGAGCAAAGCATCCTCCAGGGAAAAAGGCCCGCTCCGCGTCCGGCGCAAGGCCGCCACGTGGGCGCCGCAACCGAGCTCCCCCCCGATGTCATGGCCTAGGGTGCGGATGTAGGTCCCCTTGGAGCACTCGATGTACAGACCGAGAGAAGGTGGCTTGATCTCCGTCACCCGGAGCTCATAGATCTCCACCTCCCGCAAGGCCCGCTCGGCCTCCTCTCCCCGGCGCGCCAGCTTATACAGGGGTTCACCTTTCAGTTTCAGAGCAGAAAACATGGGGGGCCGTTGCATAATTCTGCCCCTGAACCGCTTGATCACCTCTTCTATTTTAGAAGGCGAGAGGTCGTACGCTTCCAGATCCACCGATTGCAGGACCTGCCCCTCCCTGTCCTGGGTATCGGTAACCACACCGAGGTGCAGGCTTGTCTCATAGACCTTGCGCCCGACCTCCAGAAAGGGGGCGAGCTTGGTCCCCTCTCCCAATAAAAGAGGGAGCACACCGGTCGCCAGGGGATCGAGGGTCCCCAGAAAACCGACCTTCACCCCGGAGACCAGCCCCTTGAGCCTGCGCACCACGTCGTACGAGGCGATCCCCTCCGGTTTATCAATGACCACGATGCCGTTGAGGCGCGCGGCAGACCCTCCCATCACTCATCCTCAGCCGGGCCCTTGGCCGCCTGCAAGAGCTCCTCGATGTGCGCCCCGTATTCCAGCGAGTCGTCAAAGTGGAAGGTGATCTCGGGCATATACTTGAGCCTCATCCTCCTGCCCAGCTCCCGCTTGATATAACCCGTGGCGCTCTCCAATCCCTGAAACGAATCCCCCTTTTCCTTTTCTCCCCCGAACACGCTGTAGTAGACCTTGGCCTGCCTCAGGTCATCAGTGACCGCTACCTTGGTGATGGTGACGAATCCTATTCTGGGATCCTTCAGCCCTTTGAGGAGAATCTCCGAGATCTCCTCCCTCATCTGATCACCCACCTTGTCCGCCCGCTTACCTCTCATCATAGTTAAAGTGTACAAACTCCGTCTCTGAGCCGACCACCTCGAACAGGCCCAGCCTTTCAATGTAATCGATCACCTTGTCCAGGGAGGAGTTGATGAACGGTTGATCCGACCCCACCAGGCAGATCCCCACGCAAGCACGCTGCCAGAGATCGTGTGCGCCTACCTCGGCGATGGAGCAATTGAACCGTGCCTTCACCCGCGCGATCAGGCTCTTGATGACGCTCCTCTTCGCCTTGAGAGAGGACCCTTCGGGGAGAACGAGATCAAGATGGCACACCCCCACCACCATCTCACCTCTCCCCCTAACGCGCCACCTCTTCGTAGGTAAAGGCCTCGATGGTATCACCCGGCTCCCAGGCGTCATACCCCTCGATCCCGACGCCGCATTCATAGCCCGCCTGGACCTCTCTGACATCGTCCTTAAAGCGCCTCAGAGAGGAGATCTTTCCTTCATGCACCACGTCGCCGTTCCTGAAGAGCCGCACATCCGCTCCCCTCACCAATTTTCCCTCGTTCACAAAGCTGCCGGCGACGGCACCGATCTTGGAGGCGCGGAAGACTTGTCGCACCTCGGCCCTGCCGAGGATGACCTCTTTCTTAATCGGACCGAGCAGGCCCTTGAGGGCCTTTTCCACATCCTCGATGACCTCATAGATGATCGTGTAGAGCCGGATATCCACCTGCTCCTGCTCCGCCACCTTTCTTGCCTTGCCCAGCGGCGATACGTTAAATCCCACGATGATGGCGTCGGAGGCAGCTGCCAGGGTGACATCGGTCTCCGAGATCCCCCCGACCCCCTGGTGGATCACCTGAATCCGGACCTCGTCGGTGCTCAGCCGCTCCAAGGCCTCCTGGATGGCCTGGATGGAGCCGTGGGTATCACCCTTGAGCACCACCCGCAGCTCCTTCGCCTCCCCCTGCTGGATACGGTCGTAGAGATCCTCGAGGGATAACCGCTCCGGCCTCACCCCCGCCTCTCCCCGCGGCCGCCGCTGGCGATAGAGGCTTACCTCTTTGGCCACCTTTTCGCCCTCCACGCTGATAAAGTCATCCCCCGCACGCGGTATATCGGTAAAGCCGACCACCTCTACCGGCGTGGCCGGGCCCGCCTCTCTCACCGGCTTCCCGCGCTCGTCCAGCATGGCCTTCACCCTGCCGTAGGTCTCCCCGGAGACAAAGACGTCGCCGGGCTTGAGTGTCCCCTCCTGCACCAGCACGGTACCGACTGGTCCGCGCCCCCGGTCCAACCGGGCCTCCACCACGACCCCCCGGCCTGGCTTGGCGGGATTCTCCTTGAGGTCGAGCATCTCCGCCTGCAGGAGGATCAATTCCAAGAAGGCATCTATCCCCGTGCGCTTTTTAGCGGATACCTGGGCGTAGAGGGTATGCCCACCCCACTCCTCGGGGGCAAGGCCGAGCTCGGAGAGGTCCCGTTTGACCCGCTCCGGGTCCGCCTCGGGTTTGTCTATCTTGTTGATGGCCGCGATAATGGGAACCTCGGCGGCCTTGGCGTGATTGATGGCCTCTATAGTCTGGGGCATGACGCCGTCGTCTGCCGCCACCACCAGCGCCACGATGTCGGTCACTTGGGCCCCCCTCGCCCGCATGGCGGTGAAGGCCTCGTGTCCCGGCGTATCAATGAAGACGATGGTACCCTTATCGAGGTCGACCTTATAGGCTCCGATGTGCTGGGTGATGCCTCCCGCCTCTGCGTCGACCAGGTGGGACTTTCTGATGGCATCGAGCAACAGGGTCTTACCATGGTCCACATGACCCATAATGGTGACCACGGGCGGTCGGGGCAGGAGTGTGTCGGGGATATCGTCGATCCGCTGCAGGATCTTGTCCACGTCGATGGCAACGTTCTCCACCTCATAGCCGAATTCCGTGGCTATTAAGGAGGCGGTATCCACATCGATGGTCTGATTGACGGTCGCTGTCAGACCCAATGCCATTAATCGCTTGACCACCTCTCCCACCTTGGCCCCCATGCGCTGGGCCAACTCCCCTACGGAGATCACCTCGCTGATCTTGATGATCTTCTTGATGGCCTTGGGGGTGGTGATCTGGGTCTTGAGGCGCGGCCTGGTAGCTACCTTCTTTTTGGCAGGCCTGTGTGCGGTGAAGACCCGCTCCCCCTTTCTGGGTACCGGGACCTCCTCGACCACCTCTTCTTCAAAGGTAATGACCTCCCGGCGCCTCCTGAATTTCTTATGGGCCTTCTCCTCGAGTTCCTCTTTCTCCCGCTTGGCCTTGCGCTCCCTTGCTGCCTTCTCAAGCGGCACCTCGAGAGGCACCTGCTCCACCACCCCTGCAGCCTTCCGCTCCCGCAGGGGCGCCGCCTTGTGCGGGGCCCTGGCCGGTGCCTTTGATGGAGACTTAGGAGGGGCCTTTGCCGGCGCCTTGGCCGGGGCCACAGGCTCAGGCCGTGCCTTCAAATCGACCCTTCCTACTACTCGCGCCGGCCGCGTTTTTTCCTTGGGGATCTTGACGACGCGGGGCTCCTTCTTGAAGGGCTCCTTTTTTACCTGCTTCGTGGCAGTAAGGGCCTCTTCCTTAACTTCGCCGGGGCGAGCGGCCTCGACAGGGGAAGGGCCCTCGGGAGACGACTGCTGAGCCTCTGTCGCCGCCTCTTCCTGAAGGGGCAGCTCCGGCTCCGTCACCCGCTTGCGCCGGCGAATGACCGTAGGCTGGATCCGTCTTTCTTCGACTTCCACCTTGCCTTCGTCTTCCATCAACCCTCGCCCTCTCCTCCCCACGCCTGCGCTATGCCGCGTAGAAAGCCCTCTTCCTCCGAACCGGGCACCGAAGCCCGCAAGGCATGGGATAACCTTCCTCTTTTCTTGAGCAGGCGGTTCAGACAGTCCCCCTGGGGGCACAGATACGCACCCCTGCCCGGGAGCCCTCCTTTTTCATCCATTATCAATGCCCTGTCCTTGAGCACGATCCTCACCAGCTCCTTCTTCGGCCTCTTGTGGCCGCACCCCAGACAGGTCCTGATCGGTACATGGGTGGTCCTCATTCTCCCTTGTCGATATATTCCTTGGCCACTAGGATCAAGTTCTCGGCCTTTTTGCGGCTGAAACCGGGAAGCTGGGAGAGCACAGCCACGTCCGCCTGGAAGAGATCCCGCACGCTCCCGTATCCCGACTCCTGCAGCAGGGTGGCAGTCTTCTCCCCTACCCCGGCAAGCCGCTCCACGGGGTCATCACCCCGCTTGACCCGCTCCATCTTTCCTTCCTCTGGGACGGTGGTGAGGCCGGCCATGACCCGGGCGGCCTCCACAATTTTCTCACCCTTCTTCTCGCCGATACCGGTGATCCTACCCAGCTCCGCTCCATCCGCCTCTGCCACATCCTCTATGGTGTAAAAACCCTCGTCGTAGAGGACCCGGGCAACGATCTCCCCGACTCCGGGTAGGGCCGAGAGGCGCTCGACGACCTCCTCCGAGAGCTTCTCCATCTTCGATTCGCTCTTGATGTCTATCTTCCAACCTGTCAGCTTCGATGCCAAACGGACGTTCTGCCCCCGCTTGCCTATGGCCAGGGAGAGTTGATCGTCCGCGACGACGATCTCCATATATTTTTCCTCATCGTTGAGATAGACCTTGGATACCTTGGCAGGCGAGAGGGCGTTGCAGACGAACTTGGCGGCATCCGAGCTAAAGGGGATGATATCGATCTTCTCCCCCCGGAGTTCCTGCACCACGCTTTGCACCCGGGAGCCCTTCATCCCCACCGCTGCCCCCACCGGATCGACATCGGCATCGCTGCTGTAGACGGCTATCTTCGACCGCTCACCAGGCTCCCGCGCCACACTCATCACCCGCACGATCCCCTCGGAGATCTCGGGGACCTCGAGCTCGAAGAGCCTGGCCAGGAATCCCGGGTGGGTCCTGGAGAGATAGATCTGGCAGCCGACCGGCGTCCGCTGGACATCCAAGATAAATGCCTTGATACGATCACCCCGCTTATAGGCCTCGCGGGGGACCTGCTCTCGCTTGGGCAAGATGGCCTCGGTCCGACCGAGATTCACATAGAGATTACCCCGCTCGATCCGCTGGACAAAGCCGGTGACCACCTCCCCCTTGCGGTCCTTATACTCGTTGTAGGTCGTCTCCCCCTCCGCATCCCTGACCCGCTGCATGATCACCTGCTTGGCCGTTTGCGCGGCAATCCTCCCCAGGTCCTCAACGCTCAGTTTGACCCCCAGGCTGTCGCCGACCTCCGCCTCCGGGTCCATCCGCTTGGCCTCCTCCACCGGGATCTCCCGATCCTGGTCCTGGACCTGTTCCACCACGGTCTTAAACTGGAACAGCTCGACCTCTCCCAGCTCCTCGTTGAAGCGGGCCTCGATGTCCCTTTGCAGGCCGTATCTCTTCCTCGAGGCCTTCAACATGGCATCTTCCAGGGCCTCGATGATGACCTGTTTGTCAATGCCCTTGTCCCTGCCAACCTGTTCAATAAGATAGTTAAGGTTCTGATTCAGCATAGTGACCTCACAAACGATTGAACTCTACCTCAAGGTTTGCCTTAAGGATGGATGAGAGGGGGATGGCGAACACCTCGTTCCCCTCCACCCGCACCGTAACCTTCCCCTCGGCGCAGCCGATGAGATCGCCCTTGAAATTGCGCCTCCCGCCGATTGGATCTCTTGTCTTAATGCGCACTCGCTTGCCCGTGTAGGTGATAAAATCCGCCTCTTTTTTGAGGGGCCTGTCCAACCCAGGGGAGGAGACCTCCAGGCGATAGGAGGTCGGAATGATATTCTCTACGTCCAGCAGCTGCCCGAACTCCCTGTTGACCAGGGCACAATCGTCCAGCGTAACGCCCTGCTTCTTGTCGATGAGGACCCTCAAGATCAACCCTCCACGCTCCCACACAAGGGAGCAATCCACCAAGGAGAGCCCTTCTGCCTCCAGGAGGGGCTCAAGCATGGCCTCGGCCTTCTTGATAATCGCCCCTCTATCCATAATAAGCAGCCCCTAACAAAAAGGCGGGGTTTTATACCCGCCTTTCGATAAAAAGCAGGATTTATTATCCTTATTTTTAGCACACGTGATTTAATAATGCAAGGAT
>Ga0214473_10006506_pt1 | contig 13921 bp, 12 predicted proteins | sample RVTome_7_FD_203509 | JGI IMG/M metagenome (GOLD analysis project Ga0214473, IMG submission 203509) | Soil microbial communities from uranium-contaminated site in the Upper Colorado River Basin, Wyoming, United States - RVT98D197 | ecosystem: Environmental > Terrestrial > Soil > Contaminated >... | reverse complement strand
TTTAAACATGAGAAAAACTCTTTTCAGGTGGTCAGTTTGCTCCGGCGTGGAGTGGTCAATTTGCTCCGGCGAGAGGTGGTCAGTTTAAACCGGCGCGGGGTGGTCAATATGCCCGTTTTTTCCACACTTACCAGGACTGTGCAAAAACTCATGCCAACCCCGACACAGACGGCAACTACCCATACCACCGGGCCGTTAGTTGCTATTTGGAGCTACCGTCTACTAGAAAAAAAGAAAAATAACTACCAATTTGAAAGATTAGTTTAACTTGACATAAATCTCAATTTCTATGAAAAAATCTAATCTTGTATTTTCAATTTGCTTATTGGCATTATTAATGCCATTCAATCTTAAGACATCATCTCAGCAAAATACTCAAAGTAAACCAAGAGAGAAAGGTTCTGTCGTTTTCGATATACCTGGAACGGATAATGTAATAGTAAAGAAAGACATTAGATATCAATCTGTTACAGGCTCTGCTTTGACTATGGACATTTATTATCCACCAAATTTTGATTTTAAAAGTAAGATCCCTGTGGTTATAATTGTTCTAGGGTACCCCGACATGGCGGGACAAAGATTACTTGGCAGTAAGTTTAAAAACTATATAACTTTTATTTCATGGTGCAAAATAATTGCAGCGTCAGGAATGGCTGCCATCGTTTATGAATCTGTAAATCCCGGACAGGATATTCTTGCTCTTTCAAATTACTTAAAATCTAATGAGATCGAATTAGGAATTGACAATAGCAAAATAGGTGCATTTACTCTCTCAGCTCATAGTCCAACAACAATCAACGAGGTACTTACTGGACCTGGCAATATATTTAAATGTGCTGTAGTTTATTATGGATTTTTTCTAACAAATGACTTTATAAATCTCCCTCAGATTGACGTAATATCCCAAGACATGGGATTCAACACTCCCAGATTACCAGACCCTGCTTCATGGAAAAAGGATGTTCCAATTATGATTGTCAGAGCGGGAATAGATAATGTTCCCTATATAAATCAATCTTTAGCGGATTTTTATGAAAAGGCACTATCCCAAAACTTGCCAATTATATTAGTCAATTATTCAAATGGAACGCATGGTTTTGACACTAGTATTGACGATGATCTAACAAGACAAATAATCAAAAATACCTTAGAATTCTGGAAATTTAATTTAAAATAAAACAGCAACTAACACGGACAATATGGGTAAGTTGTTTGTCATGCTTTTTGCTTGACTTTGAGCCGTTTACAGAGATTCGCAATCAACCCAGAACCCGGACACGCGCATCTGCAAGCAATTAAAATCCAATATACCTTGACAGTTTTCTGGCTTCGATCAACATTGTACCGCGACACTGCGCCAGTGCCCTCCCCAAACTTTGTAACCGGGGATAATTTCGCGGCTCCGAACAAATTTGTACCGCGATCGCGCCAGCACTCAACCAAATTTGTACCATGACGGCAAAAAGCACGCCATACCCTCCTTGCACCGTGACAGCTTTCTGGCTAAAGTACCAGGATAGTACCCGGTGCTTTCGTCGGGTAACACAACCTCCCCATATTGCCGGGCCGTTAGCTGTCACCTGGACCAACAACTTCATAGTCAGCTTGTATACCAATGACAATTAAAGAAATCATCATTAAGATTGTCAACTGGGATATATACTTAAATCCCAGTCTTTCGATTCCTTGCAGAAAAACAAATCTGCAATTGGATCAGATGACCTTCATATCTAAAGCCGACAAATATTGGAGGATAGAATTAATTCAATACTTAGAAGATTCAAAATGCTTTCATGTCAATGTTTTAGATTATAATGCCAAAAATGTTGACAATTTCAGAAGACAAACAACTAACAAAAAAATTGAAAATGTAATTTTTAAAAACCTTGATTGGCAGAAGCTTAGACCCCTTTTAAGTTCGTATAGTCCAGAAGTACCATTCAATCTGGACTCTTATAAAATTCCAGAAGAAATTCCAATACCTATTATTAAACCAAAAAATAAAAACTCTTACTTTCCAGAAGGGCCAGTGACTGAACATTTGAATGTTAATTTTTCGATCAAATTTCAAGAAGTCATTTTCAAAGACGGTGCTGTATTATTTAAGAAATTTATAAAAAAAATTGGAACCGAGATAAATTTTAAAATTGAAAATAGATACCTCCTAGATGAATTTGATAATATTAAACTATGGTTCTCAAGAAAACTCAAAACCAAAAAAATTAACGTTAATTCTAGAATTACTTTGGTTGACAGAAAATTCTCTCATGCGTCTGCCACTTCCAAAGAAATAGATATGATTACCCCTAGTATTATTGAAAGCGTAAAATACGATCGAACAATAGCTCTGACAAAACCCCCGAAGGCTACCAACCCAGATAAATCCATTTATAATACTGAAGAAATCTTCCAATTGATTGATCTGGAGATTAGAGAAGGAAATGTTTTTAATCAAAGCGGACCGGATATTATTAAATCTTTGACTCAGACTGATTATGTAAGGAATCGGAAGCAGCTTGAATATTTATCGGATATTAAACAGACTGAGAATAGTAAAATTCATTATACACTCAATCCCCTATTTGGATTTTTATTTCTCAATGAAACCGAAGTAAAATATCATTTTATCTGGGAACTGCTTCAGACTAATGCATCCTACATCTGGAGCATAGATAAAGAAAACAAAGACATCAATGCACTCTATACCAAGATAGAGGAAGTAATAAATTTTATAAATAAAATTGGTAGAGAAGAGTATAAGAGAACATATACAAACAAAAATATTGAAAATGAATTCACTTTTAAAGCTATTGATCACCAGGATATTACAATCAACCTTGACGATGGCTTCAAAAAATGGAAAAGCAAAATTGACGAATTATTAGTTTGACAATAAGAATTTAAATAAAGGCAACAGCTAACACGGACAATATGGGTAAGTTGTTTGTCACACTTTTTGCTTTCCTGCCTGCCGGCAGGCAGGTGCTTCAGCACTCAAGACAAATTTGTAATGGTTGTTGCACCCGGACACCCACCTTCGCTCCGCTTCGGTGGGCAAAGCGCGCATCTGCCCGCAATTAAAATCCTGCACCTTGACAGATTTCTGGCTCCGAGACAAATTGTAACGCGACACTGCGCCAGTGCACCCAATAAAAATCCTGTACCGTGATAGTTTCCCGGCTCCGATCAAACTTGTACCGCGACACGCGTAATGCTCAGCAAAACTTGTACCCGGACGGCAAAAAGTGCGCCATACCCTCCTTGCACCGTGACAACTTTCTGGCCCCGCTGGCGCGGGGTACCAGGACCCTGCCCGGTGCTTGCGTCGGGTAACACAACCTCCCCATATTGCCGGGCCGTTATAGGCAAGCTGAATGACGACTTGACAGCTTTTCTACTCTAGATAATGTGATAGATTTGTGCTCTTAATAAGCTTAAAGTTTGACACGAAAATTGTCACCATTTACCGGGACTTTGCCCCCGCACAAAAATTTTAAAAATTCATTATCGCAAATAGCACACATTTGCAAGCCCCACTTACCTTCCCGCAACCAAAGCTTGCAAAAGAGTGCAATTTTGCCAACGCCATATAGTAAATGATCATGCAAATAAATGACGACATACTTCTCGGTTTTATTCATTGTCCATACAAAGCATATAAGAAATATAAATCCGAAATCGGAGAAATATCCGACTATGAAAAGATATTCAACGAGTTAAAGTGCTCTCGAAAATTATTATTTTCAGAAACGCTGTCATCCGCAAAGACCCTAATCAGAACTCAATCGGAAGGAACTAATTTCACTTTTAATGATGGAACAATTCTTAATCCAAAATTCGCAAACTCAAATACCAAAATAACTCTTGACAGCATTGAGTTTATTGGTAAAAATAAAGCTATCCCAATTTTATTAACACCATTTAAAAAGATTACACAAACAGACAAATTGTTTGTTTCTCTGCAAGCATCATTGATCCAAAACGAATTTAATCTCAAAGTTGAGAGATGTAAAGTGATTTACGGAAAACATCTCCAAGAAACACAATTCAAATTATCATCATTCACAAAAAACATCAAGAAAATTATCGGTGAACTGAATAAAATGCTATCTGCTTCAAGTGAGCCTTCTCTGATTTTGAATAAGCATTGTTCAGTTTGTGAATATAGTGCTTCTTGTAAAGAAAAGGCAAAGGCGGATGGTAACATGAGCCTACTCGATAGGGCAACATCCAAAGCAATAGAAAAATATAAAAAGAAAGGAATCTTTACTATTCAACAACTTTCTTACATTTATAAACCAAGAAGACGAAAAAAAAGAGCTAAAGAATTAATCGCTCATAATTTAGAATTACAGGCATTAGCACTTAGAACAAATAAAATTTATGTGCAACAATTACCGGAACTATCAAGACAATCCATTGGGTTTTTCTTAGATATTGAAAGTAATCCTGATGAGGAATTATATTATTTGATTGGAGTATTAACATGCAAAGACGATACAACTATTTGCAATAGCTTTTGGGCTGATAAGACATCTGATGAAGCTCATATTTGGCAACAGTTTCTTTCAATAATAAATGCATACCCTATTGCGCCAATATACCACTATGGTAATTATGAATCAAAAGCGATAGACATTCTTGGAAAGCGATATAATACAAATGTAGTTCACATACAAAATCGTTTAATAAATATTGTCAATTCAATTTATGGTAAAATTTATTTCCCGGTTTATTCAAACCGATTGAAAGAATTAGGGAATTACCTTGGTGCCACTTGGTCGTCCGCCAATGCAAGCGGTATTCAAAGTTTAGTTTGGAGGCATCAATGGAATAATACACAAGATGAAAAATTTAAGCAAATTTTAATCACATACAACTTGGAAGACTGCTTTGCTTTAAAATTATTGGTTGATAATCTGACGAAAATTGAAAAAAGAAATGATGCTGTTACGAATATTCACGATGAAATAAGATCTGACCGATGTCCGAAAAAAAGTGAGGATAAAATTCATCAACAACTTACTGAAATTTTATCCTTTTCCTACACAACTGAACACTATAATAGTAGTAAAATATTCTTTAATAATGACAAACAAGAAAAACCCCCTGAAGAAATTGAAATAAAAAATAGAAAAAATAGAAAATCAAACAGCTTTAAACCAACTAAATCAATTAAAATTCGCAGAAGAATAAAATGTCCTATATGTGGTTTAATGCCACTTAAAGAATCCAAAAAGACAACCGAAAAAATAACAGTAGATTTGAAATTTACTCAGAAAACGATTGTTAAAGAAATAAGAAAATATTGGGCAAATAGAAGTTACTGTGAGCATTGTAAGAAAGACTTTACTCCTCCATATTTTAATGTTCATGGTCATCCTGGGATATATGGAAGGAATATTAAAATATGGGTTTGTTATCTAAGAATTGTTCTTAGAAATCCGTATTCTTTAATAAGAAAAATAACTGCCGACTTATTCAAACTTAATTTATCAGATGCTGTAATTATAAGATTTATTGAGGAAGTCGGATCTTATTACTTGAAAACAGAAAATATATTGATTTCAAGTGTGTTAAAAAGTAAATTTATTCATATTGATGAGACAACAATAAATATTAATGGGCAAAATCAATATGTTTGGGTATTAAGAAATGATGATTCAGTCTATCTTAAACATACTGAAACTAGGGAAAATGAATTTTTGAAAAATTTATTAAAAAATTATGCTGGCATAATCATAACAGATTTTTATACTGGATATGACAATGTAAACTGCATAAAACAAAGATGTTGGGTTCACTTGATAAGAGAAATTAACAATGCTTTGTGGCAAGCTCCATTTGATAAAGAATTCCAATTATTTGTCGAGTCATTAAGAGATTTATTATTGCCAATAATGAAAACAATTCAGAAATATGGATTGAAAAAAAGAAATTTAAATAAGCACAAGAAAGAAGTAGAGGTATATTATAAAACTTGGATATTCAATAAGGATTATAATTCATTTACTTTGCCAAAATTATCAAAGAAGATTGCAAAAAAATAAAGAAGAATTATTTACTTTCTTAAATCACGATGATATTTTATGGCACAATAATCCTGCGGAAATAATTGTGAAACATTTAAAACTACAAGGCGATATTTCAAAATCATACAGCGCAGCCATAACTATCCATTATTTAAGATTACTTAGTATTATGCAAACTTGTCGATTTCAAAACAAATCGTTTCTTCATTTTTTGTTATCTGGTAAGCAAGATATAAATGATTTTCGTAATGTAGATAAAACTTTAATTAACAAAAGGCCATACAATAGTAAATTTGACATTAATTTATTCCATTAAAAATATTGTAAATTAGCAACGAAATATGAAAAATACATGAGCAACATAAAACTTTTTGAAAGCAAACAAATACGAACCGTTTGGAATGAAGCGGATGAAAAATGGTATTTCGTTGTAGCAGACGTTATTCAGGTGCTAACCGACACCCCAAATCCGTCCGACTACATAAAGAAAATGCGTAAGCGTGACGAGGAACTTTCCAAAGGGTGGGGACAATTTGTCACCCCCCTTTCGGTTGACACTATTGGCGGTAAACAGAAGCTAAATTGTGCCAACGCAAAAGGACTTTTACGTATAATACAATCCATCCCATCACCGAAAGCAGAACCGTTTAAACTCTGGTTAGCTCAAGTTGGCTCAGACAGATTAGATGAAATTGAAAATCCTGAGTTGGCAACACAACGGACACGTGAACTGTATAAACTTAAAGGATACCCAGACGACTGGATTGAAAAGCGTATGCGAAGTATAGCAATACGTGAGGAGTTGACCGAAGAATGGAAAAACAGAGGTGTAAAGGAACAAATAGAATATTCAATACTTACTGCGGAAATTTCAAAGGCAACTTTCGGTTTGACACCATCAGAATATAAAAAGGTAAAAGGACTGAAAAGCCAAAATCTGCGTGACCACATGACTGACCTTGAGCTAATTTTTTCCATGCTTGGTGAGGCTTCGACATCCGCAATTGTAAAAACAAAAAATCCGAAAGGATTTATTCAAAATAAAGCCGCAGCTAAACAAGGAGGGACAATTGCTGGTGACGCAAGAAAAGCATTAGAATTAAAAACTGGAGAAAAAATCGTCTCAAAAGACAACTATTTACCAGAAACGAAGAAAAAAAAAGGATTAAAAAAAGAAGAAAAAAATGACTTGTCCTGAAATAGGTTTACAATAAAATTGTAAATTTATTCCGCACAATCATGGACAAGAAAAAAGAAATCAGCATTAAAGAGGCCATCGTAGCCGAGTATCTAACCGGGACAATAAGTTATCGCGGATTAGAAGCTAAATACGGTTTCCCCAGCAGAAGTATCTGCGACTGGGTTTTAGAGTACCAGGGCAGAAAACCTGTCTGGAAAGAGAAAAAAAGACGTAAAGACGAAAGGGCAGGTAAAACCCAAGACCCGGATCTTCCAAAAGATGTAAAGATTTTGCAGGAAGCATTGCGCAAAAGCCAACTTAAAAGTGAGTTGTTAGAAGAAATGCTTAAACTTTCGGAAGATTATACTGGAGTTGACCTGCGAAAAAAGTTTGGTGCCAAGCGATAACTACCGTTGGACAAAGAGAAAGCCGCAGTATTACTGCTCTTTGTTCATTGCTTGGCTATAGCAGACAGGCTTATTACCAACAAAAGAAGCAATACGAAAAAGAGTCATTACAACATGATCTGCTGATCAATGAGGTTCTTAAAATCCGGAAAATCCAAAAGCGATTAGGGGGAAGAAAATTACTCCATAAACTTGAGCGATTTATACAGGAACATCACATTTCGATAGGAAGGGATGCCTTTTTTGACTTGCTTTCAGAGCGGAAGTTGTTGGTAAGAAAAAGAAAACGCAGAAAACCGATAACAACCTTTTCCGACCATTGGATGCGAAAGTACCCAAATTTAATAGAAGGTTTTTATCCAACGGCACCAAATCAATTATGGGTAAGCGATATAACCTATATTGTCCTTGTAGATGGTTTTGCTTATTTAAGCTTAATAACAGATGCTTATAGCCGAAAGATAGTTGGGTTTTATTTATCAATGGATTTATCGGCAGAAGGCTGTGTAAAGGCTTTAAATATGGCATTAAATAACAATCCGGTCCTGGGAAAGCTTATTCATCATTCCGACAGGGGATCTCAATACTGCTGTTCTGATTATGTTAAAATCTTAAACGACATTTATATTAAAATCAGCATGACTCAGAATGGAGATCCAAAAGAGAATGCTATTGCTGAAAGGGTTAATGGCATATTAAAAGATGAGCTTCTGGACAAGGTTTATTTAGACTATAAACAGGCTGTAGTAGGTGTTTCCGTTGCTATAAGCACATATAACCATCAGAGGCCTCATGGCAGTATTGATTACCTTACACCTTTTGAAGCCCATTTTAGATCAGGTGAATTAAAAAGAAGATGGAAAAACTATTATTCAAAAGTAAAAGAAATGGAGCCGGCAGAGGTCTTTTAGCGGCCTTAAACCCCTGTTTGTTCCGTTCCGCTACGCTCCACTACACAAACAGGGGTTTAAAACAGTAAACAATATTTAGGATTTAAAATAAAGTGTAAATTTGAAATAGGACTTATAAGTAAAAAGTGTAAACTTTTTTTAGGACGAGTCAAAAATAATTACCACAATGGGGTAAGCACATTTGCAATTCGCACGAGCTACCACTATATCCGAAAATTGCAAAAGAGCTTACACCTGAGTAACCTTTTTGAATTTTAAAATTTTTATCCCTCCCCGGACTAAAAAGCTATATTTAAACCTTGACTAATTGCTTGATAGAACTGAACTAAAATAAAGACAAATCATTTATAACAAGACAATTAACTGGTACCGAGACAGGAATAAATGCCAGCCTATAACACGGATGGTATAGGTAATTGCCTTCAGCAGCCCGGACAGCTTAGTAATCAGCTCTATAAGTCTATGCGATCAGATTTAATCCAACTTATTAAACTTTTGGTACCATGACAAATTCTGCTGCCAAGACAAAGTCAATAGGGCTGCTGGCCAACGCACCGTTGTCATGGTTTTTGCATCGCAATTTGGACAATTTTATCTTGACGTGACAAATTCGTATCATTTATCGGGACTCAGCCATCTGGACAACATTATCGTGACACGGAAATCCTGCCCACTTACCGGGACTGTGCAAAAACGCATGCCAACCCTGACCCTTCGCTGCGCTCAGGGCAGGCTCCGACGGCAACTCCCCATACCACCGGGCCGTTATGGTTAATTCGATGGCTCCGTGATAGTTAGACCACTCTTAAAGAACTAACCATAACTCAAAAGCGAGCTTAAGACATCTTGACAAATTCTGCAGATTTATCTAGACCACGCCATCTGGAAAGTCTCATCGTGACACCAAACCCTCGTCCATCTATCGGGACTTTGCAAAAAGGTATGCCAACACTGACACAGACGACAACTCAATTAAAACGCTGGGCCGCTTTGGTTAATTCGAAAAGCCCACAAAACTGAATTTAATGGGACTATCTTCAAACCTTAACCAGGACTGCTATCCAATCCAGTTTTCGCATATTTCAAAAAATAAATATCTGGTATGAATTTTGTGGTAATCAGACTGATAACCTAATCTTGACCGTCATGAAAACAAAAGCATTCACAATTACAGTAAATTTTTTGCTATTTATGTTGATTTTGGTTACTCTTTATTCCTGTCAAAAAATAGAGTTCCCAGATCCCAGTTCACTTCCCAAAGGACTTCAAGGATCCTGGGTTGAGACTTCCAAGGGTACTGATACAATCATCTTCAACTCCAATAAAGACACAGGTGGTTTCTATTTAGCTAGAGGTCGTGATTATTATAATGGATATTTGTTACCCAAAATCGGTAGTGCTCCCTATGCATATATAATAAAAACAGACAGTATTCATGTTGTATCCGGGTTGTATAGTACATTTTTAGGAAGGAACTATTATTTCAGCTTTAACGAAGCTTCTTTGACAATTAAAATTGGGAAGTTCTGTAAGTATATCGATGTTAATAAGCCTACTTTAACCTTCAGAAAAATAAAATAAACCTCTCAAACAAAGTAAAATTCTGTACAGGGACAGATTAGTTTTCTCGTGACAGTTTTAAAATAGAACTAACCATAACAACGCTGGTATAGGCAATAAACTTGTCACAATTTTTGCTCGCCACCTTGACAGTTTTATTATGACGATTAACTTCTCACCCATCTGCCAAATATATTCCGGCTCTGCACAAATCCTGCAACCGAGACAACTATATCGTTCGCCGGGACTGGCAAAAATTGCGCCATGGTGGCTTGCCCGCCGGGACAGTTTTTCGGCTAAAGTACCGGGACACGTATCGGCGGACGGCGCCACCAACGCTTACTGCCCATACCAGCGGGCCGTTAGTGTTAATGCATCCTCGAGAAACTCATACCAACGAGAGTATCGAACTTAAAAAATGGCCGATAAGATTTAGAAAAAAATCAAACCAAAATAATTTATCTTTAAATCAATTATGTCACACTCAAAAGTGACAACCTATTTCAGGACGAGACAAGTCTACATATTAATAAACTAAATTCAAAAATCATGAGAATAATTGTAACTTCTTTAGTATTTGTACTTATTAGTACATTAACTTTTTCACAAACTCTTGAAACCATCTCAAGTTTGAACAAATCTGATTACAATCTTGATTTGCGTATGACAACCGACAATTATCTTTTTGCATTAAATGATAATTCTAATCAGAATAACAGAACTTATTGCGGTTTAAATTATATGAATTCGGAATCCTTTTTAATACCAAATTCTAAAACAAACTTTACCGATTTTAATTTGGAACGCGAATATGGTACTTATTCAGAAAACAAGAATGGTAGTGATAAAGTAGGTAAGTTTTTTCTTGGGGTTTTGGTTGGGGGAGGAACTGGAGTTTTATTGGGACTAATGGCAACAAAATCCGGAACAGAAGGAAGTCTTACTCCTTATGTTGTTGGAGGTGCCCTTGCTGGTGGAATCGGTTTTGCTTTTAGTTTTTAAAATTCATTATTAACAATCATAATATCTAAAATCATGAAGAAAATTGTAACATTTTTAGCATTTGTACTTATTTGTACATCAAGCTTTGCTCAAACTTTAAAAACATCAAATCCGATGTTTTGCAAATCAAATTACAATAATGATTTAAGTAATACAATATCAACGGACAACTCATTATTGGCATACAATTATAATTTTCAGCAGACTAAAGGGATCAATGAAAGCCCTAAAAATTTAAATTTAGAATCCTCAATATTGTTGAAACCAATGAATTATAGTGGGTTAAATATGGGCAGTAATTTTAGTAATTATTCAAAAAATAGTAATGGAGGGAATAAAGTAGGGAGATTTTTTCTTGGTGCTTTAGTTGGTGCTGCATCATCTGGAATTGCAATGATAATTATGGCAGGGGAACCCGAAGGTGCTCCTGATAATGTTGCTCCATGGATAATAGGTGGTGCTGTTTTTGGTGGAGTTTTGTTTGTTATTGACTTTTAAAATAGACTTATTTCAGGACGAGAAATGCTTAATTAAAAACTTAAATCGTATTAATTATGAGAAAAATCAATTTTTTTATAATTCTGATAATAACATCAGTCCTTTTTTCAGGAAATCTTTTTTGTCAAGACAAATGGTCTGTAGAAGATTTGCTCATTTCAATCTCAAATGAAGATATTACTTTAGTTACAAAATTATATGAATCAGATCCAGGGTATTTTAGAGTTTGTGCGAGAGGATGTTTGCCAGCAGCAGTAGAAATTGGTACTGTAAGTATAGCAAGATATTTAATAGATAAAGGTGCAGATGTCAATTATGTAAATTCAAATGATGAAACTCCACTTAACATCGCTGCAGAATGGGCTGATTACGAAATGATAGAGCTTCTATGTCAAAAAGGTGCAAATGATAAACCTGATGGTCAACTATGGGGTAAATCTAAAACTACGCTTATCTCCATTCAATTGGTATTTGAAAAAAGGAATATGTCAGCTGGAACTAAAGAAAGACATGGAGTTAGGAGAACTATTAGATATGGTGACATTAAAAAGTCACTCGAAATTATTAATAAATACTTGTATTAAAGTGTTTCACCATTTTCAGAATATGATTTTAAATTTAAAATAGGCTATGAAAAATACATTAAGGATTTTTTTACTAATTGTTATTTTAGCACAAGTATCTTTGGATGTCTCGGGTCAAAATAGATGGTGGCAAAGAGAAATTCCAGCACCATCTGCAAATCAAATGATTAATCCAAATTATCTTTCTAAAAAAAGAGAATTAGAGCAAACTCTTGATAGGATGAATAGTTTAGCAAAAGAAAGAAATAACTATGCTAATGCAGGTCAAACAGATGCAGTTAAAAATGCAAATGAGATGTTACAGTTTATGGGGAAAAAAATGAATACTCTTGAATACGAACTTTCAAAAATTTCAATGTACCTTTCTAATCCCAGTTATTATCAAAATAATAATACGCAAATTACAAATCAGCAGCAAACAGATGTTTACATTTCTCAACCAACTATCTCAGATTCACCGGCAAAACCAACAAATAGTTATTTGTTAACTGTATACAAGATTAAAAATTGCAATAAAGATGAATTTAAATCTAATTATGATTACAATGCAGAATCGTTAAGCCTTTTTAATGAACTTAAAAGTAACATTTCCCAGATTGTTAAATTAGAAACGGATTACTCTTCATATTCAATTGATTTTTTAAAGAAAGAAATTGAGTATTATCAAATATTTATTGATAATTGGGGAAATGGCAATACAATTGGAACAAATGAAGCCAAAAAAGAAATCGAAAATCTTAATGCAGATATTTCACGTAAAGAAGAAGAATTTATAAGAAATAAGTTAAGTGAGATTACTGATATTGTTGTGCATATTGAAATAATAGGTTCTTTTACAGAGATGGTTCATCCCAAAAATTTAAAGGGTTGGCATACATGTTATGGTTATAATTTACGTATCAATGGTACTTTATTAAATGAGATTGGTGGCTTTCATAATTCAGGACTTTATGATACTTATGACCCATTTAGAGTATATTATTACAAGAATGGGAATGAAAGAAAATACTCTTATTCTTTAAAAGATGGATACAATATAATTGATAATTATTTTGATAGTAAATCCATGTATATAGGATATAATTACGAAACTTATTTTAATGGAAAGGATGGATATAAGATTGCACATGACAGTTTTGATCTTAATGTTCCCATAACTGCAGCAAAAACAACAAATGTTTATTTGTATTTCCACATCAGTGGTGCAGGAAACGTACAAGTTAAATATCAAATAAATTAGATGTAGTATAAAAGCACTAACACTAACACGGACAATAAAGGTAAGTTGTTTGTCATGCTTTTTGCTTGACTCTGAGCCATCTACCAGGATTAGTCTCAAGCCTTAAACCCGGATACGCACCACTGCACGTAATAAAGCTCTCTTATACCAAGACAATTTGTGGATCCGGGATAGCTTATACCGCGACACTGCGCCGCTGGCTTTTTCCAGTTTCATCTACCTGGATAAATTCTCGTCCACCTAGACAACTTATACCGCGATCGCGCCTTAACGCAATAAAACTTACACCTGGACGGCAAAAAGCACGCCATACCTGTCTTGCCACCGGGATAAATTCTGGCTAAAGCATCAGGATACTGACCGGATGGCTGCGCCAGGTAACACAACCTCCCTTTATTGCCGGGCCGTTAGCACACATGGGTGTAAGAACTTATTGGCCTCGCGCCGTAACTTAGAATATTTATCGTGACAGTAAAATATTGTTACATCTAGATTGAAAAGCCATCG
>Ga0214473_10006505_pt1 | contig 13922 bp, 10 predicted proteins | sample RVTome_7_FD_203509 | JGI IMG/M metagenome (GOLD analysis project Ga0214473, IMG submission 203509) | Soil microbial communities from uranium-contaminated site in the Upper Colorado River Basin, Wyoming, United States - RVT98D197 | ecosystem: Environmental > Terrestrial > Soil > Contaminated >... | reverse complement strand
CTCGCACCGCTCAGCCGGGTCGGCGATGGCAACGCTGTCGCTGATCTCGTAACGGATCAGGGGAATCGTGCGGCTGAATAGTACGCTGACGAGCAGCTTCTCTCCATACGTGCCTGGCGACACCGGGCGGTTGCGTCGGTCCACCACCTCGGCAATCACCAAGTCTTCGCAGACATGCATCCGATGGTGCCGACAGTCGGCCGCGATGAGCGCCGTCTCGGTCGCGGCGTAGGCGTTGAACGGCTCCGTGCCCCACGCGTTGCGGATCGCCCGGCGGGAAGGAGATGTCAGCACCTCGGAGGAGGCGAATACCATCCGCGGAGCGATCCGCAGATCACGGTTCACCTGCCGCTGCGCCAGTACGTTCGCGGTCTCGGCATATGCGACGAGAATCTGCGGACGAAAGGCATTCAAGCGATCGACAATGGCGGTGAGCGGGTCCGTGGAATCGAGGCGCATGGTGTGCAGGAACGGACTATCCACGGATGCCCCGACAAGCAACGACTTGCACCATGGCTGCCGGGAACTCACGATCGCCATCCGAGGACGGTGCAACAGGCCGATGCCCGCACCCGCCCAGTCTGTCGCCCGCCCGTGCGAAGCGAGGCCCCACAACCACTCGTCGCGACCGAATGCCAGCACGCCTTTGAGGCCAGTGCTGCCCGACGTCGTCGATACGATATATTCCCCCCGGAACAAGGAAGGCGTCTCGAGCGCTGCGACGAATCGCCTCACATCGTCCAATCGCAGCGAGCGATCCGTGACGACGTCGTCCCAGTGAGCCATGAGATCCGCTTTCGTGAGGACGGGAAGGTGCTCGAGAAGTTCATTGTCGAGCCCGGCGTGATGGCGCTGGTAGAACGGCGAACAAGCGTAGGCATGGGCGCGAAGCCTTGCGAGCGACCGCGCCTGGTGCCCCAGGAGCTCGGCCCGCGTCCAGCGGTCGCGCCGGCGCAGCCTGCGGCGGAGGAGAACCAGGCGCAGCAACCGGCTAAATGGCAGCGCTACCTCTTCAGAGCGTGTCATCGAACCAGTCGTCGTTCTGTCTCGCCGGCCGTGCGGGCGCACCACGAAGTGGGCCTCCAGGAGCTGGCTCTCCTCGAGCAGGTGCCGGGTCGTTGCCAAGTGAGCGAGAATGCGTTCCTCTGCCTGCAGGGCCGTCTCGGACGTTTCCCTCCCCCCAATGCCGTGCGTGCGGCATCATGCCTCCTTTCGGCCGCGATAGAGCGACACCGTGCCCAGCGGCACCGCGAACCGCCGCGTCTCCCGCGTGCCCTGGAAGCCCGCGGCCATCATCAATTCGGGCAGCCTGCCCGACACGTTGTCCCGCGTCGTCGCGAATCCGTCCACGAGCTGAACGAGGACGAACACGGCGCGCATGAAGCGGTTGGCGGGCCGCCCCCAGTCGGCCACGTGGAGCTCGCCTCCGGCCTTGAGAACCCGAAACGCCTCGCGGAGCGCCGCCGCCTTCTGCGCGGGGGTCAAGTGGTGCAGCGTCAAGCTCGAAAGCACGCGGTCGAAGCTCCCGTCGCCATACGGGAGAGCCACGGCCGAGCCTAGATCAAGCGAGACTTCCAGGCCCGAGCGGAGGACCTTGCGACTCGCGAGCTCGAGCATCACCGGATCGATGTCCAGCCCGACGACGTGCGCCCGCGGCTCCGCTCGTTTGGCGAGGAGCGTCAGGGTGGCCGTCCCGCACCCGACGTCGAGCACGCGCTGGCCGGGAGCGATGGCCGCCTGCCGCACGAGCGCGCCCTTGAACGCCCGTTCCCGCATGGTCAGGCGCAGGAGGGGGTCGTACAGGCGCGCGACGAGCGGATGCCCGAGAGCCGGCACGAAGGTGTCAGCGCGCATCATGGCCACGCATTTCTCCCAGGGCGTGCGAGTGATCCTCCCGTGCCGAGTGTTGGAGGCCCAGGAAGGCCCGGATCCGGGCGGTGTGCTCCAGCATGAACGCCCCCAGTTCGCCGGGGTGGCGCCGTTGCAGGTGGGAGAGATCTTCTCGCAGCGCGCCCGCCGTGACCCGAACCGTGTCGGCCCACGGGGACGCGTCCGAGGGCCGGGGCTCGCAGCCGTCGAGCAGGGCCTCCAGGCGGCGCACGTGCACCGGAATGATCGCCGCCAGCTGCTCCGTGCCGATCGTGTCGACCCGCTGCAGGTGCGCCTCCATCGCCCTCGCCTCGCTCTCGCAGGTGGTCGCGCCCCGATGGTGCCCCATCATGCCGATCCCGAGACCCATGCCGCCGATCATCATCGCCGCGTGGACGCAGGCCGTGAGCGGGAGCGCGATGGCCGCCGCGAGATACGTTCGCAGGGCGTTCATCGCCATCCCCCTTGGTCGTCGGCTTCGGCGGTCTTCATTTGGTCCTCCTCATCCCCGGGTCGCCCGGCGGGGGCAAGCACGGGTCAGAACCCCGGACGACCCGGGGCCGGGAGCCATCGCCCGAAGGCGATGAGGCTTAGGTGTTGGGAGGAGGCGAGGCATCCGACAATGCGATGGGGGAGTCGCGGAGGGCAAGCCGGTCGTACCCGGGCACGTTAGGCCGTCGTAAAGCGGAACACCATGCCGTACATCCCGTTGCTGCCTATCCAGCCTGGCCCCATCTCTTGCCCGCTCATCGGGCCTCCGCCACCCATCATTCCCCCGCCGTTCATCATCGAGCCTGAGGCCCACTGCCCGCCCATCATGCCGTGCGCCGTCATATCGATCGGGTTCTCGTCGGCGCCCTTCATCCCGCCACCGAGGTGAAGGGTGTACGCAATCGCCGACTTGAGCGGCGCCGCCGGCGTGAACGCCAGGGTCGTGCGATCGCTGGACCACTGCCCGACGCAAGGAACGGCCGGACCTGTCACGTCGCCCTCATGCAGCGAGACGTACATTTCCATGCCGGACGCCATCGCATGGCTGAACGCGACAACAATCGGAGCATTCGGATCCACGCTCGCGGCGCCGCCGGCAGGGGTGACAGAAACGAGGGCAGTGATATCCGAGGTCCCGCCCATCTCAGTCCCTGAACAAGCCGTAGCACCAGCGAGCACCACGCTTACGACGGCGGCCGTGGCTATGCGGAATTGCATGGCGAGGTCTCCTCCTCTCTGAGTCCGGTGAGGCTGAACTGGCGCATCCTAGCCCCGCCGTCGTGGCGAACCGATGAAGCGAGGGTGAAGGAAGCGTTCACGCCCCTTCGTTCTGCCGGGGTGGGCATCGACTTGATCCGTAAGAGCAGAAAACGCAGCAGTCGCCTGGCTTTGGCCGAAGCGCCGTTCGACATGCCGAGCACTCGTAGAAGTGCACGCACGAATTCGTTGGCATTGTTTCGAGGTGCTGGTGCCCGCAGCGGGGGCAAGTGATGGTCGCCGTCAGGATCATGTTCAAAGCCAACGGAGCAACCACATCCGCTCGAAGAGCAGCTTCGCCCCATGCCACCGGCGCCCCGGCTTCCTGAAACGGACCGCGGGTTCAGGCACGGGCCTGGCGCATCCCTCGTGGTCTCGGTCATCCCCACCAGCGCGACAGTGCGTAGATCGTCAGCCCGACCAGGCCGCCCACGAGCGTACCGTTGATCCGCACGAACTGGAGGTCGCGCCCGACCGCCAGCTCGAAGCGCCGCGACGTGGCCGCCGGGTCCCAGCCAGCGACGGTCCGGGCGATCAGCTCGCCGATCTCGTGGCGGTATCGCTCCACCACGGTGGCCGTGAGGTCGATGCAAAGCTCGTCCAATTCCGCCAGCAGCGCGTCGTTGGCGAGGAGCGCCGCGCCGAACTCGCTGAGGCCGTGCGCGAGCGGTCCGGGCGCCGCCCCATCCGCCCGCGTCGCGTACGCGACGATCGCCTGACGCGCCCCGTCCCACAGCCGGACGGACAGATCGGCGACCGCGGGGTCAGCGAGCCATTCCTCCTTCAGGGCCTCCGCCTTGGCGATCGTGTCCGGGGCGTGCTGCAGGCGATCGACGAAATCGCGCAGCGCCGCGTCGAACGCCGCGCGCAGCGGGTGGTCAGGGTCGCCGCCGATCTTGGCCAGCAGGCTCTCGATGGCCACGATGATCCGTTCGTAGATCTTGTCGTCCACGACACCAGGCACCCACCACGGACTCTCGGCCCGCACCTGTTCCCGAATCGCGTCCCCGTTGTCGCGCACCGCCCGGGCGGCCAGGCGAACGGCCTCGTTGAGCAGGCCCTGATGGCGGTCGCCCGCGAGAACGAGCTGGAGGGTCCTGCCCAGTGCGGGCGCGACGCGCGTCGCGCGGAGGCGGTCGCTCACGACGCGCTGCACCAGCGCGCGGACGTCGTCGTCCGGGAGCGCCTCCAGGGTCCTGGCCAGGCCGCTCGCGACCTCCAGCGCGATGCGGCGGCCGTGGTCGGGCTCGGAGAGCCAGCGCGCGGCCCGCTCGGCGGGGCGCAGCGCGTGGAGGTTGGCGGCCACGACGTCGCGCGACAGGAAGTGATGCTGCACGAAGTTGCCGAGGATCCGCCCGATCCGCTCCTTGCGGGTCGCGATGATCGCGGTGTGCGGAATCGGCAGGCCCAGGGGGTGGCGGAACAGGGCGGTCACGGCGAACCAGTCGGCCAGGCCGCCGACGAGCGACGCCTCCGCCGTGGCGCGCACCCAGCCGAGCCACGGGTAGCGGCTCTCGAGGGCGCTCGCCCCCGCGAACACGACCGCCGCCACCCCGAGCAGGCCCGTCGCCCGCCGCTTCATGGCGTCGAGCCGCGCCTCGCGCTCGTCGTCGTCGGGCCGCACCCAGAGGGAGGGGGCGCCCGGCGGGGTCTCTGGTGTGGTCGGATCTCCCATCGTTTCCTCCCGCCGTGTGCGTCGCAAGAGCGAAGATAACCGCCACCCCCGCAGGCGCGCCGACCGGGAATGGTCGCCCGCGCACTCTGTCCGATCCGGCGTGCGGTCGGTATAGTAAACGCCGCCGGGCCGACACGGACTTCGAGGAGCGACCACGCATGCGACTTACCGCCGTCGACTGGACGATCGTCGCGCTGTACTTCGCGCTCAACCTGGGCATCGGGCTCTACTACCGGGCGCGGGCCGGCAAGACGGTGGGCGAGTATTTCCTCTCGGGCCGGAACGTCCCGTGGTGGCTGGCGGGGACGTCCATGGTCGCCACGACGTTCGCCGCCGACACGCCGCTCGCCGTGACCGGCATGGTCGCCCGCAACGGGATCGCCGGCAACTGGCTGTGGTGGTGCTTCGTGGCGAGCGGGATGCTCACCGTGTTCTTCTACGCCCGGCTGTGGCGCCGAGCCGGCGTCATGACCGACATCGAGTTCTCGGAGATCCGCTACTCCGGCCCGCCGGCTGCGTTCCTGCGCGGGTTCCGCGCCCTGTACCTCGGCATCCCGATCAACTGCATCATCCTCGGGTGGGTCAACCTGGCGATGGTGAAGATCCTCGAGCTGATCTTCGGCGTCACCAAGATCGAGGCGCTCGCCATGGTGATCGGGCTGATCGCCGTCACGTCGCTGATCTCCACCCTGTCCGGGCTGTGGGGCGTGCTGGTGACCGACCTCGTGCAGTTCGTGATCAAGATGGGCATGGTCATCGTGCTCGCCGTGGTGGCCGTGGACGCGGTGGGCGGCATGGCCGCCATGAAGGCGAAGCTCGCACTGGTGGATGCGGCGCGGGGCGCGGCCGGCGGCGGCCGGGGGTCGGTGCTGAGCTTCCTGCCCGACGTGGGCTCCGCCTGGATGCCGCTGCTCACGTTCCTGGTCTACATCTCCCTCAACTGGTGGGCCACGTGGTATCCGGGGGCGGAGCCCGGCGGGGGCGGCTACGTCGCGCAGCGCATGCTATCCGCCAAGGACGAACGGCATTCGCTGCTCGCCACGCTGTGGTTCAACGTCGCGCACTACGCCATCCGCCCCTGGCCCTGGATTCTCGTCGGACTCGCATCGCTGATCCTGTATCCCGGCCTCGCGGATCCCGAGACGGGGTACATCCGCGTGATGATCGACCACCTCCCGCCGTCGCTGCGCGGCCTGATGGTCGCGGCGTTCGCCGCGGCCTACATGTCGACCATCGCGACGCAGCTGAACTGGGGCGCGAGCTATCTGGTGAACGACTTCTACCGCCGCTTCGTGCGGCGCGCCGAGACCGAGGGTCACTACGTGACGGCGTCGCGCTGGGCCACCGTGCTCCTCACCGTGATCTCGATCATCGTCACGTTTTACATGGAGTCGATCGCCGGCGCGTGGAAGCTGCTGATCGTCACCGGCGCGGGAACGGGGGGCGTGCTGCTGCTGCGCTGGTACTGGTGGCGGATCAACGCCTGGAGCGAGATCGCCGCGATGCTCTGCGCGTTCGTCGTCTCGGTGCTCCTGCAGACGACGATGGGACTCGACAGCGACGCGCCCCGGGATTTCGCCTGGATCATGATCGTCACCGTGGCGATCACGACCGCCGTGTGGTTGGCGGTGACCTTTCTCACCCGGCCCGAGTCACGCGAAACGCTCGTGGCGTTCTACCGCCGGACGCGACCGTCGCGCGCGGGATGGCGGCCGATCGCCGACCTGGCACCCGACGTCCAGCCCTCGCGTGACGGCTTGTCGAATCTGCTGGACTGGGTGGCGGGGTGCGTCCTGATCTACGGCGTGTTGTTCGGCGTCGGGAAACTGCTGCTCCAGGAGACGGGGCTCGGCCTGCTGCTGCTGGGCCTGGGCCTCGCCGGCGGCGCCGTGATCTACCGGGACCTCTCCCGCCGCGGTTGGGCCCAGGTGGTAGAGTAGGGCACCTGCGGAGCGCGGGCCGAGTGGCGCGGGCGACCGAGCGCGCCTCGGGGGTTATCAGGGACTGAAGTCCCAACTCGGCGGCAGGCCGTCCTGAAGGACGGGGTGGCACCCCAGGGTGCTCGGCGGCGGACCGGAGCTAGAACCCGACCGCGACTCCCAGCCGCACCAGCGCCTGCTGGATCGGCACGCTGACCTCGCCCGAGCCGTCATCGGTCTTGCGGTTGAAATACTGAAACTCGTAGTCGGTGGTGAGACGCACGTGCCCGCGGGCGAATTCGCCCATGACCCCGAAGGCGATCTCGAGGCCGACGGGCGCGGAGCCGCCGCCCGAAAACCTGGCGCGGAGGAGGTAATTCCCGCGGAGGTTGAGCCGCACGCCCGAGCCGATCGCATTGGACAGCCTGATGCCGGCCCGCACGGCGCCCACCGATTGCGCCGCGAAACCCGGATCGATGCTCCGGTTCGTGAGGCCGACCTCTGTGCTCACGGCTCCCGTGAGCGCGTACCGCAGGCGCGCGTCGAGCTGCCCCGCGTGGAACGACTCGAGCGTGCTCCCGTCCTCAATCGGGTCGTAGCTCAGACGGGCGTAGGTGACCTCGAGGCTGGCCTTCTTGTAGGCGAGCGTCGCCGCGGCCCCGAGCCCGCCCCCGCGATACCGCAGCGCGGAGGATACCTCGCGGTAGTCGCCCAGCAACACCTGCGGCCCGATCGTGACGGTCTGGGCGGACAGGTGGATGGGCGGATGGGCGGATAGCAGCACCGCGACCGCCAGCACCGAACCCCCATCCGCCCATCCACCCATCCGCCCCATCATCACCCTCACCGTCCACTCCCCCGCGACAGCGGCACGACCTTCATCTGGATCTGGCGGCGCCGGTTCACATTGTCCCGCGCGATCTCCAGGTTGCGGCGCGCGATCTGATCGCGCAGCAGCCGGTTATACAGGATGTTGGCGCGCGCGGGCTGCGCCGCCGGCTTCTTGAGCGTCGTGATGATCCCCGCCGCCAGAGTCACCGCGCTCACGGCGAGCAGCTCCCGGCGTGACCCGGTGCCGAGCGTGGCCGCCTCCAGCGCCAGCGTGCCGGCGCCGGCGATGCCGGTATAGAGGAAAGCGAGCCCCAGCGGCCGCCAGCTCTTGGGCGGCACCTCGGTCTCGGACAGGAACTCGTAGCCCGCGAGGGCCGTGAGGTGCGGGACGGTATCGACGGCGCCCTGGGTGACGCGGATGGCCCGGGACGCGGAGAACGAGTTTTGCCCCGACGCCGCTTCCACGACCACGGTATAGTCGCCCGCCGGGATGGGGTCGCCGCCGGGGAGCGCCGCGGACCAGCGCAGGTTGACCTGCCCCGTGGCCACGCTCGAGTCAATGACCACGGTGCGCCCCGCCCCGATGGCGAGCACGCGCACGCGGGCCGGACTGGTCACGGTAAAGCGCAGCGGCACCCACCCCTGTCCGCCGACGAACTGAGCGCTGTCGATCTGCAGGGCGCGCACGACGAGCACCTGGGAGAGGGCGAGCTGAAATGACGTCGTCACCTTGGGCGAAATCCGGGCGGGATCCAGTTGGCGGTCGGGCTCGAGCAGGACCAGCTGCTTGAACGCGTCGACGGCCTTCACGAGGGAGTCCGTGGCCGCGTAGGCAAAGCCGAGCAGCTCGTACGCCCGGATCCGCTCCGGCTCGGTCAGCTTCTCCCGAAGCGCGCGGTTCCCGAGCGTGAGGGCCTGCGACACCTCGAGGTTCTCATAGGCGCGGATGGCGGCGCGGAGGGTGGCGTTCGACGCGCCCTGCGCCGCCGCCACGGGCGACGCGGGCACCGCACCCGCGAGCCCGACCAGCAACAGCAAGCCGCGTCGCATGGGTCTCAACCCTCCGGAATGAGCGTGTAGCGTTTGGTGATCTGGTTGCCGGCATCCACTTGCACGGTCTCCGTGATCGTGCGGTACCCGGGCCGTTCGACGCGCACGGTGTGCCGGCCGGGCGTGACGCTGTAGCGGAGCACGGGCGTCGGGCCGATCTGCACGCCGTCGACGTACACCGTGCCGAAGGGGTCCGCCCCGACCGTAATGAACCCGTCCGCGGCGGCGGGTGGCGGCGGTCGCCGTTCGGTGTCGCGTCCCCCGGGTCCCGGCCGATCCGTCCTGCGCCCCGGCTCGTCGGCCAGCACCTGCACCGCGGCCTGATCGCGCTGCGTGCCCGCCCGGGCCTCGATCACGGCCGCCCCGGCAGCGACCGCCGTCACCGCGCCCGTGGTGTCCACCCGCGCCACCTGAGGGTTGTTGGACGCCCAGGACACGGGCGTGCCGGCGACCAGATTGCCAACCGAGTCGAAGGCCCGTGACGACAAGGTTGCACGCTCCCCAACGCGCAGCGTGACCGCGGCCGGCGCCACCTGAAGATCGCTCACCGAGGGGCTGCCGGTCGCCCCGGCGTGGGTGTCGGATGCGCCCGCTCCCCCCACCCGGCCGCGGAAGGCCAGGTACCCGCCGACGGCCGCCACGACGAGCACCGCAAGCACCAGCGCGACCCGGGATCCTGGCCTGGCCTTCCGCGGCGGCGGGAACGCGCCGCTCGCGGGCATCGGGGTCGTGGGCGCCGTCGTCATCCGCATGTTCGCGGTCGCTACAGTCACGTCGCCGCGCGGGCGCGGCCCCGTGCGGTGGGCCGCCGCCACTGGTTGCTGCGGCCACAGGGCCGTCGCGAACGCCTCCATGCTCGCGAAGCGCTGATCGGGATCCTTGGCGAGGGCGCGGGCGATGGCGGCGGTGACGAACTCCGGGACGTCGTCGCGTCTCGCTTTGGGCGGCTCCTCGAAGATGTGCTTGTACAGGACGGTGTGGACCGAGTCACCGCCGAACGGCAGCTCACCCATGACCATGCGGTACCCGACGACGCCGAGCGAGTACTGGTCGGCGCGCCCGTCGACCGGCGCGCCCTTTGCCTGCTCGGGCGCCATGTAGTGCGGCGTCCCGATGATCATGCCGGTCCCCGTGAAGGCGCTCGCGGTCTGGAGCGCCTTCGAGATCCCGAAATCGGTGAGCATGACGCGGCCGTCGTGATCGAACATGATGTTCGCCGGCTTGACGTCGCGGTGCACCACCCCGCGCGTGTGCGCATGACCGAGCGCGCAGGCGGCCTCCCACAACACGCGTTGGATATAGGCGAGCGCCATCGGCTGGCGTTGTTCGAGCGCGTCTTCCAGCGACGTGCCCGGGACGTACTTCATCACGAAGTAGTTGAGCCCGTCCTCGCTCTCGACGCGGTAGATCGGGATGATATTCGTGTGGTCGAGCTTGGCGGCGGTCTTCGCCTCCTGCTGGAAGCGCTTGATGACCTGGGGGTCCGCCGACACGTCGGGCGGGAGCACCTTGATCGCCACCTCGCGCTCGAGGGTGAGATCGTGGGCCAGGAACACCGCGCCCATCCCGCCCTGCCCCAGGAGCTGTTTGATCTCGTATTCGCCCTGCACCACGCGCTGCAGGCGGCTCTGGAGAATCGTGACCTCACCGCTCGTGGCGGTGGCGACACCGCCGCCCGTCATGTCGGCGCCGCACGAGAAGCAGAACTTGCTGTTCTCGGGCAGCGGCGTGTGGCAGCGGAGGCAGTCCATCAGGGACGCACCGTCGGCCCCGGGCCGGGGAGCAGGGTGGGGGAACGCTTGACGGGCGCGCCGTCCGCGGCTGGGGAGCCGGGGAAGCCGGCGCACGCCAGGAGTCCGGCTTCAATGCAGAGCGCGTACCGCACAGGCAGCCCGACGTAGTCGAGGACGACGGCGTAATAGTCGCCCGGAGCGAGTGTGCGTGTGACGGACTCCGTCGAGCCGAATCGGACGGACCGCCCGGACTCGCTCAGCGACGTGCTTGCCCCGCCTCCGGGGACCGTCAGCACATACACATCGATGTCGCTCGAATCGCTGGGAGCGGGCGGGATCGACGCGACGCTGACGGTAACAACCGCCGTCCCCGTGACGCTGAACTGAATCCAGTCGACGTCGTGTGGATTGTCGATCGTGAGCGTGTCCCGCAGGAACGCCGCGGGTACCGTCACAACCGGCCCGCGCGCGTCGCCGGCGTTACAGAAGTCGTCCTCTTCGTGGTCGTCGCGGGGGATGGTCGCGTCGCTCGTCACGTACCCCTCGAGCACCGCGAGCCCGTAGCGTCCCGGCACCGAATAGAGCGCGAGGGCGTGCAAGGTGCCCGCCGGCATCCCGCGCAGCGCGACGATCGTCGACTCGGGCTGCACCTCGGACGGCTCGAAGAGGAAGCCCCTGCAGAAATGCGACTTGGGCCCGACGGTCCACGACGCGGGGCCGATACGGTAGTCGGTGATCGCAGGGTTGCTCGAGTCCGCCCCGGTGAACGAGAGCGAGTCGGTCAGGAATGTCGAGAACGTCCCCCGGACTTCGGGACCGCTCAGGATCAGCGTCAGGTCGCGCGGACTTGGATTCGTCTGATCGAACCGATACCACTCCACCCCGATCTTGTCGCGCTTCGGGATCTCGAACGCCAGGGCGGGATTGAAGAACTTCAAGAACGGCAGGGTTGGAAACCGCGGCGCCGCATCGAGGTTGATGGCGTGCGGCGCGGTCTCGTTGGGTTCAAGCACATCCAACGGCTGCACTCGCGTCGTGTCCGGCGCGTTGCCGAAAACCCCCGGCCCGAAGAACGACAGCCGCGACGTGCGGGCGGGCGGCGGCACCCAGAACGCGGCCGTCGAGAACCCGAGCGAATCACGCGATCGGGTCGGGACGACCCCGGGGATCGGAAAGTCGAAGAGCGTCGCATTCTCAAGAAACGCGAGGAAAATCGAGTCCACGCCCACGCCGTACACGGTGATCGTGTCGCCGAAGCGCACGAGACTCGGCCGCACGCTGTCCACCTCGAGGGGGTTCGACACCCGCAACTGGAGAGAACCGGTCCCCGCCTGCTCGAACGCCACCGCCCGCGCCGTGATCGCCACGATCCCGGAATTCACGCCGGTCGCCAAGGCGTGGCCCCCCCCGTCGTCCCGCACCGTCGCAAGCGTGGCGTTCCCGCTGGACCACAGGAAGCTCACGTTCGTGACTTCGACCGTGTCGGCCCCGATGACCCGGAACGCCCGGGCAAACAGATCGAGCTCCTGGCCGCGGATCACGACGCCGCTCGGACTCTGCACCAACACGACGACCTGGTCGCTCTTGTCGGTGGGAAAGGCGCAGGTCAGGCCCGCGGCCACGAGCGGCGCGAGCCAGAGCAGAGATCTATGGGACCACGGAGACACGGACCCCCCTGGGCTGGTTGCCCGATAATACAATACGCGGCATCCTTGGGCCAGACAGTGACTTACAGCACGCCACGCCGCTTGAGATCGTGATACTGGGCGACGACCGCGCCCGCCGCGCGCTCGGGCGGCACGTCGAGCACGAGGACCCCCGCGCGGCGCATGCGCCCCAGCGCCTCATCCCGGGCGCGCAGCAGCTCTTCGGCGGCCGCCTTGCGGAACGCGTCGCCCGTCGTGGCGGGCCGCGCGGTGGCGAGGCGATCCAGCTCGGGATTGCGCAGGGTCACCGCCAGCGGCAGGTGGCGCGGACGGAGGGAGGCGATGTTGGCCACGAGCGCCTCGGACGCGAGCGGATCGATCACATCCGTGAACAGCACGGTGAGGGCGCGCTTGCGGTTGCGGGCCGCGAGGTAGCGGAACGCGCCGGGGTAGTCGGGCTCAACGAGCACGGGCTGGACCACGGCCAGAACATCGAGCACCCGCGCGAGGCCGACGCGACCGCGCAGCGGGGCAACGAAATGGAGCACCCCGTCGGCGAACGCCATCACGCCCACGTTGTCGTCCTGCTGCACCGCGGCGTAGGCGAGACCGAGCGCGGCCTGGACTACGAAATCCATGCGCGCCACGCCGCCCACCTCGGCCGTCATTAGACGCCCGGTGTCGAGCACGAGCAGGACGTGCTGGCGTCGCTCCGTCTCGTACAGGCGCGTGATCATCTTGCGGCGGCGGGCCGTGGCCTTCCAGTCGATGGTGCGGACGTCATCGCCCGGCACCCACTCGCGCAAGGACTCGAACAGACGCCCCTCGCCGAGGCGGCGCACGGGACGCAGGCCGGCTTCGCGACGGCGGCGCGCGTCGACGAGCGCAGCCCGGCCGCGAGCCGGAAGGAGTGGCGGGTAGACGACCACCTCCCAGGGGAGCGGCAGCGCGATGCGGCGCCGACCGAGGCCGAGGGGGCCGTAGGCATCCACGTGCAGGGCACCCGCCGTCTCACGCCCGCGACGGACCGGCCGCACCTCGACCCGCTCGCCGGAGGCGCCGCGGGCCATGATGTCCACGGGCCGCACGGGCAGCAGGCCGCCTACGATCTCGGGCCGCAGCTCGCGCACCTGGAGGCGCGCGCGGCGGCCGGCGCGATTCTCCCAGCGGTACACCACTTCGCTCGGCCGGCCGAGGGAGAAGGCGGGCGGCGCGGCGCGCCGCACCGTGACCGGACCTGCGGCGCCCGGATGCGGGGCGAGCCGGGCGTCGAGCCACGTGAGCGCAACGAGCGCCACATCGGCGGCGAGGACGGCGTCCAGCACCCAGGGCACCCAGTAGCCCAGCGCGGCGAGCGGCGACACCAGAGCGGCGACGACGAGCGCGCGCCGGGTGGGCAGCATCACGCCGTGGGCACCTCGGTCTTGTCGAGGACGGCCTTGAGGGCGATGTCCGGGGTCACGCCCTCGAGCTCGAGCTCGGGCGCGACGTTGACGCGATGCCGCAGGACGGCCGGGGCCAGCCCCTTCACGTCGTCGGGCACGACGTAATCCCGCTCCTCGAGGAGGGCGGCGGCGCGGGCGGCTTTGAGGAGCGCCACCCCCGCCCGCGGGCTCGCGCCGAGCGTGAGCGAGGCGGCCTCGCGCGTCGCGCGCACGATCGCCGTGATGTACGCGGTGACCCGGGGCTCGACGCGCACCGCGTCCGCCGCGCGGCGCATCCGCTCCAGACCCTCGGCGTCGGTTACGGGGGTCACGCCGTAGGTGTCGGGCCGATCCGCCTCGAACCCCTCGACGTAGCGGGTCAGGATTCCCTGCTCGACGCCGGCCGCAGGATAGCCGATCTGCACCTTGATCGTGAAGCGATCGAGCTCCGCCTCGGGGAGGGGATAGGTGCCCTCGAACTCGATCGGATTCTGCGTCGCGAACACGGTAAAGGTGGGCGGCAGCGC
>Ga0214473_10006504_pt1 | contig 13922 bp, 11 predicted proteins | sample RVTome_7_FD_203509 | JGI IMG/M metagenome (GOLD analysis project Ga0214473, IMG submission 203509) | Soil microbial communities from uranium-contaminated site in the Upper Colorado River Basin, Wyoming, United States - RVT98D197 | ecosystem: Environmental > Terrestrial > Soil > Contaminated >... | reverse complement strand
TGGAACAATTGCCATTCTACCACTAGACATTCGTAGACTGCTCTACCATGAGCACCTCAATCTCTTTTCACGTCTCAGCAAGAGGTTTAGACACGAGACTCAAAACCAACTCCATACTAGGAGGATAACAACATCCATCTCTCATCAAGAAATCAAAATAGCACTTAGGCGTATTGGCGCCATTCTAATGCTACCAGAAGCCTATCAAGTGCACGAAACAGTCAAGGAGAACGGAATGAGACTCTTGAATGGCGAAGAATGTGCCACTCTTGGTCTGCCGGCAGATACTTACATAGTTTGTGTGTCCTTCTTTGGAATTGGTGTGCAAAACTTGCTACTTGGAACCTATCCCACTACTCATTACCTTACCAAATGCACAAAGGATGATCAACCTGTGTTGCTGGCATGTCGGCCAGTCTTCATACAACAGAATGGAATGGCTATAGAACGCAAAGCTATTCCACTAGATGGCGAATTGGACTTGTATTTGTCTGCATTTCCAACCACATTGCGAATGTATGAGCAACTAGCCATCAGAATTCTTAGGAATCGCCTAGATGACAGCATCTTTGTTGGTAGACAATATGCCAAGGTTGTTAGGAGTCATCTAGACCAGCTACTAGGTAATTGTGGCTTGACTGTTGAACTCATTGTTGGCCAGCCACTTGTTGATGGCACACTCACACTCGACACGCGTGCACTTTGGACTCTAGAACAGCGAGAAGCCAACAAGAAGCACATAAGTAGTCTAGTACCAATGACTACATTCTTGGATGAGCACCTCGTTCCACTCGCTAGGAATATTAGAGATGGTACTACTCTACCAGAGCAAGCAACCAAGCACCAGCTCTCCTACCAATCTACGCAACACCTAGCAATGGTAGCAACCGCTATCTCTTGCGTAGATGCATATTTTCTAGGCTATAACGATCCTAGATTTATGTTATCTGCCTACAAGGTACATATATACAATGAAGATACATACATGACTATTGCTACCCATTTACAAGGACTACCAATGAAGTTGACTGGTATTTGGTATTGTCTTAACCATCTCATTGCTACTCTCACTCTTGTAGACAATGCCAATCCACTTGTCAGTGTACCTTGGTGTAGAAGTGCCTATGGATTTGTTGTTGAAGCACCCTTCCCTATTCACGATGTCTAATCCTATTCAGTGTCTAACCAGCTCTTACTACCCACTAGTCTTATTGAACACTCCTAACCTGAGTTAGAAGTGTATGAATATGTTACTCTGGATCAGAGCCACAAAATAGGGTATTCCTAACGCTATTCTCTGATGTATGTGTTAGTATTTTGTGCAAACATGCTACAGTTCCTGCATAGTAGATTACATCAATACCTCCAATTGGATATACAATGAGTGTGGCTAGTAGAAGGATAGGAACAAGAATTAACAATTCTATCAACATTCTACAGGCCGCTACTATCCCTTTCTATTATGTCGTATTCCCTGGATTGTAGAGAACAAGATGAGCAATATTGATACCAAAGCCAACTACAACAACGAAATAGAAACCAACCTGTTGCTATTACTAGTGTAACTAGTGCGATTATTTCTACTAATGATAGAAGTGTTACGAGAGCAGTGTGCATGTGTTTGTCTGGTGTCTGTTGGTCTAGCGTAGTATCACAAAGGCAGAATGTCTGCCAAAATAGAAGGGTCACCAACAAGAAGATCGCCTAGAATTGCAGAGAAATATGGAGGATTGTCAACTCCGTCATTACTAGGATTACCACCAGATGTCCAGAGAATAATCGCAGCACAATTACCCAGAAGCGCTATTGGTAGAATGCAGAGAATAAGTAATACTACACAAATGATGACTTCTGGTAGGTTTAGACAAATCTGTGAGGAACCACCAACTATCCAAGAAATAATGAGTGTACTTCCAAATCAACATCTAACAAGCACAACTCTTGCATTCCTGGGCAGCGATTCAACCACAAAATCTCCACTTGGGACTGTTTTGGTATGGGGTATCAAGAACATCAAGAACGTCAAACATACCAAACTCGATGAAGTATACCACTATGCTACACCCACAGGAGTTACTATGGCTAATGGTCTACGAAACATTGCACTAGACGAAGCTATGGATTTGTTGGAGAACTGGTACAAGAGAAGAAGAGTAGTTGCATCTCCTACTGTTATGAGAATGGTATTTTCTCAACGTTCTTCTTGTATTAGTAGCGTAGTAGGATTTACCGAGAAAGCTGTGTTACAAACAACTAGCAATATTGCAGAACAATACTTGGCACCATACACTAGTAAGAGTCTATACACACTCGTAGCAGAGAGAAGAACAAACAAAGAAGAATATACATTCACTTCAAAAGGCAAAGAAGCACTCTACAAGCTACTGTTACTAAGACAGTGGATTCTTAATAGCAAACATTTAGCACTTACTGTAACACCCTCGCATCTTATTGCAGAAATTGTTGATAAGATGCTAGAGTTTGTCATCAATACAGAGTTATAATAATTACGCTACGTTATGTTAGTATTTGTCTCGTTCTAATAAGAATGAGACATACAAGAGCACACTGAGGTATCAATCATTACGCAACAAACTATACAACAGATGGACGATACAGATGACGAAGATAATAATATACTGCCTTCTTTACCAAGAAGTGAACAGCCACTACCTTCTGACATGATTATTCAGCTATTAAGACATAGTAGTGGAGATATTTGTAGGCCATTCTGTGTCATAGCTGATGCTGATAGCAGTCTAACTATTATGATTCGTAATATTGATCAAAGTCTTCTACTAATACGCAATTTTCGATACACTCAGCGCGACCAACAAATAGAGACTGATCTCTCTACTTTTGAATGCACAACTATTAATGATGTTAGAAGGAGAGCAATTGGTGCAATACGACCGAATACTAGACTTGTGTTATGTCCCAGTGCCTATTACGCGCTTCTAATACACAGAAGTATTGATAGTGGACCAAGAATGGGTTATGGATTACAAGGGCCTCTACCACTCAGAAAAGTGTATGAATACACATGTAAGCATGCAAGGAAGCATTTACTCTTCCCAATTAGATACCTAATTGAGCACAAAACAGAAGAGAATAATATAGAAGTGTTGAAGGCTTGTATGCTCAGAATGGCGCTATTCTTGTCGTGGTTATTAGGCGATCCAGCTCCTCTGGACCATATTATGAATATCACACAAACTCAAAACATGGTAAGAATGGAGGATGCTGTTGATCTAATAGACAAATTACAGCGAGTATTCGCACATCTACATGTTTCTGACGTTCCTCCTTAATGTTTGGTAGCGTATTAGTAGTATACAAGAATATCTGGTTATAACTAATAACCAGATTTGTCGATAGTATTATACAGAGACAACTCTTAGCAGCACAGAATCAACTATTCCACTCAGACTCTTATTGTCCATCAACAAATCAAGAGATTCACGATTGTCAGGATGTATTACAACAAGTAGAGCACCTGCAGCATCTTTGTTGTCGCTAATAAGTTTCTTGTATGGTTGACAAGCAGCCTCTACAATCTCGCTAACAGAAACAACATCCATATGTTGTCTTAATCTGTTGGCATACACAGCACATAGTGTTTGTGGTGCAAATACTCGCAAACCACCGGAATAGTCTGCTAGAAACTCATCAGGTTTTGATGGAGGAGGTTCTTGTATAGTTAATCTAATGATTCCATGACTAGATACTGTCATACGAACCTTTCCTAAGTTAATCTGATGGTATTTGGCCATTGAGTAGGCGCCCTGTGCGTTGTGATCGGTATAAACAAAACCTATCCCATTACCATAGTAGGTATACAGAGTAGAAAGTTCTTGTACTGTTGGTGGACTAGCTAGTAGAGTCTTAATCTTGTTGTCAGTAGCTGTAAAAGCCACTCTTCTTACAGTATCACCATTCTTTGTAAGTCTTAGTGCAGATTGTGGTGGCTTGATGAATGCTTGTTTTGGCTGTTGTACCCACGATTCTACCTTAGTGTAATATTCTATCTCTTCTTGCGTCAAGGGAGCATAAACAACTACCATATACTCATTAGGCTTCTCTAGCCACATATCCAGCCTATTTGCAAGACGATCAGCAGATAATTGAGTAGGATGGATGCATGCAGAGTTGATAGTATCAAGAATTTCCTTGTTCGTTGCTGAGAACCCATGTAGAGATGCCAAACAATCACTAATATTAACATCTTCAAGCACTTGATAGCGGTTGTAATGTCTCCAAAACATGAACAATGGTATGGGCCATCTACTACCATCAACACTGGTGTATGTTGTTAGGAGTGGACAAGTAGACATTGCATACACTGCCAAAACATTGTAATTCATGTCTAGTAGAGCATGCTTGACACTTGCGTATCTCTTGAGAAGAAACTCCCTTGCTTGCAAATTGATGTGTGAACTCTGCAAATGTTGAGACAATGTATTCTTCACCTCTCTGGCATAGGAATCGATAACAGTCTCACCATCTAATCTCTCATTCGCAGAAATGAGAAGTTGTTTGATCATCTCGTCTGTCTTCTTTGTTAGTATATCGCATTCTTCCTTCTTCTTGCACCAACCAGTTGTAGGTTGTATTCCAGACAAGAAGCATAGAACAAAGTAGCTTCTTAGGCATGTACTTGGTCTCGTATCTTGCAATGGTGACATTGTTGTACTATCAGAAGGCTCTTTCACTCTGCGTAGAATAGTAGCGATGTACTGTCTAACAATGCTTCCAGTCTCAACATCTGGTCCATCGCTCATAACAAACAATGTAGTTGCATCTACAAGCAATGTTGCTTCATTCTTGAACAATTCATAGAAGGTATCTACTAGTTTGTGTGGAGAAAGTAATATACCTTTCTCTCTTGTTTGCATGTTAATACACATCTCTTCACCATTGCAATGAAGTTTGTATTCATACCAATAATACTTGAGGCCCAAATCGCATAATTTGGTCACCAATCGGTACATCCTGTTAGTGAGCAGAGTAGAACTACTAATCCAGATGTCTAGTTGCACACCATCCCTCCTAGTTGTTAGGAATGTTTCTACTCTGCTCACTATGTATTTGATGAGGTTTGTGTTGGTTGACATTGTTTGTTGATATTTGGCAGTGTCTTAGTGGTTGTTGTGGTTAATAAGTCGTAGTATGTTGATAGATCAGCTTCGTACTAGCAACGTTAGTAGAATACTAGTGAACAACTACAAGGACAAGTTGTTCACTAACTGACATTCGCATACTAAGCACATAATAATGTGCTAACCACCAAACACATCATACAAACACATCATACAAACACAACATACCAACCTAACATGGCACAACCCATCGACGAGATTGAGAGCATTGAGGAGGTAATAGAGGAAGCGAATGAGCCTGGGAGCGAAGAAGAGGATGTTGTACAACCAATGGAGGCACTCTCTACAACAACTAACAAGAAACAACCAGTTATGAGTGACGAATTCTCTCCAGTGGAGGAGAGGAACTTTTGCACATGGTTCCTCAGTCTACAAGAGAGGAAGGATGTCGCTATGCTGCTACGATACAAGGATGTGAAGCCAGAGACTCTTCCTGGCAAGTCTGGAGGAGCTTTGAGGGAGTTGTTCTGCACTACGAAGGTGCATTTGTACTTGCCATGGTGGGATGAGAAGAATACAACCAAGACACCAAGCGATTGGTATGAAATCAAGTACGCTAGCAACACTCGTGATGGGAGAATGTTTGCTGGAGACTACAATCCACTTTTGGTGAAGAGGGAGAAGGCTGGTGCAGTTGTGGCTGTTGTGTACAATGGTGTGCTATTCAGGCGAGAGAAACAACTTCCCATGTTCTTGGAGCTACTAGGAGAGTTAGTAGCAGATCCAAACAGCTTCTTTGATCGCATGGGCAAGCGCTGGGGACACTGCTTGTGTTGCAAACGGGAGATTACTGCTGGGAAGAGTCTCCAACACGCAATTGGACCAGTTTGTTACAAGCGGTTGAAGACTCTGGATGGCTGGGTGAAGAAGGCACAGGAGGAAATACAACCAAGTGGTGAGGATGAGGTGGTTGCTACCGCTTGTTTGCTGAATCCTGTGGAGAGGAAGGGTATTACACAGCTGAATGCGCTTCTAAAGTCTTACACTGCAAGCGGCATGCAATTTGATGAGCAATGCAATCTCATGCTGATGCCAGCAGACACAATTAGTCAGCGTTTGGTAACCTCCAACACTGCTGGCGACTTGGTGCAAAAGTACATCCCTACAGATGAGCGCTGGAAGTACAAGACCACTGTAGGACGTGCCAGGAAGGATTGTAATGTGTTTCTCGTTGACAAGTCTACTCCACACACCATTGGTGTCCTCCAACAACTTGGTGGCGTCTACTCTGAGCAATTCAAGGCGTGGTTAGTCACAAAGGAACAGACTGCTGACCTTGCTCTCCACTTCCGCATTCTGAAGGAGGTTCCTACTAGCACTAATGCTATCTCCGCTACTTCTACTAGCACCGCTGCTAACAGCACAACACAGGGAGAAGTGTTGACACCTCCACCTCTTTCTGGCAAGAAGAAGAGCACTCCCAAAGACAGGAAGATTGTTGTGAAGGCACTTGCTGGAGACATTGTTGAGGTTACTGGCGACACTTATATGCACAGAGGAGAATTGAGGGCTGCTGGTGCTTCTTGGGACAAGGATACGCGTGCTTGGAGAGGCCATATTGCTATTAAGCCACAACTAGATGCTATTGCTGCACGTGTAAACAATGATTAACTCTGCTGGTTTCACCAACTTCGCTAGCGCAGAGTAACCATCCTAATAACAATATACATAGTAAACTCGTAGCTCTATGGAGTTACGAGATGTATTACAAGTGGTATTATGAGTAGTATAAGACGGTAAACATCAAAGTGACATTCCTGCTATTCAAGTAGAGTATACTTAACCCACACAGAGCATACTAAACTCAATTAAACAGCCAAGTAAGAATGCAAGGACTCTACACTTCTGATTCACCAATCTTTCCCAGTCGCTACTTTGCGTTTGTTGGAGCTGGGCGTTCACCAACAACACAACGAGTTGGACACAAGATGGGCTGGGTAACCTATCGCTTTGATTCACCAAAGAACTGTCCTTCTTGCAAGAATTTGTGCATGGAAATTCACCAATTGCAGAGGGACAATGACTACAGCGTCTGTGAGGACTGTTTTGTTCGCCAGGACAAGTAACCATGTCAAATACTAATGAGACCTGTAGCCTCACCTAGAAGCTACGAGTATAACCAGGTGAGGCTATGAGTATAACAATAAAACATGCCAATTATAGTAAATGGATAAGAACGTGCCTGTTGGCATTGTCTCTAAGACACCGCTTACCTGGTTCATTCCTCCTAATGAGAATATTGTGTTATTAGGAGAGGGATCTTTTGCGAGTGTGTACAAGTATACCATAGCACCAATGAATGCACAAGTAGCCGTCAAGCTCGTGGTGGAAGAGGGTACTGGCAAAAGATCAAACAGTGATTACGAATATGGTGTTTCTTCTTCTATTCTGATAGAGATGTCAGTTCTCTCCAAGCTTAACCATCCAAATATCGTTCCGTTGCTAGATGCATTTGTTTTCGGTGATAAGATGATGGGAATTGTCATGCCATTTTATGCAGATGGTAACCTACGAACAAGAATGGGAAGTTATGGCAAACCTGGGCTAACAGACCAACAAATGAAGTTAATATGTGCTCAAATTGTGAGTGGAGTTGCATATCTTCATAGCGTAGATGTCTTACACGGAGATTTGAAGCCAGACAATATCCTACTCCAACAAGAAGGTGAAGTTATTAGGTGCGTCATTGGTGACTTTGGCATTGCAAATGCAGGTAGCTGCTATCCCTACAATCCGCAAAGAAAGGGTAATTATGTAATGACTGTGTGGTATAGATCGCCAGAATTGTTGCTAGGTAGTGTCTATTACCAACCAGCAGATAGTTGGGCACTTGGATGCATTATTTATGAGGTAATTATTGGTGGTGTCCTCTTCCCTGGTATCTCTGATACTGACCAACTCCACAGAGAATTCAAACGGTTTGGTACACCAACACTTGCTAGTTGGCCAGAAGTGCAGCGTCTGCCGGAATGGAAGACTAACTATTATTCCTGGCCAATAGTAGCTAAACCTTTCTCCATGTATTCTGCTAATCTTGCTAGTCTATTATCCTCCCTGTTGATGATGAATCCTAATAAGAGAGCAACACCACAACAAGCACTTCTTCATCCATGGTTTGATGATGTTCGTAGTCTCTTTGACATTGTAAGCATGAAGACAACATCAAAAACTAAGAAAACATGCTTGGATTTGATGAGTCTAAGAGAATGTTCAGTGGCAACAACAATAATACCAGACATGTCAACACATCTCTACAACGAGACAAGGTTAATGAAAATATTCACAGAAAGTACGCAAATGTATGCAATTAGTGATTATGCGCTACAACTAGCACGTCATCTCTTCTCAGAGACTTGGAAGAAGGTAGCACAAAGTAAATACGAGCTTCTCATGGATGCATGTGTCTATCTTGCAACAATAGTAGCATACGAGCGCGGCTATATAGAGCGTTATTTCCGTACAAATACAAAGCAAATAAGGGCAGAATTTGCACGGATGATAGAATTGGTACTAATAACACATGGTCCTGACTTCTTTTGTTCTACTCCATACCTACAAATGTCTGCCATGTTAACAGCAGATGACAATATCGTGACATTGACAAGGAAGGCAATTTGGCCTCTATTGAGAGCTAGTTACGCAACACAAGTAGCCACTACATTCTCTGCTAGTTGCGTAGCAGTTGCTTGTTTGTTGTTGGCACTTTCTTATTCAAATAGTAGAATAAGCACATCATTGTTGAAGTTTGCAAAGACGATTAGTATTGATTTGCTAACAGACTGTATCTTTTCCTTCCAAGAGAGATTGCGATTGATACCCCAAGACAAGTTGTTGTACTTGTGTACATTTCAAGGGACTACAATGCCGCAGATCATAGAGAAAGTAGCTATTCTACAATAGTTTGGTACTACAATAGTTTGATATTACTACAACAGTTTGGTATTACATGGCTACTCATTGGCCATGTATTTTTGTGTATTTGTGGTTATTAGTTGATTAGTTGCGACGCACACGCTTGGCGGGTCTCTGCTCTTCGTATTGGAGAGCTATGGAAAGCCCAAAGAATAGTGGAATACTGTAGAATGTCCTCTTGAGTGTAGGAATTGTGTATTCCATTAGAGTTGGCTTCTTGGTTTCAACACTCTCATCCTTATTGTCATCATCAGCATCCTCATCAGCATCCTTAGATCCCTCTGCACTCTGCTCATCTGCTGACTCTGAGTGAGATTCATCATCCTCATACTCTATTGCGCCGTCGTTAATGAAATCTGTATCCGCTTGGGTAGGATTGTCGTTAGCACCACTCTCCTCATTGAACCAGTGAAAACATTCGCTTCCAATACGAAGCACCACACCAGTCTTTTGGTTGATTGCGAATGCCCACTCATTCAACTCCATGGTGCAGCAACAATGGTAGGTGTTATGGTCGTCTGGCTTGCGACTGTATAGGCGCGTAAGCTTGTACTCTCCGTAGGTCTTGTCTGTCAGAGCCTTCCGTGGACGAGTAGAACAATGTGCAACCACTGCGTCTCTCTTCATACAAAGACTCTCACCAACACTGCGTAGTGAGAAGCCTTGATTTGTGAGGAAGTTGTTGATGTAGCTTTGCGCGTGCTTGGGGTGCGTCTTGGCGTTAATTGTGACCGACATGATGGTTGTTATACTCTTCTGGTTGGGTTGGTTATTCTTCAGCTACTTCTGTATATATTTGTCAGTTGTACATCACCCTATTGGTGGGTGATATGTTGTTAGAATAGTACTTGTTATTACACTTTCTTAATTGGTTCTGATGGTCTAGGATTGATGCAAGGATCACTATTACTCCAAGCAGACTCCACATCATCCACCTCTTTGCATTTAGACTCGAATTTGCTACCATAACCCTTGATATATACCCAGTGTCGGTGAGGATGTGAATATTGAGTAACACGCCACTGTAGCTCTTGTGTTGCGTAATCCTTGTTGTCAATATGCCAAATAATACGCCTATCTTGGTTGTGTGCCCATGTACAGTACAACGCCGCAACACCCACTCCAGCTCCAAATAGAAGTCTTCCTGTCCACTTTCGCTTGGTTTCTAACGACATTCTAGCCAGCAATTTGTTGTGTATGTTGCAAGTATGAGATAAATCACTTCATTCTTTGGAATGAAATGTGTCTGTTTAATGCATGCAATGCATTATACTACTCCTCAACCCACTCCCAACTAAGCAGCCTCTCATCGTCTACAAGTTCCTGTAGCTTGGTCTCTAGAGCTTGCTTGAATTGCTTCTTTGCTGTCCAATGAACCTCCTCACCATCCCAACGAATGCCAGGTGCAGCAATCTTCAACTCGTTTCTGATAGGCTTCGTCTCCCCACGAACGATGATGAAGTCTCCAACAAGTACCAATTCTACGTGTCGTGGCTTGGGTAGTGCTCTTGGAGCAGACTGTGCATCAGAAGCGGTATTGGTATTAGTAAAAGCAGGAATAGGTCTGCCACTATTCACCTCCTGTTCAATGATAAAAGAGCCGCGAACTTGCTCCAACTTGTCCACTGGAATCTTCCAAGAAGTGCGAGAAGATTCCCAGATACCATGTAGACCCTTAATGAGCTTGTTCTGAGAACGGTCATTACCAACATTCAAAAACAAGAATGCACCATCCACCAGAATGGTTGCGTGAACACCAGTCTGCTTCACAACCATGGGAGTTGGCTCGTAGATTCCATCGTGACGTAGCTCCCATCCAAGTCCTCTGAGATGCTTAATCCTGTCGTTCACTTCTGCAGCCATCTTGCGAATCTTCTCCATTGTTTCTGCTGGAATTTCTGACTTTGGTTGCGCAAGTGCTGGAGGGGTAGATGTAAATGTAGATGTTGATGCAGGACCACTAGGAAGCTTCTTCAGAACAGGAGAAGGCTTCTTGACTGGTTCTATGACTGGTATGTCTTCAGCGGGAGTCTCATCCACCTGTTCATCAACTTGCACATCTTCCTGTACTGGCTGTTCTTCAATTGGTTGTTCCTCATTCGGTTGCTCTTCCTCAACAGGTTGCTCTTCCTCAACAGGAGGAGGTGTTGGTGTCTTGAGCTTCTTTGGCTTCTTAATTGGTGCCTCTGCCATGACTATAAGTTGGTTAAGTGGTGTTTGGTGATAGGAATTTGTATGTATTCTCGCGTATTCTACTATGAATTGTCAGATTGTTTCGACGAAGTGAATACGACCAACCTGGTGCAGAACACTACCAAACAACTAAGCGTAACATCCTCTTCTAATAGCACCATAACAGACCGCAAAAAGAAGAAGTAAGAGGAATGGAGAAACTAATGCGCAAATTGGTGTTGGAAGCTGCCAACAAGGTTGTGAAGAGAAGTTACAACATTGAAGACCTGGTAGTGGAAGAATATGGTCGATTTCTAGCCAATTATCAGCCCAGGAAGCCCAAACAAAAGCGTAAAGGTACTACCAAGCAAAAGATTGCTTCATTAGATGAATTAGAATCCTATACAATTACAACAGGAGGAATGATGAAGGGTAGGGTTAACCCACAGAAACTGTGGGAAGCACTAAGAACAAGGGCTACTGAAGATGCTGCTCCAGAACATCCAGGAAGTTTCAAGAAGCTAATCTCTCCTCGTGGACAGGTGTATGAAGCTGGTTGGACAGAGGATAGGATAGTATTTGCTGGTAAGTGGCTTCCAAACCAAACATGTATTCACATGTTTCTACCTGGTCGCGACAAAGTAATTAGACTACGAATATTCAAGGATAAGTTGGGTGTAGTGGGTTGTAAGAGTATTGAAGATATCAATATTGCATGGACTTATTTGGCAGAGCATATTAATGCCCTTGATGTTGAGGTAAGAATGGATCCAAGCGTGTCGCTAGAATTAGAGTCGACACATTGTGCTATGCTGAATTATGTTTTTGATATGGGATACCAAATGGATGTACAAAGACTTGCCAATCTCATTGCCGAGAGAAATGAGGGATTTTCTGCTAGACATAACCCATCTGCACAAGCAGGACTAAGAATTGGATACCCTAGGAAGGAATCTACTAGTATTTCTGATTATACTACAAGCATAAGTACAAGCAGCAGTTGTACAAGTGTGAGTAGCACTCCTTCTCCAGAAGACAGCCCACCATCCAGAAGACGCAAACCAACCAAGGGAACAAAAGAGCATATCTTCATTGTCTTTCACACTGGCAATTGTCTCTACACTGGCAAAGGAGACATTGAAGAATGTAGAGAGGTTTTTGACTCATTTAGACATCTCATGGAAGAATGTAAGGAGTTTGTTGTTATGACTAGTGTGTAGTATCTTATTATCTAGTAGTATTACTAGCACCACTAATATAGCACCAGATAGTATAACACCGCACACTGGTATAATGTTACAAGAAAAGGGATGAATATTCGAGAGACACTCCTTCCAGGTGGGAAAATTACACTTATTGTTCCTCCATTTTGGAAGTCATGTCTTACCTGCACGCCAGATGATGATGAGGATTGTGCTCCAGTAGTTTTGGGACATCACACTCTGCTAAGACAACCACCAAGTCCAAATGACAAGAAGTCTGAGAGATTTAGCAGTGGAAGTAATAGCACTTTGGTCATTGGTCTCATTATTGGAATAGTAGTTGTTGTTTTGTTGATGATTCTTCTTTGGATTCTGAGTAGAAGAGCTGCTAAGCGAGCAAGAGAATCACAAGCTGCTGAAGAAGCTTTGCAAGAAAGACACAGACAAGAAGATGAGGAATTACAGGCAGAACAAGATGCTGCTGCTGAGGAGCCAGACGAAATTACTGTTGTGCAAGAGAAGCGTCCCTATATTGTTGGGTATGGAAAAGACAAACAATACAGACATAGTAGTAGAATGGGCCATGTTATGGATTCAGCAATAAGAAAAGAACCAGTTTCTGGTGTTGTTAGACATGGAGGACGGTATGTCGTGTGATTGTTAAGTGAGTATACATATTTAGTGAGTATACATATTAGTATACTCGCATATTGTAGTAGTTAACGCCACAAACAATGACACTAATCATACAACCTCCTTCTAGAGCTACGAACAGGCTTGGATGGTGTCTTAGGAGTGTTGTCGGTGCTAACACGTCGCTTTGATCTGGCAAGAACAATGTGTGGAGGAGTTCCTGGATTAATGAGCGGAGGAGGTGTCTGGAAGGGTTGTATGCCTGCTTTGAGGGGAGAAACTACTGGAGAAGGAGTAGGAGAGAATACTGGGATTGTTGACGATAATTGGATGTTTGATTGTGTAGTTGGTAGAATGTAAAAGATGACATAGTGTAGAAGGCTAGAATGCACCGATGTTCGCACAACAAACCTACCAACAACAATGAGATGTTGACAAATATGAGAACATGCACACCTAAGAGATTTGGAGATGATGAGCGTATATTCGTGCTTATTAGCTGCTTTGGGATACTCAATGACACATTGATGTATGTTTGGTTCTTTCGTATCAACAATCGGTACAATAAACCGCAAATTAGGGTTCCATTCTGGTAGCAACTCTACAGAGTAGTCAAAACCTGGTACCCTTGCAAAATGGAGACGTATTGTACTAGATTCGGTGCCTTCTGCCATTCTTTGTGTTGTATGAGTGTACTTGTATGTGTGTTGGCTACATAATAGCCACCACCCTTATTATGTCATTTGTATGTATACTAGACTACTCTAACCTGACTTCTCAACAAGCCATAGTATCAACATCATTCAACATCATTAATCATGACCAATATCATCCCACAGACAGT
>Ga0214473_10006503_pt1 | contig 13924 bp, 30 predicted proteins | sample RVTome_7_FD_203509 | JGI IMG/M metagenome (GOLD analysis project Ga0214473, IMG submission 203509) | Soil microbial communities from uranium-contaminated site in the Upper Colorado River Basin, Wyoming, United States - RVT98D197 | ecosystem: Environmental > Terrestrial > Soil > Contaminated >... | reverse complement strand
TGCTCATGACATTAGTTGTCGGAGCAGTCGTAGGAGCTGGCTCTGTTCCGCAAGGCCTATACACTGATGGGCTTGGTGCAGTTGGAGGAAGCGCAGGAATAGCCTACGTAATAGAGAGCATATTCAAAGGAGGAGTTAAGGAAGTCAAGAATGTAATGGGGAAGTAATCCCCTCTTTTTTTAATTCAAAAGGTCTATCCATATCTCTACTCTCGGCTTCTCATCATACATCTTTGTTGCCTCGATATAGCATACCAAAGCATCATCCTTGAACACCACAGTATTCATGGCATCCAGAATTGTCTTCAAATAATTATCGGTGTCAGGGCGCTTGCTTGGCCATTTGTCCGTCTTCTTTGCACTCTTGGGCTTTGACTTGTAGATTTGTATATGCAAGGCCAACGGGCAATCATAGGGCTTCCAATCCGCAGGAAGCTGGCTTACTATCTGTGCCCTCATGTCTGCCATGGCATTCCTTGTCTTTGCTGGAACGTATTTGTGCATGAAGCCTTTTGCGAATACTGCTTTCATAGCTCCTTTCGGAACAGGCTCTCCTAATATTGTGAATTTCATCTTGCAGCACCATGTATTTTATAACTAATCTTTTCAACTGTCTCAACCGTCTTGATACATTTTTTACAGAACATTAGGATTGGGAAAGACATCTTTTTTTTATCGGTTGTTTTGAATATAGGCCAATAAATTGTAGCTTCTTTCCCACAACAATAACAACATTTATCTTCCTTATTTTTTATATCTACCTCTGGTTTTTCACAACCGCAGATATGCCGTTCTATATCCCCTTTGACAATCAGGATTTTGGTTTCATGGCATCTTGTCGTTCCCTGCCCCTTTCCGTTGTAATGATAGATGCCTTTCTTTCCCCTCTTTAATTCATGTCCGCAATTCTTACAGTTCATTTCCCCTCGCCCTCTTTCGTTGCCTCGGCTAACGCCTGTTCTATTATCTTTCGTATTCCAACTCTCATCATGTTCTTATGTTTCTCATCTATTGCTGTATAAGTATCGCAGTATAATGATTTTGCAAGAAAATCCATTACCTCCTTAGACATCAGCCTCGCCTTGAGGTCGGCGACTGCATTCTCCTTAACTTTTTTCCAAGTATCTAATTCTTCTTGTTGCAATTTCTCATATATGCCTTCCTCTATCTCTTTTTTGAGTTCTGTTATCTTTTCAGTTCTCCCTTTGGCGTATGCCTGTTTTTCCCTATCTGATGTTGGAATTGGGCGTATATCCTTTGATAGTATATTATATGTTTCATCCCTGCCCTCGGCAATGCCCTGCTCTTTGTATTGTGTCCTTAATGCCTCAACATATCCTATTATGATATTCCTTGTTTCCTCACTATCAATTTTATTTAAGGTTTCCAGCAATTCTTCTTCTATTTCCGTCATCTTGCCTGTTTTTGGTTTTGTCATTTTATCATCCTCTCCTCTATGAATTTTATTGCCTTCTCAACTCTTGGCTTATGCCAACGATAAACAAGATAGCATTTCTTACAAGTGTATTGTGGAGAAAGATTTACGATATGCTCTCCTGTCAACCTTGTCAAGCAGAATGGACAATGAAAAATCTTTATCGGCTTTTTTATCCTTTCATTCATAAAAATCCCATGAATTCCTTCTCGTTATTTATTGTGCAAGAAGGAGAGGGGGATTTCCCCCCCATCCACTCAAAAGGTAAGATATTCCTTACCATCGTTCTTGCTTGTTCGGGTTTGCACTATTACCTCTTTCCCTACGAGGTCCTTGTAGTGCTTCGCTTTCATCTTTGAAAGGAATATCCCGAGTGCAGTTTCCTTTCCCCAGCCTATCTTCCCATCGGCATCCTGTTGCAGTCCGAAGATGCGAGAGGCCGTTATGTCCTTTCCATCCTTGAGCTGTGCCACAGGGGCCGTAATCACTTGCACCATGTAGCCGAATGTTCCTTGGCAAGTCTTACAGGCTGCAATTTTCACTTTTTGCCCTATGTATTGCTTCACATCAAGCTGTGGCAACTCGATTTCCCCTTCCACGTCTATATCCACTTCCTTCAGTTTGTTGTCCTCCATGTTTATCTACCTCAATTTTACTTCACTTCAGAGGGTATGCCCTCGTTTTGTGAGCTTAATTCCCTTGCCGACTTCCTGTAATAGATTATGCTGTTGCCAAGTTGGACTGTTCCTATCTCCTTGAAGTTATCCTTATCATTCCGTAGGATATTCGACAGATGCTTTTCAACAGTAACGCGGTTGAACCCTGTATCTCTCGCTATCTCTGCAATAGATGTCGGCCTTGTGATGTTTGTCAGGATTTCCTTCATCTTGAGGACTGCCTCTGCATGGCGTTCCTTGAGATAGTATCTTTGCTTGTCTTCCTGTGTAGTCAAATCAGTCATATTACCCCACCCCATTTGCCTATCAAGAATAGAATAGCCAATATCACTATAACACCAGCTCCTATGCTTGCGGTCCCGAGCCACTTCGCCAGCTCCACGCTGCGCAGGTTTGCTATTTTCTCGAGCTTCTCTATCCTTTTGTCCTGTTCTTTCTCCGTTTCATCTCCTTTCATATCAACACCCCATTATGCTTACTTGTTATATTGTTATAACCAATAGTATTTATATACCTTTCGCTGTTACTTCGCCAAAGACATACATTTGGCAACAGCTTCGGCACATTATCTCTTTCTTTATTAGGGCATCAATGTTTATATCATCCTTGCTATCCAGGGCTTGTATCTGCTCGACCTTCCTTTCCCCTGTCGTCATGTTGACTATGTGCAAAGTTAAGGGCTGTGGCATGGTGTAGATGCACAGCTCCTTGTCCGTAAGCTGATAGCCACAGCCCGGACATTCCAGCATCCGCGGAAGGCCTCTCATCATCATACCTTTACAACCTCGAAGCTGTGTCCTTCATTCCCCTTGTAGTATTTCCACTTCTCGGGTGTCCATCTGCGTATCGTTGTGAATATCCCATGCTTCGTGAGGAAGATAAGGAGGATGAGTTTCCCTTTTGGGAGCTCGTAGCATCCATTTATCTTGCCTTCTGTCGGGGGTATGTCTGCGTATTCGGTGTCGTATCTGCTGAATACAGGGGAAAGCTGGAAGTCTTCAACCTCAAGGGCCTGCAATAGTTCTGCCTTTGAGCCGTTACCATTGATGCTTACATAGCCAAACTTGAGATAGGAGTGGCTGAATTTGATTTGGTGCATGCCTAACCCCTCTTGAATATGCTCAAAAGCCATGCCACAAGGCTCTGTAGCGCGCTTTTCTCCTCTTCCTGGGGCTTTGGTGGCTCAAGATGAATAGGTGGTTCCTGGGGCTTGTTTGGTTGGACAGGCTCCACAGGAGGCTTTGGTTGGACCACAGGGGGCTTCGGCTGCTCAATGGGAGTCGGCTCTGTTGGCTTGAGTTCTGGTGGCTTGGGATAGATATTCATAAACATCCCTGATATCTCAATGCAGACTGAAGGGTATCTCTTCAGGATGTTGTAGGCCTCAATCTCAAAGTTCTTCTTCAAGTCATAGCTATATTTCCCGAGCTTCCACTCAAGATGCACTACGTCATAGGCCTCATCATATTTCCAGTCGTAGACGTGCCCTCCATATTGGTTTTCGCAATATCCAAGATACTCATTCGAGTAATTCCATACATTCGTTTTCATGCTGACCTACCCTCTACCATGTCTGTCCAATCTGACAGTATCGTGTCTATCTCAAACTCATCAATTTCGAACTCGGCATTATCGTCGTCGCTATCCTTTGCCATCTTTTCAGCGATGGCCTGAAGCTTTTTGGCTCCATCTTTCGTTAGGGAATATCCAACCGAGTAGTAATTATCCTCGATGAAATCCCCTTCCGTTTGCTTTACTTCATATATTTTTGTCATTTTCATATCACCTAAAACTCATTCGCTTCTACATCTATTTCCTTTGTTTCCCTCTGCGAGAAAGGATAGTATCTGCCATCCTTCTCAAAGACAAGCTCAAACTGAACAAGCCTGTCAAGGACAAAAGAGGAAACATCTTTTGCCTCAATGGAGCCGTTCATCTGAATTCCCCTGAATACTTTTCCTTCCTCGTATGTCAGGAAATCCTCACGGCTCGTAAGTGGCACCCTCGAAAAATTGATATTGGTGTTCCAGGACAAGACGCACATGGCGAAAAGCCTCTCGGCATCCGCGACATCTGTTCCTTCTACCTTGAATTCCCCTCTCCTTTCCACTATCGAATTGTATTTTGAAACCCCGTCTATCAGGCAACAGATGTGATGCTTGGCCCTTGAACGATATATCTCTGCGCATTCCTCGGGGATAAGATTGACGTAAGTTTTGAATATCCTGTCAACCACGCCTTTCGGTATGGGGAGAGTGATTGAATATAGGTAATCGAATACCTCTATGAACTTGGGATTTTGCTGAGGATAAAGGTTTCCCTTCTTCTTTGCTTCCTCAATCTGAATGTCTGACTTATGCGCGTCTATGAATTCGATATGCCCTTCCCCTTGGACAAGCCATAGAAATCGGGAGAGGAAAGCGTTGTTTAGGTTTGCGGATATCTCAACCATGTTCTCGAGCTTGTGGTATGCCTTTGTGTTAGAGGTGAACAGCACTTTCATTTGGGGCTTTGTCGTTATCTGCGCAAGGTCGCCTCTCCCGGACATTGGGCTTCTGCTCTTATGCTCAAGGAGAGAGTTCATCATATCCGTTCCATTGTCAACGCTTTCCAATCCTCCCGTTCTTCCGCTTTTTCGAAGTATGCCAAAGAATTCGTCTATGAGTGAGATGCGCTGTGATTTTGCGAGGTAGCCTTCTTCTGGAATTCTGCCTCCGAATGATGGCACAAGGCCCTTCATGGTTCCTCCCTCGAAAACCTTTTGGCTGAATTGTGTGGAAAGCGCATCTAACATCATGCTCTTTCCTGTTCCGGCCTGTGATACTATGGCAAGATGGAGAGGGAAACCGCTTACCTTTCCACCGAATAACCATGCGAATATCAGCTTCTCGAAGTTCTTTGGATGCCTATATCCCCCGAAGACATTGTTTGCCATGATGTCATGGGTCCATGTCTTTGTTATGGCGAGGATTTCCTCTGCTGTCCTTTTCTGTATGAGTGGAACTGCCGAATGGACAAACATCACGGGGATATTCGTGAATATCCTGGCTATCTCCCCTATCTTTTCATTGTCTCTCACTTCGCTTATCATCCCTCGGATTGTCATATGGGAAAGGTCAAGCTCCTCTCTGCTCAAGACTATGTAAGGCTCATTGTTTTCCGTAATGAAACGATACATATAGAATGGGCTTTGGTATCTTCCCCTTGAAGTGTATGCCCTGGTGTCTGCTTTCTCTCCGAAGAAGTGTATCATCTCCTCGTTCTTGTTCTTTAGGAATTCAAGCAACAGGATTTCTTTCTTTCCCTCGTATATCTTGCTGGATATTCTGCCTTTGATTTCCTTTTGGTTTGTGATTATGAAGGGATATTTCAAGGTTGTGATATCGTCGAAATTAAGGGAGACATAATTGGGGTTCATGAGAAGCGTTCTAACCAATGTCTTCACTTCCTCGAAGGAAAGAGGCGCGTCTAATGAGATAATCTGTTTGTCTTCCCCTGTCTTTATTGAGCCGAGGATTGCCTGAGCTATCACTCCATACTTATCCTCGATGCTTACTGTCGTCTTGATGTTCTCTAATCTCCTGCTTCCCTGGACTATCTGCAAATATTGGTCTAACTCTGCTCCGTTGAAGCCTTGCCATTTCCCTCTAATATCCACGAGGATATTTTTCAATGTTGGGATGTCATTCTTCTCAAAAGCCTCGACTACTCTCTGCTGGATTAGGGTTGTATCAGTCAAGGTTGCTCCGTGCTGCTGCAACTGCTTCGTGATGCTTGAGCTGAACCAATCCAAAGTCATTGATACGACCTCCCAACACTTTCCTTCTCAGCTTTCTGCTGTGCTATCTTCCTGTTCCTTTCCTCCTTGTCGAATAGAATTCTGAACTGCGTATCAGCTAAAATTGTGAACTTCTCCTCAGGCGTTAGGCCTTCGCAAAGTTTTTCCACTTTTTGTGAAATCTTGTTGCTTTTAATGGATATCTTTGGCTTTAGACTTTCGCATATCCCGTAGGCATCTACGATTGTGAGCTGCGCATCACTCATCAGATTTGCTACTTCGTTTTGGACTTGCGTCATCTTTACTGCTCTTTCTGTCCTTATCTCCCTCTCCTTCTTTTGTATTTCTTTTGCCATCTACATCAACCCCGACAATCCCTATCCCTATGAACTTCCCGTGTTTTCCGCGGTCTGCTTTGAGTATCAAATGAACTTCCTTTTCTTTCCCCACACATTCGAGATATTCTCGTATTTCAGGTGTCAATTTAAGGAAAAAAGAACCTCCAACTTGATAGATGTCCTCTTCCCATATCGTTCCTTCTTCGAGCATCATTTCAGTTTCCACCCCCATCTCTTGTTTTTTGGTAAAATATTTCTTATCTCTTTCATGTTTGGCCAGCGTATCGGTATCATGTGTCCTCCTAATATGCGATGAATAAAACGATGGCAACTTTTGCATAAAGGGATTATATTTGTTCTGTTGTTATTTGTCCTGTCTTCGTCTTTATGATGAAAATGTATTGCTCTTATAGGATATTTTTCTTTGCAGAGAGGACACTTCATAAATTTCTTTTCTCCTATCGTTTCCCGTCTAATTTTCTGAAAATTTGTCTCCATAGTTAATAGTTAACATTAGCATCAATTTATAAATGTTGCTACACCTTTTTAGGTATAGATGTGGCTTTCATAGCTCAACCTGGCAGAGCATCCAGCCTGTAACTGGAAGGTTGTCCGTTCAACTCGGGCTGAAAGCTTATTATATTTTTTCAATTAGCAGGATGCCTTATTCAATTTTCCGCTCTAAACTATACTATAAATTACTCCAATTAACTAAAAATTCAGGGCTTAAAGTGCTTAAATCAAAAAAAATATATAGTCAGTCATAGCCATAAATGACTGTGCATTTCTTCTCCCGCTCTGCCTCCTTTTCCTTGTCTTTCCTGTCCTGGTCTGCCTTTGCTTGTGTTGCCTTAATCTTGGCACTATCCATATATCTTTTCAGGCAAGGCCCGCAAATCCTTCCATTTTTCCTATAACGCTTATCCAAGAGGTTATCCTCGATAAGCATGGCTATTATCCACTCCTCGATATGCGTTCTAATATGATGCTTCTGCTCACAATAGATGCAGGAGTAAAATCTCCATCGCTTGCCCGAAGGCAAGACGATGAAGCACATATCCCTGTCCTTGTCGTAATGCTGATGCTTGGCTATCTCCTCGGGCGTATGAGTTTTCAAAAATCTCATCAATTCCATGTCTTCATCTGCCATTTTAATCACCACAATATCCATGTTCGCTTTCAACGATATTGTAGATATCCTCTATCTGTTCTTCTGTATATCCAGCTTTTTTTAATTTTGGTTTGACTACATCCCATTCAATATTTCCCATATCAAATCCCCTTTAATTCCCTTATTGCATCTTCGCATTCTTCGATGCTCTTGTCCAGCTCTGCCATTATCCTCTTATGGTGTTCCTGGTCGTCTATGAATATCGCTATCCTCTTGTTCAGCTGCTTTATCCTTACTATGTTTTCCTTGTTCATTTTACAACACCTCTGGTCCTGTATATTTCCCATGCCCGAATTCCATGTCGGTCTGTTCCCATAGCCTTCTGAGATGAGCCTTCAACTCTTTCAGCTCTCTCTCGAGTGTCTCTATCCTCTCATCCTGTTGTTCTTCGTGGTCTGTTTTCATATTTTATCTACCTCTTTTCCTTATACGCCTTGCTGATTTCGTTGCTCCAAAACGATGGCATATCAAAGACCATCATGCCCTCGAAATCATCTGCGATTACAAAGAAATGCCTTTCCGGGCATTCCATCCTGTATTTGTTATCCACCTTGTCAAGCAATTTCCTTATTGCAGGCCTTTCTGTCTCCTTCTGCATCAGGCTCGGTTGCTTTAGGACAAGGATGTCTGCCTGTCTTATCACGTTCAAGTCCATTGTCGAGCTGTGCTGATTTACAAAAACAAGGCTTACGTCTTTATGCCTTGCAATCGCCATAAGCCCAAGCAAGTATCTGATTTTCTTCTTTCCCTGCTGTGCCGGAATGTTCAAAGTGCTTTCATCCACAAACACAACGCTGTTGTTCTGTGCTTCCTCAAACGTGCTGATATGGGTTATCCAATCAGGCAAAGTCTTAGGAAAGTTCAACGCATAGCATTTCCTTTCTGTCATGGCATTCACGTTCTCCAATATCCTGAAAGCCAAAGATGTCTTTCCCGAGCCTCGCTTTCCAAGGATGATTATTATTCTCGGTTTAAGATAGATGCTGTTAAAGTTTATCTCAAAGTGCTGTAATCTTGATATGTCGCTGGCAACCTTTATGTTTGAGAATTGGCTTTTCCACTCAAAGCCTTTCGGGGCCTCTGCTGTTGATTTCTTGGATTGCATTATGGAATTCAAAATAGCATCAGAAAATTCTCCCATCAGGCATCATCCCTCACTAATTCCCTAAGCGTTGGGAACCTCATCACTCCGTTGCTTTCACTCAAATATCTTACCTTTGCCGTGAAAACAGGCTTGATGAAAGTTATCCCAGCTTCCTCATGCGTTATCAGTCTTGGCAATTCCGTGAGCAAACTTACATACTCAATTTGGTTTAATGAGCAATTCACTTTCCCGTTGTTCTCCAATATGAAAGCACTCACGTCTCTGTGTTCCGTTGTAAATCCTATTACCTTGCAGTCTTTCTCCTGCCATCTTTTCAGCTTCAACCATGCTGAACTTCTGCGATATTCATACTTGCTCCCTCTCCTCTTGGCGACAAGGCCTTCCCATCCACCGAGCATGGCTAATCCCCATGCCTTGTTTCCATCCTCGTAAATATCGCTTATTTTGATGCGAGGGGTAGCCCTATCAAGCAAAAGTAGTCTTCTTTTCCTCTCCTCTAACGGCTTTTCTGCCAACGGAAGACCATTTTGTTCCACAATATCAAATGCTATGAAATTCGCTGGAAAGAGCTTGCTCATCATCCTTATATCGCTTGCGTTTGTCCTGTTAACCCTTACTGCCGTGCTTGGAGCATTAAACTTATCCTCTCTGCTTTCTATCACTATCTCCCCATCTAAAATGCAAGGGAATGGCAAAACCTGGATAGCTAGCTCAGGAAATTCACTCGTGATGTCCGTGCCTCTCCTATTGACTAATCTTGTCTTTCCGTCTTTAAATATCAGGAAAGACCTGCATCCATCTCTTTTTCTCTCCCAAAGATATTGTGTTGATGCCAAAGTTTCCTCTGTCGTGCTTTCGCAAAGCATCGGGCTGTTCATCATGCTAACCACCTTGTTAACTTGTTTCTCTCCCTCAAATCTTTCACTATCGGTATATCTCCTGCTTTCAAAATTGTTTCCCTATCACACTTGACGGCCTGCTGTATCTCTGCATCCGTTTCGCATGGATGACTTGCTCCATAAGTGGATGCCATGTATCTTACTGATATGAATGGCTTGCCACTTGTGAAGAAGTGTCCATCGGTTATCTCTATCTCAACTTTCTTTGGCGTGTGCTTGACTTCCTCTACTTCCTCGCCTTCTGAAAGCAGATAATCCATTTCTTTATCTTCGCCTTCCATCTTAACACCCCTTTAATCCTCGCTTAACAGCTCCCCACATCTGCCACACTCAACAGACCAACCATCGCACTCTCCGTATTCATCCACGGAATAGCAATTAGTCGTATGCCTACCCGAATAGCCACAAGCATAACAGCTTCCCATCGGAGTAGGCAACCTCAATAATTTCCTTGCCAACATCCTCAACCTGTATATCCACAGCATCTTCCATATCATCTTTACCACCTTTTCTCTATGAGGACTACGCCTCTCGCAAGGTCTATCTCTCCGTATCTGTCCTTTGCGTATTTCTCTATTATCACTATCTCCCTGTCTATCAATTTCCACAACTCGTTTGGCTCTGTGTTCCTGTTCTTTATCTTTGCCTTAATCTCCTCTAATTCCTTGTAGTCCGTATGGGAGAGCTTTATTGCCCTCTCCCATCTGTCGCTTGACTTTTCCACAACTGCCAGCTTTCCTTTCCAGCTATTTATCCCTTGCTCTGCCATCTCAATATCCCACTCGTTTCCACCCATCTAAACCACCTTTTTCTTTATGGAGATTAAGCTCACGCTGGCCTTCAAAAGCTCTGTTAAGTCTTGCTCTTTCTTTGCTATCTCCCTTACAGGCAACACTATCTCCTTGCCCTCTATCTTGCTCATTAGCATCTCCTCTAACAGCTTGCTCCTTGTGTTCTCTGCCTTTATCTCAACTGCTTCAAGGTTGTTTAGCAACTGCGAGAGGAGAGCTTTCTGTTGCTCGGGCAACTTCATGTGTTCTACTGCCCTCGGCTTTCCCACCTCGCTGGAATAATACAGGACAAGGAGCTTGATGCCCTGCTCTGTCGCTTGGAGAATTGCCTCTCTGTCTGTATTGCCTATGGTTATCCTAAACCTCAACTGCTTTTTCTCATCCTCTAAAATGCTCATTATGAAGTCAAAATACAACGGAGCATCCTTGCTCCTCTCAACTGTGTAGGTTTCCATTACCCACTCGCAAGGCACTATCTCAATATCCTCTGCCCTGACCACGTTTATTGTTTTCTGCCTCGCTGACTTCAAGGCCTCTACTTCCTCATCTGCCAACGTGATTACCTTATCCCCGAATACCCTGCCCTTGACTATTGCCATAGGCATAACATCGCTTACTTTCGCCTCGGGATTAGGCACTTTACACGCTGGATAGTCCAAATACGCCTTCTGCTTGTTCACTCTCAAATTCCCCACGCTTGCATTATCGCTTGCATCAAACATGGAGAGGTATGTTTCCTCGGCACTTGCCAGCTTAAACGCCTTAATCCCTACGGGTATCTGCCCTAAGAATATTGTCGCCTCAAAGCTGGCACGCTTTCCGTTCTCCCTCTCTCCCTCATATCTATTTCCCATCTAAACCACCCCTCTAATTTTTTTCTAATCTATCCTATCCTTATCTCTCTCATATTGGCTTTCTGTTTCCTTAATCTCCTTGCCTAACTGCTCAACTTTCTTGGCATCTAAAACCTCAATATATTCAACATTACATACAGGAAAAAACCTTATTCCCCTTAAAACTTTCTTGCTATGCTCCATGACTTCCTCTCTTTCAAACTTTACCCAATTAGGCGAGGTTGCTATCACATATCCGTTCCAGCAAACGCCATCCTCTCCTCTTGTGCATAACCTACATTTCTCCTTGCTTGCTATCCTGATGCTCGCTTGCTCTTTCAAGGTATCAAACTCTTTCTTTTCCTCATCCTCTTTCCTTAATCTGTCCTCGCATATAGTCATTTTTACCACCCTACCTCTATCACAATTATTTCCATTTCCTCGTTCTTATATGCCCTTTTCTCAACTTTATTGACTACTTCCATAAGTTCCTTTTTTGATATATTCTCAATTTTCTCCTGTCCTTCAAGTTTTACGTTTATCATTTATTCCACCCCCCTGTGTTTTCGTAGGCCTTCAACTTCCAATAAATCCTGCCTCTCAAACCTGACTTCCTGCTGTTTTCTTTCTTTGGTATCACTATGTCCAGCTTTCGCAAACGTGAAATCTTGTCGTTAAAATCGTATTCTCCCATGCCTAAATCTCGCTTAATCTCCAACGCAAAACTGCCCTCTGGTATCTTTTCAAGGTATCTCACTAATGGCTTCAACCTCTCATCGCTTACGCTGTCGCTTGGCATCTCAATATGCTGTCCTGTTTCAAGGTTAATCATCTCCATCAACCCCTATTTCCCCTTCAACAAACAAATCTCCTTCATCTATTTTAGAGAATTTCTTGCATAGTTCAATTAGCTTTTTACAAGCCCTTAGTTCTGCATCACTTCCAATATTCTCAATATTGTCGTAGCACTCGCTTAATTCGTTCAAGGTATTCCTAAATCTGCAATAAGCCATATTTCCCATCTAAACCACCCTCGCTTTTGTCTTGTCCTCTTTAATATCAATTTTCTCTATGGCTCCCCTGAATTCTTGGTCGGTTATCCAGCAACCTTCCAGCATATCGCTGGTTATCTCATCTTCGCTGTCTATCTCTATGGTTATTGTGTAGTGCTTCAAGGTTATCGGCTTCTCCCCGTTCTCCTCGGTTTCTTTACAGTCCTCACACAAAACCCTGTCGTCTTGTGTTATCGCTGTTTCCTTTTCCTTGCCACACTTCTCACAGATGCCTATGGGCAATTTCCCTGTGTCCTCTGCCTCTGCCTTGACCTCTGCTGTCGCTGGCTGGCTTGCTGGCTGTTCAACCTTTTCAACTGTCGGCTGTTCAACTGTCGCCTCTGTCTTGACGGCCTCTGCCTCTGCTGGCTTGGGCTGTTCTACTGCTGGCTGTTCAACTGCCTGCTGTTCCTCTGTTTCTGTGTCCTCATCGCTGGTCTGGGGAGCTATCCAATACCTAAATTGGACACCCTCAACCTCAAAACTCAACTCGCAAGGTATATCTTTTTTTAAGAGCATCACAACCTTGCCCTTTTTGATTACTTTCAAGGCATCTTTAAGGTATTCTGTCGGGTATCTTGTCTTGCCCTTAATCGCTTGGCTTACTGCTCCCTGAAAGGTCTTTTTTATGTTTCCCTCTTCACTCTTGCCCTCTATGGTCAAAGTGTCGTTCTCCCAACTGAATAATGCTGACGTGGTTATGTCGCCTATCTCCCTGATGGCATCTTTAAGCTGTTTTGCCTCAAAGGTCGCTGTTATCCTGTCGGCTTGGCTCTCTAATGCTGGACATTTGGGAGCATCCCTGTCTATCTCCTCTATGCCGAAAGATGCCTCGCTTGTTCCAGCCGTTATCTCTATCTTGGCATCCCTGTTGTTTGCCTTTAATACTATGAAACCATCCTTTTCACTCTTGACGGCCTTTAAAATCTTGCCGAAATTGATGTTAAGCGATGTTCCTTTTTCTGTTTCATCGTAGTCTATCAAGGGCAAGCTGGCACTTACCATGCTGACCTGTGAGGCATCCATCGTTCTAACCTTTAAGCCCTCTGCTGAAAGCTCAACCTTGACGCTGTCCTCGGTTAGGGAGCTTATCCCTGTCGCTAACGCCTTAAATGTTCCTATCTGCATCCTTACCATTTTTATCGCCTCGTTTTTTGTTTTTTTGTCCTCTTAATCGGGTATTCCTTAATCCCGTTCATGTCCAATATTCTCCATTTGACGTATTCCTCTAATGTATCGTTAAAATTGTTCTCATCATCGTCTTTTTTCCATCGGGCTGACGCATAACGCTTTAATGCCTCTTTCAAGCCCAAACAAACGCCATGAGGCGACATAGTTATACAGAGGACATCATGCCCTTTGTTCTTCCCTGTGCCTATCTTGTCCTCTACATAGTCGGCTGGTGTCGGGATTAGCTTTAATTTCATTTAAACCACCCCTGCCTTAATCTTTGGAGCTGTCGGCACTTTCCCTGCCCTCTCGCATGAGATAGAAAGGTCTTTCTGCTGGCCTTTAATCCTCTCATAGCTCTTGACTGCTCGCATAACGGCTGTATAGCTCCTTACTGCCTTGACGGGCTGGAAAGCCATGCCGTTAATCTTAATATCCCAATAAAAGCTCATGCCTTACCACCCTGCTTTTTTTCTTGCTCTTTCTTGGCATCCTCTAAAATCTGCCTTGTTTCCTTGTCGTCTTGCTCCTCTGTTTCAAGGTCTTTAAGCTCCTGTTCCTTGTCCTCTAATTCATCGTTAAGCCGTGAGAGTTCGCTGTCTACGTAGTCATCATATCCACAGTTATAAGCGATTTCATCCACGGCTTTAAGCACTTGGCTGGCTGAATATGTGAG
>Ga0214473_10006501_pt1 | contig 13927 bp, 10 predicted proteins | sample RVTome_7_FD_203509 | JGI IMG/M metagenome (GOLD analysis project Ga0214473, IMG submission 203509) | Soil microbial communities from uranium-contaminated site in the Upper Colorado River Basin, Wyoming, United States - RVT98D197 | ecosystem: Environmental > Terrestrial > Soil > Contaminated >... | reverse complement strand
GGCACGTCCTCCAGCCGGGCGGACTTCCCCGCCGCCCGGCCGAAGAGGATGACGCCGTGGTCGGACGGGTCTCCGACGCCGGAGCCGGCCAGCGCCGCGCCGGACTTCCACGCTCGGATGCCCCTTCCGTGGCGGCCCTGCTTGGGAAACTGATTCACCGGAGTGCGTTTCGCCAGCCCGTTCGCCGTCACGAGCAGGAGCTCGCTTCCTTGTTTCTCCAGGTCGGCGCCCACCAGTCGTTCCTTCGCTTCAAGGCGCATCCCCAACACGCCGGCGGCTTGCAGTCCGACGGGGCGCACTTCTTCCTCGGAAAACCGAATCGCCAGGCCACCGCTGCTGACCAGGATCAGGTTGTCTTTGCCGGGCGACCAGCGGACCCATCCGAGACGGTCGCCTTCATTGAGCTTGATCGCCTGGAAGGTCCGGCCGGAGGGCCCAGGCAGTGCCTCGGCCTCGGTGCGCTTCACCATGCCTTGAAGTGTCGCGAAGACCAGGCTTCCGGCAGCTTGACCGGCTGGCAGGACAAGCCCGGCGATGGCTTCGGAGCCAGGCGGAAGCGCCGTCGCTCCGGCGACCGGACTCCCTTCTCCGGGATCCTCCGTCTCGGTGAGGGTATGCACGGCCGTGGCGGCCCCCGTCCCGTCGGCGGTAAACAGGTACAGGTGGTCGCGCGCCCGCGCACCCAGGACGATGTGCGGGGCATCCTTGCCGGAGAGGCGGGGCAGGCGAGCCGTCGGGGTCCTTGAAATTCGACCTCCACCGATCACCACCCACGTGTCTTTGTCTTCCAGCAGTTCGCGGGTGGTCAGCAGATGCTGGGCTTTCTTCCCCTTGCGCGTCTCGGCGATCTGCGTGCGGCGGCGGTCCCCATAGGTGGCCTTGATGTGGCGCATTTCGTCGGCGACGAAGGCTCGCATCTTCTTCTCGGAGGCCAACAGCTCCTCCAGCTCGCGGATGCGCGCCTGGGTTTCCTTGTAGTCCTGGTCGATCTTCTTCCGTTCGAGCGTCGACAGGCGGCGCAGGGGCATGTCGAGGATGGCGCGGGCCTGCAGATCGCTCAGCTTGAATCGTTTCATCAGGCGCAGGCGGGCCTGCTCCGGGTCGCTGGCGGCGCGGATGAGTTGGATGACCTCGTCGAGGTGCTGCAGGGCGGTGCGCAGGCCGGCGAGGATGTGAGCCTTCTCGCGCGCCTGTGCCAGGTCGAATTCGGAGCGGCGGCGGGTGACCGTGAGCCGATGCTCAAGGTACACGCGCAGCGCCTGGCGGAGGTTCAGCAGGCGCGGCTCCCCGTCGACCAGGGCCAGCAAGTTGATCCCGAAGGCACTTTGCATCGGGGTGCGCTGATACAGCGAGGCCAGGACGCGTTCGGCCTGGGCCGTCTTGGCGACCTCGATGACGATGCGCATGCCCTGGCGATCGGACTCGTCGCGCAGGTCCGCCAGGCCGTCGAGGGTGCCGCCGCGGGCGAGCTCGGCGATACGTTCGATGAGGGAGGCCTTGTTGGTCTGGAAGGGGAGCTCGGTGACGATAATGCGCGACCGCCCGCGCCCCATGTCCTCGATGTGAGCGCGCGCCTGGACGACGACCCGCCCCTTGCCGGTGCCGTAGGCGGCCGCCAGGCCCTCCTTGTCGTCGGGGTCACGAAGCAGGATGCCGCCGGTCGGAAAGTCCGGGCCTTTGATGAACTGCATCAGGTCGTCGAGGGTGATCTTGTCCAGCCGCGCCCAGTTCTCGAGCATGTACACCGAGGCATCGCAGACCTCCCCCATGTTGTGGGGAGGGATGGAAGTCGCCATGCCGACGGCGATGCCGGTGGCTCCGTTGACGAGCAGGTTGGGGAATCCCGACGGCAGGACGACCGGCTCGGGCAGGGTCCCGTCGAAATTCGGGACGAAGTCGACCGTGTCCCGATCGATATCCGACAGGGCTTCCATGGCCAGAGGCGTCAAGCGGGCTTCGGTGTACCGCATGGCGGCCGGGGAGTCGCCGTCGACGGACCCGAAGTTGCCCTGCCCGTCGATCAGGGCGTAGCGCATGGAAAAATCCTGAGCCATGCGCGCCATGGCCTCGTAGACCGCCATGTCTCCGTGCGGATGGAACTTTCCGAGGACTTCCCCGACGATGCGGGCGGATTTCTTATGCTCGCCCTCAGGCCGGATGCCCATCTGGTGCATGGCGTACAGGATGCGGCGGTGCACCGGCTTGAGGCCGTCGCGCGCGTCCGGCAGCGCGCGGGCGACGATGACGCTCATGGCATAGTCCAGGTAGGACTGCTGCATCTCGTCGTCGATGTCGATGAGTCGCACGGTTCCAACGTCCATGAGCACCTCGAGGTCGAGCCAGCCGCCCGGAATGATACGGGGGAGGGGAGGGGACGTCAACTCAGTGGCCTGTGGCGGGTGGTCGGTGGCCAGTGGTCAGTGCACACTCCCGGCGCCGGCCTGCGCTCACTTTGGTGTCATGGCGAGCCGGCCCTGAGCGAAGCGAGGACCGAGCGCAGTCGAAGGGCCCTTCGACTGCGGCCGCATGGGCCACCTCCTGGAATCGAGGAACCGGTGCAGCCTCCGCTGAGGGCCCCAGCTGCTGACTGGTGCCTGGGGGCTGACGGCTGACGGCTCCCGGCAGGACACCCCGATCGGACCGCGCACCGTCCCGGTGTCCTTCCGGGAAAGCCCCGGTCCGCCGGGGCGCACCCGTTTCGGCCGTCTCGCCCCGGCGGACCGGTTCTCGCGGTCCGAACGGGGTGCACCGGGGCGGTGAGACGGCCGGGACGGAGTGATGGCTGCAGCTCGCGGCTGGTGGCTGGAGGCAGGAGGCTGAATTCCTCTTGTCACCCGGCCGGGGGTGTGTTAGACTGTGCCGGGTTGGTGCAGGTCTGACGGTACGTGACGGAAAAGTGGGCGCCCCCCACTTTTCTTCATAATAGCCAGGTAGGTGGGGCAGGCAAGGATGAAAAGCGAATTCGCTCTGGCCTTCAACGAAATCACCGAACGGTTCGGGCTGCCGCGCGACACCGTCATGGACGCATTGGTGGCCGCCATGGTCTCCGCCTATCGGCGGGCCGTGAACGCCTCCACCGCCCAGAACGTCGAAGCGCGGGTGGATCCCGAGACCGGAGAAGTGCACGTCTTCGCCGAGAAAGAGGTCGTCGAGGGCGTTCAGAACCCGCAAACTGAGACGAGCCTGGAGGAGGCGCGCCGCTTCGACCCGGCCGCCGAGCTCGGAGGGACCGTCCTGGTCGAGTCCACCCCCAAGGACTTCGGACGGGTGGCGGCGCAGACGGCCAAGCAGGTCATCCTGCAGCGACTGCGCGAAGCCGAGCGGGACGCCCAGTACGACGAGTTCATCGACCGCGAAGGCGACATGGTGCACGGGACGGTCCACTCCATCACCCCGCAGGCGGTGACCGTCGGCCTGGGGCGGGCGGAAGCCATCCTGCCCCGCAATCAGCAGATCCCCGGCGAGCAGTTCAAGGTGCGCGACCGGATCCGGGTGTACGTACTGGAAGTCCGCAAGTCGTCTCGCGGCCCGGTCATCGTCGTGTCGCGGACGCACCCCCACATGCTCCGGCGGCTGCTGGAGATGGAAGTGCCCGAGATCAGCCAGGGCCTGGTCGAGATCAAGGCCATCGCCCGGGAAGCCGGCCGCCGCGCCAAGGTGGCCGTGGCGGCCCTGCGCGACGGGGTCGACCCGGTGGGCGCGTGCGTCGGCCTGCGCGGCGTGCGCATCCAGTCCATCGTGCGCGACCTGAACGACGAGAAAATCGACGTCATCGAGTGGAATCCCGAATCGGCCACCTTCATCCTCAAGGCGCTCTCGCCCGCCCGGGTGTCAGGCGTCTACCTGGACGAGGACCCGGACCGCGGCAAGACCGCCATGGTGGTCGTTCCCGAAGACCAGTTGAGTCTGGCGATTGGGCGGGCCGGCGTCAACGCCCGCCTGGCCGCCCGCCTGACCGGTTGGCGCATCGACATCAAGAGCCTGCCGGAAGCGGCGTCCGAATCCTTCCATCGCCTCGACTCCGATGCGCAGTTCGCCGACTTGCGGGAGAAGGAAGCCGAGTCCAGGCCGACGATCGAAGCCATCCTGGCCCGCAAGGCCGAGAATCGCCCGCTCACGCCCGAGGAGTATCAGGTCCTGACCGCCTTCGTCGACCGGGTGCAGCGGGCCGTCGTGGCGCGACGCGAGGCGACGCGGCAGCAGGAAGCCGCCCGCCTGGCGGACGTCCGCGCCGCCATTCCGGTCGGGGCGTACACGACGAATCTGGCGGACGTCGGGCTGTCGACGCGCGTCTTTAACGTCTTGAGCGAGGCCGGCTACGCCACGGCCGGCCTGGTGTTGGAGAAGCTGGGGCTGGAGGAAGACGCCATCCTCGCGCTGGAGGGCATCGGCCCGAAGGCCATCGAGGAGATCCGTGCCACGTTGGGCTCCTTCGCCTATCCGTTGCCGGTAGAAATCCCGGCCGAAGCCCCCGTCGAAGAAGCGGTGGCGGAGGGCGGGGAAGCGGCACCCGCCGCCGAGGCGGCAGCCCCGGCGGAGGTCCCCGAGGCCGGCGTGCCTGCGGCCGCGGAAGCTCCGGCGGCCGAAGCCGGCGAGGCCGTGCCGCTGGACGCCGAGGCGGCCAAGGTTCTCGTCGACAAAGCCTTTGAGACGGCCGCGGCCCAGATCGGCGCCGTGGTGGAGACGGAAGAAGAGGAAGAAGACTCGGAGAAGGTCGACGCCACCACCGGCAAGAAGAAGAAGAAGAAGGCCAGCCGCACGGTCGAATTCGACCCCACGACCGGCGAGATGGTGGTCACGCGGCGCCGCAAACGCGGCGACGGCGAGTGGGGCGAAGAGATCTAACAGGAACGAGATCCCGTGCCGGCCAGGAGGACGAAACGGCAGCCGCAGCGGACCTGCATCGGGTGTCGCCAGGTGCTGCCGAAGCGAGCGCTGATCCGAATCGTACGGGGCCCGGAGGGGGTGAAGATTGATCCCACCGGCAAGGCTCCCGGCCGCGGGGCCTACCTCCACGACCGCCGGTCGTGCTGGGAGGCGGGCCTGGGCGGCTCGCTAGCGCGAGCGCTCAAGGCCGAGATCTCCTCCGAGGATCGGCAGGCGCTGAGTGCGTTTAGGGATGGTCTGACGGATGCGCAGGGCGACGAGACTGGGCGGGCGATGATCGGCTGATCGCAGGATCGGACCGCTCGCTCAGCCGGCTCCCTGCCGGAGGCGTGTCATGGGCGAGAACGGTCACAAGGTCATAGAGATTCCGGCCAGCATCACGGTGCGCGAGCTTGCCGAACGTATCGCCACCAGCCCCATCGACGTCATCAAGCAGCTGATGGCCAACGGTGTGATGGCCAGCATCAACCAGCCGATTGACTACGACACGGCGGCCATCGTCATCGGCGAGTTCGGTTTCGAAGCCCGCCCGCTGGCCGCCCCGGCGCCGGAACCGGAGCCGGAGGACACCGGCCCCGGCTGGCGTCGGCTGATCAGCGACGAGAATCCCTCCGACCTGATGGTGCGGCCTCCCGTCGTGACCATCCTCGGGCATGTCGACCACGGCAAGACGACGCTGCTCGACGCCATTCGCCAGACCAATGTGGCCGAGGGCGAGGCCGGCGGGATCACCCAGCACATCGCCGCCTACCAGGTGCGCCACAACGATCGCCTGATCACGTTCCTCGACACACCGGGCCACGCCGCATTCACGGCCATGCGGGCCCGCGGCGCACAGGGGGCCGATATTGCCGTCCTGGTGGTCGCCGCCGACGACGGGGTGATGCCCCAGACGCGCGAAGCGCTGGCCCACGCCCGGGCGGCGCGCGTGCCGATCATTGTCGCCCTCAACAAGGTCGACCGGCCGAACGCCAACCCCGACCGGGTGAAGCAGCAGCTGGGTGACGCCGGCCTGCGGCCGGACGACTGGGGCGGCGATACCCTCATCGTCCCCGTTTCGGCCAAGCAGAGGACGGGGATTCAGGACCTGCTGGAGGCAATCGTGCTCACGGCGGACGCCTCGCCGATCAAGGCCAACCCGAAGGGCCGGGTGCTCGGGACGGTCATCGAAGCCGAGCTCGACAAGACGAAGGGCGTCATCGCCACGCTGCTGGTTCAGAACGGCACGCTCAAGGTCGGTGACGTGGTCGTCGCCGGTCCGGCCTACGGCGGGCTGCGGGCTATGTTCGACGATCAGGGCAAATCCATCAAGTCGGCGGGACCCTCCACGCCGGTGTCGGTCCTGGGCTTGAACGATCTGCCGAATGTCGGCGAACTCTTCTACGGCGTGGAGACCGAGCGCGAGGCTCGTTCCCAGGCTGAGCAGGCGCGGCACCTGGTGCAGGAGGCCTCGCGGCAGCCGACCGGGGCCAAGAGCCTCGAGCAGATCTTCGCCGCCTTCCAGGCCGGGGAAGCCCATGAGCTCCGCCTGGTGATCAAGGCCGACGTCCAGGGATCTCTTGAGCCGATCGTCAACTCCCTGAAGGACCTGAGCGCCGGCGAGATCAAGGTCAACATCCTGCACGCCGCCACCGGCAACATCAGCGAAAGCGACGTGATGCTGGCGGCCGCCTCCCAGGGAGTCATCATCGGCTTCAGCGTCGCCGCCGACGCCGCCGCCCGGCGCGTGGCCGAAGCGGAAGGGGTCGACGTCCGGCTGTACGACATCATCTACCGGCTGGTCGAGGACATCGAGAAGGCGCTCAAAGGCATGCTCGAGCCGGAGACGCGCACGGTCGACCTCGGACGTGCCGAGGTGCGCGCCGTGTTCCGCATCCCCAAGATCGGTCACATCGCCGGATGCATCGTGCTGCGCGGGGAGATCCGCCGCAACGCCTCGATGCGCGTCGTGCGGGCGGCTGAAACCGTATTCGAGGGTCCGATCAGCTCCCTGCGGCATGAAAAGGACGACGTGCGCGACGTGCGTGAAGGATTCGAGTGCGGCATCGGCCTGCGCGGATTTGACGACTTCAAGGTCGGCGATCTGCTGGACTGCTACACTGAAGAGAAGGTCGCGGCGGAATAGGCGAAGGCGATGTCGAGCGAAGCCCGTGCACGGCGCCTGGGCGAGCGAATACGGGAGGAGCTGGCCGATCTGCTGCGACGGGACGTCGCCGACCCGCGCCTGGCGCTGGTCTCGGTGACCGACGTCGAAGTCGATCGCGAGCTCAGCTTCGCCACCGTCTACGTCTCGGCCCTCGACGCCAGCGACCGCATGGACGAAATCTTGCAGGCGTTCGGCCGCGCCCGCGGCTTCCTGCGCCACGAGCTCGCCGCTCGTATCCCCCTGCGCTCGTTCCCGCAACTGCGCTTCCGGCACGACGCTTCGGCTGAACGCGGCGCCCAGATCGAAACCTTGCTCGAGACTCTGAAACCCAAGAAGCCGGCCGCGCGAAGGACGCCGCGTGGCCGGTGACCTGGGCGCCGTGCGGCGCCGCCTGGCCGACTTCGACGACGGGCTCGTGGTCACCCACGAACGCCCCGACGGCGACGCCATCGGCTCGCTCCTGGGGCTGACGCTCTCGCTGCGGAAGCAGGGGAAACGCGCCGTGGCGGTGATCCCTGGGGGCCTGCCCGAGCGCTTCGCTTCCCTGCCCGGCGGCGAATGGGTGCGATCCGGCTGGCCCGCCGACCCGACGCCCGTGATCGCCGTCGATTGCGCCGATCAAGAACGCATCGCACCACCGTGGCCGCCGGCGTGGCCGCCGCCCGATGTCAACATCGACCACCACGCCACGAACACGCGCTTCGGCCAGGTCAACCTCATCGATCCGCGGGCCACGGCCACCGCCGAGGTCCTCTACGACCTCGCCTCCGAATTGGGCCTCCCGCTCGACGCCGATGTCGCCACCAACCTGCTGGCAGGCATCGTCACCGATACCATCGGTTTTCGCACCGACAACGTTACGCCCGCGGCGTTGCGCAAAGCGGCCGCCCTGGTTGAAGCCGGCGGTCGTCTGCAAGAAGTCTACGAACGCCTGCTGACGCAGCGGCCCCTGGCCTCGGCGCGCTACTGGGGGGCGGGGCTATCTCACCTACAGCGGCAGGGCGACGTCCTGTGGAGTCACCTGACGCTTGACGATCGGGTGGCCGCCGGCTACGAGGGCGATGACGACGCCGACCTGGTCAACTTCCTGTCCACCGTGGATGGGGCCAGCGTCACGGTGCTGTTCGTCGAACAGCCGGGTAGCAAAGTGAAGGTCAGTTGGCGAGCCCGCGGCGGCGTCGACGTCTCGCGCCTGGCTCAGACGTTCGGGGGCGGCGGCCATGAACCCGCCGCCGGAGCCACCCTCGACGGCCGCCTCGAAGACGTCGAACGGCTCGTCCTGACCGCCACCGCCCGCAGTCTCTCCGGCGTAGCGCCAACCCAGGGATGAACGACTTCGGGCTGATCATCATGGACAAGCCCGTCGGGCCGACCTCGCATGCGATGGTGAGCTTGGTCCGTAAGGGCACCGGCATCCGCAAGGTAGGCCACGCCGGCACCCTCGACCCGCGCGCCTCGGGGGTCCTGGTGCTGTGTCTGGGCGCCGCGACGAGGCTGAGCGAGTACCTTTCGGGAACAGCCAAGGAGTACGAAGCCGTCGTACGCTTCGGGGCCTCCACGCGCACGTTCGACACGGACGGCGAGATCACGCGCAATACCGGGGAGGCGCCCACCCGCCGTCAGATCGAGACCGTGCTGCCTCGCTTCCAGGGGGACATCATCCAGAAGCCCCCGCCGTTCAGCGCCATCAAGGTCCAGGGGCGGAAGGCGTACGAGATCGCCCGGGCGGGCGACGATCCCGATCTTGCTCCGCGCAAGATCCACATTTCCCATCTGGACATCCGGGCCTACACGCCGCCGGACCTTTCGTTGGTGGTCGAGTGTTCTGCCGGCACCTACATCCGATCGCTGGCGCACGACCTCGGCGAGGCCGTCGGCACCGGCGCCCACCTGGCGGCGTTGAAGCGGACCCGCGCCGGTCCGTTCCGCATACAAGACGCCGTCCCCCTGCCGATGCTCGAGGTCGGATTCCTCACGGGCAAGTGGGGCCAATACGTCCGGCCTGCGCACGACGCGCTGCCCGATCTGCCCGCCATCATGGTTTTGGACGAAGGGGTCGAGCTCCTGCGTTTCGGCCACCGCATCCCCGCGGAACCGCCGGCCCAGGGGATGGCCAAAGCCATCGGTCCGGGTGGCGACCTGCTGGCGATCCTGGAAGCGGCCGACGACGGCGCCAGCTGGCATCCGCGCAAGGTCTTTCTGGCGTGATCCGCCGATGAGCCATGTGCGCGATCTCAGCGAACTGACGCTCGCCGAGAGCGCACTGACCATCGGCTCGTTCGACGGTCTGCACCTGGGTCACCAGGCGCTGATCCGGGCGATGGTCGGCGAGGCGCGGGCCGACCGCCTGGCGTCGGTCGTTCTCACGTTCTTCCCCCATCCGTCCGTCGTCTTGCGCGGGCGACGGCCCGCCTTCTACATCACCCAGCCCGACGAGAAGGCCCGCCTGCTGCTTGAGCGGGGGGTCGACCACGTGGTGACGCAGAAGTTCGACGAAGCCTTGTCGCTTGTGACCGCCGACGAGTTTCTCGACCGGCTGATTCGCCAGCTCGGACTGAAGCACCTGTGGGTCGGTGAAGACTTCGCCCTCGGCCACGACCGGGAAGGGAATCGGACGTTCCTCAAACGCGCCTCGGTGGAGCGCGGCTTCGACCTGCACGTCTTTCCGCCCGTTTCGGTCGGGGGCGAGGTGGTCAGCTCGACACGAGTGCGCGAGGCCCTTCGGGCGGGGGATGTCGCTCGCGTGGCCGCCTATCTTGGGCGGCTCTTCTCCCTGGAAGGCAGAGTCGTTCGCGGCGCGCAGCGCGGGCGGGAGTTGGGTTTCCCGACGGCGAACCTGCAGCTGGCCGAGGACCAGGCCTACCCCGGCCGGGGTGTGTATGCCTGCTTCGCCACCGTGGCCGCCGAGCGTCATCCGGCCGTCACCAACGTCGGCGTGCGGCCGACGTTCGGCGACAATCTGCCGGCGCCGATCGTGGAGACTCACCTACTCGACGTGAGCCCGGACCTTTACGAACATACGCTGCGGCTCGAATTCGTCGAGCGCCTGCGCGAAGAGCAGCGCTTCGGCGGCGTCGACGCCCTGCGGGCCCAGATTGCCCTGGACGTCGAACGGGCGCGCCGGATCCTGGACTCAGCGGGCCAGGCGGGCGATGGCCGATAAGTATCCGCGCCGGGTCTACCTGCTGAGCCCGCGGACGCTCAGCCCCGAGACGATCGCCGTGACCTTCGCCAAGACGTCCCGGTCGCCCCTGTCGTTCGAGGAGATCGCCGCCGAATTGACCGACAAGAAGTCGGCCGAGTTTCATGAGAAGTGGGTCGTCGGTTATGGCCACGCTTCGGTCGCCGAGCACGCCGTCCTGCACATCGCCTTCGAAAACGTTTCCCGGCTGGCCATCGAATCGATCGAGTCGAATCGTCTGGCGTCCTACACCGAGAAGTCGACCCGCTACCAGCGCTGGCAGTCCGACGGATACTACGTGCCGGCCGAGATTCAGGGAACGGCGCGCGAACCGGCCTACCGAGCGACCTGCCAGGCCTTGTTCGAGGCGTACCAGTCGAGCCTTGAGCCGGTGCGCAAGGTCGTGCAGGATCGGATCCCGCGCCGCGACGGCGAAAGCGACGCGGCGTGGGATGGGCGCCTGCGAGCGCGCTACGTCGACGTCTGTCGCTTTCTCCTTCCCGCCGCCGCGCTTGCCAACGTCGGCATGACGGCCAACGCCCGGACGCTCGAACACGCCCTGCGCAAGATGCTTTCGCATCCGCTGGATGAAGTCCGACGGCTGGGGGAGGAGACGCGCGCCGTGGCCGTGGCCGAGGTGCCGACCCTGCTCAAGTACGCGGACCCTGCGCCGTACGCGCGCCAGGCGGAGGCCCAACTTTCGCGCGAGGCGGAAGGCATGCCCGCCGAGGCTGGCGAAGCGGTTCGCCTGGCGGCGTGGGACGAGCAGGGCGAAGTTCGCGTGCTGGCGGCAGCGCTCTATGCCAGCGGCGAGGGGTCATGGATCGAGACGCTGCGCCGCGTCGAAGAGAAGACAGCGGAGGAACGCCGCCGCCTGGCCGCGACTCTACTGGCGGGCCGCGGGCCTCACGATGTGCCCTTGCGAGCTTTGGAGCACACCTCCTACGTTTTCGAGATCGTCATCGACCAGGGCGGCTACTTCGAACTCAAGCGTCACCGCATCATGACCCAGACCCCTCAGCGGCTGACCGCCCGTCTGGGCTACGCCGTACCGCGCTTGATGGCCGAGGCCGGGCTGGAGCGATCCTTTCGCGAGGCGCTGGAGTTCGCCCGGGCGACGTACGAAGAGCTGGCGACCTGGAACCCCGAAGTCGCCGCCTACGTCGTTCCCAACGCTTTTCGCCGCCGTGTATTGATCAGCGCCAACCTGCGCGAGATCTTCCATCTGTGTGAGCTTCGGTCGGCGTCCAACGCCCACTTTTCCATTCGGCGCGCAGCGCTCATGATCGCCGATGCCGTCCGTCGCGTTCATCCGGCGCTGGGCCTATACCTGCGCCTGCCCGAAGGGGCCGATTGGAAGGCCCTCGAAGCGGAGCACTTCCTCGAGGCCTGACCGAGCGGTTGCGGCCTGGGGGCCGCGGCCAAAGGAGGACCCATGCCTGTTCGATCTGCTCAAGCCGTGTGGGAGGGGTCATCGCGCGAGGGGAAGGGTAGGATCCGCGCTGAAGGCGGCGGGTTTGAAGGCCCCTATTCTTACGGTTCACGGTTCGAAGATGGTGCGGGCACCAATCCGGAGGAACTCCTGGCGGCCGCGCACGCCGCCTGCTTCGCCATGGCGCTCTCATCCCGTCTGACGAAGGCCGGGACGCCACCCACGCGTGTTCAAGCTCGCTCCAACGTCACCATCGACAAGGTCGAAGGGGATTGGGGCGTAACCGGGATCCGATTGGCCGTCGAGGCCGTCGTGCCCGGCGCGAGCGCGGCGGACTTCCAGCGCTTGGCGGAAGACGCTAGGGTGAATTGCCCCATCTCTCGAGCCCTGCGGGCCGTGCCGATCACGCTCGAGGCGAAACTGACGGGGTAGGCCATAGACTCCGCATAGAGCTTGATGTGTTCGTCGGGCGGGCTTGTAGGGGCGAAGCATGCCGTCTCGCACCGGCGTGCCGCCGGGCTTCGCGGCACGAACGGTGCTTCGCCCCTACGCCCTTGTCAAGTGCGCATCGGGTGGCTTACCGAGTGCTGGCTAGGGCTTCTTCTTGCGTTCCTGCGACCTTAACCACGCGATCCCCCCGACGATGGCCGTCGTTCCGAAGGCGAACCATTGGATGGCATAGCTTAAGTGCGGGCCCTCGGACAGGTCGATCTCGGGCGCAGGCAGGAGCGTGCTGGCAGGGTCTGCGGGTTGGGTGAGGGCCAGGAAGTAGGGCGCCAGCGGGTAGGGCGTCTGGGCCTGAAGGTCGGACAGTGAGAGCACGCGCCACTCCGTCCGAGGTGCCTCGCCGGGGATGGGCGTCGGATCCGCCAGCCAGGCGAAGCGAGGTTCCGTCTGCGAGGCGCGCAAGATGCCGACAAGCGTGACGGTGCCGGAGGGCAGCCAGACCGATGGCTGCGTCCCTTCGGCCTGGTCGAAGGCGATCCACCCGAGATTGACGAGAATCGCCGTCCCGTCCCCGTCCGACCGGAGTGGGGCGACCACGTGCTTCCCCGGCAATTCATCGAGTGAACGATTCGACAGGTACACGGCGTAAGACGGGTCGAATACGCCACGCGCCGTCACGGGTCGGTAGGCCGCGTCCGGGAGGGAGAGGGCCCCTTGGAGGTCGAGCGGGGCCTGCGAAGTGCGTTCGACGATGAGAGCGTTCTGGGCGCGCCGCTGAGCGAGTCGGTCCAGCTGCCAGATTCCCAACCTGAAGCAAACCAGCCCCGCAAGGATACAGACGGCGAGGACGATCCAGGGGAGGCCCGGTCGGCGCGGGGCCGATGCCGACATCTCAGTCGGCGTCGCCGGGGGAAGGTGGCGGTCCGACATCCGCCAGGCGCTTCTCCGCCAGTCGAACGTAGTCTGGAAACACTTCGTAACCTAGGTAGTGCCGCCCCGCGCGCGCGGCCGCCACGCACGTCGTGCCCGAACCGCAGAACGGATCGAGCACGAGGTCCCCGGCGAACGTGTAGAGCTCGATCAGCCGGCGGGGGAGCTCCTCGGGAAACGGGGCCGGATGGCCGACCTGGCGGGCCGACACGGCCGGGAAGGTCCACACGGACTTCGTCCATTCCAAGAAGTCTTCCTTGCGGATGGTACTCTTGCGGTCCGAGCGCGAGCGGGCAAAGTCGTCCTTCGAGAACACCAGGATGTACTCGTGGACGTCGCGCAGCACGGGGTTGGCCGCCGAACGCCACGATCCCCAGGCCGTCGACGGGCTGGCGCTGGAGGCCTTGTTCCAGATGATCTCGCCGCGCATGAGGAAGCCGAGATCGAGCAGGTCGGCGACGAGGTAGGCGTGGAGGGGAAGGTAGGGCTTGCGGCCCAGGTTGGCGACGTTGACGCAAACCCTCCCGCCGCTGACCAGGACGCGCCGGGTCTCGGTGAACACCCGTCGCAGCAGGTCCCGGTACTCGTCAAGACTCAGGTCTTCGTCGTAGTCCTTGCCGGCGTTGTAGGGCGGGGAGGTCACCATCAGATGGACGCTCCCCTCGGGAAGCTCCGTCATGGTTTCGGATGAATGGGGATAGATGCGATCGAGGGCCTCGGGTGGAAGCGGGGAGTCCGCGGCGGCGCGGGGATGGCCCGAGCTCACGTCGCGGTAGAGCCGGCGGCCGTAGAAGGGACTGGAGTCGTGGCTGACGCGGCCGGGTGAGCCGAAGCCGCTGCTCGTGGTGGCCTTGCGACGGGTCACCCCCATGCCTCCTTTGTGCGGACCGGGGAAAGCATGGGG
>Ga0214473_10006500_pt1 | contig 13927 bp, 14 predicted proteins | sample RVTome_7_FD_203509 | JGI IMG/M metagenome (GOLD analysis project Ga0214473, IMG submission 203509) | Soil microbial communities from uranium-contaminated site in the Upper Colorado River Basin, Wyoming, United States - RVT98D197 | ecosystem: Environmental > Terrestrial > Soil > Contaminated >... | reverse complement strand
TGGGAGCCGGATGCGTGAAAGACGCCAGTCCGGTTCTGAGAGGGGGCGGGGCACAATCGTGGACGAGCGGTGGCGGCAATCTCGGCTGGGGGGCCAGCCTTACCAATACCCCAAGAGCGCGCCGGCGGATCCCCTGGCGCGCTCGCCAAGAACAGTGGATCCACCCGACCACAACTCAAACGCGAGAGGCCCTGCCCTACTCACCCTGACGGGCGGCGATGGCAACCTGGACGCCGCCCGCAGGTGAACGCGGTGTTAGGCGGCCCAGACGGGAGGAGCGGTCGGCATGATTTGGATCTGGACAGCATTCATCGCGTTTGTCCTCCTGATGCTGGCACTGGACCTAGGGGTCTTTCATCGCAAGGCCCATGTCGTCACCGTCAAAGAAGCCCTCGCCTGGTCCGCTGTGTGGCTGGCCATGGGACTGGCGTTTGCCGTGTTCGTGTACTTCTCCTACGAGGCGCAGTGGTTCGGCCTTGGCTCGATGGCGGACGCCGTCGATGGACTGCCAAACGATGGCTCAACGGCAACGGAGAAGTACCTGACCGGCTACATCGTGGAGAAGTCGCTCAGCGTGGACAACATCTTCGTGATCGCGATGATCTTCAGCTTCTTCGCGGTGCCGCCGCTCTACCAGCACCGCGTGTTGTTCTGGGGCATCCTGGGCGCTCTACTCTTGCGCGGCGCGATGATCGCCATCGGAGCGAAGCTGATCGCTGAGTTCCACTGGGTTCTGTACCTCTTTGCGGCCTTCCTGATCCTCACAGCAATCAAGATGCTCTTCCTCAAGACGGAGGACATTGATCCAAACAAGAATGTTGTGGTCCGGTTGACACGACGCTTGTTCCCGGTTACCGCCAGGTTCCACGGGGAGCACTTCGTCGTGCGCGCGGGCGCGCCTGCATCGTATGAGAGCGAGACCCCCGGTGCGCCCGCAGTGCTGGACGAGGTCGTCGACGCCGCTCGACCGGGGACACTGCTCCTTACGCCTCTGGCGCTGGCACTCGTCATGGTTGAGGCGACGGATGTTATCTTCGCGGTGGACTCGATCCCAGCGATCTTTGCCATCACGAGCGACCCATTCCTAGTGTTCACCAGCAACGTATTCGCGATCCTAGGTCTCCGGTCGCTCTATTTCGCCTTGGCCGGGATGGTGCAGAAGTTCCGGTACCTGAAGGTCTCGCTCGCACTGGTCCTGATGGTAGTGGGCGTGAAGATGTTGGTTGCCGAATGGCTGAAGCTCGCCCTCGGGAGGCACTTTAACTTGTACTTGCTGACTGTGGTCCTCTCGATCCTGGCGGCGGGCGTGGCGGCATCCGTAGTAGCGGAGCGGCGCCGAAAAGGGAGCCGCCCAACAAACAGCGGGGCTTCCGCAGCCGTGACCAGGTGAGCATGCGCCCGACGACCAAGCTGGCTGAGGAAGCTCCGAGTTGGACTCAGCCGCGGATACGCGCGGGATGGGTCATTCGAAGTGTGGCGTGACGGGCACTTCGGGTCTTCGAGGCGGCGCTGGAAGCGAGAACGCGGTCAGGTTGTCGCATTGGGCAAGGCGACGGTGGGCTTGGCGACTGCTGACGGCGCGAGCGAGGCGGGAGGAGCAAGAGCAAGGCAGGAAGAGACGGACCTTGGGTACGTGCTGAGCCAGCACACGCTGGCCGTCGGCGGCGGAGAAGCGAGGTGAGCGCTCAGGGGGCCCTCGGCAGCAAGCTGGTGATGATGTCGTCGAGGGGGACGTGTGTGGCGCGCCAGGTGGCGCGTACGACGAGGCGGCCGGTCTTGCACTTCGGGCACGACTCGGGATCGACGCCGAAGATGCGGAAGCAGGCGGCGGATCGGGATTCTCTGGGAGCTGCGGCCGGAGGCAGTGCGTGGAGCAGCTCACGACACTGCTCGATCAGGGGCTTTCGGACGCGGTTGCTGAGGATGCCGTAGCGGCGGATGCGGACGAAGCGGTGTGGCAGGACGTGGCTCAAGAAGCGGCGGCAGAATCTCGGCGCGTCGAGCTTGGCGGTCTTGACGCGATTGCCGTCTTTGCGGTCGCGATAGCGGAAGGCGACGGTGTTCCCGTCGTAGCTGACGAGACGGCGGTCGGAGATGGCGATCCTGCGCGTGTAACGAGCGAAGTACTTGATGACCTGCTCGGGTCCTGCGAGTGGCCGGCGCAGGTCGACGTTCCAGGTTCGTGAGTCGGCATCGCGGATGAGTTGGTATGCCGAATAGCGGGCGACGCTGAGCTTGCCCTCTTTCAACAGCCCCCGCAGCTTCTGAAGCAGCTTGATCTTGAAGACGTGGCGCAGGACCTTGATCGGGAACAGGTAGCGCCTGCGCTGGAGGAAGCCGTCCTGGCCGAGCCCGCCTCCGGTGACGAGGCAGTGGGTGTGCGGGTGTGTCTGTTGCTTCTGGGTCCAGGTGTGGAGCACGACCAGGACGCCCGGGCGGATGCCCTGGCGGGCTGCGACTTCGAGGATCGTCTCCGAGCTGGCCGAGAACAGCGCCTCGAACGCGTTGGCGCGATGACGTTCTTGGTGATCGTGGCCTTGCGCGCGGCGATCTTGAAGATCTTCTCGGCGGTCGAGGGGGCGAGGGGCTTTTGCTTGGTCTGGCCGTAGAAGAGCCAGCTCAGGGGCCGGAATCTCCGCCAGTACTCGCGCAGCGTCTCGAGCAGGGTCTTCGAGAGCATCACGTAGCGGTCCTTGCGCCCCTTGCCCTGCTCCACCCGGATCACCATGCGGCCGGAGTCGATGTCGCTCGGGAGCAAGGCGAGGGTCTCACCGAGACGCAGGCCGCCGCTGTAGGCCGTCATCAGGACGGCCTTGTGTTTCAAGTTCGAGCAGGCGTCGAAGATCCGAGCGACCTCCTCTTGGGAGAGGATCTCCGGGAGGATGCGCCGTTTCTTCTGGAACGGGATCCGCTCGAAGGGCCAGTCGGTCCTCCCGAGGCACTCGCGGAAGAACAGGCGCAGCGCGCAGGTGGCCTGGTTGAAGTGGGAGAAGCCCACCTGGCGCTCGACGGCGAGGTGGCGCTGGTAGGCCCGGAGGTCCTCCGGGACCACTGTGTCGAGGGGCTTGCCGACGAAGCGGGCGAAGTCCCTGAGCATCGGGACGTAGACGACCTGCGTCCTGGGGCTCAGGCCGCGGATCGCGAGCGTGTCCGTGAACCGCTTCTCGAAGCTCTCCATGGTTTCCTCCTTTGTCGCGAACATGCGACTTGGAGGAAGCTATGCCTTACGAGCCCATCGCCGCATCCGCACATCCGCCGCGAAGCGGCTTTGGTTCAACAATGGCTTGCAGGAGCGGACGGGCGCCGCGCGAGGGCTGGGCGCCCGCCGCTGAAGCCAGTGGTCGCCCGACATGAGGGGGAGCCACGGGACTGCGTTCTGGCTATAATCTGGCCAGATGCGGTTCGAGATCGTTCTCGCTCCTGGGGCCGTCAAGGAGCTGCGAGGCCTGCGCGCGGACATTCGCGCTCGGGTGCGAGACGCTATCGAGCGCCACCTGCGGCACGAGCCGAGACGGCTGAGCAAGAGCCGCATCAAGCGGCTCCGCGGGCTGGATCGGCCCCAATATCGCCTCAGGGTTGATGAGGTGAGGGTGTTCTATGACGTCACCGAAGCGACCGGCGAGATCCTTGCCATCGTCCCGAAGGCCCAAGCGGCCGTCTGGCTCGCAGAAGCGGCTACCCCAACCGCGCCGGGTGGCGCTGGCCAAGGTGAAGGATGACTTCTCCAGATACCTCAAGATGGCTGCGGACCAGGAGATCCTGATCACACGCCATGGCCGCCCTGCAGGGGTGCTGATCGGCTTTCAGTCAGAGGAGGACTGGTTCGAGTACAGGCTCGAGAATCATCCGGAGTTCCTCCGCCGAGTCCAGGAAGCACGCCAAGCGCTCCGGGCTGGGCTCGGTACTCGCATCGAGAACGTACCTCACTAAACTGGGGCGGGCGAACAAATAGGCGGCTATCCACAGCCGCACGCAAGTGACGGCGAGCCGAGAGGGTAACGTTACAGCGGTTGTGGATGGACGCTGTTGAACCAAGGCCGCGGGTGACGCCTAAGGACTTTGGATTATCTCACCCCGCTGCCGTCCGGCCGTTGCCGCCGGGCACACGCGCCGAGAATCGCTGCTGAGCGTCGCGTGGCGGCCGAAGCGGGTCGCCGTCGCCGTGTTCTTGACCACAACGATCCAGCCAGAGAGACACACCGCCGCGTTCGCCGAGACGGGCTCGGTCCGCGCGGACGACGGATCCGACTCGTCCCGTTACACCGTCAGGCCCTCATCGGCGGCAAGACGCGCGTCACGACGAGGACACCGGTCTTGCACGCCGGACACTGGACTTAGGCGCTCGGCAGCGGACTGGCTGGGACGGCAACTGGACGCGCTGGAGCCGCTGCGGGAGGAAGCCGAGGAGTGGTTGCTCAAGGAGGCGAAGACGCACCCGATCATCCGCAAGCTCGCGACGGCGCCGGGGATGGGACCGATCCGGACGGCGCAACTGGTGGCGATCGCGGCGAACCCGGAGCGCTTCCGGACGCATCGGCAATTCCGGAGCTACTGCGGGCTTGGGATCGTGACGCGGTCCTCGGCGGACTGGGTGCGCGGCAAGGATGGGAGGTGGGAGCGCTCGCAGGTCCAGCAGACGCGAGGCCTGACCCGCAAGCGGCATCCCCTGCTCAAGGCGGTGTTCAAGGGCGCAGCCACCACGGTGATCGCGCAGTTGCCCGACCACCCGCTGCACAAGGGCTACGAGCGGATGCTGGAGGCCGGGATCAAGCCGAACCTGGCCAAGCTCACGCTGGCGCGGCGCATCGCCGCGACGCTGCTCTCGATGTGGAGACACCAGGAGGTGTACGACCCGGAGCGACACAAGGGTGTGAGCAACAAGGCATAGGCGCTGCGCAGGGCGAGGCGAACGCGGTTCGATGCGGGTCCGGCGTCGCAGCTCGAGAAAGGTTCGAGGGAGAGCATCCACCCGTCCGCTGGTCCCCCGGACGCGACGGGGAGATCCCAGTTGCAGGCTATGCCCCCTCGGAGTACCGACTGAAGCCATGGCCACATGAGGCCCTGTCAGCAGCATGGTGCCCCCGTTTTGCGGGAGGCATGAACGCAGGCTTTGAAGTCGAGCGAGTAGCCGGACGGTCAGAGTCGGCCACGTCGCGGATCTCACCCCCACCGATCCCCTCGCGCGGATCGGTGCATCGCTCAGCTGGCGCTCTCGTGGGCATCAACAGTCGCCCGTTGCAGGCCGCGGGCGCATAGGAGAAGCTTTGTCTTGACAACTCATTTCTCAGGAGCGGACGGGCGCAGCGCGGTGATGGACGCCCGCCGCTGAACTGGGTGTTAGCCCGCTTGACGCGCGAACCGTGCGTGAGTACAATGTACTCACGGTGGTGAGGGATGAAGGCACGACTGATTCGCATCGGCAACTCTCGTGGCGTGCGGCTCCCCAAGCCGCTTATCGAAGAGGCTGGGCTGCAGGAGGAAGTCGAAGTCCAGATCCGGGGCAACGCGCTCGTCATCACGTCGCATAGTCAGTCACGTGCCGGGTGGGCGGAAGCCGCCCGGCAGATGCGCGAGCGAGGCCATGACCGGATGCTCGACGGCCCAACCAGCACACGGTTCGATGCCGAGGAGTGGCGTTGGCGGTAGCGGGAGTCGCTCGAGGTGAGGTCTTTCTTGTTGCCCTCAACCCCACGCGCGGCGGCGAGATTCGAAAGGCAAGGCCCTGCGTTGTGGTGTCGCCCGACGAGCTGAATGCTCACTTGCGGACTTTCATCGTCGCGCCTCTGACTACAGGGAGTTACTCGTACCCGTTTCGCGTGTCTTGCAAGTTCGGCGGCAAGCCTGGCCATGTCGTACTCGACCAGATTCGGACCGTGGATCGGGAGCGGTTAGTCAAGCGTCTCGGCGCTCTCTCGCCAGCGGTGCTTGCGCAGGCTCTCAGCGTCCTGCGTGAGATGTTTGCCCCATAGAGCGGGCTAAGAAGCGCTTCGAGCTGAAGAGCGGGCGCGGACGGGACGGACGCCCGCTCGCAGCTCAAGCGAAGTGTTCGCGGCAAGACAGTCTGAATCGCCGTGGCATAATGCTCGGGCGGGGGAAGGGCGTGCTGGAGTCTGCGGACGTCGAGAGGATCAGCGAGCGCCTCGGCGCACGTTTCGGTCTCGATGCGCTCTGGTTGTTCGGATCGCATGCGACGGGCAAGGCCCGAAGCGCCTCGGACGTCGACTTGGCGACGCTCTTGGGCCGTCGACCGTCGCCAACCGAGCTGCTGGAAGGCCGCGGCGAGATCGGCTCGCTGCTAGATCGGAATGTCGATCTCGTGGACCTGGATCAAGCGTCGCCGATCCTCGCGATGCAGGTACTGCGGCATGGTCGGCTGCTCGTCGACGCCAACCCCGCGCGGCGCCAGGGCTTCGTCGCCCACGCCCCTGGTCGTTACGAGGACCTGAAGATCGTGAGGCGGGAGGCGCAGAGAAGCCTGCTCGCGCGGATGCGACACGGTCGATCGTGACGTCATACGGCCCTTGCTCTCGGAGCGGAGGCGTCGCTCAGGCCGACGCGAGGATCTGAACGCGGTCGCCCAGCGCGAGCCATCCCGGCGCGCGGTGCTGGGCATTCCAGGCGAACACGACGCCGTCCCCCTGCCGGCGGAACTCGGCGAGCGTCGCAAGCGGCTCCGTCGACTCAGGCGAGCGGGCCGTCGCCTGGTCGATGGTCGTGACGACGCAGCGCACGCACGGCTTCACGAGATCCAGCGTGACGCTGCCTACCCGGATCGTGTGCCACGTGTCCTCGGCGAAGGCGGCACAGCCGTCCACGACCAGGTTCGGCCGGAAGCGGCTCATCGGCACCGCCGCACGACCGCGCTCGGCGAGCCGTCGGTTCAGCTCCGCGAGTGAGGCCTGAGACACGACTAAGAGCGGGAAGGCGTCGGCGAAGCCGGTCCCGCCCAGGCGTTGGCCGTCCGGCGCGTGGACCGGCCGCTCGAAGCCGTCGGCCATCCGCACCAGGCGCGCCGGCGTTCGCAGATGATCGCTGAACCACTGCGCCGCATCCTCGCCTTCGTCCCAGGCCTGGCACGGATCGCCCCACACCTCCACCCGCACGACCGGACCCGGGGCACGCACGAGGGGGACGCACAGTTCGCTCATCCCCGGCGCCGCGGCCCGCAGCGTTCCTGATTCGAGCGCGGGACGCACCAGCGCCAGCGCAGGCCGCTGCCGCTGGGTCAGGAAAGCGCCGTCGGCGCCGATCACCATGAAGCGCCGGTCCCAGGCCGGGCCGCGCGAGTCGAGCTGGATCTCGCAGTGTGAGAGCGCGGCGCAGGACTTGATCGGGTAGGTGTGGATCGCCGCCAGCGTGATCTCGGACACCGCCGGCCAGTCTACGGCCTTCTGTAGGCCGCGACGTAGGCCGGCACCGGGACGCCCGCCGGCAGGCGCGGGTCCGCCTCGGGCTTGCGGGGAGTGAGCCGCAGCGGCAACACGCCCGCCCAGCAAGGCAACGCGTAGTCTTCCTCGTCGTCGATGGGCGGTCCGGTGCGGACTTTGGCTGAGGCCTCCTCGATCGGCAACCGCAGCACGGTGGTGGCCTTGAGCTCGAGCTCGTTCGGGCCGCGCACTTCGGCCGAGCGTCCCGGCACGACGTGCTCGACGATCGCCTCGAGAGCGCGAGTCTTCTCCTCGCGCTCGGTCACCTCCGCGGCGGTCCCGAGAACCACCACCGAGCGGTAGTTCATCGAGTGATGGAAGGCCGAACGCGCCAGCACCAGCCCATCCAGCAGGCTGACGGTCACGCAGACCGGCACACCCCGGCCCAGGGTGCGCAGCATGCGGCTGGCAGCCGAGCCGTGGACGTAGAGCCGGTCGCCGACCCGCGCGTGGATCGTGGGGATCACGTAGGGCTGGCCGCCGCTCACGAAACCGACATGGCACCAGAGCGCCTCGTCCAGGATCTCGTGGAGCACCACGCGGTCGTAGACGCCGCGCTTGGGCAGGCGCTGAATGGCCGTGCGTTCGGTCGGGGTCAGCATCGAACTCGACATCGCAGTCTCCATTTGTTATAGTACGTTCATATGTACGTTCCAGCACATTATCTCATAAAGGGCGCCACCGCAACCGAGATCGCAGCCAGCGTCGAGGCGGGAATCCGCCAGGGGCGCCTTCCGGCGGGCTCGGCCCTGCCCACGGTGCGCGGGCTCGCGGCCGCCCTGGGCCTGAGCCCGGCGACCGTGGCCTCGGCCTACGGCACCCTGCGCCAGCGTGGGCTGGTCTCGGGCCAGGGCCGCCGCGGCACGCGGGTGGCACAGCGGCCGCCGCTGCCGACGCCGCCCAGAGCGCCGGTGCCCGCCCATCTCGTGGACCTGGCCGAGGGCAACCCCGACCCCGGGCGGCTGCCGAAGCTGCAACCGGCGCTCGCTTCAGGGTCCCGGCAACCCCGCCTGTACGGGGAGCCGACGAACCGCGAGGCGCTGCTGCGGCTGGCGGAGCGTCAACTGGGAGCGGACGGGATCCCGACGCAGTTCCTTGCAGTGGTGGGCGGCGCCCTCGACGGGATCGAGCGCGTGCTGCAGGCGCAGCTGCGGCCCGGGGATCGCGTGGCCGTCGAGGATCCGGGCTACACGGGGGTTCTCGACCTGCTCGGCGCGTTGGGCCTGGTCGCGGAGCCCGTGGCGCTCGACGACCTGGGCCCCGATCCCGCAGACCTGCGACGCGCCCTGCGCTCCGGCGTCCAAGCGTTCGTGCTGACGCCGCGCGCCCAGAATCCCACGGGTGCGGCGCTCGACGAGCGACGCGCCCGAGAGCTGCGCCGCGCGCTCGACGAACGGCCCGACGTGCTCCTGATCGAGGACGATCACGCCGGGCCCGTCGCGGGGGTGCCCGCACTGACGCTGTGCCGCCCCGGGCGCGAGCGCTGGGCGGTCGTCCGGTCCGTGTCCAAGTCGCTCGGTCCCGACCTGCGCCTGGCGATCCTGGCGGGCGATGCCACGACGGTGGCGCGCGTCGAGGGGCGTCAGCTGGTGGGCACAGGCTGGGTGAGCCACGTCTTGCAGGGCCTGGTGGAGGCGCTCTGGTCCGACCGCAGGACCGAGGCGCGGCTGCTGGCGGCTGCCGCGGCCTACACGGAGCGGCGGCGGGCGCTGATCCAGGCGCTGGCGCGGCGGGGCGTTCCCGCCCATGGCCGCTCGGGCCTGAACGTGTGGGTGCCCGTGCCGGAGGAAGCCGCTGCGGTCGCGCACCTGGCAGAAGCAGGATGGGCGGTGCGGGCCGGGGAACGCTACCGGCTCAGGAGCGGCCCGGCCGTGCGCGTCACGATCTCGCGGCTCGATCCGGACGACGCCGAGCGCGTCGCCGAAGCGATCGTCCAGGCTCTCGTGCCCGCGAAACGGACGCATTCCGCCTGACCGATGCCGTCTACGTGGGTCGCTATAATCGGCGTGTCCCACGAACGGAGGACCCGATGACGAGGCGATCCTGGCGCGTGGCTGTCGCGGCGTTCCTGATAACGCTTTCGTACTCCGCCGCCTATCCCGAGCCGCAAAAGAAGAAGCTCGCGCTCGTGGGCGGGATGCTGCTCGACGGCTACGAAGTGCCGCCCCTGCATCATGCGGCGGTCGTCATCGAAGGCGACAGGATCGTCCAGGTCGGCCCTGCGAGCGAGGTGAAGATCCCGGACGACGCCACGCTCGTGGACACGCGCGGCAAGGTGATGCTCCCGGGCCTGATCGAGCTACACGCGCATCTCATCATCCTCGGCCACGGCGACTACTCCCGCTGGGACCCGTGGATCGCCGAGAACAAGCTGGTCGAGCGCGTGATGGAGATCTCGGCCAAGCAGTTGCTGATGGCCGGGGTGACCTCGGCGGTCGACCTGGGCGGGACGCTCGAGGAGAGCTTGAGCGTCCGCGATCGAATCGCCAAGGGCGAGATCCCCGGGCCCAGGATGTGGATGAGCGGCCCTTGGATCACCCGCGACCTGGGCGATTACTCCGACGCGCTAGCCACGCAGATCCTGGTCGATACACCAGCCGAGGCGGCGCGCGCGGTGAACCAGCTCGCCGATGCCGGCGTCGATGTGATCAAGGCCTACCTCGAGATGAGGCCGGAGCACTACCGCGCGATCGCCGACGCCGCGCACAAGCGAAAGCTCAAGGTCCACGCCCACGTTTACGATCCGGTCGACGTGCAGAACGCGCTCGAGGCCGGGATCGACGTGCTCACCCATGCCGGGTCCGCGGGCACACCGCCCTACGATCCGGAGCTCGTCAAGGCGATCGCGGTCAAGGGCACGCCGGTCGTGGTCACGGCCGCGCACAGGGTTTGGCTCTTCCCCGCCACCGTGGACTTCCCGGAGCGGATCCAGGATCCGCGCCTCGAGCGGGATTTCACACCCCCGATCTACAAAGAGGTGATGGACTCGCTCCGGAACTTCCACCGCCTTTCGTATTTTGCGAGCAGCGACCGCCAGATGCTCTACGGCAACGCGTCGCTCAAGCAGTGGATCGACGCCGGGGTGGTCCTGGGAATGGGCACGGACTCCGGGACGCCGCTCAACTTCCACACCGAAGCGCTCTGGCGCGAGATCAAGGCCCACGTGGACATGCGCATGGCTCCCGCCCGGGCCATCTCCGCTGCGACGCGCGTGGGCGCCGAGATCCTGGGGCGCGGCGCCGACCTGGGGACGATCGAGCCCGGCAAGCTGGCCGACATCATCGTGGTGAACGGGAACCCGCTCTTCGACATCGTGGCGCTCTCGAACGTCGACGCCGTGGTCAAGGGCGGGGTCATCTACAAGGGAGGAGCCTCTCGCCGATGAGACACCTTGCGCCGCGGCTCGAGACGGACTATCGCGTCGGCTTGGACCCGAACAGCGCCAGGTACTGCCCGTAGCCTTCCGCTTCGAGCTTCTCCACGGGGATGAAGCGCAGCGCCGCCGAGTTCATGCAGTAGCGTTGGCGGGTGGGAGCCGGCCCATCCGGGAAGACGTGCCCCAGGTGCGAGTCGGCGTGGCCCGAGCGGACCTCGGTTCGCGGCACGCCCAGCTTGTGGTCCGTCCGCGTCCGGACGTTCTCCTTCTCCAGCGGCCGGCTGAAGCTCGGCCAGCCGGTGCCCGAGTCGAACTTGTCGAGCGAGCTGAACAGCGGCTCGCCCGAGACCACGTCCACGTAGATCCCCGGCCGGTGATCGTCCCAGTACTCGTTGCGGAACGGCGGTTCCGTCCCCTCCTGCTGCGTCACCTGGTACTGCGCCGGCGTCAAGCGTTTGCGCAGCTCTTCGTCGCTGGGCTTCTTGAAGTCCACAGACCATCCTCTCTTCCGTGCGGGCGCCTCGGCCGCCCCGGTTTGCGGGGCCGGGCCGGCTCCGAGCGCGAGGGTCAGCCCCCCCGCGACAGCGAGGCCGCAGGCCATCGACAAGAGGATACGCGTCCTCACGGGTGCGCTCCCTGGCGCTCGCCCCACAGCTCTCGGAGGCGCCGGTCGCGCCCACAGCCGGCCCGATAGGCTCGATAGCGCAGCTGGTTCTTCTTGTAGAAGTCCTGATGGTACTCCTCGGCCGGGTAGAACGTCGTGGCCGCCACGATCTCGGTGACGAGCTTCCGCTGGAACCGGCCCGAGGCCTCGATCCGCTGCTTGGAAGCCTGGGCGGCCTGCCGCTGTTCCTCCCCTTGGAAGAAGATCGCGGAGCGGTACTGGCTGCCGTGGTCGCAGAACTGCGCGTTCGGCGTCAGCGGGTCGATGTTGCGCCAGAAGACGTCGAGAAGCTGTTCGTAGGACACCTGCTGGGAGTCGTAGACGATCTGCACCGCCTCGGCATGCCCGGTCGCGCCGGAAGAGACCTCCTCGTAGGTCGGGTTCTTCTTGTGCCCGCCGGTGTAGCCCGAGGTCACCGAGATCACCCCACGCAGCTCCTCGAACGGGCCTTCCATGCACCAGAAGCACCCGCCGGCGAAGGTGGCCGCGGCACGGACAGGCTCCGGCGCGGCGGCAGGCACGCTGGCGGCGATCATTACCACGGTCCAAACGGTGGCATGGACGAGACCGGATCTCAAGCGCGCACCTCCTACCAGAACGGATCGAAGCGGCGGCCGATCGTATTCCCGGGGGTATGTGGACTGGCGGTTGACCGCGGAGCCCGAACGCCCGTACCCTTCGTAGGAACGAAAGCCGAACCGATGGCTGCCATCCCCCTCGCGCTGGCGGGGCGCGCCGCCGCCAACTACTTCCAGAAGCGGCCGTACTGCGCCTCGTTCGAGCTGACCCACAACTGCAACGCCCAGTGCCGGCACTGCCATCGCGGTGCGCCTGTCCCCGGCGAGAGGCTCGCAACGCCGGAACGGCTGCTCGAGCTGTGCCGCGAGCTGCGTCCGATCGTCGCGATCATGTCGGGCGGTGAGCCCCTCCTGCGCCGCGACCTCCCTGAGATCGTGCGGACCCTCAAGCAGGGCTGCGCGCCACTGCGGGTCTTCGTGAACACGAACGCGGCGTTGCTGACGCCCGCCCGCTTCGGGGAGCTCGTCGAGGCGGGTGTCGACGAGGTCCTGATCTCGCTCGACTACCCCGACGAGCGGCACGACCAGTACCGCAAGATCCCGGGGCTGTTCGGCCGCATCCGGTCGCTGATCGGCCAGCTCGACCCCGCGAACCGCCAGCGCATCGTGTTGACCAGCGTCCTGCAGAGCGACAACTTCGGGTGCGCGCTCGAGATGGCGCAGCGGGCCCTGGAGTGGGGCGTCAACATCAACTACAGCGCCTACACCTGGCTGCGGACGCACGACATGGGCCTGATGATCCAGCCCCGGCAGCTGGCCGAGTTCCGCGAGGTGATCGGGCGCCTGATCGAGCTCAAGCGCGAGCACCACAACATCCTGACGTCCGACTGGGTGTTGCGCGGCATGATCCGGTTCTACGAAGCAGGGAGCCTGCCGGGCTGCCGGGCCGGCGAGCGCTCGCTGGTGGTCAACCCGGACGGGACGCTTTCGCCGTGCGGCCTGCTGGTGCGCGACTACGCTACGCACGCAGACTTGAAGCGCGACTTCACCGCCCGCAACACCTGCGGCAACTGCTACACCAGCACGCGCGGCAACTCCGAGCGCCCCGCCAGGTACATCTTCCTGGACCACCTGGGTTATCTGGCGAGGCGCGGCAGGGCTGGGGGCCGCGGCCACTGACATCCGTTTCTCGATCAGCGATCCGGACCACGGCGGCGGCATCCCGCCTCAGTCGAGACCGAAGACGATCAAGGTGCGGCCCGCGGCGATCGCCACGCGCTGTTTGCCGTCCACGCCGAAGCTCACCGGGTTCGCCACGACGGCGCCCCCGGTCTGGAACTCCCACAGCGGCCGCCCCGCAAGCGCATCGAGGGCATAGAAGTTGCCCTCGTTGGAGCCGCCGAAGACCAGATTTCCCGCCGTGGCCAGGACGCCGCCCCAGGGCGGCGAGTGCAGAGGGAACTCCCAGATCAGGCGGCCGGTCTCGAGCTCGAGCGCGCGGATCGCCCCCTGCTGCTCGTCGGCCGGAAGCTCGCGCTCGCCGCCGCCCAGGAACTCCTTGCCGGGCTCGTACTCGGCCTCACCCTTGTAGTAGTAGGACCCCTTCTCGCGCGCGGCCACGTAGAAGAGGCCGGTGCGCGGACTGTAGGCGGGGCTGAACCAGACTGTGGCGCCGTTCAGCGAGGGCCAGACCAGCGTGCCCGCCTCGCTCGGCTCCGTGCCCGGCCGGACGATCGGCCGGCCCTTCGCGTCGAGCCCCTCCGCCCAGGTCTGCTTCGCGTACGGCGTGCCCAGCAGGAACTCCCCGGTCTCGCGGTCGAGCACGTAGAAGAACGCGTTGCGGTTGGCCAGGGCGACCAGCTTGCGCGACCGCCCCTGGAACCTCGCGTCGATCAGAACCGGGACGTGGTTCGAGTCCCAGTCGTGCGTGTCGTGCGGGGTG
>Ga0214473_10006499_pt1 | contig 13931 bp, 12 predicted proteins | sample RVTome_7_FD_203509 | JGI IMG/M metagenome (GOLD analysis project Ga0214473, IMG submission 203509) | Soil microbial communities from uranium-contaminated site in the Upper Colorado River Basin, Wyoming, United States - RVT98D197 | ecosystem: Environmental > Terrestrial > Soil > Contaminated >... | reverse complement strand
GGGCACGGGCCAGCAGCCCATAGAGGCCGCTGCGGCTGAGGGCAGCCGCAGCGGCGGAAGCTTCCTTCACATCGCCTCTTTGGCGGACTGCTGTGACCGTTGCAGCGTCCCTTCTGCCGCTACTTCCACTGGATCTCCGCCGGGTCGCGATCGTACGGCTTGAACATGTCCTTCCACCAGTAGGCGATGAGGGTGTCCATGAGCTCCGACTTGCCGCCCTCTCGCGTCTTGGTCATCTCGGCCCTGAAGGTGTCCAGAGCAGTCCTGACCTTCAGGCCGAACAGGCCCTCGAGGTACTCTGTCGGGATGCGGGGCTTGCTCTCGTCGAAGCTGCCGTCATCGTTGAGGAGGGCCGGGCCGATGGGCGGTATGTAGAAGACGTTGGGCTCCGTGCCGTACTCCGGGTGCAGGGGCAGCGCCACCTCCCACTTGCGTACCAGCTTGGCTACCGGCCCCTCCTCGTCGTCCAGCATGCCGAACCAGACGGCGCGGCCCGGGCACTGGCGGACGCAGGACGGGGCCACGTTCTGCTCCACGCGGGGGAAGCACATGATGCACTGCTGGCTGACGTTGCGCAGGAAGTTGAAGTAGACCTTCTTGTAGGGGCAGGCTTCCAGGCAGAACTGGTAGCCGCGGCAGCGGCTTTCGTCGCGCAGGACGATGCCGTCCTCATCGCGCTTGTACATGGCGCCGCGGGGGCATGCCTCCAGACAGGCCGGCTTGGTGCAGTGGTTGCAGAGACGGGGCAGGTAGAAGTAGTAGGCGTTGGGGTACTCGCCGGCGCCCTGGTCCTCGTCCCAGTTGGGACCCCACTGGGGCTCCTCGCCCACGTGATGGAGGAACACCGATTGCCCTTTGCCGCCGTAGAGCACCTCTTCATAGTTGAACTGCCAGCCGCCGCCCCACTCCTGGCGGGTGGGCCTGCGCCCGGGCTGCGAGACCCCCTCGCGATAGCCTCCGCCCATCGTCTCGTAGTCGCGGGGGTGGCCCCGGCCGGGCTGCGTGTTGACGGTGCACCACCACTGGTAGTCCGTCCCCTCGTCGCGGGTCCACAGTACCTTGCAGGCCACGGAGCAGGTCTGGCAGCCGATGCATTTGTTCAGGTCGAAGACCATAGCGAGCTGCTGCTTGGCGCCGTTCCTGCTCTGCGTCTTCCGAGCTTTCCTCGTCCTCTGAGTCTTCTGCGCCATAATGGACCTCCTTCAGGCCGCTGGTCTTCGCCGAGCTAAGCGATTTCCAGATCTAGCCAATGCTTGGAGAATGACTTCAGGCCGCCGCGCTCCTGGCTGGACCCCTCCCACACGGCGAAGGCTACCTTGGTGGACTGCTTGGACGAGAGCTGGACGCCGTCCCCATCGATGGTGAGGGGGCGCGCCAGCACTACCTGCCAGCGTCCGTCCGCCCAGTGGGCGCGGGTCTGAGCGAAGCTCTTGGGGGTCTCCTGCACCGTGCCGGCGCCCATGGCTATCAGGTTCTGTCCCTCGCCTTCCGGCAGGTTGGCCCGCCAGTACCAGGCGTTGACGGGTGCCTTGGGACCGCCCATGCTCTCCAGTGGCGCGTCCTTGTTGAGGGGGAACAGGACCCCCGCGGCGTCGGGGAACACGGAGCCGTCGCCGTGATCCTTGTTCTCGGTCTCGTCCGCCCACTCTAACCGGAAGGCGATATCCTTGCCGTTGTGGGCGGCCTGTACCTTCAGGAAGCGGACGGCCCCCACCGGTTTCCCGGCCCAGGCGGCGCGCACGTAGCGCGAGGGCTGCTCGCTCAGGGGCGTGCCGGCCAGGCTCATCTCCTCCGCCGGCATCTTGGCCCACTGCTGGGCGGCGGGGTTAAGCAGGGTGCGGGTCGCCAGTTGTAGCTTCGCAGCTTTCATCGCGGTTTCCTCCCGTTGGCGTTGGCCACTTCTACTCGTATGGAGCGATCGATCTGGACGGGCTGCCACTGCATGGGCCAGTACTTGAGATGTCCGTAGCCGCCGGCCAGGTGCAGCCACTTGACCATTCCCGGCTCCACGTTGGCTTGGTCCTTCCAGCCCCGGTGCATGTAGGGCTCCCAGCCGTTGTAGCAGATCACCTGGCCGGGCATCACGGAGGGCGACAGCTTGACAGGCAGCAGGAACTCGCCGAAGTCGTTGAACACGCGGGCCTCGTCCCCGTCGGCGAGGCCGCGGGCGGCGGCGTCCTGGGGGTTCATCGTCAAGTGCGGACGGCCGCGGTGCGTCTCCAGCATGATGGGGTTGGTGGTGTTTATGGAGTGGATGCTCCAGCGGTTGTGGCCGCTGGTCAGGAGGAAGGGATAGTCGCCGCCCATCTTGGGGTTGCCCTTATGCACGGGCAGCTCCTCGCCGGCCTCCAGGAACCAGTCGTGGTCGATGTAGAACTGGGCGCGGCGAGTCAGGGTGGGGTAAGGGAACCCCTTCTCCACGTGCCAGCGGAAGGGAGCGAACGTCTCGTCCGGCCTGACATCGGAGGCTTGGCCCAGGGAGTAGGGGGCGATGCCGAGGTCGGTGAAGCGGGCGTACCCCTTCTGGCGCAGGGTCTCCATGGTGGTGCCCTCGGGCAGCGTGCCGGCCACGACGGTATCGCGGACCCACTCATCGGCCACGTTGTCGGGATCACGGAACCTCTCGTCCACCACGAACTGGGAGTAGAAGCCGTCAAGGCGGTGGGCCTGGCCGCGGTTGTCGGCGTATTCGGTGGATCCTCTGGCCTGGGCTCGCTCCTCGATCTTCTGGGCCAGCAGGCACCAGATCTCCCACTCCGGCTTCGTATCACCCTGGGGTTGGGTGGCCGCCTCCGACAGGGTGAGCTGCATGATGTGCTGGGTGGGGATGTGGAAGGTCGTCTTCTCGTAGTGGTGAGCCGCGGGTAGGAAGTAGTCGGAGAACAGGCCCGTGGTGCTCATGCGCACGTCCACAGTGACGGTGCACTTCAGCTTGGGCCAGAAGTGGGTGAGGAGCTGGTTCTGGCCTCCCCGCAGGCGGCGGAGGTAGTTGCCGCCGCACATGATAAGGACGCGCGGCGGGACGTTCTCCGCGGGGCGGGCAGCACCCGTCCACCACCCCTTGGACAGCGCCTCCTCCATGTATTCGTCGAAGGTGCGCTTCATGGTGGGGTCGTTCCACTCGGATCGGTTCCAGTTCTCCCGGTACCCGCAGTGGTAGTACCACATGAAGGCCGGCGGGACTGTGGTGTCCAGGCTGACCATCGTGCGGGCCAGCTCTACGGCTGCCAGCTCGTCCGTCATCGTCGGGTCCTGCATCTTCAGCGCCTGGATCATCTGGTCGCGCATGGTCAGGATGCGGCTGGTCTCCTCGGGCCCGGCTTTGGTCTTCTGGCCGAAGATGAACTGGCCGTCGAACATCCCCACCGTCCAGTTGCGTATGCCGGTGCCCTTCTTGCCCCAGTTGCCGGTGAGGGCGATGAGCAGGCACATCGCCCGCTCCATCAGGTCCCCGTGGTAGTACTTGCCGGCATTCCAGCCGGTGAGCAGATTGGTCTTCTTGCTCGTGGTCTTGCGGGCCAGGGTGCGGATGACCTCAGGGTTGGTGCCGCAGACCTGCGAGGCCCTCTCCGGGGTGTAGTCCTCCAGCGTCTGGCGGAGGAGGGCGAACACGGGGGTTACCTTGACGGAGGTGCCGTCCTTGAGCTTGGCCTTGAACGTCCCCTCCAGGGCCGGGTCCAGCTTGCCCAGGGTGATGGGGCCGCGAGGCGCCTCTGCCAGCTTCTTGGTCTTGCTGTCGTAGAAGTAGAACTGATCCTCACGGCCACCGTCCTGGACATCCCTGGCGCGTAGGAATCGGCGGTTGTCCAAGCGCACCAGCAGCGCCAGGTCCGTCTGCTCTTTCACAAAGGGCGCGTCGTACAGCCCTTCGTCGATGATCGTCTTGCACATGGCCAGCGCCAGGGCCGCGTCGGTGCCCGGGCGCACCGTTACGTGGTAGTCGGCATGGACCGTCGACGGGTTGACGTCAGGCGCTACGCTGACCACCTCGGCGCCCTTGTAGCGGGCCTCCGCCACGAAGTGGTACCAGGGGATCGCTGTGTAGACGGGGTTGCGGTGCCAGATGAAGATGAGCTCCGACTGGAACCAGTCGTCCACGCTGGAGACGGGGTTGTACTTGCCGAAGGTGATGTACAGCCCCGGCGCGAAGTCGTTGATCTCGCCCTGGATGTCCGTGTTGAGGCCGCCGAGCTTACTGATGAGGGGCCCCAGGCTGATGCCGCCCATCAAGCCGCCGTTGGAGGTGCTGTGGTGGATGATGGACTCCGGGCCGTTGTCTTGGATAGCGTCGAGCATGGCGTCGGCGATCTCAGACAGGGCCTCGTCCCAGGAGATGCGCTTCCACTTGCCCTGGCCGCGCTCGCCGGCCCGCTTGAGGGGGTGGAGGACGCGGTCTTTGGCGTACAGCATCTGGCTCCACATGGCGCCCTTCTGGCACCCCATGGGGTTCATGTCCGGGACGCCCTGCTCCACCGTGGAGTATGTGCCGGCCTGCTCCTCGCGCCAGACCAGTCCGTCCTTGACGTAGACCCGGAAGGGGCAGTTGCCGGGGTAGCAGGCAACGCAGTGACTGCCCCAGAACACGTCGTCCCAGCGCCATTGCTGGCGGTAGACGTCCTCCCACGACCTGTAGTCAGCGGACTCCCCCTTATGGGCTTGGGACTGGAGGGCCTCTAGGCTCAGGCTAGCAGTGAACACGGCATCAATTCTCTGGGAGTAACTTAGCGGACATTTAATTTATCTCCGGAGGGGCCCTCCTCGTCAGTCGGGCAGAGACCCATTTGTTTGTCGGGCTTTCCCCTACCGGATTCCAGGGAGCGCACGTCTCGGCGGCAGGCCTCCTCCGCCAGGCGGGCGAGCGACAGGTAGAGGTTCGGCGGGTCCAACTGCTCCAGGCGTCGGTGGAGTTTCGGCAGCCAGCGGTTGAGGCGGCGAGAAAGAAAATCCCGCTGGGCGAGCCGATATGGGAGGCTGTCGGTGCCAGCGTGCACAGCGGCTGCCTCCTTGAACGCGAGGTAGTGCATGAACTCCAGCTCGGCGCACAGGTGATCGGGCAGGTCCCCCGCCTCATGCCGCAGGCCGAAGTGCTCATAGAAGCGTACCAACTCCTCCATGATCTTCGTGCGGCCGCTGCGGTGGGACCCCTCGTACAGGGGGCAGGGGGGACGGCCGGGGCCCACCTCGAACAGGCGAATGTACTCCTGTTGCAGCTCCTCATTGGCGAGGGCCGGGTCGGCCCGCAGGCTGTCGTCGGCGGCAAGCGGGAAGGGGAGCGCGGCCTCCGCGGCAAGCAGTTCGTCCAGAAAGCCGCCGGAGGCGAAGGCCTCGCTCAGCTCGGGTGTGGGGAAAGAGAAGGCGGTGGCGAGGCAGTGGTACAGGGAGCTGCGGGCGGCCGCCGCCAGCTCGTCGCCGGTGCGCAGCCCGTCCACGCGGATCGTCGTCATGCCGGCCTCTTCAGTTTGCCCGGATCCCGAGTCAGGCCGCCGAACATGCTCTTCCACTGGTAGGCGATGAGGGTGTCCAGGATTTCGGATTTCTCGCCGCCGCGGGTCTTGTCCATTTCATCCTTGAGGGTGTCCAGGACGCGGTTTACCTCCGCCCCGAAGAGGGACTCCAGGTACTCCCGAGGGATGCGCTCCGAGCCTTCGATGACGTCGCCGTTCTCGTCGAAGCGCGGTGGGGAGAGCGGCGGCACGTAGAAGACGTTGGGCTCCGTGCCGCGCTCCGGGTGCAGAGGCAGGGCCACCTTCCACTTCTCCCTAAGCTTGTGCACAGCGCTGTCGGCATCATCCAGAAAGCCGATGAAGCGAACGCGGCCGGGGCACTGGCGGAAGCAGGCGGGCGCAACCTCCTGCTCGACGCGGGGGTAGCAGAGGATGCACTTCTGCGCGACCTTATCGACGTGGTTGAAGTAGATGCGCTTGTAGGGGCAGGCCTCCATGCAGTAGCGGTAGCCGTTGCACCGCTCCTCATCGATGAGGACGATGCCGTCGTCCACGCGCTTGTAGATGGCCTGGCGGGGGCAGGCGGCGAGGCAGGCGGGGTTAGTGCAGTGCATGCAGATCATCTGGAGGTAGAAGAAGTAGCAGTTGGGGTACTCGCCGCTGGCCTCGTCCTCGTCCCAGAGGGGGCCGCGGCTGCCCTCCTTCTCTTTCGGGCGCAGGTGGCTGTCGAGGCCCCGCCCCCCGTATAGCACCTCGTCGTAGTTGAACTCCAAGGCCTCGCCGAACTCCTCTCGCAGGGGGATGCGGCTGACCTGGGCCTCGTCCTCGCGGAAGCCGCCGCCCATCTCCTGCCAGCCGCGGGGGCTGCCCTGGCCGGGCAGGGTGGAGACGATGTTCCACCACATGTAGTCCGTCCCCTCCTGGTCCGTCCACAGCGTCTTGCAGGCGATGGTGCATGTCTGGCAGCCCAGGCACTTGTTCATGTCGAACACGACACCGAGTTGGCGCTTGACCTTGGGCGGCTCCGCCATCCTTTTCCTACCCCTCTATCTCCAGCGGCTGCCACTCCAGGGTCGCGCCCTTGATCCCGGCGCGCTCCTGGTTGGACCCCTGCCACACTGCGAAACCCGCGCTGGTGGTCTGGCCTGGCATCAGCGCCACCTCCTCATCCCCCCGCGCGGAGAAGGGGCGGGAGATCACCACCTGCCAGCCGCCGTCGCCGTAAGAGGCCGCTGCTGCCAGCGAGGTACTGCTCTGGCGAACTGTCGTCCCCAGTCCGGTCGCGGTGACGCTCAGCGGCTCCTCGAGGTCCCGGCGCCAGTACCAGGCGTTCACCGCCCTTTCGGGGGTGCCCATCGTCAGGAGCGGCGCGTCGCTGCGGACTGGGAAGAGGACGCCGGCGCCATCGGTGAACCGGTCCGTGTCGGGAATGCCGGTGTCCTCCGTCTCGTCCTGCCAGCTCAGGCGGAAGAACAGCGCCTCGCCGTTGTGGGCGGCCGCCACGCGCAACTGGCCGGTGAGGCCGAAGGGGCGCTCCTTCCAGGCGTTGATGACGTACTCCGTGGGCTGGGAGGCCCAGGGCGTCGGCTGCAGAGTCACCGTCTCCTCCCTGGCGGACGCCCACTCGGCGGCTGCCGGGTCGAGGAGCCGGTCAGAAGGGACGGACAGCCGGACTGCGGTAACCACGCGTCCAGTGTCTCTCGGTGCGGCCGCGGAATCTATCAGGCAGAGGCAGTATTGATGTGTCGGGCAAAACCCCACACCAAATCCAGTGAATTGCCTGATAGACGCGCCGGAGAGGCGGCTGCCAGACTGGTTAGGCTGGGAGCGGGTCGAAAACCCTCGATTCTGGCAGAAGAAACTGCGAGCATCGAACAGAGACGAGGAGGTCCAACCTGGGCGCAGTGGTGCCTGTTCCTAGTGGCATGGTGGGCACCGTCCCAGAACCTCCCCTTGACACTGGCGCGGCGCGAGAATATCCTTTGCGTAACACTAAGTATTCTCCTCCGATGACAGCGTTCACAGATGCACCACGGCGAAACTGACAGTCTAGCAAGGGGTGCCCCATGCCCGACGCGACCTACGATGCGATAATCATCGGGGCTGGCCACAACGGCATGGCCCTCGGCGCCTACCTGGCCAAGTGCGGCTGGGACATCGCCATCGTGGAGAAGCGGGGTGAGGAGGGCGGCGGCCTGTGCACCGAGGAGCTGACCCGCCCCGGCTTCCTCCACAACGTCCACTGCAATTACCATACCCTGGTGGGCGTCTGCCCTGTCTACGATGACCTGGAGCTCACCAAGCACGGCCTCCGCTACGTGCGGCCGCCGGTCCAGATGGGCAGCGTCTTCTCCGACGGCACCGCCCTCACCGTCCACACCGACCTCGACAAGACCTGCGCCTCCATCGCCCGCTTCTCGCAGAAGGACGCCGACACCTTCCGCCGCCTCTACGAGGAGTCCAAGGGCTACATGGACATGATCCTCCGCACCCTCATGTACTCGCCTCCCATCTCCCTCACTGACATCACCAAGGCGTTGGTCGTCTGGGGCGTCGCGGACAAGGCCGAGTTCCTTAGCGTCCACCTACGCCGCATGAGCGTCAACGACTTCCTGGACGAGCACTTCGAGAACGACAAGGTGAAGGCCCATCTGGCCTTTCACGCCGCCCTCGGTGGCTACTCCACCGACCGCAAGGGGCTGGCGGTGTCGTTCCCCTTGCTCGTGGGCAAGATCGACAACTGGCACGTCTGCATCGGCGGCTCCCACGCCCTGGCCCACGCCATCTGGGAGGCGTTCGCCCAGGCCGGCGGGCGCGTGTTCCTCAAGCACGGCGTGGAGGAGATCCTGATGGAAAACGGCAGGGCCGCCGGCGTCCGCCTGGAGGACGGCGCCACGATGAAGGCCCGCCACCTCGTAGCCTCCTCCGTCAGCCTGGAGCAGACGTTCCTCGAGATGATCCCCCGCGATAGGCTCTCGGCCTCCTTCGTCAAGGAGGTGGAGGGTTTCCCCCACATGGACTGGTCGTTCTTCTCCACCCACCTGGCGATGACCCGTGCCCCGGAGTACCGCGCTGCCGACTTCGACCCGGACGTCAACGAGGCCTGGGTGGTCAACCTGGGGTACGATAGCCCGGCGGAGATCAACCGCCACTGGAAGGACGTGCGGGCCGGCAAGCTGCCCGACCCCAAGCCTAACTGCGCCGTGAACTCCCTGTTCGATCCCACTGACGCGCCGCCCGGGCACTACACCGGCCTGATGCGGCAGTTCGCGCCCTTCAGCCTGGCCAGCGGCGGCCCCGAGGCCTGGGACGAGATGGCCGAGGGCTACGGCCGCCGTTGCATCGAGAAGTGGCAGGAGGCCGCTCCCAACCTCAACGACGGCGCCTTCATCGAGTGGACCACCTATACGCCCCTGGACATCACCCGCCGCATCCCCAACATGGTGCAGGGCGACTGGATGAGTGGCCTTATCGACCTCGACAACATGCTGGACAGTCGCCCCTTCGAGGAGTTGTCCCAGTACCGCTCGCCGATCCCCAACCTCTACATGTGCGGGGCCACCCAGCACCCCCACGGTTTCGTCACCTTCGCTCCCGCCTATAACGCCCTCCAGGTCATGGCCGAAGACTACGACTTGGAGCGCTGGTGGAGGTGACCCTGATGGCGGAGCCCCCATCCGTCCCCGTCCGTCTCGCCGGTGGGGCAGACAGCGGTCTGGCCTCCATCGTGCAGCAGTACCTGGAGCAGGACCTGGAGGAGTTCGCCGATAAGAGGCGGCTGGCCAGGCGGCTGCGCGGCCGTCTGGCCATGACTGCCGCCGACTACGAGACGACGGTGACGGTGGAGTTCTGCGGCGGCGAGATCGCCATCTGGGACGGCGAGCGTCCGCCTCTGGACGCCTCCATCGTCGGCCCCTATCGGGGGCTGACGAGGCTGCTTCAGGGACGGGCCAACCCGCTCGTGGAGCATCTTCGCGGCCGCCTGCGCGTTCGCTCCAGCCTGCGGCGGCCGTTCTTCCCGCTGCACGTCCACAACCTGATGAAGCTGCCGCCCGAGGAGGGGGCGCGCCGGTCGGCTCGGGCCTTGGCCCTGGCCGCAGCGGGCGCCCTCGCGGTCGGGGGTGCCGTCGCCCTCGCCCTGTGGTTGACCTGACGGAGGTAGGGCAATGCCTGATGCGACCTACGACGCAGTGATCATCGGAGGGGGCCACAACGGCCTCTGCACGGCCGCCTACCTGGCTCGCGCCGGCCTCAAGGTGGGCGTCTTCGAGCGGCGCCACGAAGAGGCAGGCGGCGTCCACACCGAGGAGGCCACGGAGCCCGGCTTCTGGCACAACCTCCATGCCCAGTACATGGAGTTCATCGACTACATGCCCTTCTACTACGACTTCGACCTCCCCCGCTTCGGCGCCCGCGTTATCAGGCCCGAAGCCCAGGTGGGCATCGCCTTCGCCGACAGCCGGCCGCCCCTCATCATCTACACCCCGGACTTGGAGGAGAGAACGTACGCCAGCATCGCCCGCTTCTCCAAGCACGACGCCGAGGTGTTCAACGAGCTCCGCCGCAAGGTGATGGACAACGACCAGTACCTGGCCGCCCTGCTCTACACACCCGCGCCGGACGAGGCCCGTGCCGAGCCTCCCATTCCCTTCGCCGGCAAGCTGTTCGAGCTTTGGATGGGCCTGGGCTTCAAGCCCGGGGAGCTCCAGAAGTCCCCCAAGGTTCTCATCGACGAGCTGTTCGAGTCCACGGAGCTGCGGGCCGTCCTCTACCGCCAGTGCATCGAGTGGGGCTCCAACCTCCACATGGGCAATGGCCTCGGCTTTGTCCTCTCCGTCATATGGCTGTGCGGCATCCACTACATGTCGGTGGGGGGCACCCACACCCTGGGCCACGCCATGGCCAACGCAGCCCTCAACGAGGGGGTGGACCTGCGCTACAACCACCTGGTCCGCGCCATCCTCACCAAGAACGGCCGCGCCACCGGCATCCGCCTCAACGACGGCCGCGAGATCGAGGCGAGGATCGTCGCCTCCAACGCCGACCCGCGGACGACGTTCATGGAGCTGCTGGGCTGGGACGAGCTCTCCCTGTTCCGCAAGGAGCGCCTGTCCAACTGGCGCTTCGGCCCGGAGCACGTCCTGGGGACCCCCTCCTTCGCACTGCACGCGCCGCCGGACTACAAGTCCGCCAAGCACGACCCAGATATCAACCGCTGCTTTTACACCATCGTCGGCTACGAGAACCATGAGGAGATGTCCGAGTACATCCTTCAGGCCTACGGGGGCCGCATCCCGGAGACGCCCGGCGCAGCCACCTGGGTGAACACCCTGTGGGACCCCAGCCAGGCTCCGCCCGGCAAGCACGCCATGAACGGCTGGTTCTTCTTCCCCAAGGCCTCCTGCCTTTCCCCCCAGGAGTGGGACGAGGTTCGCGCCACCTACAACAACCGCTTCCTGGACCTGTGGGTGAAGTACGCGCCCAACATGACCCGCGAAAACGTCATCGCCAGCAAGCTGTACGTCCCCTTCGACATCGAAAAGAAGATCGGCATGCCGGAGGGCGACTTCTCCCACGGGCGCCCGGGCCACATCGCCCTGGGGGTGCCCCGCGTCCACCCCTACCGAACCGAGATCGAAGGGCTGTACATGTGCGGCGCCTCCGCTGGCGGCGGCGGAGTCAGCGCCGCGCCCGGCTACAACGCCTTCAAGGTCATCGCTCAAGACCACGACCTGCCCGAGATTTGGAAGCGAGAGGACCGGATCTACTGAGAGGACATGCGCCATGCCTGCTATCTACACGAAAGAGTGGTACGACGAGCTGAAGGACCTTCTCAACCGCAACGATGAGGTGGAGAAGAACGCCCCCCGCGGCAAGCTCAAGATCCTGGCCGAGCTGCGGGGTGGCGGCAAGTCCCCCTACCTGGCGGACGGCCAGAAGGTGTTCTTCGTCGCGGACCTGGTCGATGGCAAGTGCACCGACTACCACGAGGTGGCCGAGCCGCCCCCGCGCAAGGAGTTCGACTTCATCTTCGAGGTGCCGGCCACGGTGTTCGAGGGGGTGTCGGCGGGGCTGGTGGACCCGGTGGAGGCCGGCCTCAAGGGCGCCATCAAGATCACCGGCGACATGCGCATCCTTATCAGGCACGCGGAGCTGGTGAACGTTGTGCATGAGGTCTACGCCCGGGAGGTGGAGACCACTTGGCCCAAGGGCAAGCCTCCCTACTCGGGGGACTAGGGGCTCGCACAGCGCTACGTGTCCGCCTTAGACTTGGACTCTGGGCCACGCCTTGTGGGGCTTTCGCCCCACTTTCGTCTCGGCTAGCCTTCCGGCGCGGCGGGGACCTCCGGGCCCTCGGTCGCCGATGGCTCCGGACGCGGCGCCAGCAGTCCCGTTCGCTCCAGAGCACGGCGCCCCATCATGAGGGCGAAGTGCAGCGCTATGCCGGCGGCGAAGCCGATGGCGATGTTGCCCAGGACGATGGCCAGCAGGGCGACGGTCACCACCACGGAGATCTCGTCCAGGCGGCGGCAGTCCCTGGCCAGCAGGGCGTGCTGCGCCCCCACCACACCCAGCATCACTCCCAGCACGGGATACGGCATCATTCCGAACAATTGGACGGCGCTGGAGCCGAACCCCAGCGCCAGCACCACCAGCAGGGAGCCGATGATGAGCCCGGCGGCGGCGGTCCTGGCGCCGAAGCGGTAGTGAGCTGTGAGGCCGCCCGACCCATGGCAGACTGGTATGCCGCCTATGGCTCCGGCGAGCAGGTTGGCCGTCCCTATGGTGGTCAACAAGGAGCGGTGAGTGACCCTCGAGGCACGCTGGCCGAAGTAGCCACGCGCGGTATCAGCGCAGGCGATGACGGCGTTGCCGATGGTCAGCGGCACCTGGGGGATCACCAGCACCACGAAGGCGGTGGCCAGCGTGGCCCCGCTGGGCAGGGCCAGCGACGGAGCCTCCGGGCCCGGCGCCACGTTGGCGATGGCCCCGGCCGAGCCCAGGGCCAGGCCGGCCACCACCCCGAAGGCAAGCACCATCAGCGCGGTCGGAAGTCCCCGCTTCCACAGCGCCAGCGCCATGATCCCCAGAGCAACCAGCGCGATGAGGACGCTGGCAGGGACCTGCGCCCCCAGCGAGAGGAACACCTCGTCGCGGCCCCGTAGAATCTCCCCCGAGGTGGACATCTTGAACGCCGTCTTGATCAGGAGGAGGCCCACCGCGGCCTGGATGCCCCGCACCACCGGCCGCGTGAACAGCCTCGATATGGGCTCGATCAGGCCCGTAGCGGCCAAAGTCAGGAACAGGGCGGCCATCAGCAGCGCCGCCGCCGACATCACGTCTGGGCCAAGCCCCTGGGCGATTGCCACGGCCGCCATCGCCTTCAGCGGCTGCACCGGCATGGGGAGGCGGTAGTAGAGCGCGCTTAGGATGTAGGCGGCGCCGAACACCAGGAGGACGGAGGTGGCGTTGAAGCCGTTGCTCAGGACGAGCGCCGCGACGATGGGGATGAGCAGGCCCAGGTCTCCGAAGGCGCCGCTCCACTCCTGAAGGTCGAACGTCAGCCGAGGAAAGACGGACCTCGCCGGCTTCGCTGATGCCAGGCGCACCTGTCAGTCCCTTGTTGCCGTCCCCGCTCTGGTTGGTGCCAGGCCGAAGCGGCGCTCCACGAGGTCGGCCACGCCCCGGGCGTCGTCCAGCCCGAAGTGGGGGACGTCCACCTCGAACTGCTGGTCGGTGACCAGGGCCAGCAGGTCCTGCGGCGGCGCCACTAGCTCGCTCCCGAAGTCCCGGCGCGACACTTCGATCTTCGCTTTGGCCGCCCGCCGGTAGCCCTCGGCGAGGATGACGTCCACTCGGTCCGATACCATCGCCGCCAGATCGTCCAGGGACCGCTCCTCACTCACGTTCTCCAGGAGGGCGAGCCTGTGGGCGGCGGAGATCATCACCACGTCGCTGCCGGCCTCGGCCAGGCGGTAGGTGTCCTTGCCCGGGTGATCCATCTGGAAGTTATGGGCGTCATGTTTGATGGCGGCCACACGGTAGCCGCGGCGCTTCAGCTCGCGGATGAGCTTCTCCAGGAAGGTCGTCTTCCCGGCGCCGGAGTTCCCGACGACGCTGATTGTGGGGACTAGCATCGGCAGCCTCTGAGCATCAGTGTCGCGCTGCGGAGGGCCGCTGAGGGGGGTTGCTTGACGATAGGTCGGCCCTGCCGCAGCCTATCGCCAGCTTACGGCCCCCGGCGAAGGCGTGTCTGTCGGGTAGGGCCGCTACCAAGGGTAAGGTTTTCCCTTACATGACCCCGTGTCGGCGCCTCGCGGGCCTACCAGCGGCCTATGGATCCGCGATGGAGGGAGTAGGCCAGGAACACCAGGGCCGCACAGACGGTGAGGACAGGGAGGAGGACGAGGGTCTGGGCGTCGGCGTCCCCGATGGAAGGGGAAGCGGGACCGGAGGCGGACGACAGCGCCACAAGCAGGGCGGCTC
>Ga0214473_10006497_pt1 | contig 13933 bp, 9 predicted proteins | sample RVTome_7_FD_203509 | JGI IMG/M metagenome (GOLD analysis project Ga0214473, IMG submission 203509) | Soil microbial communities from uranium-contaminated site in the Upper Colorado River Basin, Wyoming, United States - RVT98D197 | ecosystem: Environmental > Terrestrial > Soil > Contaminated >... | reverse complement strand
CCCTGGAGATGGGCCGCGAGGATTGTGACGGGCGCGCCGTGGTGGCCGCCTCGCTGTTGAGCCGATTCGGCTTCCAGGTGGAGATTGTGACCGACTTCGCCCATGTGTGGGTCAAGACCGACAAGGGCGAGACCATGGGCCCGGGGAAGCGAAAGGCGGTCGTGGCCACCAAGGAAGGGCTCAAGGTGCAGCCAGGCGCCCTGACCGATCTGTCCAAGGCCCTGGCGTACAGCGTGGCGCCGTTTCCGCTGGCCCGCGAACTGATCGTGCTCGTCGTGCTCTGGTGGTTGCTCTTGCGCCGCGGCTGCGGCCGGGGCGCGGGGCTCTTCGCTCTCTTGCTGATGTTTGATGGGTTGCTGCTCCTTCGGGCGGCCGGATCGAGCTACCGCGATCCCGTCGTCTGGCTGCAATGCGTCGGTGCGGGTAACTTCGCGGCCGCTTGGGCCGCCCTGCGGATCGGGGGCCGCCGCGATGCCCGCCGCGGATTGCGTGCCGGCCGAACACCTGATGAGCCTGCGTCCGGCGCACCGCCGGTGTAAGGAGTTGTGGGCGGCGACCAGCCGCGGTTTGAACGGACCGAGCACACGAGTAAGCTGGGGAGGACTCTTCGACAGACCAGGCACACCGGAGAACCGCTGTGATGACCAGTAACCTGAAATCGCTCCGCCAGGGCGTGACCCTGGCGGCCGTGCTCATGCTCGGCGCTCCGGCCCTGGGCCAGTTCGAGGCCCTGAGGAACCTCGGCAAGAGCGAGGACCCGGGCAAGACCGTTGCGTACTTCCGGCTTAAGGGCGCCCTTGCGGAGACGCCTTCGAAGCTGCCACCCCTGTTCGGAGCCGAGCCCCCGCTGTCGCTCAAGACCCTGCTCGCCCGGCTGAAGGAGGCGCGGCAGGACACCAACGTCGTCGCCGTGGTCATGGATCTGCACGAGGCCCAGTTGGGAGCGGCCCAGATCGAGGAGCTCCACGACGTGATGCGCACCTTCGGCGCCGTCGACAAGGAAGTGTTCGTGCACGCCGATCAGCTCACCACCCTGACCTACACCGCGGCGACCGGCGCCAGCCACCTGAGCATGGTGCCGACCGGGGACCTCTGGCTGACCGGCGTCTACGCGGAGACGCCGTACCTCCGCGGCGCCCTCGACAAGCTGGGGATCGTTCCCGATTTCGAGCACATGGGCGATTACAAGACCGGCCCCGAGCCGCTCACCCGTACCGGGCCCTCCGAACAGGCCATGGAAATGACCAAGTGGCTGTGGGACGGTCTTTACGAGGGCCTGGTGTCGCTCATCGCTGAAGGACGGGAGCTTCCCCCGGACAAGGTCCGCGAGCTGATCGACCACGGCCCCTACACCGCGGAGGAGGCCCTGGCCGCGGGGCTGATTGACTCCGTCAAGCACCGGCAGGACTTCGTGCACGAGCTGGAGCGACGTTACGGCAAGAGCGTGCAGATCGCATTCGACTATGGCGAGGCGGACGAAGCCGAGGTGCCGCAGGATTTCTTTGCCATGGTGCAGTTCCTGATGCAGATGCTCAACCCCTCACCCAAGGAGTTCACCGAACCGTCGGTTGCGGTGGTGTATGTCGAGGGTCTCATCCAGACCGGCGACCCGGAGCGGACCCCGTTCGGGATCATGGACGGGGCCTTCAGCACGCCCATCCGCAAGGCCCTGGACGAGGCCGCGGAGGATCGCTCGGTCAAGGCGGTGGTGCTTCGCGTCGATTCGCCGGGCGGCTCGGCGCTCGCGTCCGAGATCATCCTGGACGCCACCAGGCGGGTGGCGGCCCGTAAGCCGCTAGTCGTGTCGATGGGCAATGTGGCCGCCAGCGGCGGATACTACGTCACCTGTGCCGCCGAAACGGTCTTCGCCAGCGCCAACACCATTACCGCCTCCATTGGCGTGTTCGGCGGCAAGCTGGTCACCACCCCAGCGTGGAACAAGCTCGGCATCAACTGGCACGCCAACCAGCGGGGGGCCATGGCCGGGCTACTGAGCACCGGCGAGCCGTTCGACGACCAGGAGCGGGCGAAGATCCGCCATTATATGCAAGCCGTGTACGACACCTTCACCGGGCACGTGAGCGAAGCCCGCAAGGGCCGCCTGACCCAGCCCCTCGAGGAGCTGGCCGGCGGGCGGGTCTACACCGGCAAGCAGGCCCTGGAGCGGGGGCTGGTGGACAAGCTCGGGGGCTTGGACGACGCGATCAAGTTCGCGGCCAAGAAGGCCGGGGTGGGCGAGTATGAGATCCGGGTCATCCCCGAGCCCCCGACCATTCTCGACCTGCTCATGGGACTCGAGGAGGACGAAATGATCCTCGCGGGGGCGTCGCGGCGGCTCCCGCTTCTCAGCCATCCCCTGTTCGGCGAGGTGCTTCCGCTGATGGCCAAGGTCGATCCCCTTCGCGTGCGGGCCGTGGTGCGCCTGCTGCAGCGTCTCGAGCTGGTCCACGCCGAAGGCATCGTGCTGGCCATGCCGGCCGAATTCGTGATCCGCTAGCGGGCGCCAGGGCGGCTTGGACGCGAAACGCCCCGCCGGTCAAAAGCCGCGCAAATCCCGGCGCACTCTTTTTGCGGCAGCGGCACGCGGCCGCTATGCTACAGCCTCGGCAACCCATGACCCGCCTGGACGGGGGCATGCACCTGGATCACCCGAACGAACGACAGGAACAATACCCATGACCCAACGACCGCACTGGACCGCCGGTGCCGCCCTGCTGGCGGCTTACTCTTTCCTCAGCGTGCCCGCCCTGGGCCGGCCGCTGCCCAGCGACGAACGCGTCCTCTCGGGCAAGCTCGGCAACGGCGTCCAATGGATGTTCCGCAAGCACGACAACCCGCCGGGCAAGATGGCCCTCATCGTCCGTGTGGATTCCGGATCGCTCAATGAGAGCGATCCGCAGCGCGGCTTGGCCCACTTCCTCGAGCACATGGCCTTCAACGGCACGGAGCACTTCGCCCCCGGCGAGCTGATCCCCTATTTCGAGAGCATCGGCATGGAGTTCGGCGCCGACCTCAATGCCTTCACCAGCTTCGACCAGACGGCGTACATGCTCTTCCTTCCGACGACGGAGCAGGCCCAGATCGACAAGGGCCTGATGGTCCTCAGCGATTATGTGTTTCGCGCCTTGCTGCTCGACGAGGAGCTGGACAAGGAGCGCGGCGTCGTGCTGGAGGAGATGCGCACCGGCAAGAGCGCCTTTCAGCGCATTCGAGATGAATTGTGGCCGCAGCTCTTCCACGGATCGCGCTTCGCCCAGCGGCTGCCCATCGGCATCGAGGAGGTCCTCGCCCACGCCCCGCGGAGCGAGTTCGTCGACTACTACCGCACGTGGTACCGGCCGGAAAACGTCACCGTGATGATCGTCGGCGATGAAGCGGCCGAGAAGGTCACCCCCTGGATCGAAAAGTGGTTCGGTGAATACACCGGCCCGACCCCGAAGCCCGAACCAAAAGGGCCGGAGTTCAAGCCCTTCACCGAGCCGCGGGCCCTGGTGGTCACCGATCCGGAGATGCCGCATTGCGAGGTCGGCTTGACCAACCTCCGCCCCGGTCGCCCTCCGTCGACGACGACCGAGCAGTGGCGGACCGACCTGGTCGAGTCGATCGCGACCTGGATCATGAACCGTCGCTACGAGGAGCTCATCAACAAGGGTGAAGCCACGTACCGCGAGGCCTCCACGGACGTGTCCAATTTCTTCAACGACGCCATGCTCGCCAGCGCCTCGGCCACGGGTGAGCCGGAAGCGTGGGCGAAGATGCTCGCCGAGCTGATCGTCGAGGTGCACCGGGCCCAGGAGTTCGGGTTCACCCCGCGGGAGTTGGAGCTGGCCAAGAAGGAGCTACTGGCCGAGGCCGAGCGCGCCGTCCGCACCGAGGCGACCCGCGACGCCCGGCGGTTCCTGTTCGGCATGGTCTTCGCGGTCAACCAAGGCGAGCCGATCCTCTCCGCCCAGCAAGAGCTGGACCTGCACAAAGAGCTGCTGCCCTCCATTGAGTTGCCCGAGGTCAACGAGGCCTTCAGCGAGCACTTCCGGCCGGGGACCTTCGCGTACACCGTCGAGACGGTGGAGAAGGAGGGCATCGCCACGCCGCCGACCGACGAGGTCCTGGCCGCCGCCCACGCCGCCTGGGAGCGCACAGTGCAGCCGATCGAAAAGGCGGAAACGCCGACCGAGCTGCTGGCGTCGCTGCCCGCACCCGGCAAGGCCATCGAAAGCACGACGGACGACGATCTGCACGTTACCAGCGCCTGGCTGGAGAACGGCGTACGACTGCACCACCGATTCATGGACTACAAGCAGGACACCGTCTATGTGAGCGTCGCCCTCGCCGGCGGGGTGATCGAGGAAACAGCGGAGAACGCCGGAGTCACGGAAGTGGCCGCCCTGGCGGTCAACGAAGCCGCCACCAGCCGACTGACCTCGACCAACATCCGCGACATCATGACCGGCAAGAACATCAACGTCCAGGCCATGGGCGGCGAGCAGGATTCCCTCACCATCCGCATCAGCGGCTCGCCCAAGGACGTGGAATCGGGCCTTCAGGAAGTTCACGCGCTACTGACCGACGGCAAGATCGAGGAGTCGGCCTTCAAGAACTGGAAGCTGACCATGCTCCAGCGGATTGAGCGGATGGAAAAGATGCCGATGTTCAAGGCGATGGAGGCCACCGGCGACCTGCTTTCCGGCGGCGATCCCCGGTCCAGCCCCTGGACGCGGGAAAAGGTGGAAAAACAATCGCTCGCCCAGGCTCAGGCCTGGTTCAATCGACTGGCCCGGGAAGCGCCTATCGAGGTAGCCGTCGTCGGCGACATCACCCTGGACGCCGCCAAGCCCCTCATCGAACGCTACCTGGGTTCGCTGCCGAAGAGGACCCGCTCCGCGGAGCATCTGGCGGGGCTGCGCCGACTGGCCCGACCGACCGGCCCGCTTGCCCGGCACGTGGACGTCGACACCATGACGCCGCAGGCCGCGTCGATCGCCGGCTTCGCGGGGTGCGAAGGCCGCAACGTCCACGATCACCGCGCCCTGCAGTTGGCCTCGAACATCCTGTCCAGCCGGCTGGTCAAGCGGATTCGCGAGGAGCTCTCCATGGTCTACTCGATCCGCGTCCGCCACCGGCCGTCATGGGCCTATCAGGACGCGGGACAGTTCGGGGCCGGGACCCAGTGCGATCCGCAGAATGCGGAGCGGTTGGCCGACGAGGTGCACACCATGTTCCAGGGCTTCGCCGACACCGGGCCGACCGAGGAGGAGCTTGCCAACGCCAAGAAGCAGTTGGTCAACAACCTCGATACGGAAATGAAGGAGCCGGATTACTGGTGGGAGATCCTCGCCCACCATGATCTACATGGCCGCAACCTGGAGGACGAGAAAGTCGCCATGCGCGCCTTTGACCCGTTCACGGTGCAGCAGGTACAGAGCGTTTTCCGCAAGTACTACACGCCAACACGGCAATACCGGGTCATCGCCGTGCCGATCAAGGCGAAGTCCAGCGAAGAGCGGGTGGAAGAAAAGCCCGCCGAGTCGCCGCCGTCCTGAGGGTGCCGGTCGGACTTGGCGGAACGGCCCCGGCGGTTCGGTCAGTCCCCCTGCGTGCGATCCTCGCGCAGGGGGCGGTCGGCGCGCTTGTGTTTCAGCAGGGCATCGGTCCGATCCGGCTGATCCTTCTCGTAGAACGCCAGCATCGTCCCGCCGACACGGATCTGGTCCTGGTCGCGAAGCCGATGATCGCCCTGAATCCTGGCCCCGTTGACGAACACCCCGTTGCGGGAGCGCAGCTCGCGGATGACGTACCCATCGCTCTCCAGGGCGACCTGGAAATGCTTGCGCGACACTTTGGGGTCGATGATCTGGATGTCGGTGGCCGGATCGCGCCCACCGGTCAGCGGGCGCTTGGTCAGGTGGAAGTAATTCCCCTGCGGTTCCCCCGATACAATGACCACGCAAGCCATTGACGCGCTCCCGGCCAGCCACCGGCCTCGTCGGCCGAGACCGTAGCAAATCGACTCTCCAGGGGCAACGGCGCCGGCCGGCTGCCGGAGCGCACGGACAACGTGAGCTTGTGGGCCAATCGCAGAGGCAGCCGCACCGCACGCGAAGCGCGCTGCGTCGGGGCGCCGTCTGGGGGCTGGCCGCCCAGTGCTCGAACCGCCCACTACGGCATCGCCGATGCGGCCGAGAGCACGCCGTGATCTTCCGGCAGGTTAGGCCGGAACCCAGGCGAGATCGACGATGGTGTTCGTCGGCTTGTCGGTGTTGAAGACCGCTTTGACCGGCAGGCCGATCTTCGGCTGGCCCTTCTTGAGCCAGCTCATCACCTTGGTGCAAACGCCCTCGATCTCGACGCTGATCAGCGGTGTGTCCGGCGGCAATCGGAACAGCTCGCCGGGGTATTTGACGATGCTCCAGGTGAAGATCCTCCCCACCGTGGGGGCCTCGACCCACTCCATCTCATGCCAGCAGTCCGGGCATTCGCAGCGCGGCGGCAGCCAGAGTCGCTTCTCCGCGCACGCGGCGTTGGTGCAGCGCGTGGCGAGGATCTTCTTCTGCTGCAAACCCGTAAAAAACCTGCCCCACCCGCCGTAGGTATGATAGTGCGACCAGGACTTGGCGTTCTCGATGACCAACGGGTCCTTGTTGACGACTTCGGCGCATCGAGCGGGAAAATCAATGGCCATGATTCCGACCTTCCTCTCAAAGAGCCTGCGGGCCGCGTTCTGCCGCCGTGGCAAAGGGTCGCCGGGCGGCAGGGGCAGCGCTCCGGACGGCTCTACCTTACGGCTTCTCCATGATCGCACAAGTCACGTGGCTACCGGTCCCGGCGTGGGAGATGGCGCAGCCGCGCCGGGGGTTCTTGACCTGCAGACTGCGGAAGTCCGCAGGTTTCTTCTTGCCGTAGCGGGTCCAGCGCTCCGGGTCCGCATGGAACTTGTCCCACTTACCCTGGAGCTGCCAGAGCACCTCGACCAACTGGAAGACGCCGGTCGCCCCGACGGCATGCATCGTCCCGATCAGCCCGCCGGACAGGTTCGTCGGCAGCTTGCCCTCGTAGTACGCCTCGCCGGAGTCGATGAACTCGCGCCCGCGCCCGTAGGGCCTCAGCCCGATGTCCTCATAGGTCTGCACGTCGCTGATGGTGAAGGCGTCGTGGGTCTCCAGCAGGTCGAAGTCCTCCACCGGGTCCTTGATGCCAGCCATGTGGTAGGCCAGGTAGGCCGCCATCCGCGAGGCCAGGAAGGAGCTGAAGCCCGGCCATTCGCTGCGCTTGCCCGAGAAATAGTCCTTGTACGTCGCTTCCGTCTCGTTGGGCAGCAACAGGATGGGCATGTTCCGCCGGTCCGCCGTGCGCAGGGTGTGCGAGCCCCCGCAGATCGCGGTGAGCTGCATCGGATGGTCGCTGAGCTCGTAGGCGGTCTTCTCGTCGGCGAGAATCAGCACGGCCGCGCCGACGCTCATCACGCAACACTCCAGAAACGACAGCGGATCGGACACGATCTCGTTGTCGAGAATGTCCTTGACGGTGTACTTGCCGGGGTTCTGAGAGTAGGGCGAGTAGCAGGCGTACTCGTGGTTCTTGCAGGCGATCTTGGCCAGCGTCTCGCGGGGCACGTTGTTCTCGTACTGGTAGCGCTGGGCCATCAGGGCATAGTACGCGGCGTACATCCAGCCCAGCTCGCTCTCGAAGTCCTTGCACGCGGCGCTGGCGATGTAGGAGTTGCCCACCTTGGTGGAGACCTCGTCCATCCGCTCCCAGCCGACCACCGGGACGCAGTCGGCGTAGCCCGAGGCCACCGCCTGGGCCGCGGCCAGCACCGCCGAGCCGCCGGTGGCCCCTCCGGTCTTCACCTCGATGTTGCCCAGCGGGTCGAAGCCTAGATAGTCGTGGATCTTGGCGGCCGCCAGGAGCTGGTCGCCGAAGTGGTCGGCAAACTGCGAGTACACCACCCAGTTGACCCGGCGGCGGAAGTCCTCGGGGGAGACTTTCAGATCGTTCTCCTCCACGGCCATCCGCAGGCCCTCAGTGCAGAGCTGTGAGGTGTTCTTCTCGGGATACTTCTTGCGAAAGTCGGTCAGCCCCCCGGCGACCACGAAGACGGGCTTCTCAAACCGGGGGATGCGCAGATTCCCGCGTCCAAACTTGATCATGGATGGGTCCCCTTACTCGATTCAACCACAACCGGTACCCTCACCGCCTCCGGGGCGAACCGCGCCGTCGGATGAGCCGCAGACCGGTCCATCGGGGCCACCCGCGGCGCCTCACGCCGGTCCGCCCGCCCGCGGCGTCAGCGGCCGGATCACCGCGGGGTGTTACCAGCAGCCGCAGCCGCACCCCAGGGATGCCAGAGGCGCTGGCATGATCCGTACCAACCGCGCCGTCGCAGCTTCCGCATCACCCCAACGCCGCTGCCCAGTGACTCGTAAAGGTACTCGCCGGCGGGCGAGACCGCCAGCCCGGACCGGCGGCCGGGTCGCATCGCCCACGCTTGCGCGGCCAGGCCGGGACGGAGAGTACCATGTCAGACGCATCACGACGGACCTGGCCAGACTGCGTAAGGATACGTAGACCGTCAGACAGGCGCTCATCCCGCACACCACAACGCCAGAGGACATGGAACGGGCCTAACGCGGGCTTCAGGCGCTGTACGCACAGGTCGCGGAGATGGCGGATGCGCGGCCCGGTCGGTCGGCCGTGCTGGCCGGCGGGTGCCGCTCAGATCGAACTCGCGCTGGCCAGAGACGCCACCCTCCGGTTGACCGTCGGCGTGGGTAGGCCACCAGGTCGTTGTGACTGAATGGTGAAGACCGGTAGGTAGAAAGCCCCGGCCTCAGGCATGGCGTGGCTCGCAGGCATCGAGATCATGCAGGAGCTCGCGGACGAAGTGGCTCCGGGGGGTGGCGCGGAGTTCGTCCAGGGTGCCCGCCTGGATGAGGTGGCCGTCCTCCATGATGACAATGCGGTCGCCCAAGGTGGCCGCTTCTCGCAGATCGTGAGTCACGAACAGGACGGTCGTGCCGCGCTCTTCGAACACCTGGCGAAAAAGACCGAGCAACTCTCGTCTGAGACGCACGTCGAGGTTGGCGAGCGGTTCGTCCAGCAGGACGGCCCGCGGCTCGAGGGCCAGCGCTCGGGCAATGGCGGCGCGCTGGCGCTCGCCGCCGGAGAGTTCGCCGGGATAGACTAGCTCCTTTCCCCGCAAACCAAGTCGCTCCAGCAGCGATTCGATGCGGCGGTGCTGCTCGTGGCGCGGAACGCGCCTGCCCTCCAGCCCGAAGGTCAGGTTTCCGCGCACCGTCATGTGCGGCCAGAGTGCGAGGTCCTGGAAAACAACGGCCAGTCCGCGATCCTCGGGGGGCATAAGGATGGCGCCGCTCGTGCTCACGATGTCTTCGCCAAGCCGGACGATTCCGCGTCGCGGCGTCTCAAAGCCGAGAATCAAACGAAGCACCGTCGTCTTTCCGCACCCGGACGGGCCGAGCAGCGCGAGCACCTCGCCGGCCTCGACATACAAGTTGAAGTCCGTCAGCAGGGCTTTGGCCCGATAGTGGAAGTCAACGTGCTCGACCGAAATGGGGGCGCTCATGCGGGGGCCTTTCGTCTTAACAGCAGAAAGCCGACCGCAGCCACGGTTGCGGTGATGCCCACGTGAAGCACGCCGAGGGCGGCGACGACGGGCTCCGGGCCGTTGGCTTCGAGGGTGAAGATGCGGACGGTGAGCGGCTCGCGTCCAGGCGGGTAGTAGAGGACAGCCGTTTCCAGATCGCGCAGGCAGAACACGAAGGCCAGGAGCCAGGCAAAGGCTGCGCCTCGTGCGCCGAGGGGTAACACAATCCGCGCCAAGCGTCGCCCGTAGCCCACGCCCGCGGCGGCGGCGGCGGCTTCGAGATGAGCCGGCGTTTGCGCGACGACGGATGCGAAAACGCGCACGCCGACGACCGAGTAACGGGCCACGAAGCCGACGACGAGGATCGCGAGCGTGCCGTACACGATCTGCGTCGCGGTACGGTTCCAGACGGCGATGATTCCAACGCCCAGAACCGATGCTGGGGTCACGAAAGCCAACACGGCGAGGGCGTCGAACCAGCGCGCCGCCCGCGACCGCCGGGCGACTGCGTGCCCGACCACAACTCCGACGAAGAGAATGATGCACGCACTGGCCGTCGCAGCAATGAGGCCGTTGATCGGAGCCAGACGTAACCATTGACTGGCAGCCCGGAAGCCGCCACCCCATGCAGCGCGCGCGGCGAGTGAAAGAACGGGGGCGATGGAAAACAGGGCCGCCAACCAGCACACGATCGAAGCGGGGAGCCGCCATCGTCGGAGCGGCAGCGGCAGCCGTGAGCGTACCCGCATCCCGAGCACCTCAAAGGATCGTCGACCCGCCAACCATGCTTCAAGCCCAAGCAGCGCGATCGAGACGGGTACGAGAGGCAGCAGGAGGGCGATGGCCTCGCCGGGGGCGTAGTCGACGCCGCCGAGTCGGGCGAAGACGGCCGTCTGAAAGACTTCGACGCGAAGGAACATCGGTACGCCCAGTTCGGAAAACGCCAGCGCGGATACCACGACGGCCGCCAGGGCCACCGCGGGCCAGGCGGCAGGCAAGAGGATCCGGGTGGCTACGCGCCAGGGGCGCGCAGTCGTGCGGGCTGCTTCCTCCAGCGAGGGGTCAACACCCAGCACGCCAAGGGCGACGAGTGAAGTGACGGCCGGCGCGAAGGTCAGACCGAGAAGGGCGATAAGCCCGAATTCGCTGAACAACACTCTCGCGGTCGCGTCGCCTCCGAGGAAGCCCTGACGGCCGAAAAGGTGGAACCAGCCAAGGGCGAGCAGAAACGGCGGAAGGAACATGGGAAAGGCATGAAGCAACCAGGCAAGATGCCGCCCCGGGACATCGGTGCGACCGAACAGCACGCCGAGCGGGATGCCGATCGCCAAAGCGACAGCGGTGACGACTCCTGACAGGAGCAGCGAACGTCCCAGCAACACCCAGGTGCGCCGCTCGGCCCATAGACGCAGCCCATCGGTGCCGACGCTAAGAAGTTCCGCGGCAAGGGCCACAAGCGGCAGGAGCGCGGCGACACACAGGACAAGTCCGGCCACCGCGAGGACGATTCCTTGTTCACGTCGGCGCAGACGCAACCTGAAAGGGATCACAGCCCCGCCCACTGTCGCAGCCACGGCTGAATCCTCTCCATCTCTGAAGCAACGTGAGCGTAATCCACGGCCATCGTCCGAATGTTGCCGACCCAGCGCACGTGGTCCGGCGTCGGGACGTTGGGATGCAGAGGCATGTGCGCCGCGGTTTCCGCCATCAGACGCTCGACCTCCGCCGAAAGCAGGAAGTCGATGAGCCTGCGTCCCAGGTCGGGATGGGGTCCACCGCGAATGAGCACAGCCGTCGTGGGCATGATCAGCGTTCCCATCCCGCCTGCCTGTCCGGTAGACAGGTCCTGGTCGGGATAGACGATCTCGACGGCACCGCTCTCCTTGACGGCCTCATTGGCATCGTCCGTGTCGGTCAGTCCGAATACCACTTCCCCGGCCACCACCAGGCGTTTCACCTCGCCATTCGAGCTGGCGATACGAACCTCGTTTTCCTTCAGGGCATTCATAAACCGTTTGGCTTCATCGTCACCCCATGTGCTGAACCACGCGGCCACGTGCATGGTTGTGGTTCCGAAGAGCGGGTTGGCGATGGCCGCTTCACCCTTCCAGAGCGGGTCGGAAAGATCGCGCACGGACCGCGGCACAGGCCGACCCGCGAGTCGTTGCCGGTTCACGAGAAGCACGCGGGCCCGTGCGGCAAGGCCCGTCCAGGTGCCAGCGGTATCCTTGAAACCCTCGGGGATCGTTCGGGCGCCCGGGGAGGCATATGGTTCAACCATCCCGCGCTCGATCAGCAGAAAAGGCCGCACCGGATCGCCCGACCAGAATACCGTTGCTTGCGGGCTTTGCGCCTCCGCGATGAGGCGATTCACGACGCCGGTGCTCTTGGTCTCCTCGGTGTCGAACACCGCCCGCACGCAGATGCCGGAGTCGCCTTCGAAGCGTCGCAGGATCGGCTCGGAAAACACCTGGTCGACGGAGGTGTAGACGACAACCGCGGGACGGGCGCGGATCCACCCAAACAGCATTAACACGACCAGAAGGAGAATGCCGCCACCGATCGTAAGGGCCAGAATCTTGTGACGTCGGATCGTCTCGAACATGCTTCTCCTAAGTATGATGCCTCACGGTCACCCGTACGTGAACTTGCTAAAACGTGAACTGCAAACCCCAGAGGCCCAGGAATTCCGAATGGTCCCGGCCCGACGAACGCAAGCTTCGCCCCATGGCCGCCATCAGCGATACGTTCTCGTGGATGGCCCATTTGAAACCGACATTGAAAACCACGTCGCTTTCCGAGACTCCGTGCGTCCGGACGCTTGCCAGACCGAAAGACTTCGCGGGTTGCGGCGTCTTGCACCGCAGTGATTTCACTTCGTCCAGGGCTTTCTTTACGCCGCCCGCAAGCTGGTCCAGGCTCCCCTCGCCTCCAATGTGCATGAAGTAGACCTTCGGCTCATCGAAGAAGAAGTGATTGTGGAGCGCCGTCACGGCGACACCGGATTCGAGACAGGCATCCATCGCGCCGCTGACTTCGTCCTCGAAGAGAACCAGATCGCCCATGACCATGCACTCGGCCGCCGCGCCGGGTTTGAACGCCGCCCATGACATGAAACCGAGGAAGGGTTCCATCGTGCGGCCGTCAACTTTAATGGGCACGTCGGTGCGCGGGAATGTCAGCTTGAAAACACTCTCGTCGCCGAGCAGCGTACCTTTCCCTCCGGTGATCTCCTCGATTCGAGCGGTATTGAACTTGGCGCGTTCCTGGGCATCCGCCCGTGCCGCGATTCCGCTGAGGACCAAGACCCCGAACCAGCCGACATGGAACCTCACAAAAATTCGATCGCCTCGTTTCATGTTCGCACCTATCGGTGAGCCAATGGATACAAGACAAGGCCGACCGCACCCGCCGCCAGCACGAGAAGCGGCTCGGGCAGACGCCAGCGCCACAACAACGCGAGTGTGGCCAATCCCACAAGCGCGGTAAGAGTATCGACAATCGAACGCTGCCCCAACACGATCACCGCGCCGGCGATCGTGCCGATGGCCGCCGTGGTCACTCCATCCACAAAGGCCACGATTCCCGGCCGTTTGCCGTATTTCTTGAAGTAAGGGGCGGGAATAATGGTGAACAAGTAGCATGGAAGAAACGTCGCCAAGGCGGCCACGCTTGCACCTGTAAAGCCGGCCACCAGAAAGCCGATGAAGCCGACCGTGATGACCACGGGGCCCGGCGTGATCATGGCCACCGCGACCGCGTCCATAAACTGCCGGTCGTTGAGCCAGGCATATTCCTTGACGACACCGCCGTACAGAAAGGGCACGATGGCCAACCCGCTGCCGAATACGAATGCGCCGGCCTTCGCGAAAAAGACCGCAATCTTGCCGAGCGTGCTCCAGTCGTATGAGGGAGCCGTCGCCAGCAGCAGGGTCGGAGCGAACATGGCAACCGTCGCGCCTCGTTTCACAGCCACCCGGGCGATCCAAACCAATGTCCCGGCGGCAAGGAAAATCCAGACGCTTTCCGTTTCCGTCGCGACGGTGAATCCCGCGCTGAACAGGTAGATGGCCCAAAGGAGCCAGTCGGCGCCGAGCGTTCGGCGGGTGAGTTTGTAGGCGCTCAGGGCGATGATGCCGATGACGCAGGCGCCAATGCCGTAAAAAACTTCCTGCATCCAAGACAGGCCTTGATAGCGCAGATAGGCCCAGCCCAGCGCCACAACCATGACGAAGGACGGCAAAACAAAAGCCAAGCCGACCAGCGTTGCGCCGAGAACGCGGTAATGCACGAATCCCAGATAGATCGCGAGCTGAGCGGCCAATGGCC
>Ga0214473_10006496_pt1 | contig 13936 bp, 11 predicted proteins | sample RVTome_7_FD_203509 | JGI IMG/M metagenome (GOLD analysis project Ga0214473, IMG submission 203509) | Soil microbial communities from uranium-contaminated site in the Upper Colorado River Basin, Wyoming, United States - RVT98D197 | ecosystem: Environmental > Terrestrial > Soil > Contaminated >... | reverse complement strand
CCGCCGGTGACGGTCACCGCCGGGCGCGCCGGTCTCGTCTACGTGGTCCAGCCCGGCGACACCCTCACTGCGCTCTCTGAGCGCTTCGGCCTCGACCCGGAGGCCGTGGCCGCCGCTAACGGCATCGCCGAGCCGGAGCCCCTCCTGACTGGGGAGGAGTTGCTCATCCCCGGCGTTGCCTATTTCGTCCAGCCCGGCGACACTCTTGCCGACATCGCCGTCGCCTTTGGCGTCCCCCTGGCGGCAATAATGGCCGCCAACGCCATCGCGGATCCCGACGCCATCAGCGGCGGTCAGAGGCTGGCCATCCCCGGCGGGGGCGTCGCACTCCCTATGGAGCAGACGCCGTCGCCCACGGCGACACCAACGTTGACAGAGACACCAGGTTTCAGGCCGTAGAAACTGTCATTCCGAGCAAAGCGAGGAATCTGGTGGCGGGGAGGCCAACGCCGCTGCGGGCCACAGCCTAAGACGTAATGCTTTCCCACCACCCCAGATTCTTCGCTCCCGTCGGTCGCTCAGAATGACAGTAAGTGACGCTCGGGTCCCGGCTAATCCGCCATCTCCCTTTCACACAATCCTCACGCAACCTTCAGGGCCTGCTCGCCGATATCGGTTTGCTTAGGCCTAGGCCGGAACGTTGACTATTGATGAGAGGTATTCCCCCGCCAGCCAAGCGCAGGTCGCGTTAGCCTGGAGCAGGCGGGGCCGATGGGAGGTAGGCGGCAAGGGGTTCGTCTTGGAGGCGGATCCGCCGGAACCCTCCATGCGGGCAGGACGGAGCTTTTGGAGAAACCGGCCGCAATCGTACCCGCCTCGGCGTCGCCACCACTGGCCGGCGCTGTGTTGCGGGCGGTCACTCTCCTGCGGACTCCCCTCTACGCCAACGCCCTCTATCTCTGGGCCAGCGCCGGCCTGACGGCCGTCTCGGGCCTCGCCTTCTGGGCCTTGGTGGCCCGCCTGTACAGCGCCCACGACGTGGGCCTGGGCTCAGCCGCCCTCTCTGCTCTCAGTCTGCTGGCGATGTTCTCTCATTTGGGCTTGGGCCTGGGGCTTATCCGCTTCCTGCCGGAGGCCGGCCCGCGCGGGCCGCGGCTCGCCAACGCCGTATTCACGACCAGCGCTGTCGCTGCCGTCGTCTTGGCCGCGGTGTTCCTTCTCGGGCTGCCCCTGTGGGCGCCCAGCCTCGACTTCCTGCTCGAGCAGCCGCTGTACCCCGCCGCGTTCATCGCATTTGTCGCCATCGCAACCTTGACCACCGTCCAGATGTACGCCTTCACGGCGATAAGAAGAGCCAAGTACTTCCTGGTGCAGGTGACATTCTTGCTCCTCGGCCGCCTCATGCTGCCGGCGCTCCTGGTGGCCCTGTTCGGGGCCTTCGGCATCGTCGCAGCGGGCGGGCTGGCCGCGGCGCTGGCGGCGGTCGTTGGGTTTGCACTGCTTGCCCGGGGGCTGCCGGGCTACCGGCCGGGCGCGGCGGTCGACGTGGCCTCCATGTTCAAGCTCTTCCCCTTTTCCGCAGCGAACTACGTCTCCGATTCGCTGCTCCTGACGCCCGGCCTCGTTCTGCCGCTCATAGTAGTAGGCCTGCTCGGTTCCGAAGAAGGGGCCTACTTCTACATGGCCTGGTTCCTGGGTTACCTTCTGACCTCGACTTCCGCGTCCCTCGCTTTATCGCTGTTTGCGGAGGGTTCCTACGACCCGGGAGCGCTGCGCCTCCTATCACGCAACGCCGTGGCCGCCGGACTTGGGGCGGCCACCGTCGGCGCCGCCTTCTTCCTCCTGCTGGGCGACAAGCTGCTCCTGGCCTTTGGCCGCGACTACGCGACGGAAGGAGCGACCCTTCTCCGCATCGTCGCCCTCGCCGCTCTTCCCGCAGCGGTCGTCAACGTCTACCTCGGCGCCCTGAGGGTCACGCGGCGGGTCGGCGAGCTGGTGATCATCGCCGGCGTCGTGGGGGTGACAACGGTGGCGTTGAGCTCTGCCCTCCTCCCGACAATGGGCTTGGCTGGGGCAGGCGTTGGCTACGGCCTGGGGCAGGGGCTTGGCCTTGCCCTCGTGCTTGTCAGGCTGCTCTCGTCCGGCGAGGGGACGGTGCTCCAAAGGATGCGCGGGCTCCTGGCGACCGTGGCGGACGCTCCCAGGTTGAAGGACACGATTTCGCACGATGTGACCGCGATGTCGGAGGAAGACTGCCGGGGCGCAGAGTCAGGAGAACAGGCCGAGGGCTCTGTCCTGAAAGCCAAGACGGAAAACGGGCTGAGGGTCACGGCTCTGATCTGCACCCTGAACGAGGAAGAGAACCTTCCCCACGTGTTGCCCCGACTTCCGACTTGGGTGGACGAGGTGCTTCTGGTTGACGGTCATTCCACCGACGGCACCGTTGCCGTTGCCGAGGGGCTGCGCCCCGACGTCAGGGTTGTGCACCAGCCCGGGCGGGGCAAAGGCGACGCCTTGAAGCGCGGGATTGAGCAGGCGACCGGCGACATCATCGTGACCCTCGACGCCGACGGCACGACCGATCCCCAGGACATGCCGAGGTTCATCGAGCCTCTCCTGAGGGGCCGCGAGTTCGTCAAGGGCTCCCGGTTTGCTCTCTCGCGGCCGGCGGGCAAGCCCAGACACCGCATCTTCGGCAATTGGGTCATCGTCACCACCTACAACATCCTCTACGGCGCGAGCTACACCGACCTCTGCTCCGGCTACAACGCCTTCTGGAAGCGGGCGATAGCACGGGTTGACCTTTCCGGCTGGACGGCCCAGGAAGAGCCATTGCTGAACGCCCGAGTGAGGAAGGCCGGTCTGAAGGTCGTAGAGGTGGGGCACCACGACAAGGGCCGGATCGCCGGCGAGACCAAACAACCCAGCTGGCAGCAGGGCTTTGGCGCCGTCAGGACCGTGATCAGGGAGCGATTCCGTGGCTGAGCCGAACCCTCTCCTGTCCATCGTGGTCACCTCGTACACCACGGAACGGCTGGAGGACATCTTCGAGCTGCTGAATAGCGTCGAGGGCCAGAGCTATCGAGACCTGGAGGTGGTCTTCGTCGCCGAGCGCTCGGAGGAGCTTCGAGAGCGGGTCGCATCCCACCTGAAGCAGCGTTCGATGCCCAACGCGAAGGTCGTCTTCAACGACGGCCCCGGCGGGCTCTCGGCTTCGAGGAACGTGGGGGTGAGAGAAGCGAGCGGTGACATCATCGCCTTTGCCGACGACGACGTCGTGCTCTTCCCTGACTGGGCTGAAGAGATGGTCAAGACCTATTCCAGGGGAGACTCCACGATAGGGGTCACCGGGCCGGGGCTTCCGCGCTGGAAGGACCCAGCGCAAAGCTGGCTGCCGGACGAGCTGTACTGGATCATCAGCTGCACAGCTTTCACCGGCTGGAACGGCCTGCGCGAGGTGCGGAGCGCCTGGGGAATGAACATGTCATTCCGTCGGGAGGCATTCGACTACTGCTCATTCTCGGAGGACTTCGGCCAGACGAAAGGGGGTCAAGCTGCCTGGAAGGCAGGCCCCGTCGATGACGCCGAGTTCTCCATAAACCTGAGGCTGAGGACGGGCAAAGCAATCGTCTACAACCCCAAGGTGCGGGTGTGGCACCAGGTTTATCCCTACCGGCTGGGATTCGCCTTCGTTCGCGGGCAGGCCTACTGGCAGGGGTACACCAAGGCCCTGCTCCGCAGAATCTACCGCGAGGATGGGGACACCCGCACTCTCGTCCGCGAGTACGACCTGCTGCGGCGTGTGATGCTGGGGCTGCTCCCTCGGACCCTTGGGGAGCTCTTCCACTCCCCCGGCGTGGCCGGGAAGAAGCTGGCGATCACGGCCAACGCCCTTATTCACGTGGCGCTAGGATATGCTGCCGCCTCATGGCCCGGCCTGGCGGGCTTCACCCGGAGGTACTTCAGCTAGAGAGTGCAGGTGACGGATGGGAACGACCGTAAGCGTGACCCGAACCAGCGCCTTCGACGAAGGAGGCATTCGGGATGCCGTGTTCCGAGCCTTGGACCTGATCGGGTTCGAGCCGCCCGGGCCGGTGGAGACTGTGGCCATTAAGCCCAACCTCCGCTTCTACTGGGACTACTCGACCGGCGAAACCACCGACCCGCGAGTGGTGGCGTCGGTAGTCGACTATGTGCGCGAGCGGTGGAACGCGAGGGCCAGGATCGCCGTGGTCGAAGCTGACGCCTCGGCGATGCGCACGCGGCATGCCTTTCCCATGCTCCACTTCGACCGGCTCGCCGCCGAGAAGCAAATAGAGCTGGTCAATCTGAGCGATGGCGAAACGTGTGAGCGAGAGGTGACGGTCGGCAGGCGCAAGTTCACATTTCCCCTGCCCAGACTGCTCTTCGATACGGACCTCTTCATCAACTGCCCAAAGTTCAAGGTAGGCCCTTACGCCAGCGGCAACGCCCTCCACATTACCTGCTCCCTCAAGAATCTGTTTGGGTGCATCGCCAAGCCCCGCAAGGTCGGTTGGCATCCCCAGATCAACGAGGTGATCGTCGGCCTGAGCAAGCTCATCCCGCCCCACCTGAACGTCGTCGACGGCATCGTCGCTCTCGGGCAGCGCCCGGTCAGGCTCGGGCTCGTCCTGGCCGGCGTCGATCCGGTGGCCGTCGATTCCGTCGTTGCCCGCATCATGCGCTATCGGCCCTCAAGCGTGAAGCAGATCCGCCTGGCCCAGAAGGAGGGCGTGGGAAGCTCTCACAACATCACCGTGGTTGGCGAGGACGTCAAGGCCATGTCGAAGCTCTTCCCCTCCCGAAGTCCGCTGGCTTTCAAGCTGGCGTGGACGGGGCAGCTATCGATGCTGCGGCTGTACGCCAAGCTCTCGGGGGACGCGGTGCCGCCGCTGCTGGACTAGAGAGGAGTTCGGGGGACGTGACCATCAACGTTGGCATCATCGGCTTCGGCAAGATGGGCAAGCTCCACCTGAGGGTCTGCCGGTACATGAAGGACGCCAAGGTCGTGGCCGTCGCCGATCCCTCCCCGAGAGCGCTGCGCGCGGCCCAGAAGGAAGGCGTCCGGGCGCTCTACGACGACTACCACGATCTGCTTCGAGGTCCGGATGTCGACGCGGTCATCATTACCCTGCCCAACTTCATGCACCTGGAGGCCACCCTGGCAGCCGTCACGGCCGGCAAGCACGTCTTCGTGGAGAAGCCCCTTGCGATGACCAGCGCCGACTGCGAGCGCATCGATGACGCGGCGGGTCGCCAAGACGTCAAGCTCATGGTCGGCCACAACTATCGTTTCTTCGATGCAACCCGGAAGCTGAAGGCCGGCTATGACTCCGGCGCCATCGGTGACGTCGTGCTGTCGACATTCGAGCTGGTGCACGGCCCCCTGGCGCCGTCGCTGGAGTCTGCGCCGGTGCCGGAATGGTACTTCGAGAGGGAGAAGGTGGGGATGTGGCTGCTGGACCTGGGCTACCACGTGGTCGACCTGTTCCGCTGGCTCTTCGGAGAGGCCGAGGTGGTCTACACCCGTCTGGATAACCACTACGGCTTCCCCTACGAGGACAACGCGATAGTCGTTCTTCAGTCTCAGGCAGGGCCCAAGGGGGTCCTGCACGTCGGCTACTTCGCCAAGCTGGTCTTCCCCGCCTTCGACTTCCGCGTCATCCTGCACGGCACCGCGGGCTGCCTTTCCACCGACCAGTTCGTGCCTCGGAGTCTGCGTCTTCACGCCGCTAAGGAAGGCATCGCCAACATGCTGCGCAGGATGACGGCTCGGCGCATCAAACCGCTGAGCTATACGTACTTCTACTCATCGTATGTGGAGGAGCAGCGCCACTTCTTCGACTGCTTGAGGAACGGGAAGGAGCCCGCGGTGGGCGCCAGAGACGCCTTCGGGACCATTCGCTTGATCGAGGATGTCTACCGCTGTCGCGATGGGGTCCAGTCCGTCCCTGCGATGGCCTCCTGAGTGATCGGAGGAAAGCCACAGATGTCAGGCAACTCGGAGTTCGAGAGATGCTTCCTCACCGGGGGCGCCGGCTTCATCGGCAGCCATGTTGTCGAGCGGCTCCTCGCCGAGGGCAAGACCGTCACGGTGTACGACAACCTGTCGTCCGGACGCCGGGAGTCGATCGAGCACAACATCGGCCGGCCCGGCTTCACCTTCATTCAGGCCGATTTGCTGGAGCCGCGGCGGTTGAGGGAGGCGATGGCCGGCCACGATCTGGTCATCCATCTAGGGGCCAACACGGACATCCCCGGTGGCAATCAGAACGTGCGCCTGGACCTGGAGAACTGCACCATCGCTACCCACAACGTGCTGGAGGCGATGAGGGCCACCGGCATCAGGAGACTGCTCTTCTCGTCTACGTCCGCGGTCTACGGCGAAGCGCCCGTAATCCCCACGCCGGAAGACGTCGGCCCTCTCTTGCCCATCTCCCTGTACGGCGCCGCCAAGCTGGGCTGCGAGACCATCGTCAGCGCCTACTGCCACATCTTCGACATGCAGGCCTGGATGTTTCGTTTCGCCAACGTCGTCGGGGGCCGCATGGGCCACGGCGTAATCTACGACTTCATCCAGAAGCTGAAGCGCAACCCGGAGGAGCTGGAGGTCCTCGGTGACGGCGAGCAGGAGAAGCCCTTCTTCCTGGTCGAGGACTGCATCGATGGGATGTTCTGCGCTTTCGAGTATTCGGACGCCTGGTGCGATGTCTTCAACCTGGGCTGCGCGTCCAGTTCGAAGATAAGCCGGGTGGCAGAGATAGTCGCCCAGGAGATGGGCGTAGGCGGTGCCCGTTTTCGGTACACGGGCGGACAGAGGGGGTGGGTGGGCGACGTGCCGCGTGTGGGCCTGGACGTGAGCAAGATGAGGAAGCTTGGTTGGGAGGCCGGCCACACGTCGGACGAAGCTGTGCGCTTGGCAGCCCGACGCCTCCTGGGGGTGACGGTTGCCGCTCGTTGACCCAGCGAATGGCGGGGCGATGAGTAGCCAGAGAGTCTGCGTTATCGGTTCATGGCATCTCGGTCTGGTCACCGCCGCCTGCCTCGCCGATCTCGGCCACACAGTCGTCGTCTTCGATCAGGAGCCCGGGCTCATCGAAGGGCTGCGGAACGGGCGCCTTCCCCTTTTCGAGCCCGGCCTCGAGGAATTGGTGGCGGCGGGCATCTCGCGGGAGAGGCTGCGGTTCACGGCGAACCCGCGCGAGGCCTTGGCCGGGGCTAGGTACGCCGTCATAGCTTACGACACGAAGGTGGACGAACGAGACGAGTCAGACCTGTCGCAGGTCATGGCCGCGGCAGCGCTCCTGGCAAGGCATCTGGAAGATGGCTCCACGGTCGTGGTCGGCAGCCAGGTCCCCGTCGGCACCTGCCAGCGGATCGAGGCGGCCATCCGGCGCCGCCGGCCTTCGCTGGAATTCGGCATCGCCTACGTCCCGGAGAACCTGAAGCTGGGCCAAGCGATCGAGCGGTTCAAGCAGCCGGACATGATCGTCATCGGCTCTGACGACCCCGCGGCTGCCGGCGCCACGGGCGAGCTCCTGGCCGGCATCGGCGGCCCTCGAGTCGTGGTGGGCCTGCGCACCGCCGAGATGATCAAGCATGCCCTGAACGCCTTCCTGGCGACGTGTATCAGCTTCGGCAACGAGATGGCGAACCTCTGTGATGAAGTGGGCGCCGACGCTCTGGAGCTGGCTGAGGCGCTGCACTTCGACCGGCGGGTCGGGCCGCTGGCGCCGCTGCGGCCGGGCCTGGGATTCGCCGGCGGCACACTGGCCCGGGACCTGAAGACGCTCAAGACGCTCGGCAAGCGAAACGGAACCGGAACGCCTCTCGTCGATGCGGTGCTGGAGGTGAACGAGCGCCAGAACCGCGTGGTCACTCGAAAGCTGAGGAAGGTCTACGGGTCGTTGGAGGGCCTTACGGTGGGCGTCCTGGGGCTCACCTACAAGCCCGGCACCAGCACCCTCCGCCGGTCAGCCGTCCTGGAGATCATCGGCGAGCTGACCGCCGGGGGCGCCACAGTCAAGGCCCACGACCCCCGCGCCAATCTCGAGGAGTTGCCCGCTGCTCCAAACTTCGAGTTCTGCGCTGACCCCGGCGCGGTTGCCCTCCGAAGCGACGCCCTGGTCATCGTCACCGAATGGCCGGAGTTCCGCTGCCTCGACTTCTGCGCCATCAGGGACGCCATGAGGAACCCGCTGCTCGTCGATGCGCAGAACATGCTCGACGCCGATGAGATGACTCGGATGGGTTTCCGCTATCTCGGGGTGGGCAGAGGAAGCGCCTGCCCCAGTGGTGACGGGGCGTGAAGCTGGCAGGCAAGGCCGCCATCATCACCGGTGCCGGCCGGGGCATCGGCCGGGCCATCGCCCTCGCCTTGGCCCAGGAGGGGGCGGACGTGCTCGTCGCCTCACGCACGCTCGCCGAGGTGGCGGAGACGGCTGAGCAGGCGCGGGCGCTGGGGCGGCACGCCCTCGCCTTGAAGGTCGACGTATCCAGTCGGGATGAAGTGGCGAGGATGGTCGCCCAGGGCGCTGAAGAGTTCGGGAAGGTCGACATTCTGGTCAACAACGCCGGCACCTATGGCTCCATAGGTCCTCTCGTCGACAACGATCCCGAGAAGTGGGTGCAGACCGTCAGCATCAACCTGTTTGGCGCCTTCTTCTGTGCCCGAGCGGTCCTCCCCTTCATGATCCGAGAGCGGCGCGGCAAGATCATCAACCTCTCCGGTGGGGGGGCCTCATCGCCACTGCCCAACTTCTCTGCCTATGCCGCCTCCAAAGCGGCCATCGTTCGCCTCACCGAGACGCTGGCCCAGGAAGTCGAAGAGTTCAACATCCAGGTCAACGCCATCGCCCCGGGCGCGGTGAACACCGGCCTGACGGACGCTCTCCTGGCCGCGGGGCCCGCCGCCGGCGAAGCGATGCTGGCGCAGGCGCGTCGACAGAAGGAGGCCGGCGGCGTGCCGCCCGAGCGGGCTGCCGCCCTGGCCGTCTTCCTCGCCTCAGACGATTCCGACGGCTTGAGCGGGCGGCTCATCAGTGCTGTCTGGGACGACTGGGAGCACATGGACGGTCGCATCGAACAGATCATGGCCTCATCCCTGTATACCCTGCGCCGGGTCGTCGAGAGCAAGTGATGAGGGTGGGGATCGTTGGAGCAGGGCTCCAGGGCCGGCGCCGCGCCCAAGCGCTGAAGGCAGTGGGCGGTTCGGAACTGGTGATCGTGGCTGACGTCAACCTGGACGCGGCCGCGGCGCTGGCGGCACATGCCGGCTGCGTGGCGGCGTCCGGGTGGGACGACGTCCTGGCCCGTGATGATGTGGAAGCGGTAGTCGTCTGCACGCCGCCCCACCTCCACGCTGAGATCGCCATCGCTGCAATGAGCGGGGGTAAGCACGTCCTCTGCGAGAAGCCTCTAGCCCGCAACGTGGATGAGGCGCGAGCGATGGTGCGGGCGGCCCGAGAGTCGGGCGTCAGGCTCGGGTGCGGGTTCAACCTGCGCCATCATCCCGGCATCCGCCGGGCGCGCCGGTGGCATGAAGACGGCGCCATCGGGGAGATCGATTGGATACGCTGTCGATACGGTATCGGGGGCCGGCCTGGGTACGACCGGGACTGGCGGGCCCGGGCCGATATCAGCGGCGGCGGCCAGCTCATGGACCAGGGGGTCCACCTGTTGGACCTCTGCCGTTGGTTTCTGGGGGACTTCGCAGAAGTCAGCGGCATGGCGGCTGCCCGCTTCTGGGACATCGCCCCACTCGAGGACAACGCCTTCGCCCTCCTGCGCACCGCCGGGGGCCAGGTCGCCTCTCTTCATGCCAGCTGGACTCAGTGGAAGCCTCTCTTTTCCCTTGAGATCTCCGGCCATGACGGCTACGTCGCCGTCGAGGGGCTGGGTGGGGCCTACGGCACCGAGCGGGCCATCCTCGGGCGGCGGGATTTCGCAGCGCCCTTCCGGGAGGAGGTCGTCGAGTTCCGCGGCGAGGACCGCTCCTGGGACGAGGAGTGGCGGGACTTCGCCGCCGCTATCCAGGAGGGCCGAGAGCCCTTGGCCAGCGGCGAGGACGGCCTGGCTGCTCTAGAGCTGGCCCACGCCATCTACGCGAGCGCTCGGTCGGGGAAGACGGTAGCGCCCACGGGGCTCGCTGCCCCGCAGGCCCAGGCCATGGCATGAAGCGGTGCATCCTGTTGGCTGCCCTTGTTGTCGCCCTGGCGGCCGGCGCCTGCAGCAATGGGGAGAGCGCTCCCGTCGACGAGGCGGGGGGCACCGAGGCCGAACTGAGGGACGTCGTTGCACGCTATGCCGATGCCTTCCTCAAGGGTGACTACGAGGAAGCCTACTACCTCCACACCTCCGAATGGCAGGGCCGCTGTCCGATTGAGGATTGGATGGAGTTCATCGCACTCCAGAAACAGGGCTTGAGCGACCAGGTCGTCACCGCCGGCGGCGACATGAGCACCGCTCGGCTCGTTGTCACTGCTGTCGAGGTTGATGGCGCAAGGGGCGTCCACCAGGGCCACGTGGAAGCCAGCGGGCAGAGCTACCCGTTCGGAGACCAGGACCAGCCGGCCGGCATGTACTGGATCTGGCGAGACAACCGCTGGCAAGCAACCGACGACTGGGGCCAGCCCTGCGCTCGCTAGCGAGGCGCCCCGGCAAACGCCGCCTGGTCGTCCCCCTTTTCCACCGGCAGGTAAAGCTGCACCTGGCCGTTGTCGTAGAACGCGTTGGTCGTCGCCAGTTGCGCCTTGATCCTTAGCCATTCCACGTCGTCCGGCGAGACCCCGTTCAGGTGGTGGTAAGTCAGCTGGAAGCCTTGAGAGAAGACGAACACTTCCTTCTGTTGCAGTTCCCGTGAGGAGCGGTTCACAAAGTTCGAGACGAGGTTGCCTGTGTCCCGCCACAGCGTCTCGCGGTCACTGCGCTTCAGTATGCTGAAGGTGGATGAGTAGAGGACGCTGTCGGGGAAGTAGTACGTGTAGATGTGGCGGTCCCTGATGCCGGTGAACAGCGCCAGATCATCACCGGCGTCCTTATACTGCGACGTTAGGAACTGGGCGGCCCGGTGCTCTTGAGGGTAGAAGGCATTGACGCCGATCTGGCTGTGGAACGCGAGGAACGTGGGCAGGGAGAGCAAGAAGAAAGGAACAACCACCAGGGCGTAGCCCAATCGTCGCGGAAGCGCGCGGGATATGAAGGCTACGACGAGAGGGACGGCGAAGAAGGCGCCGTACTCGATGTACCGTGCGATCTGGTCGCCGGTGCCGTTCACCAGCGCCACTATTGCGGTCATCACCCCAATGGCCAGCAAAGCCCCAGTGCAGTCGCGCTCGCCGCCGCCCAACCTTCGCAGGCGGGTCAGGTTGCGGACCGCAAGCAGCCCCGCCAAGACATAGATCGCCACGAGCCAGAACAGACGCGCCGCGGTCGCCCACAAGGGGACGTCGCCGCCGGCATTGGCTGACCCCAGGGTGAAGGCGTAGAACAGTATGTCTCCCCCTTTGAGCAGATCGACGAAGTAGGGGACGGAGTCGGTAACGGTTCCGAAGGTTCGGACGGCGTAGTACATCAGCCAGGCGCCGGTCAAGACGAGGAACAGGGCGATCGTGGACGACGTAGACATGCGCCGCCCGCTGGCCACGCGCACCAGATAGAGGCCGCCCAGGACAACGACAAACGTCATTGCGGTAATGAAATGGGTCACCGTCAGTGCTGTGAACAGGATGATGGCTACCAGGCTGTGCTGCCAGCGGCCGAAGAACGTAGTCTCGTCTCGGTTCGCGACGAGGAGAATGAGGAGGCCCATCAGAAACAGGAGGCCGACAGCGTTCTCGGGGCGGAAGAAGAACCCGACCGAGAGCATCATGTTGCTCTGGATGACCAGAGGCGCCGCCAGCAAGTACAGCGTCGCGGGCCTGGCCGAAGAATCGGCGAGCCTTCTGTAGAGGTGGTATAGGAACAGGCCCGTCAGGACAGCGTTTGACAGCATGATGAGGTCTCGAGCATCCAGATGGCTCAGCCCCATCACGTTGGAGACAGCGTAGGCGAAGATGCCCAAGCCCGGAAAGTCGAAATAGAAGAAGTTCCGTTCGGTCAAGCTGATTCGCCCCGTATCGTCCAGGTACTTGGCGTAGGCCAGAAATGCCGGCTCTTCTGATTGCCCGTTGGGGGTGATGATCTCCCAGAAGCCCCAGAAGACGACGGCGAAGAGAGTGACCAGGATTATCTTCTCGCGGTGATCGACCGTTGGCCCAGCGTTGGAGAACAGGAGCACCAGGATCGCCAGCAGCCATGAGTAGTAGAGGACGCCGAACAGAGGCAAGTTGTCGATGATGTCTACCGACTGTATCGCGCTGTCCACCAGTCGTAGATGCACCGGGTAGAACAGAATTGCAGCCGTTAGGGAAAGGGCCACTCCCCAGACGAAGGCCCGCATGATGCCGCCCATGGAGAACAACAGCGGCATCCCTTCCGGTTCGCCGAGAGCCGGGGCCGCCGCCCGCGGCGAGGAACCGCGTGCCGGTGTCGCCCGCGCCGCGCCTTCGGATGGTTGCGTCGGCGCGCCCACAAGACTCGCGAGGGAGCTCAGCGTCCGCTCTGGTCTACGGCCTTGTCCAGCACGCACTTCAGCCTAGCGTTCCTCTGCCGCAGGGAGAATCGGCCCTCTTCCACTGCCCATCTGCCTGCCCTGCCCAGCTTCCTCCTGAGCTCGGCGTCCTCGACGAGCAGGCTCAGCTTTGCCACCAGGTCCTGCACCATCTGGGGGTTCGTAGACGCCACTATGTCGCGGTACTCGCGCGAGCCGGCGGGAGGGACGAAGCAGCGGGGCAACATCCGCTCGAAGTGGCGGGCCACGGCGCCGTCGTGCACGAGGAGGCCGGTCTTGCCGTCGGCCACTATTTCGCCATTGCCCCAAGCATCGGTGGTGACCACCGGCAACTCGTAGCTCATGGCGTCCAAGAACGCCACCATGGGGGTGTGGTGAGCGGGCAGGAGGAAGATGTCGGCCGTCATGAACTCCCGCTCCAGGCCTTCCCACGGCATCACTTTGTCTATCACTCTCAACCCATGTACCTGCTCACACCGCTTCTTCATCGAAGTGGGAACATCGGAGCGCACCACCATCTCGACCTGGGGATAACGCTCCCGGAGGAGGAAGAAAGCCTCAAGGGCCTCCTTTCCTCCCTTGGTGTGAAACTGGCCGGGAATGTTGCCCGAATTCACGAAGAGCAGTTTGACCTTATCGTCGTTGAACTGCTTGGCGAACTCTTTCTTCGGGACGGCCCAGTGGACTACGTCCGTCTTCGCCGCCAGGTTCCGGCCCAGCGTGGCTTCCAGTGCTTTCCTGCCGGCGTCGATGGTGACGATGATCCGCCGGCAGTTCTCTGCCGCCAGGACTCTCCTGAGCAGTCCTCGGAATCGCCTGTAGTGCTGGACGCCGCCGAGGACATTGGTGACGTGCTCGCAGGGCAGGTCCAACACCCAGGGCTCGTTTCTGAGGATCAGGTGGCCGATGGAGTAGGTGAGCGCCGTTCCCGCAGGGGGACGTTTCAGCGCATTCCGGTAGGACTGGATGAGATAGACGGGTACCACCCGGTTCAGCGCCAGGAACCAGGAATACGCGAACGGAAACCGGCTCGCCGTCTTGATCACCGCGCTCTCTCGCCCGCGCTCCGCCTCGAACCGATATCCATCGGGAGGATGCTGTATCAGGCCCTCATAGGCGGAATGCAACTTCCAGGTGGGCTCCAAGTACACGATGCGGTCGCCGGCCGGCGGGGACACGCTGCCGCCTCCGGCCCCGTTGTCCGGCCGTTGTCCGGCTAGCGGCGTGTCAGTGGCTGGTCTTCTCGAGTCCATGGCGAAGGGACGTGGCGGCGAAACGCCTTCATACAGATCCCCGGTCACGACAGAGGGGTGGCCGGCGTTGTCGCGTGGCTGGAGGGCCTGTCTTGCACGCCGGTGTCCTCGA